>Ga0210022_1000418_pt1 | contig 32203 bp, 34 predicted proteins | sample CryGeymeta201520_FD_183984 | JGI IMG/M metagenome (GOLD analysis project Ga0210022, IMG submission 183984) | Groundwater microbial communities from Crystal Geyser aquifers in Utah, USA - Crystal Geyser metaG 2015-20 (SPAdes) (version 2) | ecosystem: Environmental > Aquatic > Deep subsurface >... | reverse complement strand
GATGCGAAAATCCTTGGCTCTTCAACCAAAGCACTTCCATTTTTTTCTGTACTCGCGGATGCGGATGGTGATAACGCTGGTAGTGCAACTCGCGCTTCTCTTCTTCGCTGAACTGAATATTGATCAATTCATCACCTCGATAAGCAACTCGACAACACCTATAATACAGTGAATTGTAGTAATTAGTTAATGTAAATTGTGGCGTTTCTCGGTATATATTTCCCGGTATGCGCGCCGAGCAGTGGCACCGGGTGATAGACGTATCCGTTAACGGCTTTTTCAACGTCACCCAGCCGCTGATGATGCCGATGATCCGCAGCCGCTGGGGGCGCATCATCAATGTATCTTCCATCGCTGCGCTGACCGGCAATCGCGGTCAGGTCAATTATTCCGCCGCCAAGGGCGCGCTCAATTCAGCCACCAAGTCGCTGGCGCAGGAAGTTGCGAGCCGGGGCATTACCGTCAATGCGGTTGCGCCCGGCATTATCGACACCCCGATGAGTGAATCTGCGTTCAGTGCCGAGGACATTGCGCGCATGGTGCCGATGAAGCGCGCCGGCACCCCCGGCGAAGTGGCCGACCTGATCGGGTTTCTCGCCTCGCAACAGGCGGCCTATATCACCGGACAGATTATCTCCATCAACGGCGGCATGATTTAAGCGCACGTCTTGCCAGTAAAACGGGCAACCGCAACACAAAGCCGATAAACAGGCGCGTGTGCATCCAGGTCAACAACACGTTGTCGCGCAGGTAGCGGAAATGCGACACGCCGCCTTCATCGGCGCGGTAGTAGCGCACCGGGGCGGGCAGATTGACCGGCCTGACCCCGCGCCAGCACAGGCGCACCACGGCCTCAGGATCGAAGTCGAAGTGACGCATCCACGGCTGATCGCGCATCACCTGCCGCAACGCTTTTACCGGATACACGCGAAACCCGAACAGCGAGTCGCCGATGCCTGCCCACAAGGTTTCCAGGTTGGCCCAAAAGTTGGAGATGCGCCGCCCTTTGACGCGCAAACCCGGCGCGCTGGCATCGAATACCGGCACGCCCAATATCATTGCCGCCGGCTGGCGCGCGGATTCCGCCATGAATGCGGGGATCAGCTCGGGGGGGTGCTGGCCGTCCGAGTCCATGGTCAAGACGTGGCTGAAACCCGCCGCTGCCGCCTGATCCAGGCCGTGCAGTACCGCCGCGCCCTTGCCCTGGTTGTGCGGCAAGATCATCACGCGCAGGCCGGCATCCTGCGCCGCCATCGCCAGCAAACCCTCGGCGCTGCCGTCGTTGCTGCCATCCACCACCACCCACACCGGGGTCCAGTATTGGCGTGCCGCGCGCACGGTTTCATAGACTTTGGCGCCGGGGTTATAACTGGGGATGAGGACAAGATGCGTGGTCGAGGCAGCAATCATGGTGGCGTACGGTCAGCCTGCGTAGGCAGGAAATTGGTCGGGTAAAACGCCGAGCCTTGTACCAGCTCATGCGCAAAGTAATGTTCCAGTTCAGCCATGAAGCGCTGGGTATGCTGCGGTGGATCAAAGCGTCGCCCCAGGCGCAGCCGGTAATGAATCGGCATCGGCGGTTTGCGGAACAGTGGCCAGCCCTTGCTCAGATACGCCGAATCGGTTTCTATCAGTACCGTCTGCACCGGCACCTGTGCATGATGGGCGATCAGGCCGATACTGCCCTTGAGCGGATTGACCGGGCATGAGGTGGTGCGGGTGCCTTCCGGGAACAGCAGCAGATGGCTGCCGCAGTCGAAATCCTGCGTTGCCTGCTGCACCATGCGCCGCACCGGTGTATTGGGAATATAGCGCGCCAGCCGTGCCCCTGCACCGAGAAAAATATTGTTCATCAGCTCGGCTTTAAGCACGCAGGCGACATTCGGCAAGCGTGAAATCACCATCACGGCATCCAGCAGGCACGGATGATTGGGCGCAATAATCAGCGCAGGTTCATCGCGCAGGGCATCCAGCGCCTCCAAGTCAAAGCTGCACCGGCGCGACAGGCTAAGACTGGCAAGGTAAAGTCGAAACACCCCCATGATGGCGTGACGCCCCAACGCCCGTCCCCGACGCTCGGACAGTAGCGGGTAAATAATCAGCGCAAGCGGCGTCCATGCCAGGCACAGTATCCCCAGCCAGGCCAAGCCGAGATACAGCACCAGGTAATCGTAGCCATTCAGCAACACACGCAATGCGGCGCGCATGTCAGTCCTTCTGGCCGGACATGAACACCAGCGGTTGCGCAGCAGTGGCCTCAATTTCCAGCAGCAGATCCTGGCGGCACACATCAGCCCGCAGGTAGATTGCATTGGGTGCGGTACCCACTATGCGTTCGAGCTCGGCGCGAATCTGCGCCTGATCGGCAGGGTGGCGCACGTAGACTTTGTAAGACAGGCTGGATAAATCGAACCAGGACGGGCTCGCCAGACGATTTGCCTCGGCCAGCACGGCCTTGATATTGGCCATTGTTTCGCGGGTTTGCGCCACGACATCGGCGGGGTGCAGGGTTGCGTGGCCGACAATACTGGCGGTGCCGGATATGAACAACACCTCATCCTGCCCCAGGCGCACCAGGCTGGCACGCGAAAACGTCGGGCTGCGCGGGCCATATTCCTGCGGATATTCGTAGGCGCTGATCTGACGCGGGTTTTCTATGTTCAGCGGCGCTACCCGTCCGGCTAAAAAGGCAATGATCAACAGCCCCTGAGCAGTAGTACCCAGCGCACACGCAGCAGGGACATTCCCCACCACGTCGCGTCCGTGAGCCAGGAAAGCATCCTGCCGCCCCAGGTTGAACTGGTGGTAGCGCTCCAACCCGAAGCTGTGGGTGTTGATGTCAGCGATGTAATTCCAGAAGCGGAACAGATACGGGTAGTGCAGCGTGTCGAGCAGCGCAAAAACCTGGCGATAGGCCGACTCGGTGGCCTGCTGCAACGGCGTTTTGCCGGCGCCGGCTTCAAATAGGGTTTCAGACAGTGCAATCACGCCGAACAATACACCCTCGTCATGGCGATAATGGATGGTGCCACACTGACCCTGCGTCAGGTGTCCGCTGCCATGCCAGACTTCGCAGATGGAATCGCCGATATCCAGCCTCTGCATGGGCACGCGCAGGCAGGGGATATCTCTGTCAGCTTGCATCTGGCTCTCGCCAGCATTCGCAGAAAAACAGAGGGCGCCCAGCACACTGTTTCCCCACTGTGCCGGTTGTTTCAACTCAGCACTCACCCTTTGATCAACGCCCGTCCCTGTGCTGCCCAGAACTCCATTGGCTCGCGTTTGAAGCCGCTCTTGGCGAACTGGTGCCAGCGACCGACCACGAAGCTCATCATCAGGTTGGCCTGAGCGGCGGCATCGATCTCGGATGAGATTTCCTGCTGGCTCGCGGCAAGCCGCAATGACTGCTTGAGCGTAGCTTCCAGCCGGTCGTGCAGCTGGTTGATGCGGGACTGGAGGCGGCTATCCTCGTTGACCAGCACCTCGCCAATCAGCACCCGGGTCATGCCGGGATTCTTCTGGGCAAAACCGAGCAGCAGGGGCAGCACGGCCTCCAGCTGTTTCACGCCGTTATTCTCTTCGCTGGTGATCTTGTTGAACATACCGAACAGGGTCTGCTCGATAAACTCGATCAGCCCCTCGAACATCTGCGCCTTGCTGGCGAAGTGGCGGTAGAGTGCTGCCTCGGATACGCCGATCCGGGCGGCCAGGGCAGCGGTAGTAATTTTCTCGCCTTGCGGTTTCTGCAACATTTCCGCCAGATTTTGCAGTATCTGGAGTTTTCGTTCTCCGGGTTTGGCTGCCATGTTTTTCCCTTGGGTATTTTGTAGCCGTTGATTATACCCGGAAGGTCCGCCGTTTTACTTTGGATGGCTGGCGAAGATGCCAGGGCGAAACACTTCCTTGCCGGACTTCGAGAATGCCGAGGTGTAGGGGTCGATGGCGGTTTCCAGCTCCTCGCACCAGGAGGGGTGGCTGTAGCTCATATCGGTGAAGAACCACAACCCGCGCTCGGATTGGCAGGCTGCCGACATCATGTGGATCTGCTCGCCCGCTTCCGGCCCGACAATGCAACCGCCCAGCAACTGGCCGGTCTCGGCATCGTGCACCACCTCGATGAAGCCTTCATAGTCGTGATGCGCGCGCGCCTTGCCGGAGCCACCGAAGTTGGCGCGCGCCACGTCGGCATCGAACCCGGCCTGCTCGGCGAGCTCCTCGGTCAAGCCCACCGCCGCGATTTCCAGGGCGGAATGGATAACGGTCGGCACCTTGTGATAATTGCTGCGCAGGACATTGCCGTTGATGGCATTGGCTGCCGCCACCTTGGCATCGTGCAGGGCGGCATTGGCGGTCATCGGGCCGGGCTTGACGTCGCCGATGGCGTAAATGCCGGGAACGCTGGTTTCCAGGTATTCCGTCACCGCGACGCCCCCCCCCGAATCCAGCGCTACCCCGGCTTCTTCCAGGCCCAGGCCGACCGTCATCGGACGTCGGCCAACGGCGACCAGCACATGTTCGAAGATATCGCGGCGGCCATCCGTGCAGGTAACTTCCACCTTGCCGTCGATGATCTGGCTGTGCGCAACGGTCGCATTCTTGCGCACTTCGATGCCGATGCGCGCGAACTTGCGCTCCAGCACGGCGCTGGCGCGCTCCGGGATATTAGGCTGATCCAGTAGCCGGTTTCCCTGTTCGACGATACACACGCGGGAACCGAACTGATGCAGCAAAAACCCCAGTTCCACGCCTATCGAGCCGCCGCCGACGCACAAAATGGATTTCGGCAGGTGATCGAGCCGGTACATGAAATCGGGCGAGTGCATGATCTCCCGGCCGTTGCTCGGGCATGCATCGAGTTCGCGCGGCGTTGAACCGGTGGCAACGATGATGCGATTGGTCTTGATCTCAAGCGGCGCGGTGACGGTGAGTCTTCCTTTGTCGGTAAAGGGCGCATCGCATTCCGGCGGGCTCAGGCTGTGCGCCGGATTGACGCTTATCCGGCCATCGCCCAGCAGTTTCCCCTCGCCGATAAAAACGCGCACGCCCAGACGTTTGAGCCAGACCGTGAAATTATTGCGAATGCTGGTGACCACCTCGTCCTTGTGCGCCATAGCCGCCATGAAATCCCCTCGCACCTGGCCGATCAATCCGCGGCCCTGCAGGCCGTTGACATCCTCGATCAGCGAGGCCAGATGAAGCAGGGTTTTTTTCGGGATGCAGCCCTGATTCAGGCACACCCCGCCCGGCAAACCTTTTTCCACCAGCGCCACCTTGGCACCAAGGTGAGCTGCGGTGATCGCGGCCTTGTATCCACCCGGACCGCTACCGATAATGACGAGATCAAATTCCATCCGCTGAGAAGGCGTGATAACCCAGTGTCAGATTAGTGGCAACCGCCGCCGCAACCGCCGCAGCCGCCACCACCGCCTGACGACGTACCGCAGGAAGAGCCGCCGGTATCGTTGGGGTTAATGAAGATGAAGCGGAAGTCGCCAGGATCAAGTTCGACGAAATCCAGCACCGCCCCGATCAGCAGATCCCTATTCTCTGGCGACACGATAACGGTGACTCCCTCGGAATTCACCATCACGTCTTCTTCGCTCTGCTCATCGAAACCCATTCCGTACTGGATAGTTCCGTCCATCCCGCGCTGGGCGGCAATCCGCAGAAACATCCCCTCGGCTTCACTTTGGGTGGCGGCCTGGTGAATCTGCTCGGCAGCTTTGGCTGTTACTTTAATCATCGACTTTCTCCTTTAGTTATTAACAATTCAAATCATTCATGGCACTGCTCTTCCATCCATGGGTTTCTCCGCTTCTTGCGCCTTGCCGCGCACAAAGGCAACGAAACGGGCCGCCCAGTTGTAGCTATCGAGACTGCGCAGATGGGCGTATGAAGCCAGCAGGTTTTTGTAGACGATGCCATCGTGGTGTCCATCTATTCCATGGCCTCGCTTGACCTCGTAGGCATATTTCAGCCCGCTCGTGTCCAGGTTGTCCAGGCTGGAATAGTGAAATTCATGGCCGCGCACTTCAGTCACCGGCGATGGCCCGGCCAACATCGGCCATGGACTCTCTCCCGTTTCGTTCAAGCGGATGTAGCCGCGCCCGACCGGTTTTTCGTGCATCACCACGTCGCCCGGAATGACGCCCACCATATTGCGCTTTTCGCCATGCCAGGTCAGCGTGCGTGCCAGGTACATGAGTCCGCCGCATTCCGCATAGACCGGCAACCCGTTCTCGATGGCGCTGGCGATCTCTTCGCGCAACGTGGTATTGGCTTCCAGTTCGCTCATGAACAACTCGGGAAAGCCGCCGCCGATAAACAGGCCATCCACTTCCGGGAGGTGCGGGTCATGCAAGGTATCCAGCGGGACCAGTTCGGCACCGGCAGCACGCAAGGCATCGAGGTCGTCGGCATAATAGAAGCCGAACGCCTGATCCTTTGCCCAACCGATACGGACCGTAGTCTTGGCGTCGCGAAGCGACACGTCTGCCTCCTCTCCCGCTTGCGGGAGAGGATTGAGGAGAGGACAACGCACCAGCAGTTCCGGCAACGGCGGCGCAGAGGCGGCGATTGCCAGCAACTTGTCGAGATCGACGTGCGCTCCGACGATCTCTCCGATTTCATTTACGCGCTGCGTCGCCGCCTCGGCTTCGTTGCTCGGCATCAGGCCAAGGTGACGCTCCACGATTTCCAGCCGCCTGTCGTGATGCACCGCGCCGATCACCGGCACGTCTGTATAGTGCTCGATCACGGCGCGCAGCTTGCCTTCGTGGCGGGCGCCTCCAAGATTATTGAGAATCACCCCGGCAATGTGGATATTCCGGTCGAAAGCCTGGTAGCCCAGGATCAAAGGCGCAATTCCGCGCGTCATGCCGCGTGCGTCGATAACCAGCACCACTGGCGCCCGCAGCAGATGAGCTAGCGCAGCATTGCTGTTACTGCCGTCGAGGTCGAGTCCGTCATACAGGCCCTTGTTGCCTTCAATCAGGCTGATGTCCGCACCGGTTGAGTGCCGCTGAAATTCAGCGACGATCTCTTCCTGGCTCATGATGAAATAATCAAGGTTACGGCAGGGGCGCCCGCTGGCGACGGAAAGCCACATCGGGTCGATGTAATCGGGGCCCTTCTTGAAAGGTTGTACCATGGCGCCACGCGCCCTGAATGCGGCGCACAGGCCGATAGAGACGGTGGTTTTTCCAGAGGATTTATGTGCGGCGGAGATTAACAGGCGGGGCATGGATCGGAATCCGCAGATGGGTAGGATTACTGTCGGCTATTTCGACAGAATAGGGTTCCGTGAGTTTCCGCCAAAGTTTATTTTTCCGGCGATAACCGGAATGTGCTCCTCTGGGCTCGAAGGAGGTGCGCCTCCGGGCCAGCAGTTTGACTAATGGCTGGCCGGATGAGGCGTGTCATCCGGCATGAAATTCAGCACTTTTGCCACAATTGCGGTAATCAGCGCGGCCACCGCAATGCCCCCCATGCCTAGGAGAAACTCGGGCAGACTGGGGCTGTAAGAGTGTATCACCCCATCGAAGAAGCTGCTGCTTTGCTCCATGCCGGGGAAAAGATTGAGGGGGAAGGCTTGCCCGCCGATAAGGAAAACATATAGTTGAAAGAAACCACCCAAAATAACGAGCAGGGAAGCGACGACCACCGTGCTGGATTTTTTGGCGGTAAACAGCAGAAACAAGGGCAATACGCTGCCGATCAACACCTGCCCGACCCAGAACAGCGTCGTGTAGATGCCGCCATCAAGCAGAATAAAGCGCTCGAAATCCGTCTGTTTGGCAAAATAAAGGTTGGTCATGTGGTACACCGCAGTGAAGTACAACACCGCAGCGACGAAAACCGCCAGCAGATTTTTCAAACGACGCAAAATCTCCTCATCCAGCACGCGATCGTTCCATCGGTACATCACCGCCTGAACGATCATGAACACCGCCAGCCCGAACGAAAAGGACATAATAATGAACATGGGCGGCAACAGTGCGCTGCCATAGGCCTGGCGCGCCACCAGGAAGCCGAAAATGGCGCCAGTACCGGTGGTGAGCAGCAAACGCCAGATGAAGGCGGCGAAGCCGACATACCTGGAATAACCATGCATCTTGCGATCCATCATCGTCCACAGATAAAGGACAACAACGGAAAAAAAGATGGTGTAAAGGAATACATTGAGCGCAAAAACGGATTTGAGATTCAAATAGGTCATTGCTATGATCAGACGGTCGGAGCGACCGAGATCGAGCATCAACACCATCAGGCCACCGGCCAGCATGGCGATGGCAAGCAGTCCGGAAAGCGCTGCACGCGCCTTGTACACCGGCTTGCCGAACACCGAACCGATGGATGCCATGTTGAGCACGCCGGAAGCCGCTACGATCAGAAAGAGGGCGAATACGTGCGGCAAGCCCCAGACAATCTGGTTGGTCATGCCGGTCACCACGTGACCGTAATGCTCCATGTAGAACGCTGCCCCCAGGCCAGCCAGCGCCACCAAGCCGATCGCCCCTAGCAAAAAGTAGAAGGCAGCGTCTTTATTCTTGCGAAATACATCGTTATTCATAACGTTAAATCCCCTGGTAACGAACGCCGGTGTTCAGCGCCAAATCCGGGCGCACCTGAGTGGTCGCAAAGGTAGCAATGCGTTTTGAAATTTCGCTGTTCGAGTCGTTCAGATCGCCAAACAGCATGGCGCCATGATTCCCGGCCGAACAGGCTTCTACGCACGCCGGTTGCTGGTCTTTATCAATCCGGTGTACGCACAATGTACACGCCTCGACGCAACCCTTGCCGCGCGGCACATCGGGATTCTGGTCCTCGTGCTCCTCATGCACAAAGGAACGCGCCTTGTATGGGCAAGCCATCATGCAGTAGCGGCAGCCGATACAAATATGCCGATCGACCAAGACGATGCCGTCGGCACGCTTGAAGGACGCTCCGGTCGGGCACACGTCCACGCACGGCGGCTCGGCGCAATGCTGGCACATCATCGGCAAGGAGTGGCTTCTGCCGCTCTTGATTTCCTTGAGTTCGATCTTGCGTATCCACTGCGGATCGGTTTCCGGATGGCCGGTCGAGGCCACCCCGTTTTCCTTTCCACAGGCTGTCACACAATCGTTGCAGCCCGTCGCGCACTTGGTGCTGTCGATCAGCAACCCCCAGCGCTTGGCGCTGGACGCGGCCTCACCGGCAGGACGCGCATGAGCCATATCAAGCAGCGTCACTCCCGGCGCAAGCACCAATCCAGCGGTACCCGCTACCCCTGCTGCAATAAATTTCCTGCGGCTGTTATCTACGTCGTTGCTCATTTAACGCCCTCGCCCATGTTCAAGCTCGCCAATTTTGCCTGCATCTGCCGAGGTATCTTGCCGGACAGGCCGGACTGTTTGTCCTTGCCTTCAGACTGCTGCCCCGGTGCGATGATCGGATGCGTTCCCACTATGGAAGCTTTCGGTTTGCTTGAATGACACTCGAAGCAGTCCACCTTGACGGCTGCGTAGCTGTGACAGCCCATACAGAAGTCTTCCTTGCTGCTGGCCACGCTATTGGTCGCAGGGTTGACGTGACACTCGATACAGTTTTTCAGGCTGTCCTGGCTGCCACGTACCCCCTTGCGCATGGTCTCGACGCGCTGATGCTTGAGAATATTCATGTGATTGCGACGCATAAAGTCCACATCGCGCACACACTTGTCACCCTTTGCGATCAGCTTGTGCCCACCTTGCCCGTCTTGTGCTGTGGCGGGCATCGCGCCAGCCAGAAGCAGGGCAAGCAAGGAGGCAGCCAGCCAGCCAAGTACGCTTCGCCGTTTCGCTGGATTGATCATATTTAGTCGCCCATCCCCATTTTGATGTAGCCGGTAGGACACACATCCGCACAGATATGGCAACCGACACACTTCGCATAGTCGGTATCCACATAACGACCGGTAGTGGCTTGCGCCTTTTTAACTTTGAAAACAGCCGCTTGCGGGCAGTAAATCACGCAGTTATCGCACTCGAAGCACAGGCCGCAGCTCATGCAGCGCTTGGCTTCCACAACCACGGTCTTATCGTCCAGCGCTTCCAGACGCTCCTTGAAGTGACCCAGCACCTGCTCTGCGGTCAAGGTCACAAAGCTGCGCTTGTTGCGCGGAGTAAACGGAAAATGGCCGAGGAACAACTCCGCTGAAGGAATGACATATTTGTCGGAGCGATTCTCGAAGTTATGCACCCCGAATTTGGCCTTGTCCGAGCCACGCACACCCAAATCGATTTCCTTGACGGTGCCTTCCTTCTTCTTGATCTCTTCCTTGCTGTGAGAGTGGTACTCTTCAGGCGACAAGCCGGCTTCCATTTCCTTGCGCAGTAGATCGAAGTAAGCCACATCCACCTTGGGACGCTTACCCAGTTCTTCACCGTTAAGATAATGATGGATACTGTCAGCTGCGATTCGACCGTGGCCGATGGCGGTGGTCAGCAAGTGCGGGCGCAACACGTCACCGCCAACAAAGATGCCTTGCTGGCCGGGAACCTGGTAATGCTTGTCGGCGCTGATCAAACCCTTGCCGTTATTGAAGCCTTCCAAACCGGTAAAATCGACTGCTTGGCCGATCGCGGACACAATCAAATCGGCCGGAATGTCATATTCCGAGCCTACCTTGACGACCTGCTTGCCGCCCACGGTTTCCAGAGCCGCTACGCGTAACGCGGTTGCACGCCCATCCGCGCCAACCACCACCGATACCGGGGTGATGCCGCCGCGAATTTCGATGCCTTCAGCCAAGGCTTCTTCGACCTCGTGTTTGCTGGCATTCATCTTCTCGATGGCGGAACGCGAACACAGGATCACTTCTGCACCCTCCTTGGCGGAGACTTCCGCCACATCATGCGCAACCTGGCCCGCGATGATGTGCTCAGGACGGTCAGCGGGATTCGCCGACTTGATATTGCCCAGACGACGCGCAACCGTTGCCACGTCGATAGAAGTATCGCCGCCGCCGATCACGACTACGCGCTTGCCGACGTGTTGCAGACGCCCGTCGTTGAAGGCGCGCAGGAAGGCCATGGCGGTCACGACGTTGGGCGCTTCCGCACCGGGAATGGGCAAGGGACGTCCAGCTTGAGCACCCATGCCCATGAAAATGGCGTCATAGTCTTTCTTGATCTGGTCGAGCGTGATGTCCTTGCCGATATGCACATTCAGCTTGACTTCGATACCGAGGTCAATGACGCGCTGAATTTCAGCGTCGAGCACGTCACGCGGAGTACGGAAGCCGGGGATGCCATAACGCATCATGCCTCCAAGCAGCTCGTGTTCGTCGAATATCGTGCATGAGTGGCCTTTCAAGGTAAGCTGGTACGCCACCGACAGACCGGCAGGACCTCCACCGATGATCGCCACTTTTTTGCCTGATTTCTGGATGCCTTCCGGCACAGAGAATTTTAAATTATTCTTTATTGCATACTCGCCGAGGTAGTGCTCAACCGAGTTGATGCCAACGAAATCGTCTACTTCATTCCGGTTGCAGCCAGATTCGCAGGGCGCCGGGCAAACGCGGCCCATCACTGAAGGGAACGGATTAGCCGAAGTCAGGCGACGCCATGCGTATTCCTGCATCGACACACCGCCGACAGGTTTTTCAACGCCGCGCACAATATTAAGGTAACCGCGAATATCCTCGCCTGCCGGGCAGCTACCTTGGCAGGGAGGCGTACTCAGCACGTATTCCGGGCACTTATAGGAATTATCGGCCTTGAAAATCTTGTCCTGCCAGCTGCGCCACTGGGTTTTGCCATCCTTGAAACGGCGGAAAGTACGGGCTTGATTCTTGTTCATCTCTTCAGGTGAAACTGACATAGTTTAATCTCCTAAAAATCACTATAGGGTGCGCTGCGCGCGCACCATTCCGACTGTTTGGTGCGAGACACACCTTGCGAAACTACTCTTCTTCTTTTTCCAATAGGATGGCCGTACTCACCAACTGGTGAACGCCACCCACCATGCTCATATCGAAACCGTAATAAGGCACAACCTTGGTAAACTGTGCCTTGCAGATCGCGCAGATCAACGCCATAAAATTGACTTTGTGTTCCTGAACCACGTTATTGAACGCCTCCATCCGAGGCAGCGCCCCTTTAACGCGAATTTCCATCAAGTCATCCGAAAGAATGCCGCCCCCACCACCACAACAGAATGTACTTTCACCGATGGTTTCCTCGGCCATGTCGTAATAATTGTTCACGACTGCCTTGATGACTTCGCGGGGAATAATAAATTGTCCGCCCGGAATATCGCCCATGCGTGAACCGCGAGCGACGTTACATGAATCGTGAAAGGTAACGACCCTATGATCGTTCAGGCTCTTGTCGAACTTGAGCTTGCCCTGTTGAATCAATTCATACGTGTATTCGCAAATATGCTGCGGAGCGGGATAACGCGGGTCAAGCTGCTTCTGCAACTCGATCGAGAAGGGATCCTCTCCACCCGTGCCAACGCCGACTAACGTATTCCAGAAACTGTACGCGACGCGCCAGGCATGGCCACACTCGCCAACAACAATCCGCTTGACGCCCAGATCAAGCGCGGCCTCGCGAATACGCAGGGCGGCGCGACGCATGTTTTCATAGCTACCGATGAACATGCCGAAATTGCCAGCCTCCGAGGCTTTGGAACTGAACGTCCAACTTGCCCCTGCGGCGTGAAGCACCTTGGCATAACCGATCAGGCTTTCAACGTGCGGTTCGGAAAAGAAGTCTGCGGAAGGGGTTACCAGCAGGATTTCGGCACCTTTGACATCGATCGGAAGCTTGACTGGTGCACCCGTCGCGTCGAATATGTCTTCTTCCAACCCTTCCAGGGTATTCGCCAATGCCGGACCGGGCAAGCCCAGGTTGTTGCCGATCCTGTGCACCTTACCCATGATTTCGTTGGTATATTTCTGGCCGATACCGACGGTGTCGAGAATCTCCCGCCCCGCCATGGTGACTTCTGCCGTGTCTATGCCGTAAGGGCAGAACACCGAGCAACGGCGGCATTCCGAACACTGGTAGTAGTAGGTGTACCATTCCTGGAGCATGTCTTCGGTGAGGTCTTTCGCTCCCACCAGAGCCGGGAAATATTTGCCGGCAAAAGTAAAGTGACGGCGGTATACCTGACGCATCAGATCCTGGCGCGCCACCGGCATATTTTTCGGATCTCCCGACCCCAAAAAGTAGTGGCACTTATCAGTACATGCCCCGCAATGAACGCAGGCATCCATGAACACGCGTAACGAGCGGTACCTGCCCAGCAGATCGCCCATCTTGGCGATTGCTTTGTCATGCCAGTCTTCCACCAAGCCACCGGGGAACCCGATGACTGCCTGTACGGGTTCTGAAGCGGGGAATGACTTGACGTGCGCCGTTGCGCCTTCCTTCAGCGCCGGGGTTTCAGCATATCCCGTGAGCTTTGGTACTTCAAATTTTGGAGCAGCCACTATGCCTCCTGACTTACGTTGAATTACCGCTTGCTGCGTTTCTAAACTTATTCCGGTTTCGAACCTGTTTCCAGTTTTGCCGCCCATGGCGACAGATGACGCCGCTCACGTGGATTATCGGCCTGGTTACGTGTAGGGCTGAAGAATACTCCCGGAGCATGCAGCAGTTTGCTGATCGGAAAAATCACCATCAGCAGCGCCACCAGGGACAAATGCACCAGCAGCACTGGATCGGTCGGGAGCGGCTTCAGGTCGAACACCATCAGACCCATAAAGAAATCTTTTACTGAGACGATATCAGTATGCGCGACAAAACTCATCCCGAGGCCAGATAGGCCGATACCGATCAAAAGCATCAGCATCAAATGATCGGAAGGGGTCGATATATATCGCACACGATCCACCAGGAAGCGGCGTGCCCACAGGCCACCAAGACCTGCCACCATGGCGAAGCCGGCATACTTTCCGAACGGTTGAGCCCACACCACCCAGAACCAGACTGGATCGGTGAAATAACGTAAATGGCGTAAAAGGACGAGCAGCAGCGAAACATGAAAGAGCCACCCCAACATCCAGATCCATTTGTTGGATTTGAACAGGCTCTCAAAAAGCGCCACTTCGCGCGCCATTCTCAGCACCACTCCTCCCGTCGTCGTCGGTGCGGGTGTAGTCGGAATCTTCAGGGGCGCAGGTGTACGGGCGTAGCAGTTAATTTTAGCCACCAACCCACCGATCAGGAGGGCGGTAGCCGCATAGAAGACGATCGCGTACAGCACAGTCAGTGACATGAAACATCCCCCAGTTATGGCCACCAGCAATCAGCTGTCAGCCATCGGCAAAAATCGGTAAAACTAGCGGTCCGCAATCAGCTTCAGCCCTGATGCCAGGCTGACAGCCGAAAGCTGACCGCTGAATACAGCTTTAGATACAACCCGTCGGCTTCGGCAAACCGGCAATTTTACATGCCTGCTTGGCTGGACCGTAGGGAAACAGCTCATACAGGTACTTGCTGTTACCCTTCTCAGCGCCCAGCTTCTTGCCGATCGCTTTGGTCAAAACACGAACCGCAGGAGCGATCTGGTAATCGTTGTAATACTCGCGCAGGAAGTTAATCACTTCCCAGTGGTTTTCGGTCAGTTCGACCTTTTCTTCCACGGCCAAGTACTTGGCAGCCGCTTCGTCCCATTCGCCCAGATTGACCAGATAACCCTCTTCGTCAGTTTCGTATGTCTTACCATTGATTTCAAAACCCATGCTTCTCTCCTCAATTAAAAGTCTTAATCAAAATTCACTAACTCACAGCCAGGACTGAACGTTTTTGTCCGCAGCCACCAGATCTACAAATCCGTTGTAGTCGACCTGCTCGATCCCGTCTATCACGCTGTCCTGCATGCCACGTGCTTCCAGATCAGGCCACAGCGCATAAACCTTGATGTCCGCCATGGCGGCCTTCAGCTTATTTTCCGCCACGCCACCTTTGGTTGCGCCGTACACCCCATCCTCTATCAGCAGGATAGTGCTACCTTTCTTGGCCATGCGCAGACAACTGTCCAGCGTATTCCGTTCAGACGGTGATTTATTCACAATGTGCAACATTTGCGCCCCCCCTACTCAAAAACTCAAGACGACGTCCTGCTCGTCCAGGAGCGTCGCTATTTCATCAGAAGTCAAAACTTCCACCGGCACCACCAGATCGTCTGCGGTCAGGCCGCGCGCGTCCAAGGACTCTTTCTCGACGAAAATCTTTTCGATATCGTAGCCTTCCAGCGCACGGTAGGTGGGCGAAAAGTTTTTCATGCCCACCGACTTGGTCGCCTGCCCCTTCTTGAGCTCATAGACGCCGTCATCCGCGAACACCAGGCTGACATCCTGATCGAATGCCGCGCTGATCAGCACAACTTCGAGGGATTCCAGCGCGTAGATAGTGCCATACGGCGCCTTGCGGTTTACAAATGCGAATTTTTTTATGGTACCCGAGGAATCTTCGTCCATATCGATACCCCCTGTGCTTTCAGTCATATCTTCTCCGAATTAATCGCCAAAAGTTACCGTGCGATCCGCCTGGATGCCCGTTTCGACCAGTTGGCCCAAGCCCGAAATCCTGAAGCCGGGCGCCAGATTAACGTCCACGAGACCGCGCCGCAAACCCGCTGCCACGCACACCACCAGATCCAGGCCATGCTCTTCCGCCAACTTGCTCCAGCGGTTGACGATATGCCGATCATCCTGAGGAGGCTCGGTCAATTTTGATGCATTGTTCACGCCGTCGTGATAGAAAAACACACGATGGACTTCATGCCCCTTTTCCAGAACCGCCTTGGCAAACTGATACGCAGTATCAGCTGCCTGGTGGGTGTATGGGCCTTCATTCACAAGAATTCCGAATTTCATCCCTGAATATCCCATTAACAAAAATTAGTCAAATACCGGCTCTCTGCAATATCCCGCATGGAGCCGGCCAGGTTGGTTTAGAAGCGAATGTGCGTGGAAGCGTTCAGTGTCGCACGCGCGCCGCGCCAATCATCGATATGGTACTTGGTGAACGGCAGACCCGTCTTCTCGAAGAAACGCGGCCAGCCGATTCGATCGATCCAGTCAGACATGCGCTCCCAAGGTTTGCCATCTTGCTTGTAAACACGCAGGATATTCTTCACTACTGCGCCCACTTCCGGCCAGCGCGGCGCATTGTTGGGCAGACCAGAAGCGACCAGTTTGTGGAAGGTCGGCCGGATGCGCGCATTGGAGTTCTTGCCACCTACCCAGATGGCGACCTTGGAAAACTCCGGATCGTTAATCTGCATCGGGGGGCAGGGTGGGAAACAGGCGCCGCAGCACATGCACTTGGATTCGTCGATTTCCAGCGATGGCTTGCCATTCACCAGGGCGGGGCGGATTGCGGCCACGGGGCAGCGCGCAACCACGGTCGGACGTTCGCAGGCGTTGGCCACCAGATCATGATTGATCCTTGGCGGTTTGGTGTGCTGCATAATGATCGCGATGTCTGCCTGGCCGCCGCAGTTAATCTCGCAGCAGGAGGTGGACAGCTTGACGCGGTTAGGCATCTCTTCGTGAATGAACTCCTCATACAACTCATCCATCAGCGCCTTCACCACGCCAGAAGCGTCTGTACCGGGAATGTCGCAGTGCAGCCAGCCCTGGGTGTGAGAAATCATGGATACCGAGTTGCCGGTACCGCCGACCGGGAAGCCGCCTTTGGTCAGCGCATCGCACAATGGCGCAACTTTCGCCACGTCGGACACCATGAACTCGATGTTGCTGCGGGTGGTGAAGCGCACATGGCCTTCGGCAAACTTGTCGGCAATGTCGCACAGGGTACGAATCGTGTAGACGTCCATTTGACGCTGTGTTCCGGCACGCACCGTCCAGATTTGGTCGCCGTTGTGGGCGACATGGTGCAGCACGCCTGGACGGGGACGATCATGGTATTTCCAGTTGCCGTAGTTTTTCTTCATCAGCGGGTGCAGATATTGCACATGGTCTGGCACGCCGCTCTCAATGGGTTCACGCATTTCAGCCATTATTTCTCTCCAAAGACTTTAATCTGATGTTCATTCGAGACTGGATGCAAAGCATCAAGCCGCATTTGCCTTACGCTGCTTGGCCTTCTCCACTTCCTCGTCCCAGCCATCGGTGCGGACATAAGGATTAGCGCGTGGCTGCAGCACCATACTCGCATCAATATCGCGGCCAATGCCTTCGAGGTAATTAACCAGGCCGATACGGTCGATCATCTCGCCGCTACGTTCGTGCTCCAAGGCATTCTCGGCAAAGAAGTCGATATGGTTCTGAGCTAATTCATTCAAAGCCTCGAAGTCCTCGTCGGATTCCAGCTTCATGAACGGAACCACCACGGTGCCCATTTGGGCGCCGATTTTCAGCACGCTCTTGCCGCCCACCAGGATGGTCACGCCCTTGTCCTTGCCCGGCGCCAGCGCCCCGGTCATGACGTTGACGCAGTGCATGCAGCGCACGCAGTCGTGATTTTCGATTTGCAGAGACTGACTGTCGTTGAGGACGACGGAGGAAATTCCCTCAGCCTTGGAAACATCCTGGGTATTCTTCAGGGACAGCGCCTTGGTTGGGCAGCGGGAAATTACGTCGTTGACCAGTTCGTCCATGCCGTGCTTGGCGAACCATTTCTTGCCCATCGTGTCATCGGTCTGAATACTGTCGCGCCAGGTGCCAATCACGGCCATATCGGAACGCTGAATCGAGTTGACGCAGTCGTTCGGACAGCCGGAGAACTTGAATTTTATCTTGTAAGGCAGTGCCGGGCGGTGCATGTCGTCGAGGAAGTTGTTGACCACGGAGCGCATCGCCTTGGCTTCGTCATAGCAGGATTGTTCACAGCGCGCCGCACCGACACAGGACATGGAGGTACGTACTGCGGGGCCGGCGCCACCCAGGTCGAAGCCCATTTCATTGAAGGCGTCGAAAGCAGGCTGAACGTTCGCGGTGGTCGCGCCCTGGAGCATGATATCGCCGGACTGGCCATGAAAGGCAATCAGACCTGAGCCGTGTTTTTCCCACACGTCGCACATTTCCCGCAGCAGGCCGGAAGTGTAGTGCATGCCTGCCGCAGGGATGATGCGAATGGTGTGGAACTCGGCCGCAGCCGGAAACAGCGGCTTGTCATTCTCGTCCTTGAGTTCGGTAAAACGCGGAATCACGCCGCCGCCATAACCGAACACACCGACGGTGCCGCCCTTCCAGTAACCTTTTCTGGTTTTGTAGGAGGTTTCCAGCTGCCCCATCAGGTCAACCATCATGTCGTTATCTTTGGCCAGACGCTTGAGACCGGTCACAAAGCTGGGCCACGGGCCGCTTTCCAGCTGGTCGAGCATTGGCGTATCGTGTTGTTTCTTAGCCATAATTTTTAACCTCCAAAAAAATTGAAACGGACGCAAGTTCCAGTCCTGCACGGCAAAGTTGCCAGCATCCTGAATTAATATACCCTATAAATAAAGCCAGCGGCCAACACCCGCCCGTTCCGCACGCTCCTCGGTATTATTTGCTTCTTTCACAAAAAAATCCGGAGAAACTGCGTCACTAAGTTTCAAATACTACCGCTAACAAGGAATGCCTTTCTATCGTCATCATGAGGTGGCGCTTACTACCCATCCGGGTTATTCACCACACCCCCACTTGGGCTATAGCCTGACCACCTCTTGATTCCTGACCGCCCTATCCCTATATAATACGGCAACGCAATGTTTACGAACCATCAGAAACGGAATGTTGGTGCTGTGGTTTCCGCATCGATCCCCGTCAGTTTGCTAAATATTCGCGACGAGGTCAAGGGGTGGCTTGCTTGGCGACTTTCGTCAATGGTTTGATCAGGGTCTACTTTTATAAGGATGGTCTTACGCAATGGCAATGGAAGAAACCACAAAGATCGACAAATTTACTGCCTCACCTTTTCGTCAGGATATCGAGCTACTCCACGTCGATCACGAAGCGGGCTTCTCCACGCTACGCATCAGGATTCGCGAACAGAAACGTTTCACCATCTTCGACATTGACGAGCATACTGCCGAGCATTGGGGACGTGCCCTGCTGGAATGGGCAGAAACCCGCAAGAACGAAGGAGCATTAAAATAGGCTGGCCAATCGAAAGCGGCATGGTCAACCCCGAATTTGACGATGCCGCAGTAACCGAAGTTCACTTCGAACTGCAAGGCGTTTACCTGCCTCGGGATCACGGCTATCCCTTGTTCCTCGAGCTATCACGCCTGCTGCCTTGGCTTGCCGACGAGACACTGGCTGCGGTTCACCCCATCCATGGCGCTGAAACCGGCAAGGACGATCTGCTTATATTAAACCGGCGGGCCAAGCTCGTGATGCGCATCCCCACCCATCGCGAGGCTGACCTGGCGATTCTGTCTGGCCAGACCATCACGGTCGGCGGGTTCAAGTTGACCATTGGCAAGGGCAAGGCCAAGCCACTGGCACGCTACTCTCCACTGTATGCTCACTGCGTCACCACCGGCAGTATGGATGAGGAAGGCTTTGCCAGCGACATCATCCGCCTATTGGATGAACTGAAGATCACCTGCCGCTTCATCTGCGGCCGACGCCAAACCATCACCACCGCCGACGGCGTGGCCTATGGCTATAGCCTGCTGCTGCACGAATTACCAGTGGAACACTCCATCCTGGTACAACAGCGCGGCATGGGCTGCAATCGAAAAATCGGTTGCGGCATCTTCATCCCGCACAAATCCACCAACGCTCTGGTGTAGAATAACCCCACATTTTTTTATTACCCGCAAACTTTCAAAGGAGGAATCACAATGGCATACGAAGTAAACGGCGTTGAAATCGAAACCGACGAAGAAGGCTACCTGCTTGAGCCGGACTACAGCGACGAAATCGTTCCTGTCATCGCCGAAGCCGAAGGCCTCAAGATGAACGATGATCGCTGGGCAATCGTCAACTACATGCGCGAGCAATACAAGGAAAACGGTCACACGCCAACATTCCGTAACATGCTGAAAGACTGGGAAAAGCTTCGCCCCGGCACCGACAGCAAATACCTCTACACCCAGTTCCCCGAAATGCCGGCCAAACAGGCCGCCAAGGTAGCCGGCCTGCCCAAGCCTTACGGCAAAGGCGGATACTGATTCAAGCTTACAGCATGGTAGGGTGGGCACATTTTTGTGCCCACGCGGAAACTCTTCTCTGACCGCGTGGGCACAAAAACGTGCCCACCCTACATTAGAAAGCCATTATGCGCTCCACTCTGGTTTCCACCGAAGACTTGTCTCGTCATCTCGACGACCCAAACTGGATCGTGTTCGACTGCCGCTTCACCCTGACCGACCAGGAAGCCGGACGCCGGGCGTATCGGCACGGCCACATCCCGAGCGCACGCTACGTCCACCTGAACGATGACCTCTCATCCCCGATTACACCCACCAGTGGCCGTCACCCGCTGCCCAGCACGCAGCTTCTGAGCGAAAAACTGGGATTCTGGGGAATGGACAACACCAAACAAGTTGTCGTTTACGATGACAGTTTCGGCTCCATGGCGGTGAGGATGTGGTGGCTGTTGCGCTGGCTGGGCCACGATGCCGTGGCATTGCTCGATGGCGGCCTACCCTTATGGATGCGGCACAAGCTGCCTGTCACCACCGAGCTGCCCGAAATTATTCCGGCCCAATTCTTTCCCCGCCCGCAGAACTCGATGTGGGCGGACGTTGCTGAAGTGGATCAGGCCCGACAAGACCACACCCGAGTGGTCATCGATGCCCGACCGGAAGATCGCTACAGCGGTGAACGCGAACCGCTGGACAAGGTGGCCGGTCACATCCCAGGCTCGATCAACTGGACTTTCGAGGAAAATATCGACTTCGACGGCACCTACCTGCCCGCAGAGCAGCTGCGTACCGCCTATCTTGATCTGCTGCACGGCATTCCGCCGGAGCAGGCGATCCATTCTTGCGGCTCCGGCGTGACCGCCTGCCACAATATTCTGGCCATGGAAATTGCCGGATTGCCGGGCGGCAAGCTTTATCCCGGCTCGTGGAGCGAGTGGATTGCCGATCCGTCGCGCCCGGTCGCCACAGGAGAATAAGATGAAGCCGATTCGAGTCAAAACCAACTGGTTCAAAAAAGACGGACAGCCGAAGGATCCCGTGGAAACCGCTTCTGTTCTGGCCTTGATCCTGTGGCGCCTGGCAGACAGATTCACCATCAACCTGTCACAAGCGGATTACGACATCATCACGCCCCAGCGCGGGTTTGTCCTGATGGCCGAGTTCCTCGCCTTCGAAGTACAGTACGCCGACCGCCTCGCTTACAATCGTATCGATGATGCAACGCGCTCTGCCTTCATCCAGGCGCTGGCCAAACGATTATCCGAAATGATGGAAGAAAACATCCTCGAAATCGCACCGAATAACGACGAGGGTTACGATTACAAAGCCGGCTTTATCGACCTGCTCAACCGTCGCCTGGTTGATTACGCCACCTTCGACCTGGTTGACGAGAAACCTGGTTTCGCCACGCTGCGCTACCTTGGCAACTGCATCCTCGAGATCATGGATAAGCGTGACCAGCCTTGGATCATCGACCAAATCATGGAAATCGAATCGCCTGAAGCGATAGGAACCATCAAAGAAACAATGCGTGGCCTGCTGGAAACCGAAGAAGAATATCCCCCTCTACCCCCTCTGGAATAAACCTGGACATTTGAGGGTAGGCACGTTTTTTGTGCCCACCCTACAAAACTGACTCAGATCGGATCCTGGTATTCCCCCTCCAGCAGCTTGGCTTGCGCCGCCGCCAGACGCGCGATCGGCACGCGCGGGCCGGAACAGGACACATAGCTGAGGCCGATGTGATGACAGAAGCGGATCGAGCCAGGATGCCCGCCATGCTCGCCGCATATCCCCATCTTGAGATCGGGGTTAGTCTGGCGTCCTCTCTCTACCGCCATCTTCATCAACTGCCCCACTCCCTTAATATCCAGCACCTCGAACGGGTTGTCCTCCAGGATGCCGGTTTCGGTGTAGGCTGGCAGGAACTTGTTTTCTGCATCCTCGCGGCTGAAGGAAAAAGTGGCTTGGGTCAGGTCATTGGTGCCGAACGAGAAAAATTCGGCAGTTTCCGCCATGCGCCCGGCGCGCACGCAGGCGCGCACCACTTCGAGCATGGAGCCAAACTTGAATTTCACGCTGATGCCATGAGTCAGTTCGACCTCCTTGTGGATGCGCTCGACATAGCTGTGAATGCGCTTAAGCTCTTCCACCGTGGCCACTTGCGGCACCATGATTTCGGGGTAGATTTCGGTCCCCTCCTTGGCGCACAGGGCTGCGGCCTCCAGCACAGCCTGGATCTGCATCGAGTAAATCTCCGGGTAGGTAATGCCCAGCCGAACGCCGCGGTGCCCCAGCATCGGGTTGACTTCCGCCATGGCGCGGACTTTTTTCAGCACCGCTTCCTTTTTGCTGATGACATCATCTTCCAGGTGAGACTCCTTGAAGGTATGCAGACCGCCCATCAGCTTCAGGAGACCATCGGCCCATTGCTGGTAGAGCTTGGGGCTGAGGAGCTTGATGGTTTCCGGCAGTTCCTCCAGGCCCTTGATGGTGTCGCGCAACTGGTGCAGGTGGGCGATTTCCAGTTCCAGTTGCGACGCTGTCGGCAGAAATTCGTGCATCGGCGGATCGAGCAGGCGCACCGTCACCGGCAACCCCTTCATCGCCTTGAAGATGGCCTTGAAATCCGAACGCTGGATCGGCAGCAGGCGATCGAGCGCTGCCTGGCGCTGATCCGGCGTTTCCGCCAGGATCATTTCCTGCACGATGGGCAGGCGGTCGGTGCCATTGAACATGCGCTCGGTGCGGCACAGGCCGATGCCCTTGGCGCCAAATTCCCGCGCGCGGGCGGCGGACTCCGGCGTGTCTGCATTGGCCAGCACCCTGAGGCGCGCGAGCTCGTCAGCCCAAGCCAGCAGGGTGGCCATTTCTGCGGAGAACTCAGCCTCCACGGTCGGCACCTCACCAGCGTAGACATGGCCGGTACCGCCGTCGATGGTGATAACATCGCCTTCATGCAGCGTGGTTTCGCCGATCTGGGCGCTGCGCAGCTTGTCGTTGATCACGATCTGCTCGCAACCCGAGACGCAGGGCTTGCCCATGCCGCGCGCCACCACTGCGGCGTGTGAGGTCTTGCCGCCGCGACTGGTGAGGATGCCCTGTGCCTGGAAAAAGCCATGGATATCCTCCGGCTTGGTTTCCTCGCGCACCAGAATAATTTTTTCGCCGGTACGACCACGCGTCTCGGCGCTGTCGGCGTCGAACACGATCTTGCCGGAAGCCGCGCCAGGCGATGCCGGCAACCCCTGCGCCAGCGACTTGCCGTGGAAATCAGGCGACAGCTGCGGCACCAGCAACTGCTCCAGAATCAAGGGCTCGATCCGCAGCAACGCACGCTCCTTCGTGATCAGGCCCTCCTGGAACATTTCCACCGAGGTGCGCACCATGGCTCGGGCGTTCATCTTGCCGTTGCGAGTTTGCAGGCAGTAGAGCGTACCCTTCTCGATGGTGAACTCAAAATCCTGCACTTCGTGGTAGTGTGATTCCAGCCGGTTGCGCAGTTCCATCAACTGGTCGTAGATATCCGGCATTTCGTCCGCCATCTCGGCCATTGCCTTGGGCGTGCGGATGCCCGCCACGACGTCCTCGCCTTGCGCGTTGGTGAGGTATTCGCCATAGATCAGGTTCTCGCCGGTGCCAGGGTTGCGGGTAAAGCCCACGCCCGTGCCTGAATCGTTGCCCATGTTGCCGAACACCATGGTACAGATATTGACTGCGGTGCCACTGGCCTGCTCTTTGGTGATCCTGAACTGCTTGCGGTAGTCCACCGCGCGCTTGCCCGACCAGGAGCGAAACACCGCCCCGACCGAAATTTCCAGTTGCTCGTAAGGATCCTGCGGAAAAGGCTTGCCGCTGTGGCGCTCGACAATGCCGAGAAACTCTCCGGCCAGCTCCTTGAGGTGCGAGGCAGTCAGGTCAACGTCCAGCGGTGCGCCATATTTTTTCTTGATCGCCGCCATCCGTTCGTCGAAATGCTCATCGCCGATACCCAGCGCGATCTTGCCGAACAACTGGATGAAGCGGCGGTAGGTATCGTAGGCGAAGCGCTCGTTGCCGGTCTGCTCGATCAGCCCCGGCAGTGAAATTTCATTGAGGCCGAGGTTGAGAATAGTGTCCATCATCCCCGGCATCGACATCGACGAGCCGGAACGCACCGAAACCAGCAGAGGGTTTTCGCCGCTGCCGAAGCCCTTGCCGGTCTTCTTTTCCAGCGCCTGCATGTGGCTCCTGATCCCGTCCATCAGTCCGTCCGGCAACTGGTTCTTCTCCAGATAGGCCAGACAGGCCTCGGTGGTGATGGAAAAACCGGGCGGCACATTCAGCCCGATCTGCGTCATCTCGCACAGATTAGCGCCCTTGCCGCCCAGCAGCATCTTGTTTTTTCCATCGCCTTCTTCGAATGCGAAAATATATTTTTTACCGCTCATTGCCGACGCCCCTTAAGATTTATGAGTGAAAATAATAGACGAGTTAAATAATATCACGGAGGCAAGGAAAAAAGCGCCCCACATCAAGGAGGTGTATTTGAAAGTGTGAGTCATGTTGCTGGGGTTCCTTCGTCACCCCAGCACTTTAGTCGTTTGCAGCGCCTCGACCTTCAGGTTGACCGGCTTGCCTTTGCGCGCGCGCTTGGCCACCTCGAACTTTGGCGTATCCTCGACGGTCCGCCCTCTCCTGACCCCCTTCAGAATCAGCGCATCGGCAAAAACGCCGACGAGCTTCAAGGTTTCCTGCTTCTCCAGACCCATCAGGATCACGCCGCGGCCCTTAGCCATTTGCTTGACCTCATCCAGCGGGAACACCAGCAGCTTGTCGCCGCTCGACACGCAAGCCACGTAGCGCTGGCCGCTTTTTTGCATCCGGGCCGGCGGTAACACCTGCTCGCCCTCCTCCAGCGTCATCAGCAGCTTGCCGCCCTTCTGGCGCGAAGCCATGTCCGCGATGGTGGCGACGAAACCGTATCCACCGGAATTCGACAGCAGCAACTGGTCATCCGGCTGCCCGGTCAGGGCGCTGACGATCTTTGTGCCGGGTTGCAGGCCCACCACCGAGCCGACGGGGACGCCGTCTCCTTTGCCGCCGGGGATCTGCGAGGCGGTGATGGTGTAGGCGCGTCCGTCCGATCCGAGCAGGATCACCGCATCGGGAGAGCGGCACTCGATCGCGGCAAGCAGCTTGTCGCCTTCCTTGAAGGAAAGCGCGGCCAAGTCGGTGCCGTGTCCTTGGCGCTGGCGCAGCCAGCCCTTATCGGACAGGATGACGGTCACCGGCTCGTCCAGAACTGCGGCTTCGGACAGCGAGGCGCGCCTTTCCGGCTGGATCAGGGTGCGCCGGTCGTCGCCGAACTTCTTGGTGTCCTCGCGGATTTCCCGTGCAACCAGGGATTTCATCCGGGCCGGGCTGGCCAGCAGCGATTCCAGCTTGGCGCGTTCCTTCATCAGCTCGGCGATTTCCTGCTCGATCTTGATGCCTTCCAGGCGAGACAACTGGCGCAGGCGGATTTCCAAGATGTCGTCGGCCTGCCGCTCAGACAATGAATATCGGGCGATTAAAGTGGGCTTCGGCTCGTCGGATTCGCGGATCAGCCGGATCACCTCATCGATATTCAGGAAAACGATGTGCCGCCCTTCCAGAATATGGACGCGGTCGTTGACCTTGCCGAGGCGGTGGCCCAGACGCTTTTCCACCGTCGCAATCCTGAACTGGCACCATTCCGAAAAAATCGTGTAGAGCGATTTCTGCATCGGATTGCCGTCCAGCCCCACCTGGACGAGGTTGAACGACACCGTGGTTTCCAGGCTGGTGTAGGCGAGCAGGGTGCGGGCGAACTCGTCGCGGTCTATGCGCGAGCTTTTCGGCCCGAACACGATGCGCACCGACTGCTCCTTGTCCGACTCGTCGCGCGCCGTATCCAGCAGGGAAAGCAGCAAAGTCCTGGTCTGTGTCTGCCCCTGATCAACGGCCTTCTTGCCGAGCTTGGGCTGCGGGTTGGTCAGCGTTTCGATCTCCGACAGCACTTTCGCCGCCGACGCACCCGGCGGCAGCTCCGTAATCACCATCTGCCATTGCCCGCGCGCCATCTCCTCGAAGACGTAGCGCGCGCGCACCGCGATCGAACCTCGGCCGCTGGTGTAGGCATTGCGGATTTCCTGCGGGCTGGAAAGAATCTGGCCGCCACCGGGGAAATCCGGGCCGGGGATCATGTCCAGCATCTGCGCCTCGCTGAACGAGGGCGACTCGATCATCGTCGCCGCCACCTCGCACACCTCGCGCAGATTGTGCGGCGGCACCTCGGTAGCGATCCCGACGCCGATGCCGGATGCGCCGTTGAGCAGCAGGAAAGGCAGGCGCGCCGGCAGTACCACGGGCTCCTCGAAAGAGCCGTCGTAATTCTGGCGGAAGGCGACCGTGCCATGATCCAGTTCGGCTAGCAACAACTGCGCAATCGGCGTCAACCGCACTTCCGTATAACGCATCGCGGCGGCCGAATCGCCGTCTAGGCTACCGAAGTTGCCCTGCCCGTCGATCAGCGGATAGCGCAGCGAGAAATCCTGCGCCATGCGCACCGCCGCCTCGTACACCGCGCTGTCGCCATGCGGGTGGTATTTGCCGATCACATCGCCGACGATGCGCGCCGACTTCTTGTGCGGCTTGTCCCACTCGTTGCCCATCTCGCGCATCGCGTAGAGAATGCGCCGCTGCACCGGTTTCTGGCCATCGCGCACATCGGGGATGGCGCGCGATTTCGATACCGCCATCGCATAGGCGAGATAGGCCGCCTTGGCATAGTCCGCCAGATCGTCCTGCGGCTCGGCGGCAGGCGGTTCGGCGGGCGGCTCTGGCGGTGCAGGGGGCTGTTCGGCAAGCGCCATATGCTCCTCCGGCAACGCTTCTAGCTGCTCGAAGAGATCGGGGGTGAGTCTGTCTATTTCGTCCTTCATGGTGTCTCTTGTTTCAGGGTTTACGATCAAATTTGTGGGGAAGGCAGCTGGAGATTAAGGAAATTAGCCGTCGTAGTGGTAGCGGCAAGCGATAATCACCAGTTCTGTATCGGTTGCGCGATACACCAAACGATTCACTTCATCGATGCGCCGGGACCAGTAGCCGGATAATTCGCCACGCAGTGGTTCTGGCTTGCCGATCCCGGCGAACGGGTCACGCGCAGCAGCAGTAATCAGCAGGTTTAGCCGCTTGAGCGTCTTTTTATCCTGATCCTGCCAGTACAGGTAAGCCTCCCACGCATCGGGCACAAAGCGAATGGCGCGCACGGTTAGCCCGTGGAGAGCAGCTGACGATCCTGAGCTTGCCCGGCTTTATCCTGTGCAATTGCCCGAGCCAATGCCGCCGCATTCGCCGGGTTGCTTGTCAGGTGTAGCGTCTCCATGATGCTGTTGTAGCTGTCCAGCGACATCACCACTGCATCGCCTTCCGCATCGCGGCGGCTGATAATGGTTACGTCCGCGTCCTGCACAACGCCGTCCAATACGGACTTGAGCGCATTACGCGCATGGGAATAGGTAACGACTTTCATGCCCGCCTCACTTGTTCATTAAGTTGCACAAGTTTAGCTGAGGCGTGTGCTCAATGCAAGTCGATTGGATATTCGGCGTTCATTCGTAGCAGCCTGTCTGACTTGAAGAATCGAAGCGAAAATTCGGCTGGGCGAGGACAGATTTTGCCGGTTTTGCAGGTCAATAGTCGTTCTATTGACCAAAAAAGCGGCGAAATATGAACCGGCCAGGCGGATTTGCAGCCGATTTCCTTCAAGTCAGACAGGCTGCTAGATTCCCGCCTTCGCGGGAATGACGAAGCTAATGGATAATCCGGGTTAAGCGCCATCACTCATCCGCCTCCACCAGATGCCCCGCCTCTTCCATCCAAGCCCGCCTTGAAGCGGCCTCGGATTTCGCCATCAGCTTGTTGAAGACTTCCCGGACGTAGCCGGTGAAATCGTCTGTGCGCAATGTCAGCAGACGGCGCGTGTCGGGGTTGAGGGTGGTTTCCCACAGTTGCACCGGATTCATTTCCCCCAGACCCTTGAAGCGCGACACCTGCCACGATCCCTCGCGCACGCGGTCGGCGCGCAACCGGTCCAGCGTGCCCTCCAGCTCGCCCTCGTCGAGGCAATAGAACTTGCGCGCCGGCTTGTTCTTGCCTTGGGCGGGCACGTCCACCCGGTACAGCGGCGGTTGCGCGACACACACTCGACCAGCGCGGATCAGGGCGGGGAAGTGGCGGTAGAACAGGGTCAGCAGCAGCACCTGGATATGACTGCCGTCCACGTCCGCGTCAGCCAGGATGATGACGCGGGCGTAGCGCAGATTGGACATGTCCGGCGTGTCGTCTGGCGCGTGCGGGTCAACGCCGAGCGCGACTGCGATGTTGTGGATTTCGTTGTTGGCGAAGATGCGGTCGGCCTCGTGCTCCCAAGTGTTGAGCACCTTGCCGCGCAGGGGCAGGATGGCCTGGGTGTCCTTGTTGCGGCCCTGCTTGGCGGAGCCACCGGCGGAATCGCCCTCGACCAGGAACAGCTCGCGCTCTTCCAGGTTGTCGGACTGGCAGTCGGCCAGCTTGCCCGGCAGCACGGCGATGCTGGACGATTTGCGCTTTTCTATTTTCTGTCCGGCGCGTTGCCGCGTCTGCGCCGCCTTGATCGAGATGTCGGCGATCTTCCGGGCCTGTTCCTGGTGCTCGTTGAGCCACAGTTCGAGCGGGTCGCGCACCATGGCGGCGACCAGGCGCAGTGCATCCCGCGACGACAGCCGTTCCTTGGTTTGCCCCTGGAATTGCGGGTCGAGCATCTTGGTCGAGAGGACGAAGGAGACGCGGCTGAACACGTCGTCGGCGGTGAGCTTGACGCCCTTCGGCAACAGGCTGTGGTGCTCGATGTAGCTCTTCACCGCGTTGAAAATACCGTCGCGCAGACCCGCTTCATGGGTGCCGCCGGAGGGCGTATAGATCAGGTTGACGTAGGACTCGCGCGCAATCGGCCCGTCCTCCGTCCATGCCGCCACCCATTCCGCCCCCTCGCCGCAGGCTATGGTGTCGCCAGACGCCGGCGCGTACTTGGAGAATTTCCAGAACAGTCCGTCGATCAGGTATTCCGACAGTTGCGACCTGAGGTAATCGGAAAGCCCGTCCTGGTAAACCCACTCCTTTTCGTCCTTGATCAGCCCGTTTTTGTCCTCGATCGTAAGCACCACGCGCACACCGGGCAACAGCACTGCCTTGGCCTTCAGCAGCCGCTCCAGTTGCTGCGGCGGAATCTCGGCAGTGTCAAAATACTGAGCATCCGGCCACACCCTCACCGACGTGCCAGAGGCGCGCTTGGCCGCACTGCAAATCAGCGCCAGCGGTTCGACCACGTCGCCGCCGACAAACGCCATGCGGTGGACGCCGCCCTCGCGCGTTACCGTCACTTCCAGCCGGTGCGACAGCGCGTTGGTGACGGAAACGCCGACGCCGTGCAGCCCGCCGGAAAACTGGTAAGCCCCGCCGGCTTTCTTGTCGAACTTGCCGCCCGCATGCAGCCGGGTAAAGACCACTTCGACCGTCGGCACCCCCTCTTCGGGATGAATGCCGACCGGGATGCCGCGACCGTCGTCCGTGACCGAAACCGAACCATCGCCATGCAGCCGCACCTTGATCGTTTTGGCAAAACCGGCCAGGGCCTCGTCAGCCGAGTTGTCCACCACCTCGGTAATAATGTGTAGCGGATTGTCCGTGAGCGTATACATCCCCGGCCGCTGCTTCACCGGCTCAAGGCCGCGCAAGACGCGGATGGACGAATCTGAATAGGTCTTGCTCATAACACCCGTTCTTGAAATCCTAAATTGCTAGCCGCGAATGATAACGCACAGCCCTCATGGGGGCCTAATTTAGACTTGAACAAGGTGCCTTTAAGGCTACAATGAATCCTTTAATTTAGATGTTAAACAGCCACAGTGAACACGCCCAGCCCGCCTTACCAGAACCTCACCCCGGACCGCATCCTGAATGCAGTAGAAAGTCTGGGCCTGCGTTGCGATGGCCGCCTGCTCGCGCTCAACAGCTATGAAAACCGTGTCTACCAAATCGGCATCGAAGAAGGCGCGCCCATCATCGCCAAATTCTATCGCCCTCTGCGCTGGACGGATGAGGCCATCCTCGAAGAACACCGCTTCACGCTGGAACTCGCCGAACGGGAAATCCCCGTCGTCGCGCCCCTGGTCGACCAGACCGGGCGCACCCTGCATGAATTCGAGGGTTTCCGCTTCACGATTTCCCCGCGCCAGCCGGGGCGGGCGCCGGAACTGGACGACCCCTACACCCTGGCATGGATGGGCCGCTTCATCGGCCGCATCCATGCGGTCGGCGCAATCGAACCCTTTGCCCACCGCCCCACGATCAGCATCGAAACCTTCGGCGTGGAGCCCTACCGTTACATCATCGCCAACGGCTTCATCCCGCCCGATCTGGAAGTCGCTTATCTCTCCACGGTCGAAGATGCGTTGCAACGCGTGCGTGCAGCCTTCGCACGCGCCGAACCCGTTTCATTGATCCGGCTCCACGGCGACTGCCACCCCGGCAACGTGCTGTGGTCCGATACCGGCCCGCACTTCGTCGATTTCGACGACTGCCGCATGGGGCCGGCGGTACAGGACATCTGGATGCTCCTGTCCGGCGACCGCGCCGCCATGACCCGCCAGCTGTCCGACTTCATGGAAGGCTATCAGGAATTCCACGATTTCAACCCGCGCGAACTGCTGCTGGTGGAGGCGCTGCGCACCCTGCGCCTGATCCACTATTCCGGCTGGCTGGCCCAGCGCTGGAGCGACCCGGCCTTTCCCGCCAGCTTTCCCTGGTTCAACACCCAGCACTACTGGCAAGACCAGGTCCTCGCCCTGCGTGAACAAGCCGCGCTGATGGACGAACCCCCGTTGGTTCTGGGCTAGAATCAAGAACAACCCCGTCCAAAAAGGAAAAACGTTGATGGATATCGAACTCACACTTTATGAAGCACGCATCATCGGTTCCCTGATCGAAAAGGAAATCACCACGCCCGATCAATACCCGCTCTCGCTCAACGCGCTGACCAATGCGTGCAACCAGAAAAGTAACCGCGAGCCGGTCCTGGAACTGGATGAGGCGACGGTTCAGGAAACGCTGGATGCACTGGTCAAAAGATCGCTGGTCAGCGATCAAACCGGGTTCGGCAGCCGCACCACGAAATACAAGCATCGATTCTGCAATACCGAATTCGGCGTCCTGAAATTTTCGGAACAAGAGCTCGGTATCATTTGCGCCCTGCTGCTGCGCGGCCCGCAGACTCCCGGCGAACTGCGCACCCACACCAACCGCCTGTGCACCGCCTGTGCAAATTCGGCGACATGCAGGAAGTCGAATCCGCGCTTGACCGCCTGATGGAACGCAGCGACGGGCCGTTTGTCGCCAAGCTGCCGCGCGAGCCGGGGAAAAGGGAAGCGCGCTTCATGCATCTCTTCAGCGGCGATGCGCCAGCGATGGAGTTTTCCGGGAGCGCGAACATCGCCTCCGACCTTTCCGGCGCAGAGATTAACAAACTGGACCAACTTGAGCAGCGCGTCGATGAACTGGAACAGGAAATTGCGCAGCTCAAACGCGCACTCGAACAGCCAGGGCCGAAGCCGACTACCGGTTACATGGAAGCCTAGGAGCCTTTCGGCCCCAGAGAGGGCAAGATGAAATTGAAACGCGCGATGTAGTTTGTGGTCGGGAGGATATTGGGAGGGCAGGCAACGGCATGGAACGGGAGCGAATACCGCAAGCTATTCGACAAGAACCCCGAAAACAGATAGCGGGTAGGGTGGGCACGTCTTCGTGCCTACGCGGGGAAACCTCCGCTGACCGCGTGGGCACGTCTTCGTGCCCACCCCACTTGAGGTTAATCGGGGCTTCCTAGCAGCCTGTCTGACTTGAAGAATCGAAGCGAAGTGGGTCAAGCAGGCAAGCCGCGCAGCGGATGCTCGCAAAATTCGGCTGGGCGAGGACAGATTTTGCCGGTTTTGCAGGTCAATAGTCGTTCTATTGACCAAAAAAGCGGCGAAATATGGACCGGCCAGGCGGATTTGCAGCCGATTTCCTTCAAGTCAGACAG
>Ga0210022_1000412_pt1 | contig 32441 bp, 28 predicted proteins | sample CryGeymeta201520_FD_183984 | JGI IMG/M metagenome (GOLD analysis project Ga0210022, IMG submission 183984) | Groundwater microbial communities from Crystal Geyser aquifers in Utah, USA - Crystal Geyser metaG 2015-20 (SPAdes) (version 2) | ecosystem: Environmental > Aquatic > Deep subsurface >... | reverse complement strand
TCAAAGAGGAAGATTACATGCTCCGTGAGATCCGCTATGGAGCGTTCGAGCGGACCATCACCCTTCCTGAGGGTGTGGAAACGGATAAAATCCATGCCTCCTTTGACAATGGTCTGCTGACCATTACCGCTCCGGCAAGGGAGGCGGTCAAACCCAAGAAGATCGAGATTGAAGTCGCCGGTAAAAAGTCAAAGGCTGCTTAGCAGCGATGCCATTCCGTCCCAGCCTTACATTAAAAATTATCCGGCATAACGACGCATCTCTCAATAAGGGGGATGGGTTTTTTATGCGGAGGACGTAATGAAGACCTGCTTGTGACTGCCGGTTTTTGTCCATACATGACAAGCAGGACTTGGGCCGCTTCACTACGAGCAACTACCGTTCCTTTTATTTTTTGACTCCTCATGAACTCTATCGGGGTTTATCTGAGGTGGGAGAAATGGTCTCGAGTTTGATGTCATCGTAGTAGGCCACCGCTGACTCTCCGGTGTTGTCGGTATCGGTCATGATGGCGATGGCGCCTGCGTAGGAGGGATCTTTCCCAAAGCATGTTCTGTAATCCTCGAAGACATTTCTTTTTTCCGTAACCCATGTCCCCACCTTTTTTTCTCCGCTTTCCACAGCAATCATCATGGTTCTTGAATAGTATGGGTTGGGGCATCTCTCCCCCCTGGGGAGTTTGTTGGCCCAGATATAGTTGATGCTCCTGGTCAGGGCCGGGATGAAGTGCGGGAAAACCACATAGACCCGTGCCGCATAATCGTCCCCCTGGCGGGTTCTTTCATCCCCTTTTTGAAGGATGTTTTCCACCTTCCACCGCCAGGTCAGGACCGGATAATCCCTTGTATCGTATTTAATTTTGTAGATAAGGCCGGAAGCCGAGGCATGGCTCTCTGCCTTGAGGCAGCCGCTCCCATCCATCTTGATGACGGTATACCGGGTCTCTCCCTCGAAAATTTTCTTCTCCCACCGGGTCTTGAGGCCTGCTTCGAAATCGTCGATGAGAACAAAGGGTTCCCTGGCGAATCCTGAGAGGAACAGGGCCGCATACAAGAGAAAAATGCAGAATGCAGACAACCATGTTTTGGTTTTCACTCTTCCCATGGCCCATGAATTTTATTGAAGGAGTCCCTGTCTCCAGCAGGAATAGAACTATCCCAGCATGAAAACCGCCAGCGTAAAATAAAATACGAGCGTAAGGATGTCCGTCAAAGCAAGCGTTACAGGTCCTGCTGCGATTTTGGGGTCAAGCCGCAATGCATGCAGCAGGCTGGGGATGCTCAACCCGAATACACAGGCTGCGCACATGGAGAGAACAATGCCCAGGCCGATCACCCATGCGGCCGCGCCGTCACCTCGCCAGGCCCAGACGATCAGAGCCACGATCGAACCACAGGCCCCCCCAAGCAGCAGGGAGGTGGTAACCTCGCGCCGCAGCGCCTCGGCATACCATCGAAGGGTAGGCCGAGAGGTGCGGAGAGCCTGAATCGCCACCGTCATGGACTGGACACTTACGCTCTCGCCCAGGCCCAGCACCAGGGCCATAAAGAAGGCAAGCATCAGATACTGAGACAGGGTCACCTCATAGACGCTTGTCAGCAATGCGCAGATCGTGCCGCCGCTGATGGCTGCAAGCAGCCACGGAAAGCGGAATCGGAAGGACCTGAACGGTGACGCATCCCGCACCTGTGACACGCGGAATCCAAGTGATTCAAATACGGCATCTGTTTGCTCCCGCTCGGCCAGGTCGAAGACCTCTTCGGTGAACAGGCTGATGTCCACGATGCCCACCAGATGGCGCTCCTCATCGACCACAGGGAAGGCGAGGAACTTGTGCATCACGAATAATTCACAGGCTTCCAGCACTGTAGCGGTGTGAGGGATGGCGATGACCCGCTTGATCATGATGTCTGCCAGGCGTTGTTCCACAGGAGCGGTAAGCAGCCGGCGTGTAGGCAGGACACCAAGCAGCTGGTTTGCCTCATTGACCATGTAAAAGTAGACGATCTTCTCGCCTGCGCCATGCCGCCGAATGGCCGACAGGGCCTCCTGTACGGTCATTTCCTGCCGCAAGGATGAGAAGTCCCTGCGGACGTGGGCCAGAATCGGCTCCTGCAGATTGAGTGATCGCTGGGTTACAGGCAACGCAAACCCCATGCCATGTATTAGGAAACCTGACGAAAGGCCGGCTGATGCCGGCCTTGAAAAATAATACCATCCTAAACGCTGTTTTACAATGCACAAATAATAAATCAGTCCCATTTCCCCCGGTTCAACTTTATGCTTGAATATTATGCATGACCCTTCATATAATTGAGATAAGTCCCGGTCCGGGTGTACGGGCGCAACGGCGGCTTCAGGAGCGCAGATTGCATATCCCTTCAATGCCCATAATGAGGTGCATTTCATTGCCCCCTTGTATCAGCAGGCCGGCCCGCCCTTCAAAAATGATCGGGGGAATGGTCGCTCTCTTGCTTTTTGTCCTCATGGGCTGCGCCCCCAGGCCTCTCATCCGGCCGGAGATCCCCGGCGCCCGGAGCCTGGGCGATGTTGAAGATCGGATCCGGGCCGAGGCCGAGGCATGGGAGAAGACCCCTCACGTTCTCGGCGGGGCGGGCAAGGACGGCATAGACTGTTCCGGTTTCGTGGCGCTCGTGAATCAGAAACTTTTTGGGATCGAACTTCCCCGCACGGCTGAAGAACAGGCGGGAACGGGTACGCCGGTTCCGAGAAAACAGCTTCAGGCCGGGGACCTTGTTTTTTTTATGCCGTCTTCAAAGAAGCCCCATGTGGGGATCTATTTGAGCCGCGGGGAATTCGTTCATGTGTCCAGCAGCAGGGGCGTCATGATCTCAAACGTCCATGATCCTTATTGGTGGGATTGTTACTGGACGGCGCGGCGTATCCTTCAGATGTGACAGCAGGGTAATATCAAAAGCTAACCACAGAGAACACAGAGAAATACTTTATGTTTTTAAAAAAACCGTCAGAAGAAAAAAATGAATAGCCACATTTCGTTTGAGAGGACACAGAGGTGGAAAACCTAAATCTTGCCTGCTTGTTGGTATCCAAGAAATACTCTGTGTTCTCTGTGGTCAGCTTTTAAGAATACGAACCTTAGAACGAGGAGGCTTCATGGACAGGAGACAAGGGGACTCGCTTCCATCCATTCAGGATGCCGAGCTGGAAGACAAGACCGTGCTGGTCCGTTTTGATCACAATGTGGTGAAGAACGGCGAGATCAAGGACCCCTTCAGGATAGACCGGACCATCGGGACCCTTTTCCATATTGTCGAGAGGGGCGGCCGGCCCATCCTCATGACCCATATCGGGAGGCCCCGGGACAAGGAGACAGGAAAGATCCAATGCAGGGAAGGGGAGTCGGTCAGGCCGATCGTTGACTATATCGAACAGAAGCTGCATACACGGTTCTTTGTCCCCGAGTTTGAAATTGATCCTGAAAAGGGAATCATGGGCATTGATACCTCCATCAATATCGCCATACGGGAGCTGCGCAGCAGGAAGGTCAGCGGCATCTATCTCCCCAACACCCGATGGTTCTTCGGTGAGGAGGCCAAAGGCCCCGAGCGGGAGAGGTTCGCCCTCCAGCTCGCCGGGCTTGCCGATATCTACGTCAATGACGCCTTTGGCTCATGGCAGCCCCATGCATCCACCTATGACATCGTCAGGCATCTGCCGTCGTGCGCCGGGTTTCTCATGCAGCAGGAGATCAAGAACCTGGATCGGGTGCTCGAACCCGAGAGGCCTTTCCTTGCCGTGGTGGCCGGGGCGAAATATGATACCAAGATCGGGCCTCTTTACGCCATCTATGATAAGGTCGACCGGATCATCCTCGGCGGTGTGATCTACAACACCTATCTCTGTGCAAGATACGGTGTCAGGATCAAGGGCGTTTCCGATTCAGACATCAACCTTGCGCGGGAACTTGTTGAAAAGGACAAGGTCACAAAGAAGATCATCGAGCTTCCATTCATCGTGGAGTCGGATACGCTTGAAGGGAGAAAAGAGGGGCATTACAAGACCATCTCCGTTTCGGATTTTAAAAGCGGTCGGGAGTACGGCTATATCGCCGATATAGACCCGGCTTCGTTCAGAGACGGGAAGGTGCATGCGACCATTCTCGATGCCCGTACGATCCTCGTCAATGCCGTCATGGGATTTACGCCTCATTTCATTGAAGGCTCTCAGGCCTTGGACCATACGATTGACGAGAACAGGGACGCGATCAAGATGTACGGCGGCGGGGACACGCTTCAGGAGTTCAAAAACCTCTGTCCCGGTCTCTATCTTTCGGTGATGGACAATGCAAGATACTATTTCTTCACCGGGGGCGGGACCGTGCTCACCGCCATCGAAAAAGGGAGCCCCTACGGATTGCAGCCGATACGCGCCCTGATTGAAAAAGGCGGCCGGGGGTAGGGGATCTCCGGCAGAGGTCTCCGGTCAGGGTGTTTGTTCCCCGGTCTCCCGGCTAACGCCAGCCCACAGGCATGTATCCCCTGTCCCGCAGGCACTGATCCACAAACTGCCGAAGGACCGGGTCGGGGTCACGGGCATGCAGGAGCCCGTGCATGAATCCGCCTGCACTGCCGCCCGCCGCGCCTGCCGCGGCGCCCCGCCCGAACTCGCCTGTGACCGCACCCACCGCTGCGCCGGTGACGGTACCGACCGCGGCGCCGGCTGCGGTGTCACCCGCCACTTTGGCCTCCGGATGCGCCTTGACCCCGTGTTCGGCGGCGAACCGCATGCAATCGTCGAGGTCCCGCTGTGCCGCCGCCGTCCCCACTTCACGCAGATGGGGATTGGGGTAAAGGACCGGCCTCATGGGGGCGCATCCTGTGAGGACAAAGGCCGTGGTGACCGTGATCAAAAATACGGCTGAAAATTTCATGGTTTCTCCTTTTGCTTTCCAGGTTTCTCCTCCCTCGAAACAGACAGAGAAGAAAGTTTTCCCGTTACGGGGCTCTCCCTTGCAAAGTAAACATAGTATACATCCGGATCAGAATCAAGTGGAAGAAGTCGGTCCCTCTCAATAGGATTGTATTTCTGTCTGTATTGTATTATGATTTCACTCCGGTATTCTTCTTGGATCGGGTTTCAGCCGGGGATGACCGGGAACAAACAGGACGGGATGCATGAGGAGATCAAAGTGAGAAAATGGATTCTCATGGTTTTTTCAGCAGCGGTTGCTTTTCTCGTGGCCGCTCAGTTGATCCCTTTGAAGAGGACGAATCCCCCGGTGGAAACGGATGTCTCGGTCCCCGATGATGTCAATCTCATCTTGCGCCGTGCCTGCTATGACTGCCACTCCCATGAGACGGTCTGGCCCTGGTACAGCCGGGTGGCCCCTGCATCATGGCTTGTCGTGTCGGATGTGCACAGGGCCCGGAATAAACTCAATTTTTCCAAATGGGACAGATTGGATGGTCGGCATCAGATCAAAATGATGAAAGAATGCTGGCAGAAGGTTTCCGAGAAGGAAATGCCTCCCCTGATTTACCTGCTCGCTCATCCTGATGCACGACTCACCCCTGCGGATCGTGAGCTTATCCATCAGTGGTCTCTTAGTGAGGGTCTTTAACCCGGATTCTTGAATATGAATAGAAAAATTTTGCGCCATCTTCCATCCCTGTTCGGTATCATTCTCTTTGCCGTTGCGCTTTTTGTCCTTCACCACGCCTTGGAAGAATATCACTACCATGATGTGATCCGGAGCCTGAAGGGACTTCCCGCCCAGAAAGTCGTCCTTGCCGTTCTGCTCACGCTCTTCAGTTATATGGCCATGGTCGGATACGATATGCTGGCCCTGCATTATATCAGGCATCCGCTCGCCTACAGTAAAATCGCCTTTGCTTCGTTCATCAGCTACGCATTCAGCAGCAACATCGGGATTTCGATCCTCAGTGCAAGCGCCATCCGTTACCGGCTCTACTCGGCCTGGGGGCTTTCCACGGAAAAGATCACCCATGTTGTGGCTTTCTGTATCCTGACATTCTGGCTGGGATACTTCACCCTGACGGGCGCGGTTCTGCTTCTGGAGCCGATCGTCATTCCGGCCCAGCTCCATCTTCCGGTTGCTTCGGGCCGTCTCATGAGCGCAATCTTTGCGGCTCTGGTGATCGGATATCTGCTAACAGGCGTCTTGAGAAAAAAGCCGGTCAGGATAGGGGAATGGGAGTTCCCTGTGCCGTCTTTTCGCCTTTTCATTTCCCAGATTATGGTCGCATCCGCGGACTGGATTCTGGCGGGGGCCGTTCTTTATGTTCTGCTTCCTGCATCGGGATCCCTTTCCTTCCTCAGGTTTATCGGCATTTTCATGGTGGCGCAGCTTACGGGTCTGATCAGCCATGTCCCGGGAGGGATCGGGGTCTTTGAAACCGTCATGATTTTTCTCCTTGCGCCGGATCTCGCTGCTTCGGATCTCCTAAGCTCTCTCCTGGTCTATCGGGTGATTTACTATTTCCTGCCGCTCAGCGCGGCCACGGTGATGCTCGGGAGTTACGAGATCATCAAGGGAAGGGAGAGGGTCAAGAGGGTTACGACCCTCCTTGGCCAGTGGTTCTCCTTGCTGGCGCCACAGGCGCTCTCCTTCACGACATTCGTCGGCGGGGCCATTCTTCTCATCTCGGGTGCGACACCTGCTGAAAAAACCCGGCTGGCATGGCTCAATGATTTCCTGCCCCTTCCGGTCATGGAAATGTCCCATTTCCTCGGCAGCCTGGCCGGCGTCGGCCTGATCATTCTTGCCAGGGGCATACAGCGCAGGCTCGATGCCGCCTATATCCTTGTCCTTGCCCTTCTTGGGACAGGGATCGTGTTCTCACTGCTTAAAGGTTTTGATTATGAAGAGGCCATTCTGCTGACGCTGATGTTCGGCGCGCTCCTTCCCTGTCACCGGTACTTTTACCGTAAGGCCTCTCTTTTCAGCCAACGGTTTACTGCCGAATGGATTGCCGCCATTGCCTTCGTCCTGATGGGTTCCATCTGGATCGGACTTTTTGCGTACAAACATCTTGAATATTCCCATGAGCTCTGGTGGCAATTTGCACTGTCAGGAGGGGATGCCCCGCGGTTCCTCCGGGCCACCGTTGGAGTGATGGTCGTTGTTCTCATCTTTTCCACAGCCAAACTTCTTCAGCCCGGCTCCCCCGAACCTTCCATGCCTGATCACAAGGAACTGGACAGGGCGCATGACATTATAACAGACTCCCGGGCCACGTCTGCAAACCTCGCTCTTCTGGGAGACAAGCCGCTTTTATTCAGCGAGAGCGGAAACGCGTTTATAATGTATGCCGTTGAGGGGAGGAGCTGGGTGGCCATGGGCGACCCTGTGGGGCCGCAGCCCGAACGGACGGAGCTGATCTGGCGGTTCCGTGAGCTGTGTGACCGTCATGATGGATGGACGGTCTTTTATGAGGTGGATGTGGAAAACCTCCCCCTCTACGTGGAACTCGGTCTGACCCTCCTGAAACTCGGCGAGGAGGCCCGCGTTCCCCTTGAAGCCTTTAGCATAGAAGGAAAGGCTCGCAGTGGATTGCGATATATAGTTAACCGGTTGGAGAAAGAGAAGTTTGAGTTTTCTGTGGTCCCGTCCCAAGGGGTGCCCCGGCTCATTCCGGAGTTAAAAGAGATCTCTGATGCGTGGCTGACTGAAAGAAAGACCAGGGAGAAAAGATTTTCCCTGGGGTTCTTCGATGAAGCCTATCTGAGGCATTTTCCTGTCGGGACCGTCCTGAAGGAAGGGAGGATCGTAGCCTTTGCCAATCTCTGGACCGGGGCGGGAAAGGAAGAGATCTCCATTGATCTGATGAGGCATCTCCCCGACACCCCTAACGGGATCATGGATTTCCTGTTCACCCACATCCTGTTGTGGGGCAAGGCGCAGGGCTATCAGTGGTTCAACCTGGGGATGGCCCCGCTGTCCGGGCTTGAGAACCGCGCATTCGCTCCGATCTGGAACCGCCTCGGATCTCTGATCTTCCGTCATGGAGAAAATTTTTACAATTTTCAGGGTCTGCGTCAGTACAAAGAGAAATTTGATCCGGTCTGGAGGCCGAAATATCTGGCCTCCCCGGGGGGGCTCGCATTGCCGCGTATCCTGGCCAACCTTTCCTCTCTCATCTCCGGCGGACTGAAGGGCATTATCACAAAATGAAGTCGTTTATTCATCAGATACCCAAAGCCGAACTCCATATCCATATTGAAGGCTCCCTCGAGCCTGAGCTCATGTTGGAGATTGCGGAGCGGAATGGTTTGACTCTTCCCTTCCCTTCGGTCGAAGAGATACGCAAGGCCTATGAATTCACGGATCTCCAGTCTTTTCTGGATATATACTATAAAGGAACGCGCATCCTTCTGCATGAACAGGATTTTTACGATATGACATGGGCCTATCTTGAAAAAGCCCATGCGCAAAACGTCCGCCATGCCGAGATTTTTTTCGATCCACAGAGCCATACCGGGCGGGGGGTCCCCTTTGAAACAGTGATGACGGGCATACACCAGGCATTGCTGGAAGGAGAGAGGAAGCTGAACCTCTCTTCAGGGCTGATCCTCTGTTTTCTGCGGGACCTCAGCGTTGAGGCGGCCATGGAGACATTACAGCAGGTCCTGCGGTTCCGGGACTGGATCATCGGGGTCGGGCTGGATTCATCGGAAGCCGGACATCCGCCGGACAAGTTCGCCCGGGTATTTGATCAGGCCAGGGAAGAGGGATTCAAGACCGTGGCCCATGCCGGCGAAGAGGGGCCGCCGGAATATATCCGGCAGGCATTGGACCTGCTCAAGGTCTCGCGCATTGATCACGGGGTCCGATGTATGGAAGATCCGAAACTGGTTGAGAGACTGGCCGCAGGCCGGATTCCCTTGACGGTCTGCCCGATTTCCAATGTAAAACTTCGCGTTTTCCCCTCCCTTAAAGAACATAACCTGAAAAAGATGCTGGACTCGGGATTATGTGTGACCGTGAATTCCGATGACCCGGCCTATTTCGGCGGCTATATTGAAGAGAATTTTATGGCCGTTCAGCAAGCTCTGAACCTGGATCAACATGATTTGTATCGCCTCACAAAAAATGCTTTTCTGGCCTCGTTTCTAAGAACGGATGAAAAACAAACTCTGGTGGAAGAACTAAATGATTTTATGAGAAAACAAGGTTAAACGCCGACTCAATATGGGGTTGGCATCATAAAAAAAGAGGTTATTTAAGCCGGCGGAGATGTTTTTTTTTAAAAAATACTCTTCAAGCGCTTTACAAATCCGGTAGAATATGGTTAATAGAATATGAACGGTGTCATGAAAAAAAGGAGATCTAACAAAGACTGCACGGAAAGGCATATTTTTTTATGCCGAGACCCTGCCGATGAAGAAGGCCGCTTTTATGAAAAAGAATTGCTGGGAGTATATGAAGTGCGACAGAGGACCGGACGAAGGCAAGGCGGAGACCTTGGGCCTCTGCCCGGCCGCCAACGAAGTGAGGCTGAACGGAGTGCATGGCGGCATGAATGCCGGAAGGGCCTGCTGGGTGGTTCCAGGGACGTGTTGCGATGACTTCGGGACCCATGATGCCGGCACGGTCTTTAAGACCTGTACGGATTGTGATTTTTATAAGCTCGTCAAACAGGAAGAACATCCGAAGTTTATTTTTTCAGGGGTTCTTCTCAAGAACTTAATGTCATGAGCCTTCATACCTTGTCCTACTCTGCCGGGTCATGAATGGATTCATCATGCTTCATCCTCCTCCTCTTTTAACCAGACCGATGGATGGGACGGATTACGTCCGTAAGGAAATAGTCTCTTGATCAGGACATACGCCTTATTCTGCTTGATGGTCCTTTTTGTCGTTCTTGTGCTCCCGATCCAGGCCTTCTGCACCGAGGACTATGCCGGAGAAACAGGCAGGGCTTGCCGGACATGCCATCTCAGTCCTGCCGGAGGCGGAACGCTCACGGCATCAGGGGAGTCCTTCCGGGACGAGTTGAGGGCCAAAGGCCGGGACCGGCCTCTCAACCCCATCCAGCATATCGTACGGTTCATCATCGGATATCTTCATATGCTTACGGCGGTTATCTGGTTCGGCACGATCCTCTATGTGCATCTCTTATTGAAACCGGCCTATGCGGCAAGGGGCCTTCCCAAAGGGGAGCTATGGCTCGGATGGGTTTCCATTGCCATTATGGCCGTGACCGGTACGCTCCTCACCATTGCCCGGGTCCCTTCCTGGTATGTGTTCTTTCATACAAGATTCGGGATCCTGCTCCTGATCAAGATATCGCTTTTTATCGTCATGGTCGCTGCAGCGACACTCGTTACCTTTGTGATCGGCCCGAAATTAAAGAAGAGAAAAGAGTCGAAGACCCGGCAGCAAAAGCGGGACCTCACACCGGAGGAGGTTTCCGAGTTCGACGGCAAGGAGGGAAGACCGGCCTATATTGTTTTTCGGAAAACGGTCTATGATGTCACTCAGAGCAAATTCTGGAAAAAGGGAAGTCATATGGAGAGGCACCAGGCCGGCGCCGATCTGACGGATCTGCTGAAACAGGCCCCCCACGGGGAGGACAATATCCTTCCCATGCCGGTCGTGGGAAAGCTTCTTGCTTCTTCGGAGAAGAGGGGGAAGCCGCCGGAGATCAGGGTCTTTTATTTTTTTGCCTACATGAACCTCGTCATTGTCTTCATGATCATTTTTATCATTGCCCTTTGGCGGTGGTGGTGAAAATAAACAGCACGCGCATTTCCCGTCTTTTTCTGCCTGGGCAGCAAGTGCATATAAATAAAGAAAAAATTCATCAATAATAAATAATTCTTGACAAGTCAAGATTTCTGGTGTATTCTACCAGCATGATTGAACGACGCTATAAATCGACGGAATCTCTTGACGGGGTCATTGATCTCGAACGTTTGAGATCAGGACCGACCGACAGCCTGGAGAGCGGCGGATTTCAGGGGCGAGAAGCGCATGAGGACTGCTCGGCGCTATGCTGGATGCAACCATCAAAGGCGCTTATTTGATGAGTGGAGTCAAACCGTGAAACGAAAAGTCGGAACACTCCTTGAAGAAGACGTGCTGCGCAAGGCCAAGCGCCGGGCGGTTGACGAAGGACGTCCTCTGAGCGATCTGATTCAGGATGCGCTGGAAAGCTACCTCTCAACACGAGCCGTCGACCCGGCAAAGAGCGACGCGGCCTATCAGCTTTATTGCGAGCGGCCGATAAAGCTTACCTCGGCAAAGCTCAAGGCAGTCATGGAGGAAGATGCATGGGATCTGTAAACCTCGACGATATCCCGGCCGGCAGCCTCTGCATGATCGATACGAACGTTCTGCTCTATGCGGAACAGAATGTTTCAGATCAGGCGCAGAGATTTATCCGGCGCTGTGCCAAGGGCGAGCTGAGCGGCGTTCTGCCGCAAACAGTCTGGCAGGAATTGACGCATAAGCTCATGCTCGCAGAGGCCATGATGAAAGGGGCCATCGCAAAAGGCAATCCCGCAGCGCGTCTTGCGGCAAAACCCGAAATCATCAAGGGGCTGAGCCTCTATCGCGCCAAAGTAAATGCGCTTTCTGACCTCGGACTAAGGTTCGCGGCCTGCACGCTGGAAGACCTTACGAAGACTGCGTTCAAGATGCAGGAGAAGTACGGATTTCTTACAAATGATGCAGTGGTGCTGGCAGTGGCGATGCGGCTGAAGGCGGATGTGCTGGTGTCAAGCGATAAGGCATTCCATGGAGTGACGGAGGTGGCGGTCCATTATCCCACGGATTTGCGTCTTTGATTTTTCCAAACCTCAACATGGGCAAGTTTGCCGAATTGAAACCATTTCAATATATAACGCTCAAACGCGGCGGCAATGTCCGCGTCAAGACACGGCCGGAGTGGGGAGTCGGAGGCTGAATATGATCTTTATTGCCGGAGCAACAGGTTTTGTGGGGAGGCATATCCTCGACGCGCTTCAGCGGGAAAGAGCGGCTGTACGATGCCTTGTCCGTGACGAGAACAAGGCAGACTGGGTGCGTTCCCTGGGGTTTGAAGCCGTCCAGGGAGACATCACGGATGCGGACTCACTGCATGGGGCTTTGGATGGGGCCGAGACCATTGTCCATCTGGTGGGGATCATCGAAGAAAATGCAAAGAGCACGTTTGAATCCGTGCATGTACAAGGGACCCGGAACCTTGTGAACGAGTCGGTCTCAATCGGAGTCAAACGGATTTTTTATCAGTCGGCCCTGGGGGCCGATATCCAGTCTCCCTTCGCGTACCTTAAGACCAAGGCCGAGGCTGAGAAGATTGTTGTCTCATCGGATATCCCCTATACGATCTTTAAACCCTCACTCATTGTGGGGAAGGGGGACGGGTTTACGGAAAGGATGAGGAAGCTCATTTCTGCCGGGCCTGTGGTTCCTGTGCCGGGCAGCGGCCTGGCCAGGTTTCAGCCGCTCTATATCCGGGACTGGCTCGAGTGCTTCCGTCTGGCATTGATCCATGGAGTCTCCGGGAACAGGATCTACGAGTTTGGAGGCCCTGAGCAGCTCACCTATAATGAGATATTGAAAGAGATCATGGATGTGCTGGAGATAAAAAAGCCGGTCATCCATATCCCCATGGGGGTTGTTAGGTTATCGCTCCCCTTCATGGGAGCGGTCCGATCCGTTGCCTCGGCCCTGGGCCGGGAGATCCCTCCGGTGACGGACGAGCTTCTCTCCCTGTTGGGCATGGACAATGTCTGCGATAAGGATTCGATCCGGAAGCATTTCGGATTCACGCCGATCCGGTTCAAAGAGGCATTGAGGGAATTTCTGCAAGTCAGCCCATGAAAGAGAGGTTCGGGCGTTCGGAAGCGCCGGCCATCTTTTATCCCTCCTTCTCGGCCTGGAAACGGCTTTCCAGGAATCGGACGATGTCATCCGATTCATACATGGGCTTATCATCAATGAAGAGACAAGGGATTTGATACATCCCCCCATCCCGTATAAGCCGCATCATATTCGGCGGCCAGAGAATATTTCTATAGACCACATCCGCCTTTAATCTCCTGACGGCCCTCCGGACCTTCATGCAGTAGGGTCAGGTGGGAAACTGGTAGAGTTCGAGCTTCACAGGAATCCCTCCGGATCGTGATTTTCCAACCGTATGTTTCAGTCTATCACGGCCTGATCCATTGTCAAGCACGCCGAAAGAAAACAATATTAAACCAGTCCGCAAATACTTTTTGGAGTCAGTCCCATTCTTAGTTGAAATTCCGTAGCGGCTCCCATCTTCATCAGGCAGCTACACCCTCCTTTCCCGAGGCCGGCTCTATCCTCAACTCCCTTTGGATCGCTATTACCAATTGGAGAAGATGCCGGTAACCACAGATCTTATTCAGCCTGGGCTCTATATCCAATAAGGCGGCAGCCAACTATCTCTGTTTCTGATTCGAGTTCTTCCAATGATCTACTTTGTCCAGTCTCTGACCGATCAGGGACATGAGCGACTCGATGCAGTTGCTGGTCTTCAGGCTGGGGCCGAGCTCCTGAATTCGCCCCAGCTTGTGTAACGTCAACGTCTACTCAAGACCCTCTTTCCGACTTCTGACCGCCGACTCATTGATCAACTTGAGCGCCTTCTTCACCTTGGCCCTTCTTGCCTTGACATTTTTGCCTGCTTATAATACTTTTTTCATCAGCGGTTCATTTCCTTAAAATGGTTTCTAACTGACCAGAAACAAAACCATTTTAGGAGCCGATACTTTAAATTTCAACTAACTTTAGCAGACCGCCGGTCACACTTTATGCGGTCATTGCAGGCAGGAGGAATGGAAACGATGAAGATATATATATCCCCCCCATTTATTACATTTATAAAACAGACCCGGCATATCATTCCCGCTTTTATTTTGCTATATCTTCTTTTTATCATTTCTGATCCTGCTTTTTCACAGGAGACCGGACAGGTTCAGAAGGTGTATGACGGCGATACGGTGCTGCTGTCAGATGGCCGAAAAGTAAGGTATCTGGGAATTAATACGCCGGAATGGCAGGAGCCCTTTTATTTAAAAGCAAAACGGATTAACGAGTCATTAGTGATGGGGAAGGATGTTCGCCTGGAGTTTGACGAAGAACGAGTAGACAAATATGGTCGTTTGTTGGCGTATCTTTATGTGAGAGATCAGATGGTAAATGCCAAACTGATTGAGGACGGTCTCGCTCATGCATTTTTCATCCCGCCGAATCGTAAACATCATGCATTACTGCTCAAACTTCAGGCAGATGCCAGGGAACGCAAATTAGGGATATGGTCTAAACGCGGCAAGATGTCTGTCCTTAAGATTACCAGTGTCCACCCGCCTATCTCCGCTGAAGGAAAATCGCTTCAACCCTATTCACGGATTGCTAATATCAGTAATATTAAGGTCAATCTTGCAGGATACACACTTTCCAGCGAAACAGGACCCTCGTATAAGTTCCCTGATATTGAGTTGGCGCCTGGGTATACCGTTCTTGTTGTCAGCGGGAAGAAAATCAATAATCTGAAAAGCGAAGGTCAGCTCGTTATTTACTGGAATGATCAACCTGCCAAATGGGATGAAGAGGAGGACACTGCATACCTCACAGCCCCTGATGGAACTCTAATAGACTTATATCATTACAAGGGACGCCGAGTCTCACGAAAACCTAAGCAGTAAACTCCTTAAGTAAGTAAAATGGAAAGGTTCTTTTTAAAGGATATGTGCCTGCCGACTTCGCCAATCCACAACGTTATCCGAAATTGTGTTTTTAAGTTGAAAAGATTATGGACTTAACCCCGTCAATGTGACATAATTATTTGTTGGGAACATGATTGGGCTGATTGTCCCCTTGAGGTTTTATGCCTTAAAGAGATTGTTTGTAAATTTAAATAACATGAAAGAGGTTGAACATGAGCAAAAAGGAATTACTTATCAGTGAACTTGAACAGTTTACGGAGCCTCTTCTTGATGAGGTGTTGGATTTCGTCCATTTCTTAAAGACTAAGTTAACAAAGGAAAGGATCGATACTGCTATCGCGAGTGAATCCGCTTTAAGAAAAGATTGGCTTAAAGCAGAGGAGGATGAGGCATGGCAAAGTTTGTAAGAGGCGATGTCGTTGTTGTGCCTTTTCCCTTTTCTGATCTAAGCCAATCTAAAAGACGGCCTGCTTTAGTCATTACATCATTGGACGGCGACGACCTTATTCTTTGTCAGATAACCAGTCAAACAATCAAAGACAATTATTCACTTTCACTTGATGATAAAGACTTTAAAACGGGGAGTCTAAAACAGACAAGCAATTTAAGGCCTAATCGCATCTTTACAGCGGACAGCCATATTATCTTATATCGCGTCGGCAATCTTAGGGATGAAAAGCTCTCTGAAGTTGTTGAAAAGATTGTTGAAATAATTCGCGGTAAAAACACAACTTCCGATAACAAAGCGCAAACGGCTATCACACAAACCTGACGGCTTCGTTTACGCTTGAACGTTATCCGAAATTACGGGCAAAATTTTAAGAGGAATTAAAACCGCGTATAGAAATTCAGATTGATCCTCATACAGGAAGATGTTCCTTCACAAACTCTTCGACATACCAGTCCGTAATGGCATCATTGTACATGACCATGTCCAGTTGTTTGGTATAGGCGGTCAGCTTGCCCATGAGTTCCAGACGTTCTTCAATGTGAGGCTGTTTGAATTTTGCAAGCACGGCATCAATGACGTCTTCGGTAAACGTCACCTTAAAATCCATCTTCTTCAGAATCTTCCGGATGAGCCGGACCCTCCTTAATCTCCTGTCGGCGGAGGCCCCGCCGCCCTTGAAAAAGAATCTGATGTAATTGTCATTCATGTTTTCGCCCGCATACGCCTCCACCATGGAGAAGTGATAACCGAGGCGGATGCTGAAATTCATGTAATGGCCGGAAATGACCGCCAGACTCTTCTCTCCGGTTCGGTAGATCTGATCCTCCGGTATGGCCGCGGTGTGGGCGATCATGCCGATAAAGCCCTTGGCATCCGCAGGACGGGGCTCAGGCCATTTCATGCCGCGCATCCCCTTGAGAAATGCAGAAAATGGGATCGAGCATATGTCCTCGGGAGAGGCCTTCTTGACATGGTTTTTTATACCGCCATCGATGTTAATGAGATGGACCGCAATAGGGATACCTGACAGCAGAGGGGTGGTAGCGACTCCTTCCAGGTCATAGTCTTCCCCTAACCTGAACATTCTGGCCATGGCCATTTCATGGGCAAACCGGGTGATATCATGGAAGGTCCTGCAATATTCAGGCTTGAAGTCTTCCGCTTCAGGGTTGACCAGATTCAAAGGGACAATCCACTTTAATGTCTTTTCCAGTGTTCTGAAAAGGCGGGTCTCTTTGAACGGCTCTTTTCTCTTTGAAGCATACTTCAGCAGCTTATCCACCTTCCCTTCATAAACCGTGCCATGGATGGCATCCACGGTCAGTTCCTGGCCATCCTGGATCATACTTGTTGCCGTCTCTGTATCCAGGATAGCGGGAATCCGATACTCCCTGGCCAGTGATGCCATGTGTCCGGTCACTCCGCCCACATCGGTAATAATCGCAGCGGCCTTGTCCATGACCATGACGAATTTGGTCGAGGTGTGTCTGGCTACGAGCACGGCCCCTGCCGGGAAATCGGCCAGGTCTTTTTCATCCTTCATCAGGAAGGCCTTCCCGTAAGCGATTCCCTTGCAGGCAATGACGCCCTTGTCCAGCAGGATCGTACGCCCCTCTATGCGCCTGGGAACGCTCCCTTCTGTTTGACCGGACGGGACCGTTCGAAGAGGCCGGCTCTGAAGGATGTAGATCCGGTGATCCTGGTCCATGGCCCATTCAATGTCCTGAGGCTTGCCGTAATGATCCTCCAGAACGGATGCATAGCGGGATAATGTGCCGGCCTCGTCATCGGATAGAGCGGGTTTTCCATTCAACTCCACGGGCACAGCTATCTGTTTGATGCCCCCTTCCTGGGCACAGGTCCACATGGTCTCCTGTTCCGGGATGCTGCTTTCCAGGACAGAGCCGTTCTTTCTGGAAACCATGAAGGCTTGCGGAGCAACCGTTCCATCCACTACGGACTTTCCCAGCCCCCATACCGTATTCATGATGACGGTATCACTTTCCGGGTGATTGGGGTTCCTGGTATACATGACGCCGCCGGCCCTGGCATGGATCATCCGCAGGACACACACGGCCATAACCATTTCCTCCTCTGAAAACCCTTTTGTCTTGGAGTAGAATATCGCCCGGGGGGTGAAAAGGCTGGCAACGACTTCTTTGTATTTTTGCAGGATGAGATCGCCTTGGAGGTTCAGGAAGGTGGCATACTGCCCTGCAAAACTGAATTCTCCGTCTTCATGGATGGCGCTGCTTCTGACGGAGACCTTGACGTTCACATCCGGTTTTAGAAATTCACCATTTCCCCCTTTAATAAGGGGGAGTGTGGGGGGATTTTTTTCTTTAAGTCCGGTGTAGGCTGTTTGTATGGCCTCTTTAAGATCCGCAGGAATTTCCCCATGGATCACCATATCCTGTATCCCTCTGCCGACCTCTTCCAGTTTTTCCATACGATCAATAGGAAGTTCAGATAATTTCTTATTGATCTTTTCCGCAAACCGGTTATGTTCCATGAACCTTTTGAAGGCGTATGCGCTGATTGAGAACCCATCCGGGGTGGGAAGGTGAAGCCGGTTTCTGATCTCTCCCAACTGTGCAGTCTTGCCTCCGGAGACATGGGACATATCGCCGGTCAGGTTTTCTATGGGAATAGTCAGGTCGGTTTGCGGGATCTCTATTTTATATTCGATGATTTTTTTCAACTCATCATGGATCTGATCATAGATCGGGAAGAGTTCCTTGAATGGGTCATGAGACAGGGCATTCAAGTCCTGAATGATGTTTAAAACCCTGTCCGCAATCAATTTGATGCGGGTCTCAAGGTAGCGCTTGTCGAACAGGTATTCTCCTGAAAGTTTTTCCTCCATGTCCGCCATGAGTGTCAGAACATGGTTGTTTTCTGTAAGGAGGCGCTGGAACGTCAGGTAGATTTGTTTCAGGGCTTCTTTGGCGGATCGCTCCTCTTCTCTCTTTTCTGAGGATTTTTTGAAGATCCTGAAAAGGCTGCGCATGGATAGAATGCCTTTCTATACGGAGACATGGAAGATCAGATTATTTTCATCTTCTTAATATGTTATTCATTGCCATTTCACGGTTTCATAAAGGGTTACAGCGTGATTATAGCGGATAAAAAAAATCTCGACAAGATAAAATAATATCATTATAATTCAATAATTTTATTATATGCATGTACGGAATCTGATATTACATTGCGACAGAATGGGAATCTTCAGGGATCCTTTTACTGAATGCTGTAATGCAAAAAATGAGTTTCATGGTTTTCACCATGGAATAAAAAAGGAGGTTTTATGCCGAACAACAAGGCTGTGAAGGATTTGATGATCGATGTCTTTGACTACCCGCATATCCCGTATTGGTTTACGATCCGGCAGGCCATAGGGGTGATCAGGAAGTCCATGATCGAGGCGGAGAAATGTTTCAACCCGCTGGCCATTCTGGTATTCGATGAGAAGTATAATCTAATGGGTACATTATCTCTGAAAGATATACTCAGAGGTCTGGAGCCGACGTTTCTGAGTGCCTCAACCAAGGCCCAGGGATATGCAGAGAGCGAAGAAACGCTTGCCATTGTGTGGGATAGTCTGTTTGCAGAAGGATCAAAGACGCTAGCGGAGAAACCGGTGAGCGATATCATGGTTTCGATCCGGGGGTATGTCGGCCCGGAGGATCCGGTCACCAAGGCCGCCTATCTGATGATTCATCAGGACAGCATGCTCCTGCCGGTCATAGAGAACAAGAAGATTGTGGGAATTATTCGGATAAAAGAGGTCTTTGAAGAGATTGCCGGAGTCGATTAAAGATGGTTTGAATATTTATACATATCAGGAATCATTATCAGGGGAGGAGAGAGATGGAAGGCAAACCGAGTGAAATAAAACCAGCAGGCTCCTTGCCGGAGCCGCCGGAGGAGATAAGGCTTGCCAGGATAAAAGAGGCCATTGACTGGAAGAGGGTATTTTTCATCCTGTTGGGTCTGGGGCTTTTTTTTTCTTGTGTATTACACTCCCCCCTGGAAAGACGCTATCGACCCGGTCGGCAAGGCATTCCCGTTGACCAAGGAAGGCAAGGGGGCCATTGCCCTGTTTCTCATGGCGGGCACCTGGTGGGTATTCGAAGTCGTGCCCATCGGGGTGACTTCGCTTGCCATCGGCGTATTTCAGGCGCTCTTCAGCATCCGGTCCGCCAAGGATGCCTTCAAGGATTTTATGGACCCATCGGTCATGTTTATCTTCGGGTCCGTGGTGGTCGGTCTTGCCTTTTCCAAGACCGGTCTGACCAAACGCCTGGCTTATAAGATGCTCGAGGTGGTCGGAGAGAAAACGAGCATGATCCTGCTCGGCGCCTTGGTGGTGACTGCGGGGCTCGCCCATCTCATGGCCCATACCGCAGCGGCGGCCACGGTTTTTCCCATCCTGCTCGCCATCTATGCCCTTTACGGCGAGGAGGACAAGCAGACCAACTTCGGAAAGGCCCTGTTTATCGGCATGGCCTATGCCGCAGGCGCCGGAAGCATCATCACCTTCCTGGGATCCGCCCGATCCGCCGCAGGGGCCGGCATGTTCAGGGAATTTACCGGCAGGGACGTCGGATTTTTCGAGCTGACCAAATTCATGTTCCTCATCGGATGGCTCATGGTCTTCATCATCTGGGGCTATCTCATGATCTTTCTCAAACCGGAGAAGAAGGTCATCTCAGGGCTCAGGGAGAAGGTGCAGAGGCTTTCCAGAGAACTCGGCCCCATGAGAATGGATGAAAAATTCGTCATTGTTACGGTGCTCGGCGTGGTCATCATCATGTCTTTGCAGTCCTTTGTCCCTGCATTAAAAGCCCTGGACCGGGCTGCATTGATCCTGATCTCGACCCTCCTGTTCTTCATATTCAAGATCCTGACGGTAAAAGAACTCGAGGAGATCCCATGGAACATTATCCTCCTCTTCAGCGGCGCCATGAGCATCGGTTTCTGCCTCTGGAAAACCGAGGCCGCCCAATGGATGGCGGTCAACTGGCTGGTCATGTTCCAGCACGCCCACTGGCTGGTCTTCGTTCTGAGCATTGCCACCTTTGTCCTGATCATGACGAACTTCATCATGAATGTGGCCGCCATAGCCATTTCTCTTCCGGTTTCCCTTGTGGTTGCAAAATATCTGGGAGTGGCGCCGGACGTCATCTTCTATGCCTCCCTGGTGACCGCGGGCATGCCCTTTCTCTTGCTCATCGGCGCGGCCCCAAATGCCATTGCCTATGAATCCAAGCAGTTCACCACCGGGGAATTTTTCAAACACGGGATCCCTTTGAGCATCATTCTGATTGTGGTTCTCGGACTGGCCATCGTTACCTTCTGGCCGCTTCTGGGTATGCCGATACAGATTAAATAACGCCGGTTTATCAATAGGAGGTGAGCGCATGAAAGCTGAAGATCTGATGATTCCTCTTCAGGGATATTTAAGCCCCGATAACACCCTTCGGGAAGCGGTCAATCTTCTGAGGACGGCGCCCCGCGGGGTAGAAAGGGTCGGGGTCAAAGGGCTCCCGGTGCTGGATGCAAAGGGGCTTCCGGTCGGCATGCTCTCCATGCGGGATATATTGAAGGTCGTGTTCCCGTCTTACATGTCGCTGATGGACCTCGGGAAATTTACATGGGACGGCATGGTTGAGGACATGGCGAGGAAGGTGGGACATATCAAGGTTTCCGACCTCATGACCAAGAAGGTGATTCATGTGAATGAAGATGCCCAGCTCATGGAATGTGTGGACCATATGATCAAGTATAACGTGCGCAGGCTCCCGGTCATCGGCAAGGACGGCAAGGTGGTCGGTATGCTTTATGAAAGGGATATTTTCTTTGAAATCACCAAGGCCATGCTGAATGAAAAATAACCATTTGAAAATAGAGGAGGTCCGAGATGAGTTCTGAGGCCGCTTCACAGGTCGTGGTCATGGGGCCGTCCTTCTGGATGGCGACAGCGATTTTTATCCTGGCCTATGCCCTGATCATATCCGAGAAGGTTCATAAGACCATTCTGGCCATCTTCGGCTCGGCATTGATGATCGTTCTGGGGATCGTCACGCAGGAAGACGCCTTCCATTCCATGGAACTGGGCATAGACTGGAACGTCATCTTCCTGCTGGTCAGCATGATGATCATTATCAACATCATGAAACCCACGGGCCTATTCGAATATATCGCCATCAAGAGCGCCAAGGCGGCCAGGGGGGAGCCGTTCAGGATCATGGCGATCTTCTCGATAGTCACGGCCACGCTCTCGGCATTTCTCGACAATGTGACGACGGTCCTCCTGATCGCGCCGGTGACGCTCCTGATCTGCCAGGCCCTGGAGCTGGAGGTGGTCCCCTTTCTGATCACCGAGGCCCTGGCTTCGAATATCGGAGGAACCGCCACCCTGATCGGCGACCCGCCCAACATCATGATCGCCTCCAAGGCCCAACTCGACTTCATGGCCTTTATCTACCATCTAAGCCCGGTCATCATCGTTGTACTGATCGCGTACGTAGCCACCATCAAGTTCATATTCGGGAAGCAGTTGCATGTGAAAGAGGAGTTGAAACAGCGAGTCATGGCCATGAATGAAAACGAGGCCATCAAGGACCCGGTGCTCCTGAAGAAGTCCCTTTTTGTGCTGGCCGTGACCATTACAGGCTTTATCTTTCACGGGGCGCTTCATTATGAGCCGGCCACCATCGCCCTCTTCGGCGCAGGGCTTCTGCTGCTCATCTCAGGGACCAAGGAGCCGCATCGCATCCTGGCCGAGGCCGAATGGGCCACGCTCTTTTTCTTTATGGGGCTGTTCATGATCATCGGCGGGGTGGTCAAGGTCGGTCTCATCAAGTGGATGTCGATTGAGGTTCTGAAACTGACCCAGGGAAACCTCTTGGGTACGAGCTTGATCGTCATGTGGTTCTCGGCTTTTGCTTCCGCATTTATCGATAATATCCCTTATGTCGCCACCATGAACCCCCTGATCATTGACATGGCCAAACAGCTCTGGCCCAACCTCTCGGGTGTTCAGCTCCTGCATCATCCGGACCTCATGCCTATCTGGTGGTCCCTCGCCCTCGGCGCCTGCCTCGGCGGCAACGGCACAGCCATCGGCGCCTCGGCCAATGTCATTATCGTGGGCATGGCCGAGAAGATGGGAAAACCCATCTCCTTCAAAAAGTTCATGCTCTACGGCATGCCGCTCATGATCGAGTCGGTGATCATCTGCACGGCCTATGTCTATCTGAGGTATTATGTGCTGAAGATCTGATGGTCTAACCCCCCTCTTTCCCCCCTTACATTAAGGGGGGATGAAAGGGCGGCACAGGTGAACGGTGTGCCGGTGGCCTTCCTCTCCCTCTTTCCCCCCTTAGTTTAAGGGGGGATGAAAGGGGGGTTATCCCTTAATGTAAGGGGGACAGAGGGGGGTTATGGGAGCCCCCACATTCCAGAATCACAGCATTCCTCTGAGAGAGTTCCGCCCGCCGGCGGTATAGAAAATTGCTCTCTTTCGAAGGTTATTTGTGACTTGAGAAGGATGTGGTTTCAGGTCCAGACAAAATCATAGCAGATCAGATGCAAATCCTCTTTCTTGATGGGTCCTGAGATCGTGCCGTTGCCATCTCTTGTCTCGGTCCCGGTTTTTTCCCGCAGATCCTGAACAGTGCACAACAAAGCTTTGATGTCCTTTTGTCCCTGAAAATCCGAATAGGCTTTCCTCAGGGTCTTGTTGTGTGCAGGCATCAGGGGATTATTGAGGAACTGCTTTATCATCCGGACCTCTTTTCGGTCAACTTCAGGACTGTTCATATAACCATCGAGGAGAGTAATCATCGTCGTTTGGATGGGGTCGAGGATCTTTGGAGCGGCCTCAGCCGCTCGTTGTTCCATGGCGGATCTCACGATATCCTCCATGACGGCATCCTGAATGTTGAATATTTCATTTCCGATATCGCCGACAACCCGAGGCGTATCCGGCGAACAGGCGATGAGATTTGCGATGACGAATCGGTTGTCGATGATCCGCTTCTCCACAAGGTCATAATAGCGCCAGAAGTGGTGTCTTCCTTCTCCCTTTGCCGATGCCGCGGTGAAATAGAAGAATACGCCCCGGTATCCGGATTGTGCGAGGCCCGAATGTATCCCGTCCGGAAGCTCGTCCAGCATCTTTTGCGCACCGCTTGCAAGAAGGGACTGCAACTGGTGGAGAAGAAATTCATTGCTCGCGAGTTCGGTGAACTGCTCCTGCTCGTCAATGACCGTGCCGTCCTCTTCTCTGATCCGCTTCAGGGTGTTGAAGTTTTGAGGATTGACCGTCTCGCCGAGCACGCTCGCATCCAGGAACCCGGTTCTGTTGATGTCCGCGATTTTTCGGTTCAGGCTCTCCACAAGACCCAGGAGCCGCTCCAGACCCACGTCGGGAAACATGTTGTATATCCACAATGTATCGTAATCGGAGCCGATCCGATCGATCCGCCCCGCCCGTTGCACCATGCGGGTGGGATTCCAGTGGAGGTCGTAATTCACCAGGATGCCGCAGTCCTGAAGGTTCTGACCTTCAGAGAGCACGTCCGTAGATATCAGAATGTCTATCTCCCTATCGCTTCCTTTCAACTCCTCCCGATTATTCGCTGTCGGCGCGAACGCCGCGACCAGCGAGGTTCTGTCTTTTGGCGAGGCGCCGCTGTCCATTCGCCTGATCCTGGGGTTCCCGACGGTCTTTCTGAATGCTTCGCCTTTTTCGCCGCCCAACTCTCCGAAGAGATACCGGGCCGTGTCTTTGTAATAGGTGAAGATGATGACCTTCTTCCCTTTCAGTTCCGACGCAAGCAGATCCTTGAGTTTGGAAAGCTTGGCATCGTGCTTCGGAGAAATGTCTTTGATCTCTTCCCATATCTCCGAGAGAGCTTCTACGTCATGCTGCAAGGCCTCATGGAGCCTTCGCAGTTCAAACTGCGACGGATCGAGCGTCGCGAGCTGACCCAGGAATTCCATTGCCTCCTCATCGGCATCCATTTCCTCGGCGCGGGATTTGGGTGTGGCATCGTCTTCTTCATCCTCGGTCGAAAGAAACCGCACGGCCCTGGCAAAAGCCGCGCTGTCCAGAACTTTCCCGCCCAGCACATAGGACTCGAAGGTTTTGATGAACTCTAAGGCCCGGCGCACGCTGATCCGGAAGGCCTCGATGCTCGACTCGAACCGCTTGAGGTACCGGCTCTTGAAGATTCCGACCAGCGCCTCTTCTCTCCCCATTTGGAAGAGATCTTTCTGCGCGTCCTCTTTCTTGTACGATTCCAGATTATACGGCGCAAGCCGCAGATTCTCGATCTGCGATACCACAAATTCGTAGATTCCCTCATAGGTGGCTTCGAGATTGTACCGGATGGTGCGGAGTTTCCTTTCCGGCCATTTCACGGTCTTTCCCTTAATGGTTGCATTCGGGTATGCCTTGCGGATAAACGGCCTTGTCCTCCGGATGACCACCTCTTCAAGAAGGTTAAAGAGAGCGATACCGGCAGCTTGGGACGCCGTCTCTCTCCTGGCCGCAAGGAAGTACCGGTAGAGGTCGCCGATACCGGCGGAGGCGAAATAGGCTTTGTCGTTGCCGGTAAAGAGAAGGATCTGATTATACAGGTCGAAGATGTCGTTGTTGATGGGCGTGGCCGTAAGGAGGATGATCTTTTTTCGCATCCCGTCCCTGCCGCGCCAACCGTTCATGCTCAAGAGTTCAGAGAGCTTCTCGTATCGCTGGGAACTTGCATTCCTGAAGTTGTGGGATTCGTCCACCAGGATCACGTCCGTGTCACCGTATCGTGCGGCGTCAAAGTCCTGCTGTCCCAACTCCTCCTGCGAAAGGATTGTGGCCGAAACACCGGCTTCGCCGAGTTCGTGCCTCCACATCTCCCGCAGGCTCGCCGGGCAGATCACAATGGCCTTCAACCTCATGTGGTAGGCATAGTCTTCAAGGAGCTTCTTGCCGATCCACGTCTTGCCCAGACCCACGGAATCGGCGATCAGGACGCCGTCGTAGCGGTTCAGGATCTTCCTGGCCTTCTTCACCGCGTCTTCCTGGAACTCGGCCAGCTCAACCGCCGAGCGGGTCTCCTGGGGCTTGGCATCCAGGTCGTCCTTGAAGTATTCGAAGAGCGCCTTCATGTACACCTGGTAGGGCGTATATTCCTTGCTCCCGAACTTGGAGGCATCGAGAAGTTCGATCAGCTCCTGCTTGAAATTCAGAGAGGTGTTCCAATTCTGTTCAAACCACTCATCCAGATCAGCGATGGCCCGCGCCCCCACACTCGACTTGAGCCGGCGTTTAAGCTCCGTATCCATATTTAGGAGGTCCTTGGGATTGTATTTCATATCAGGGAAGAGAACCGGCTGGATATCATCGTGAACTTCCTGATCCGTGAGCGCTGCCTTATGCGTAAGATTCAGCTCCTTATTCGAGGTCAGTCCTGCGGCCGTGAAATTGCTCGACCCCACGATGGCCGCCACAGGCTGGAAACGGTCCCACCCCTTGGAAGGAGAATCACCATAGAACAAGTAACACTTGGCGTGCAGGAAGCCCTTCTCGAACACGCGCACCTGGACGTCTTCCCGGCGGAGATACGCGATCAAGTCCTCAACGGCCCGGAGCATCTCCTCCGTGTACGTCATGCTTTGCAGATCGCCCCACAGCCCACGGCTGATGCGCGGTCCTTTGGGAATCAGACCCACCGACTCGGCCTTCTCAGGTTCGTCACCGATGAGCAGGCGGAAGCTTCCGAGGTTTATCAGCCCGGCCCGCAGAAGTCGGAACCCCTGCACATTGAAATAGGCCGTGGCCACATCGAGGCACTTTCCCTCGTGCCCGGCAAGCAGGCTGTTCAGCACGTCGGCCATCTTGTGCGTCTGATTGTCTATGACGTAGGGGATTCTCATCGTTCGATCAGCATTTCGTTTTGTAATTGATGATCCGTTTCATGAGATCGTCACTGATCGTTGGTTCGACACCTTCATTTTTCCAGTTCCCTCTTTAGAATGCCGATTTCACGCTCCGAGGAAAGAAACATCTCTTTTTTTGATGCGAATGCCTTGGCCTCCTTGGTAAAACCGGCCTTCGATACATACCAGCATCGGTCGGCAACGGCCGCTGCTTTCTGAAAAAAGGCTGAGACTTCTTTTTCTCCCACTGCCTTGCTCTTCCACTTCACCTCCACCGCCCACCTCACGCCGTTTCTCGCCAAGACGTCGATCTCTGTCCTGCCTTCATCCGAGACAAAGCGCTTGATGCTTTTAAACCGAGGAAGCATGACCGTCCGCGTAATGCCGAACAGCCTCCCTTCCACCCTCTGGCCGGCAAAAAGGCGCATCAATTCGCGTACCGTCCCTTCCTTCTCCCGACCCAGCTCTTCAGAAACGAGCCGGTACTTCCGGTCCAGCTCCTCGATGAGGGAAACCAGGTCTTTCTCCTTCGGAAAGTCGGGGGCCTCGATGCCGTTCTGGACGTATGCCACCCAGTACCTGAGCACCGGGTCGTTGTAAAAATATCGCCGGTCCCGCTCCGTGAGCAGCCCTATCGCCTGGAGCTCCTTCAGATTGACCCGGACCGCGCCCTGGGTCATCCTGAGCTCTCTGGCAAGCTCGGACTGGGTCATGGAGGATTCGGAAGCGGCGATGGCGTCCAGAAGCGACTTCAGCACGCCGTATCCCTTGGCTCGTTGCAAAGAAACGGAATAGAGATAGTTGCAGTAGGAGTGGATCAGGCCGTTCGGGGAAAGAGTCTCGGATATGAACGCCCGCTTGATCAGGCTTTCCGACGTTTCTTCTTCCCGTCCCAGGAACAGCACGGTCTTCCTCAGGAGCTGAACGAGGTAGAAAGGGTTCCCCCCGCTGTAATGATGCAGGAGACCGGCGTTCCGCGCGTCAATGTCCGGGATGAACTTGCGGATGAGTTCACGCGACTCTTGAGGAGAATAGGGAGGAATGTCGATGTGGTTGAACTGATTGAAGAACGGACTCCGGTCGTCCTTGGTGATCCATTCCATTTCCGAGATGATCGAGCCGCTGATACAGTAGGTCACGTGCTCGGACCGGTCTTTGACGCCGCGCATGATCTTCAGGATGTTCTTCGTCTGGTCGAAGTTTGTAAGATTCTGGATCTCCTGAAACTCGTCGAGGAAGAGCAGCACCCGCCTTTTCGCAAACCGTGCGAGCGATTCGGAGAACCCGAAGCACTCCTGGAGCAGCCTCTGCCGGTCGGGCCTTGCCTTCTCCAGCTCCTGCGTGATCGGCAGAAGGGCGTCCCGCAGCGCCTTGTCATGCGCCTCGAACAGGAGCGAGGGCAGGTGCAGAAAAGGCCCGGGCAGCCGGTCTCCCTTCGCATAATGCCAGTAGAGGTGCCATCCCGTGAACTTGAGGGCAAAGTCCTCGGGCGTCTCCGCGATCTCTTCCAGGTTGATGTAGACCGGCAGAACGGCCCGGTCGCGGAGCCGGCGCTTGATGAACTCCTTGATGAGCATGGTCTTCCCGATGCGCCGGAGCCCCGAGAGGTGAGCGTCCGCGGGACGCTGTGCGAGCAGGTACCCCTCCAGGAGCGACAGCTCGCGTTTTCGGCCGGAGAAGATGTCCTGGTCGTCTTTTCGGTAGAAGTAGGTTAACATAAATTATCCCATTTGCCATTAATATCAGACGGGCTATTTTACTTAACTCCCCTCCCCATGTCAAGACGAATCGCCGACGCGCGGTCGGACGGAGGCGGAGACCCGCTACATTTCATGCGCCGTACATAGCCTCTCCAGCCTATCTTTGGCATACAAAATATAACATAATTCGATTGTCTGCCTGCTCGTGAAGGTCAAAGGTGTCAGACACCTTTGACACCCCTCTTATCTATCTTGGTCTCCTGCAATATCCTCGTAGGAGGAATACTCAGGCAAATACGCAATCTAAGCAACCACCAGCTCAAACGGGAACGGCTTGTCAATACCGGCAGTCTTGCTGACATATAGCTTTTCTATCCCGATGGTCTTTCCATTTTTATCCTTCTTGAAGATAATACCCTCTCCTGCCTCTTCACATATAACTTCGTCCTCGGGATTTCCGAACCAGATATCCATCGTGTCCGAATCCTTGTGATAGTAAACCACTACTTTGTCCATATAACATCTCCTTCCTTTACCTTGTCTGTGGGATAAGCAGTTATTAGGAAACCTTTCATCCCCATCTGCCTGACAACTACACAATACAAATGCCCATCAAGTAAAAGATGGCTTGGCAAAAGAGCAGAGTTCTATCAACAAGAAAGACGGAGAGGATATTCCGCTCCAAGGACTCGGCCTCAACTGACCTTGGACAGCCAGCCCTTCTGCTGAAGAACATTCCAGGCAATCCGGATATGCTCCGGTTCAAACATTTGCTTTCTGGGGTTCCATGCATGCGTCTTCTCGATGGCTTGATCCACAGTGACACATTCCTCGCGTATAGCAACCCAGTGAACGGTTGAAAGCAGCTCCATGCCAAAAGGCGTCTCAAATCCTTTCACCAGGTCTGTCACCCGGTCAAAGTGTTTGCGAGTTTCAGCATGGCGCGCAAGCAATGTCATTGCGTGGTCGGCCGATCCAGGAAGCAATTCGATTTGTTTCTGCGGGTTGTCTTCTGCATCGGCATAGCCCTGGATGAAGTGTCCTTCAATGAGGCTGAGCACATGGCGAAGGTTCTCGGAATAGGGGCCGTAAAGACCCTTGCTGTATCGGAGCTTCAACTTTTCGCCGGCTTCCTGCATGAAATACATAAGCTTGTGAATTTCGAGCAGCGATACAAAAGGATCCATTAAGGCATTCAGGTATTGATTCATCAGCCCGAGCAAAGCGGCTCGCCCAACGGTTATCTTCGGTCTTTGCGCTGTTTTGACCATGTCGGAAGCTTGCGGAGCTCCTTTCGGTTCGTAGAGCAGCACACGCACATCGGGCATGGATTCAAAAGCGCGTTCGATGCGCGGTCGCACATCACTCCACTTCAGTCCGCCCAGGCCGCAGCCCAACGGTGGAATAGCGATCGAGCTAATGCCTCGCTGCCGCACTTCCTTTATCAGCGCCTCCAATCCTGCATCGACATACTCAAGCCGGCTCTTGCCCTTCCAATGGTCCTTGGTGGGGAAATTGATAATGTAATGCGGATTCGTCAGTTGGCCTTGCTCATGAACGAACATCTTGCCGGGTTTCAATTCACCCCTCTCGCAAACAGCCTGATACTCCTTGAAGTTCTCCGGAAAGGCCTTGCGGAACTGAAGCGCAATACCGCGCCCCATAACGCCGACGCAATTTACCGTATTGACCAAGGCCTCTACGTCCGCGGTCAGAATGTCGTCTTTTTTCAGATCAATCATGGCATTATCTCCCGTATGTTTCAATAGTACCAATCAGGCTGAACGCTAACGCCGGGCCGATGCCTGTTCTGCCTGAGAATCGTGTTGACCCGCTCCGCTGTCGGCTCATCAATCACGCCGATTCGTTCTATGAGTTTCCAGGGGCAAGTGTCGTGAAGCAGGAACTCGGCCTGCTTGCCTTCTTTGATTCTTGAGTCACGAAAATCCTGAGCTGCAACAGCATCCCAGCTCACCTCGTTCAACTCGTCCAAGTTTTTCTTAAACCGCGTATAGAAGGCCCCTGCATTGCTCTTGCTGAAGGCCCATCTGCGGCTGTTCTCCCTGGCCCATTCTACCACAGAATAGAGGTCCGTTTCGAGATGTAAAATAGGCCGTTGCCCGCCCGTGTAGGCCAAGTCAAGGTGATTTCCCATGTGGATCAGATACAACATGATCGAACGGGGACAAAAGTAAAACGGGACATACTCGCCGACTTTGGTTCCGGGGTGACAGTCAACCTCCATCGTCAACCTGCGCTGCTTGATCTCCGTCATGCCGATAGTCGTGTGCCCTACCTCCTGAGCAAGCCGCCTGGCATCGGATTCAAGACCGCCCGCGGCCAGAATAGAGGATAGATTATCCACATGGGTAATATGATAGATTTTCGGTCTGTCAGGTGGTTCGCTCATGCTTCTTCAGCCTCCGCATCCAATTCGGTTTCCTCGACGGCTTCAACGTCCTCAATCGCTTCGACCTCATCAGGCAATTTCGCCGCTGCCTCGCACACCGAAACATTGGATAATATTTATCAAATTATGGTAGCAATACCATGGGCAAAGGAGCGATTCCGCGCCCCTCTTATCTATCTTGGTCTCCTGCAATATCCTCGTAGGAGGAATACTCAGGCAAATACGCAAGCCTCACCGATGTCACCGGCCCAAAATTATCGAGGGTCCTGAATCTTGACATTTCATAGAGCAAAATCAAAGACCTCAACCGCATGTTTCACTTTACTTGTTCAGTCAAGTAAAATGGGCGCTGTCCCTATTTTGCTCCAAGTAAAATGGGCGCTGTCCCTATTTTGCTCCTCAGTTGCTGACCGTATAAGAGGCTGGTTTATTTCAGCACCGTTTTCACCAGTCATACTTGAGATTAAATCATCGGAAATCTAAACTGGTATGAATCCTGTCATACTACCTAACTGACCGTCTCTTGGTCCCGCTCATGTTTTTCACTGTGCCTTTGACTTTCTGTCGTTTCATCTCGGCAGCAGCATCAGGTATGAGTGGATGTGGAACCTGCAAGACCTTGTGGGGCCTTCGGCTACTTTTTAGCTTCGAAACCGAGTTAGGCAAACTTGACTTGTTTCGCTCTACCTGTGTGGCGGTCTTTTTTGTAGCTGAATCAATCCGACCACCCGGGACAGGAACTTCGGTCTTTCCCGGAGCTTTTTGTTTGGCCCTTTTGTGGCTTTTAGATTCTGACATTTAAAACCATCCTTTCTTCGGCATATTTTAGGGGGCGTCACACGAAGTGACGCCCCCTGTTGTTACCGATCACCGCATGGCGGATTGTACTTACGCCGGATTTCCTGCTCTATCTGCTTGCGACCGGTTTGATGCAAGTTTGGGGTATAGAGAACTGCCACAACAAGTTTGCTATTGCAGTGCAGGCCCCAACATGACCTTCGGTCGTGGTTTTCCACTCTGGACTTAACCGTTGCAGATTCACCGACGTCTGTTACATTGTAGTGCCCGTTATTCTGATTGCACAGAATTACGTAGACACCAGATCGGTCTTCGATGCGGTCCGTAGAAGTAAATGGACCTTCAAACGAGTACTGGAAGATATCAATGCTCAATAGTGAGGTCCTCCTTTCTATAAAGGTTTCTTAGGACGCTCACACATTGAGCAGGTTAGTTTTGCTTGACAAATGTTTTAAGTTTATATAACTTAAAACTACCCTAATCGCACCTGCTTAATGCGGTGCGTCCTAAAGGCTTGGTTGGTTTCCAATCAAGCCTTTTTTTCTTAAAATCTTATAGCAAAATTACTTAGAATAATCAAGTTTTTTGTCTTCATATGACAATTATTCTACCGTTGCTGTGATCATCCTTTCTTGCTCGTTCCAACGCGCCTCATATCGCTGTGATTTCTTAACTCTGTAATCTATGTCAAAGTAGTCAAGAAAAGCTTTTGCCGATATTGCTGCATTTTTACTTCTAATCTGCAGCTTGCAAATGCCCTCCTCCTCTTGGTTTGTTGGTTTAATTCCTATTGTTTTTGTCCCTTTTTCAAAGTATAAGACAGCATATTTGTATTTTTCCAATGAAAACTTTTCGATACACCCAAAATTAAAGCCTATTTGTCCATTCGATCTGATAGATATCTTCGGCCTATAACTCTTGCCGGTTTGCGTGAACTTCTCAAATGCCATATACACCCCCTTTTTGACGTCCATTCTTATCAGATTTCCGCTCAAATGTCAACCTATATTTTACTTTGAGTTTTTCTTGTCTGGTTATTGAAAAAGTCCTATTTGGCAACTTGTGCACGTCCATGAAATTTGGACACTCTTGTCTTGCGAACCTATAATGAGGATTGGCCCCGACCGGATACACTATTAATACGCTAAAGCATTTCTTGTAATCGTCTCGAAATATACTCGGCCTCTTCATCGGACAGCCCATAACATCGGAATAGAACCTTGTCTATTGCATCCTGTATCGGCTGGCTTTCAGGTGCGAGTCGGGATCGCTCGGATCTATTTTTAAGAACACGAGCGGCTTCGATCTTCTGGATTTGACGGCTCATTTCGGTCATTGCTTCCTGAACCGACTTCGGCATTACACCTGGCTCTGTGCAAACCGAACACAGCATATTTCCAACATCTGCCCACTTCCCGGATTTTACCAACGATCG
>Ga0210022_1000402_pt1 | contig 33000 bp, 20 predicted proteins | sample CryGeymeta201520_FD_183984 | JGI IMG/M metagenome (GOLD analysis project Ga0210022, IMG submission 183984) | Groundwater microbial communities from Crystal Geyser aquifers in Utah, USA - Crystal Geyser metaG 2015-20 (SPAdes) (version 2) | ecosystem: Environmental > Aquatic > Deep subsurface >... | reverse complement strand
CTCAGTTCAGACGAACGGCGACGGTGCGCTGTTCAGCCGCCGCCGTGGTTCAGCTCCCCAGCTTCTCCGCCAGCAGCTCATTGACCATCTGCGGGTTCGCTTGCCCCTTGGTTGCCTTCATCGCCTGGCCGACGAAGAAGCCCCGCGTCTTCTGATTGCCGGCCTTCAGGTCTTCCACGGCTTGCGGGTTGGCGGCAATAATCCGGTCGAGGACGTCGGAGAGTTGGCCTTCGTCACTAACCTGCTTCATGCCCTTGTCGGCCACGATGTCGCCGGGGGCTTTGCCCGACTGGTACAGTTCGGCGAAGACTTCCTTCGCCTGCTTCCCGCTGATGGCGCCGTCGTCGATGAGCTTGAGCAGGTCGGCCAGGCACTGCGGGGTGACTCTCGACTCCTGGATCTCGAGCTTGTCTTCATTCAGGAGCGCCGCGAAGTCGCCAATGATCCAGTTGGCAACAGAGCGGGCGTCGCCGTGGGCGCGGAGGGTTTCCTCGAAGAAGTCGGCCGTGGCGCGCGTGGCCGTGAGCTTCTCCGCCGTTTCCTCGGGGAGGCCGAGCCCCTCGCTGAGCCGCCGGCGGCGCGCGGAGGGCAGTTCGGGCAGCTCGGCGCGGACGCGGGCGATCCACTCACCGCTGATCTCGAGGGGCACCAAATCGGGCTCCGGAAAGTAGCGGTAGTCGCTGGAGGTCTCCTTCGACCGCATCGGCTCGGTGACGCCCTTCTCCTCGTTCCAGAGCATGGTCTCCTGCGCCACGGCGCCCCCCGCGCGCAGGAGCGCCTCCTGGCGGCGTAAGTCGGCGCGCAGCGAGTTCGCGACGGCGCGGAATGAGTTCAGGTTCTTGATCTCGACGCGATTGCCCAGCACCTCGGAGCCGGCGGGGCGCAGGGAGCAGCTTGCCTCGAACCGCAGCGACCCCTGCTCCATCTTGCAGTCGGACACGCCCAAGAACAGCAGAATCGAGCGCATCTCGTTCATGTAGGTCTCGGCCTCTTCGATCGACCGCATGTCCGGCTGGCTGACGATTTCCAGCAGCGGCACGCCGGCGCGGTTGTAGTCGAGCAGGCTCTTATCCGCCCAACCGGCGTCGTCGCCGTGCACCGACTTGCCGGTGTCTTCCTCCATGTGCACGTCCACCAGGCCGACGCGCTTTGCCTGGCCGCCCACTTCGATCTCCACCCAGCCGCCCCGCCCGATGGGCAGCGCCTTCTGCGAGATCTGGTACGCCTTGGGGAGGTCGGGGTAGAAGTAGTTCTTCCGTTCGAAGGCGTTCTGCGGGCCGACCTCGCAGTTGAGCGCCACTGCCGCCCGGAGGGCCAGCTCGACGACCTTTTCATTCAGCACCGGCAGCACGCCGGGAAACCCGAGGCACACCGGGCAGGTCTGCGAGTTCGGTGGCGCGCCGAACTTGGTGCTACACGAGCAGAACACCTTCGACTCGGTGTCCAGCTCGGCGTGGATCTCAAGGCCGATGACGGTTTCAAAGTCGGTCAAGTCCAACACCTCAGGTAGACGCGGGGTGATGGTCGGACCAGTCGGACGGATCAGACTGATCGGACGGATTCCGTGGCCAGCTACCGGGTCACGCAGTTGCCCAGTTGCCTACAGCGCAGCTCTGCGTCTGTGCCACTCCGTCGCCTGCTCGTAGGTGTAGGCGACGCGGATCAGGGTCGGCTCATCCAACGGCTTGCCGATGAACTGGAGGCCGATGGGTAGGCCGTCGTGGAAGCCGCAGGGAATGGAAATGCCGGGCACCCCGGCGATGTTCGCCGGGATCGTGCACACATCTGACAGCTTCATGGCCAGCGGGTCGCCGGCTTTCTCGCCGATGCCAAAGGCGACGGTCGGCGAGGTCGGCGAGACCAGCACGTCGAACTGTTCGAAGGCGGCGTCGAAGTCGCCCTTGATCAGCGTGCGGACCCGCTGCGCCTTGCCGTAGTAAGCGTCGTAGTAGCCGCTGCTGAGCGCGTAGGTGCCGATCATGATCCGGTGCTTCACTTCGTGCCCGAAGCCCTCACGGCGGGTCGCGCGGAGCATGGAGACGATGTCGTCTTCGACCTCGCTGCGGTGGCCGTACTGGACGCCGTCGTACCGAGCCAGGTTACTGCTCGCCTCCGCGGGGGCAATGATGTAGTAGACCGCCAGCGCGTGTTCCGCGTGCGGGAGGCTGACCTCCTCGCAGACGGCGCCGGCGTCCGTCAGCACCTTCACCGCGGCGTGGACAGCGTCCGCCACCTCGGGCGCGACCCCTTGGGCGAACAGCTCTCTGGGCAAGCCGAGACGCAGTCCGTTCACGTCCGTTCTCAGCGCCTCGGTGTGAGAGGGCACGGGCACCCGGAGAGAGGTCGAGTCGCGCGGGTCGTGCCCCGAGATCACGTCGGTCAGCAGCGCACAATCGGTCACGTCTTTGGTGATCGGGCCGACCTGGTCGAGCGAGGAGGCGAAGGCGATCAGCCCGTAGCGCGAGACGCGCCCGTAGGTGGGTTTCATCCCGACGACCCCACAGAGCGCAGCCGGTTGGCGGATGGAGCCGCCGGTGTCCGAGCCAACGGCCAGCAGGCACTCGTCGGCCGCAACCGCCGCCGTCGAGCCGCCGCTCGACCCGCCGGGCACGGTGTCGAGGTTCCACGGGTTGTGGGTGGTGAAGAACCCCGAGTTCTCCGTGGAAGACCCCATGGCAAACTCGTCGAGGTTTGTCTTCCCAACGCAGACAGCGCCGGCCTGTGTGAGCTTCTCAACGACCGTCGCGCTGTACGGCGGCCGGAACTCGCCAAGGATCTTCGACGAGCAGGTAGTCCTTACGCCCGCCGTGCAAAGGACATCCTTGAGCGCGACGGGGATGCCGGTGAGCGGCCCTGGATCCTCACCTGCGGCGAGCCGGGCATCCAGCCCGTCTGCCTGCCGCAGCGCCAGCTCCCCCGTCACTGTCACGTACGCCCTAACCCGGTCCTCGACCTCTTGGACGCGCGCCAGGACGGCTTCCGTCAACTCCCGGCAGGAGACCTGCCGCTCCCGCACCAAGGCGCGTGCTTCATGGGCTGTTAGAGAGAATAGCTCCAAGTGGATCCTCCTGATTGCCGCAAAGAGGCGCAAACAGCGCAAAAGGGCCGGGTTTGAGGGCGGAACGCGTGAACTCCGTGATCTCCAGCTTCGTTGCCCCAGACTCATCAGGAGTCCGTCGCAGCAACACCGGGACTTTCCCGTCCGCAAGCCCTTTCTTGTGCCTTCTGCGCTTCTTTGCGGCTACCGTCCGGGCTTGCGGTCGGAGAGGACGAACTTCCTGATTTCCAGTTTCGGCGCTCCGAAGTTGATCAAGAGCCCGTGCTCGACGCGACAGGCTCGCAGATAGCCAAGTAGTTGAGCGATATGCTCGTCCGCGAGCGCGCGGCAGCCTTTGAGTTCGACGATAAGCTGGCCCTCGACGAAGAGGTCGGCGAAGTACTCGCCCAAGAGGGTGCCGTCTTCGTCGCGAACCGTCAACGGGTGCTGTTGCTCCACAGACAGACCGGCTTCACGCAACCGATGCGCCAAGCCGTTCTCGTACACCTTCTCCAAATGCCCATGCCGCAGGTACCGATGGAGCGCGTAGCTCGCCTCGCGCACCTGGTCGCACAGCACGAACACAGGGTCTTTCCCTTCCATAGGTCCCTCCTTGCGCCTTCTGCGCCTCTTTGCGGCTACCTAACCCTCCTCCACCACCCGCGGCACGCGGAAGGCGGTCTCCGTAGCGTCGGGCGCATTGGCCAGGACGCTTTCTACCGGCAGTGAGGGCTTGACCTCGTCTTTGCGGAACACGTTGGTCATGGGGATCACGTGAGAGGTGGGCGGCACGCCGCTGGTGTCGAGTTCGTTCAGTTTGTCGAAGTGCGCCAGGATCTGGTTCAGTTCCTCGGTGTAGCGCGCCTTCTCTTCGTCGGTGATGTCGAGTCTGGCCAACAGCGCCACGTGTTCGACTTCTTCCTTGGACAATCGCAAAGAGGATCCATCCCTTCGGCAGTTCCTGTTAGCGGACAGGCGAGGATTGTAGCACAGCTCAGCGCGATTCCCCGTGCCAAGCCGAGGGGCCGGGTGCCCGCTCACTCCACAATGAGCACGGGTCCCGGCCAGAAGAAATGCGCCACGATCCAGAAGGTCAGGACGAAGCAAATCCCTAAGATCAACCCAAAGGCGCCCGGGCGGAGTTTCCGCCACAACTGGTATCCCGCCCACCGCATGATGCCGGCTTTCAGCAGCCAACCGAGGAAGATCGACAGCCAGTAGCGCTCCAGCGGCCAGCCGATCCACGCCACATATCCCACCGGATGGAACGGCCACCAGACGAACTGCTGGCGCATCTTCACCAGAAAGAACGTCACGAGTCCGCCGGACACCATGGAGGTCCAGTCGCCCGAGGTCATCGGTTGGGGAGTCTGCATGAACGAGGCGAGCCCGGCGGCCGTTCCCTGCGCCGCCCGACTGGGCCACCAGCCTAGCTTGCCGACGCCCGAGTTGTAGATGACAGACAGCGACGTGACGTGACAGGTGAGAATCGCCAAGCAGATCGAGGCGAACATCGCCCACGTGACCTGTCGGCGGTTCAGGTTGGCCAGCGAGCCGATGCGGAACCCCTGCAGGACGGCAGGCATGTTCTGCGTGGCGGTGCTGCGGATCTGCACCCAGCTCAGCATTGTCATGACCGTGAGGTTCTGCGGTCCCAGCCGCTTGCACCCGATGACGTCGAAGAGCAGCTCGTTCAGCCGGAACGGCGAGGTGTAGATGAACATGCCGCCTTCGCAGATCACCCGGCTGACCACAATGGCGACGAGGGGGAACAGCGCATACAGCATCAGCGCCCACGGCACCGACACACCGGCCGCGGACGCCCATGCCACCAGTGCGCCGAATGAAAGCACCGCCCCCCAGAACGCCACGCCGTACGGCAGCGGATTGTCGGCGCCGTCAGTCTTTGTCGGTAGGCCGACGGCTCCCCGCACGATGTCCTTCAGATGGAGCCGCGCCGCCCACAAGGTCGCCCCTGCCAACACCAGGTAGCCGCCCACCGTCTGGAACTGGAAGAAGTCAGCATGCTGGAACAGCCCCATCGAGTAGCGAGTCATCTCGAGGAACTGGCGCAGGATATAGAAGAACCAGAGGCTGAACGACACCTCGCTGGTCAGCAAGTAGGCGATGCCGACCATCTCCGGGTAGAAGTGCAGCGGGATGCCATTCCACTCCGATGCCGGCCCGCCGCCGAAGAGCACGCCGGTGTCGCCCTGAAGCTTGAGGTCGGGGATGATCGGGTAGTAGGTGTGCAGCCCCTTGATCACATAGAGCCCGGCGCTGAAGGCGAAGCAGCCCCACATCAACCTGCTTCTCAGCAGCGACGAGAGTGCGCCCTTCTCATCGTCCACCACCTCGACGGGCACTTGGGCCAGGGGGTATGTCAGCCGCTCGTGCCGCTCCCACTGCCGCGAGAGCATTGCCGACCAGCACATGATGCTCCAGTAGAGCACGAACCAGTAGGGAGTCCAGACGGCGAACGTGGTCAACCATCCCGCATACGGAACGCCGCTCCCCGCCGGAATCCCCTGGAAGAGGTCGGTGATTACCTTGGCGTCGGGGTCGAGCGAGGGCACGAGCCAGGGCTTGATATGCGGCGTGAACAGGTCGAGGTACTGCCCGCGGGCGCCGCTGAGGTATGTCAGCCCGGCCGTGTTGAGGTAGATGTGCTGCGCAAACTCCTGCCCGGGGATGGCCGCCATGGCCAACAACATGACGAAAATCAGTAGCAGCTCGGCGCGAGAGAGCTTCCACTTCGCGACCAAGCGCCCGACCCCGGCGTTACCCAGCACCAGCAGCAGCAGCAGCGAGATCGCGCCTCTGGGCAGATAGCCCGTCCCGATGATCTCGTAGCGCAGGAAGACGGAGTAGCACCCCGCCACAGAGAAGGCAATCACCAGCAGGAAGCCGAGAACCAGCGAGCGGACGGTGATCCCCGTGGGTCTGGCTGTGACCGGCTCGCGGAAAGACTGTGTGGGGAACATGGGGTGGTCCTGTCGGTGAGTATGGCGTCCACGGAACGGAGCGAACATAAGCCTGCTCCGGATCGCCACATTTTCTGCCAGAATGCCCAGAGCAAGTCGCCCAATTGTAAGCGAAGCCCCGTAGCCGAGTCAACCGGAGAGGGGACAGGGGCCCAACAGGGCTCAATCGACCACGCTCTGACCGCGAAGAGGTAGCCATGTCAATAGAACTCCAGCCAGACAAGCCAGTGTTCCCAATCAGCGTAACGGCCGACTTGGTCGGGCTGAACTGCGCGACGTTGCGCACCTACGAAAAGGAAGGACTGCTCACCCTCGCGCGCCGTGGAACGGCAAAGCGGCCGTACTCGCTACGGGACGTCGAGCGGCTCCAATTCCTCTTCTACCTCACCCGGGTGCAGCGAATCGGCATTCCGGGTTGTCGCTACATTCTGGACCTGCTCGACCGGCTCTGCGAGGAAGACCGGAAGGCGCTGTTGGCGGAGGCTGCGAAGGCAGTCCGGGAGCTGCCCGACAGCGCCCCAGAAGAGGACGTCGTGCCGCCGCCAGCGACTGAAGAGCCAAGCCCCAAGGCGGCCGCCGGGCGGAAGCGCACCACCAAGCCGAAGGCGTAGCCCCCTCAGGGCGTTGCGCGGTCAGCCTGGAAGCGACGGCGCTGCCAGCGGACGTTCTTCGGCGGCCGGCAGATGGCGGGAGCGGCGCCTATTCCACGCCTGCCCAGGGGTGGGATAGGCGTTGGAGCATTGGCCCATGCGGAAGACCAACGCGTACCGGGTACTGGAGAAGGAGCGCGTCCCCTTCGAATGCCACGAGTTTGCCGCCACTGCGTTCACCTGCGAGGAAGTGGCGGAGAAGCTGTCGCTCCCCCTCACCCAGGTGTTCAAGACACTGGTCGCGCGGGGCGACCGGACGGGTCCGTTGCTGGCATTGCTCCCCGGCGACCGCGAACTTGACCTGAAGAAGCTCGCCGCCATCTCGGGCAACAAGTCGTGCAAGCTGGTCAAGAAAGCAGAGGTCGAGCAGTTGACCGGCTACCTGCCAGGAGGCTGTTCTCCCCGCGGGCAGAAGCGCGGCTACCCGGTGTACGCCGACGACTCCGTCTCTGGGCACAGTGTCGTCAGCATCAGTGCCGGGCTGCGTGGGGTCCAGCTTTTCGTGCCGCCGAATGAGTTGCTTCGCCTTACCAAAGCCACGGTCGCTCGCTTGGTCAGCGAGAGGGCGGGGGCAGGCGTGTAGCAGCGCGACGGGGCTTGGGAAGAAGGGCCGCCCTCCTCCTGCTTCGGGCGGCAGGAGACCCGCGTCCCTGCGGTCACTGGCGGGATTGGAAACCTACCTGAGTGGGTAAATGATATCCTCGGTAGATCGGCGGGGCGGCGACAGACAGGCGCCGGCGGCGCGGTGCCACCATCAATCGCGAAAGACACAGCATGGCGTCCCTGGAGACGGCAACTGAGCGACCCCGGCGACGGGCGCTGTTGGCAGCGTTGAGCTGCGTCGCAGTGCTGGTTTCCGCGGGCGGAGCCGGGGCAGACCTCCTCGACAACTTGGACCTGTCCGTGCACGGCTACCAGACGTGGACTTGGCGCAACAACAGCGTCTCCGGAGGGCAAGCCAGCGGCACGGCCTTCGGTCTGGACAACTACGGCTACGACTCCAGCTTCGACAACAACACCTCGCTCACCATCGACGGCGAGATCATCAATCGGGTTCGGCTGCACGGCAACATCAACAAGAGTCGGTTCATGCCCACCGACCGTCGGTACTATCTCATGTACGACGGTGATAGAACCGACGTGACCTTGGGCGACCTGAACGCCAGTCTCTCCGGGAATGAGTTCGCCACGTTCTCGCGGACGATGCGCGGTCTCGAGATCGACACGACTCTGGGCAAGAATACTGGGTTCAGCCTGCTGACGTCCAAGACCGATGCTGCCGTGAAGCAGGACGTTCTGGCCGGGAACAACACGGTCGGGCCGTACTACCTGACCCGCAACCCGATTGTGGACGGGAGCGAGCAAGTCTGGGTAGACGAGCAGCTCAAGCAACGCGGCGTCGACTACATCATCGACTACGACTTCGGCGTCCTCACCTTCCAGGGCGTCAACGTGATCCCGAGCACCTCCACCATCGCCATCAGCTACGAATACGATGCGCCCGGGCGGACCGCGGGACTGCTGATCGGGATGCGTGGCACGGTTCCTCTTTCGCCGAAGCTCACCCTGGGTACCACGCTGTTGATGCAGCGAGCAAGTGGCGGCAGCGGCGGCGGGACTCAGCTTGGGACGGTGGCTCACCGCGAGGAGTTCTTTGGGGCAAACTCCGTCGGCCCCTACTCGCTGATCTACCGCCCGCTTGTGGAGGGCAGCGAGGTCGTCACGGTGGGCACCGCCGTGCAGGTACGCAACACGGACTACCAGCTCAACTACGTGAGCGGGCTCCTTACCTTTGCGCGCCCAGTCTCGACGGCGGCACTCATCGTCGTGGACTACAGGTACGAATCCGCGCTGACGCCGCCCTCACCCGACCAGCAGATTCTCGGTATCGATGGCACGTGGAAGTTCAGAGAGAACGCCGGGATCAACTTCGAGATGGCCTACGCCTCCGGAGGGAGGAAGACCGGCGACACCAACCCCGAAAACGGGCTCGCCTTCAACCTGCGAGGGGCGGGGCAGTTCGGCAAGCTGGACGCTGCGGTGGGTCTGCGGAAGGTGTCCGACGGGTTCCGCCGGCTCGAGAGCACGGGCTTCCAGCGCAACGAGTCCGGAATGGACCTGACCCTCAACTACAAAGCCAGCGAACACGTCAACGTCCAGTCCCGCTTCAACAACTACACCAGCGATGGCGCCCTCAACTTCGGCGTGACCGGGGCGTTCAACCAAGGGCTGACCAACTCCACCAGCCTCAGTGGGAAGAACAAGACCAGCCAGTTGTTTGGCACCGTCACCCTCGCCTACCCCGAATGGCCCGAGCTTCGGCTGAGCTTCCAGCGCATGTCGAACAACGCCGCGACCTCCACCAACTCGTCCTCAATGACTTCGGCGGACCTGGTCTACCGGCGAGGCAAGCTGTCCACTCAGGGCCAAGTGAGCCTCTCCGACCAAAGCTACTCGTCGGGTGGGGCCGCGCTCAGTGGATACACCAACATGCTGGGCGCCAACGGCAACCAGACCCGTTCCGGCCGCCTCAGCTTCGCCTATGAGGCGAGTGAGAAGCTCCGGGGCGGCATCGACCTGGCGGCAACCGCCGTCCTGTCTGGAAGCAAGACCACCTCGATCTCCGACACGCTCAATCTGGGGCTGTCGTGGAGCCCGACCTCCAAGTTGATGGTCTCGCTCAACCACTACCTCTCCGACAGTGAAGGGGGCTACTCGGGCGGCTCCAGCTACGGCGGGGGGTTCTACAGCAGCTACGGCGGCTTTGGGTCGTCCTCTGGCGGCGGCTACGGCGGCTACGGCAGTTCCTATGGCGGCTATGGTGGCTCCAGTTTCGGCGGGAGTTCCCTGGGCGGCTACGGCTCCGTCTCCCCGAGCAGCTACGGGAGCTACTCGTCGTACGGCAACTCGATGGGGAGCTCATACGGAGGGTATGGCGGCGGTGGGTACAGCAGCGGCGGGTACAGCGGCGGCTACGGGGGCAGTTCTTACCCTTCCTACGGCACGAGCAACTACAATCAGGGCGGCGCGTATGGACAATCAGGGCTGTGGGGAACGGGCACGAGCGGAGGCGCCTCCACCGGGTTCACCAACCCGACGGGCGTCAACTACGGCGGAGTGGGCGTAGACAGCAGCTTCGGCCCGGGTTCAGCCAGCCTGTTTGACGGGCTGGGCGCGACCTCGTCAGGCGGCATTTTCGGGACGAGTCGCTCCTCGCTGACGCCACGAACGAACACCCGGCAGGGCCTTCGGTCCTCCACTGCCGAGGCGAAGACGGACCGCGGCGGACCAGGCAAAGCCCCCAAAGCTGCGACCACGATCACCGTGCGTGGTCTCGTGGAGACAGACGAAGACCAGCCGCACCCTCTCCAGGGCGCCCGAGTGGTCCTGGGCGGGAAGGTGACGACCACCGACGAGAACGGCAGATACGAACTCGTCGACCAGCAGGTCACGCCGCTGACCGCCACGACGATGGCGTTGACCGTCAGCAAAGACCAGTACGGCACCGTGCTCGACGACGAGGTGGAGTTTGCACTCGGCCAGGAGACCGAACTGGACTCCGTGCGCCTCCCGCCGCGGCCGGACACGGGATCGGTGGCTGGACAGGTAGTGCGGTCCGTCGATAGTGGCTTTGTCGTCAACGCCAAGGTCACGATCGGCGAAGGAGAAGGCGCACAGTCAGCACGCACCGGGGACGACGGCAAGTTCGAGTTGAGTGGCGTCCCTGCGGGTCAGCAGAGCTACACCGTTTCACAGAGCGGCGCGACCACCGCCACCGGCGTGATCGACGGCGTCGTGTCAGGGAAGACAGTGTCGTTGCCGGACAACGTCAAGCTGGTCCCTGCGAGCAGCGGCGGCAAAGGCGCCGAGAACACTGGCGCCACGAAGGCCGCGAGTAGTTCCGGCCGACACCCGCTGATCGCCCTTCGCAGCAGACTGGCGCCGGTTCCGCCGCTGCCCATTGTCTACCCCGGCCGCCAACTCAGTCTGACGACGCAACCACAGAAGAGCCGCTCGGTCTACACCACGCTGACGGGGCAATACGCGTTCAGCGACCGACTGTCGATGAACACCAACTTCAGCCACCAAGTCAGCGACGGCACCGGCTACGTCAGCAACAGCACGTCCAACGACCTCTCGATGGGCCTCTCCTACCGCGCCTCAGACAAGCTGTTTCTCCTTGGTCAGTGGACCGGGCAGACGTTGACCTTCCTCGATGTCGGCGGCGACACCACCAGCAATATCCTCTGGCTGGGCCTGCAGTGGGGGGGCGTGTCCGGTCTCAGCGCCACCCTGGACTACCAGAACATGTCGACCTCCAGTCCGGGCACGTTCGGAGGCACCGGGCTGACCGGCGGGCTTGGCGCCGAGACCGACCCGCTCACCGGCTCCACCAACCTGGGCACTTCCACGATCACGCTGGGCCTGCGCTACCCCGTCATGGACCGGATGCACGTCTTTGGCGAGTACCAGCTCGTCGGCAGCAGCGGCAACGACCTCTACGCCAGCGATCGCAAGAGCCTCCGGTTCGGGTTGGAGTATGGACTCAACCGGGTCATGTCACTGACCGCCGAACTACAAAAGATCGACTCCTCGAGCGGGCATGACAGCAATAACGACTACTCGGCTACAATCATGTCGAGCCAGTTAAGCCTCCGCTTCTGAGCCTTCGTGCCCGCACCGACGGAGGCGGGGTCGTACGCGGGACCCAATGACCGGACTGACACGCAACATGCGGAAGGACCAAGGGAAGCTTATGCATAGAGGCTCACTTCTACTTGCGGCACTGCTCGCCGGACACGCGACTTGGAGCAACGCGGAGTCGGCCACCTCTCGGTCGCTCTCCAACGCCCCCTTCGCCAGCCAGGCGCACGGCCTGGTGGGAGCCCTCGCCGTAGACGGCGCGCCAACCCGCGCTCCGACCGACCAATATGCGCTCACGTCGGCGGCGCTGAGCCGAGCCGCCCGCAGCATGGACCCACGGCTGTCGCAGCTCGTGCGCCAACTTCGGCGACAGCCGCGGCTAAGTCGTCGCGCCCGGTTCTTTGTGGACCGCCGGTCCGTCAGCGTGGACCGCGGCCGGTTGGTGCTGCCGGAGTTAGTGTCGACCTCCCGAGGACGGATCGGCGGCGGCCGCCTGACCGTCAACCCCAGCGGCTGGTCCACCCAAGATACGGCCCGCATTCAGAACTTCGTCGGGGAAGCGATGCCCGTGATCGAGCAAGTCTACGGCAAGCCGGCGTTCACCGTGACGGTCACGCTCCTGAAGGACAGCGCCCTGTCCGACAGCACCGACCCGCACAAATGGATCATCGGCTCTTACAACGCCTCGACGAGCACCATCCACATGCCGCCGTTCGGCTCCGGCGGAGCGGACCGCTTCGACGCCGATCCCGAAGCGGAGTGGAACCTCGTTCACATGCTGCTGCACGCCTTCCACGACGACGCCCAGTTCAGCTTTGACGCCTGGGAAGAAGGGTTCGCGCGGGCCGCTTCCATTGTCGTCATGGCCCAGCTTCGCACCAATTTCGTCAACACGGTGCTGCGTATCAGTCCGAACTGGAAAGGACCCAACTACGAGCAACAGAACTACCCCGAGCTGGCCTGCGCTACCTTCTTCAACGGGTTCGAATGGATGGCTGCGCAGCGCCTGTGGGCTTCACCCATGGCCTGGCTGAAGGCGTATGCCGAGAGCCCGACGTTCTTCAGGGATTTCAACGAATCGTACTACGCCGCCCTCGATCCAGCCGCCGCCGTTCCGTTGTCCGGAAACGTGCCCGCACTCAAGCAACTGGCGGCTTCGCGGGTGCCGACTGTGGAGGGGCTCCCCTTCGCGGCGTGGTTCAACCAGCAGCACATTCTCAACTCCAGCGTGTTCACCGGCAGGAAACTCTACGCCGCGGCGTTCCCGTCGGTCAGCAGCCTGCCCAACACGACAGACATCGGCTACGGACCCAACATCTGGCTGCAGTACTTCGAGACGGGCCAGACCGGGGCAGAGACGCCCCTGAGCGGGAAGGTCCAGTTCACGTACCGAAACGACCGCAGTGACGATCTGTTCGCAGAAGAGGGAAACGAAGCCACCATCGTCGACGGCATCGCGCTGCACAGCCCGCTTTTCTTCAACGTGGGCGGTCCGAACCGGATCGAGCTCGACACCTACACCGGCGCGTTCTTCCGCACACTGCCCTACCCGCACGAGGTCATTGGGACGGTCTCCGGGGGCGACCCCGTGTTCAATGACCTGTGCGGCACGGTCGCCGGCAGCGACGAAGGAACGCTGGCCATCACAGTTAGTGGCGGAAAGGCGGCGACAAGCGTCACGGCCAATGTCACCCGAGGGGTGTTCTGGGTACCCGCGGACACGTTCGATCTCAGCGGCCCGCTGCGGCTGAGCTTCACCTATACGCCCACCGGCGGGGGGCCGACGGTCACGTTCCAGCGCAATGTCGCCTACGACTACTACGTCTTGGGCTTCCAGGCGCCGGGCGCAACCACGAAGCTCACCCACACCTTCACCTACGGCACCACCGGCTTCCAGCTAATGTCGGTCCCGCTTCGCCCGGTGGCAGACGACGAAGCGACCGCCTTGGGCGTCGATCCGGGCAAGTTGCTCCTGGCCCAGTACCAGCCCCGCAGAGTGGCGGGTGCCGGCGATCCTGACCGGTACGAGCTGTACCCCAATCTCAGCTCCCGAATCGGCCCCGGACAAGGGTACTTCCTACGCGTGCTGCAGAACACGCCCGTGAAGGTGGAGGGGACGCCGGTATCGACCAGCTTCGAGATCCCGCTCCCGGCCGGCTTCAGCTTGATCGGGCAGCCCTTCAACCACCAGACAGCCCTCAGTTCGCTGAAGGTGCGTCTCGGCAACGGCGACCCGGTGAGCCTCTCGGCTGCCCAAGGGAGCGGTCTTATCGGGCAGGGTCTCTGGAAATTCAACCAGGGCAGCGGATACCAACTCGAGACCAACCAGCTCGACCCGTGGAATGCCTACTGGATTCGCATCACCAATCCCGAGGGGGCGACGCTGGTCGTCCCGCCCACGGCGAAGAGCCGTGCTGCCGCCCTGCCGGCAGGAGCGAATCGCGGCCCGCTGGGGGACCCGCTGCCAGCCGGAAGCTGGTGCTTCCGGCTGGCAGCCCGGACGGAGGGCGCGCAGGACTCCGACAACTTCATCGGCGTCGCACCCGGCGCCGCCGAGACGCTGGACCAACAGCGAGACATCGTCCAGCCGCCGGAGCTGGGCGGCTACGTCTCGCTCTACTTCCCCCATGCCGGCGCCGGCGGCGACGTGACGAAGCTGGCCGCTGACTTCCGCGCGCCATTCAGCGGGACGAAGACGTGGGACATGGTTGTGGAAACCGACCTCCCGGAGCGAGACATCCACCTTGTCTGGGACGACCTGTCCTCACTGCCCGGGAACTTGCAGCCGTTGCTTGTCGATGTGGACGGCGGAGTCAGCCGGTACATGCGCACCTCCTCCGGCTACACCTTCCGGACCGGCGCCACTCGCAGCCCACGGCGGTTCCAGGTTGTCCTCAACGGCTCCTCAAGCGGGCACTTGGTGTTGGGCGCCATCACGCCGGTGCGGGGGCCGCGTGGGTACCTCGTCTCCTACAGTGTTTCTGCTCCAGCCGAAGTTAGTGCGCAGATTGTGAACACCGGCGGGCGGCTGGTCCGACACATGTCCGCCAGCCGCGCCGCGCAGCCCGGGCTCAACTCCTTGTTCTGGGACCTGCGCGACGAACAGGGCCGCGCCGTCCCCCGGGGCTTCTACCTGTTGCAGATGATGGCCCGCGACGATCAGGGACGAGTAGTGCGGGCAACCCGAAGCGTCCAGGTGATGCAGTAGCGCTCACGAACGGGGTCCGACCCGAACTGCGCCGAGCGTGCTGCCTAAGTCTCCCAACCGGTCTGAAAGGCAAACCAATGAAGCGATTCTGGCTCCTACTGCTCTGTGCTGTCGTTCCGCCTGTCCTGCTGATCGGCGGGTGCGGCGGAGGAGGGGGCACTCCGGCGGCGCCGACAACAGTCACCGTCCGGGGGAAGGTGGAGACCGAGGGAAGCGATCCCGCGGCGATTGCCGGCGCCCGGGTCGTGCTCGGGGGCAAGACGACCACTACCGACAGCAACGGCGCTTTCGAGTTCAAGGACAAGGTCGTGACGGCCGTCACCCGAGCAACGGTCACCGTGGCGCTATCGGTGAGCAGAGACCAGTACGGGACCCGCTTGGACGACACCGTCGTGTTGACCATCGGCGCCACGAAGACACTTGAGACCATCCGGTTGCCGGCGCTTCCTGGGACGGGTACGGTCAGTGGCAAGGTGGTCCAGTCCACCGACGGCGCAGCCCTCGTGAATGCGAAGGTAACCCTCGGTACCGGCAACTACGCCCAGAGCGGGCGCACGGACGACAACGGTCTCTTCCAGGTGAGTGGGGTGTTGACCGCAGAGCAGGCGTACCGCGTTACGAAGACAGGATTTCTTCCCGCGGCGGGGGTTGTGGACAACGTCGTTCAGGCGCAGACCACCGAACTGCCGGGCAGTATCAAGCTTGTGCCGTCCGGGGCGAAGGCGACGGTGTCGGGTACGGTCCGCGACGAAGACGGCAATGCCCTCGCGCAGGCGACCGTGAAGTCCGGGACGGTCACCGACCAGACGGACGCCCAAGGCCGCTACGAGTTGGCGAACCTCTCCGCCGGCACGCAGACACTGACTGCCTCCAAAGACGGTTTCAACAACAGTGTGCGAGAGGTCGAGGTCACCGGCGACCAGGGGGAGATCGACTTTGTGCTCTTCAGCAGCAACGAACTCGGCAGTCTCCCCACGACTCCGTTCAACCTGGCCGGGAGAATCGTGGATGGGACCGGCAATCCCGCTAGCGACGCGACGGTGACCGCCGTGAAGCAAGGCGACCAGACCGCGTCCGCGAGTTTGGAAACAGGCGCAGATGGGAAATTCTATCTATTCGTTCCGCCGGGCGCATACACCATCCGCGCCGAGAAGGGCGCGCAGTCAGCCACCAAGGCGGTTACGCTGCCCACCGGCGGACAGATCGTCACCGAGATTGTCTTGACTTTGGGCTGACTCCGGTCCCACTGAGGTGGGCGCCGGACTGAAGCACGTGCCGCGCCCACCCACTCCGCCCGGGCCGGTGAAGGAGAGAAACGATGAGGAACTGGATCGTCGCGTGTGGAGCGGCCGTACTGGCATTCACGCTGGGAGGATGTGGTGGCGGCGGCGGCGGAGCGGGCAACCTGGCCCCCGGCGCCGTGACGACCGTCGGGAGGGTGACCGGCGAAGTGCGGGACGCCAACGGGCTGACGGTCGCGGGTGCAACGCTGACGGTGCGAGGAACCGGCATTAGCCTGCTGACCGACGCCGACGGCTACTTCCTACTGCAGAACGTGCCGACCGGGAACCAGATCATCGACGTGACCTCCAACACCGTTGTGGTCAGCAAGACCGTCACGGTCCTGGCGAACCAGACTGTCAGCGTTGGGACCCTCTCGGTCACCGGCACCGGCGGCACGGGCGGTGGGACTGGCGGCGGCGGCACCGGCGGCGGAGTGAGCCCGAACAGCCCTCCGCCACCGCCGTTCTGATCCCGGTTGGACACCACCACCTGACCGCGACCCCAAGCGCGTCCCGCTGAAGGTAGCCCGAGGCGCCAAGCCGAGGGACCACTCGCTGGCGCTCGTGGCTACACCCCCCCCTCGGCTGATGCGAAAGCTGACTGGCACCATTGCGCTGTTCGTCCTCGTCGGGGTCGGGATCGCTGGTGTCGTACTCTATGTGCGCGCTCACCCGCGATCCGCGAAGCCCCACAAGCCGAGCACCCTCCCGGCGTACCCCGGTGCTGTGGTCAAAGGGCTGAACCTGCTGCAGCTCATGGACAAGGACACGGGCAAGGTGCAGTGGGAAATCCGCGGGGTCGAGCGGATCGAACTGCCAAACAGTGGCGCGATCGTGTTCCAGAAACTGGGCAAGGCCACCTACTTCGAGGGCGGCAAAGAGAAGCTCAGCGTCTCCGCGAAGTTCTTCCGCTACAACCCGACCACTCAGAACTTCGAGGTCGGCGGCAAGGTGACGGTCATGGGGTACCTGAGCATGACGGTGACGACGGAGTTGGTGCGCTGGGCTGCTCAGGAGCAGCGCGTGCTCTGCCCGGGCGACGTGCATGTCTTCCTGAAACAGCTCCACTTCCAGACCCGCCGCGTCGAGATCTACCCCAAGACCAGCAAGCTGGTCTGCCCCAACCCCGTTCGCCTCGCCGGCCCGGCCTCCCTGGTAACCGGGAGCCGCCTCGAGGCCAATCTTGCGACGGAGGCGGTCGACCTCGACGGCCCCATCCGGTTCCGGGCACGGGTGGGCGAGGACAAACGGCCGTTCGTGCTATGATGACCACAGAGGTGCCGAAATGAACTCCTGGAGGAAGCTCCCCAATGCCGTCTGGGTGCTCGCGCTCCTGCTCAGTCTCGCGGCAGGGCGGGGGGCACTCCGGGGTGAGAGCGCCCCCCGGGGGGGCGAGAACGCCCCTGCCACACCCGCCCAGCCCGCCGCTCAAGGGGCGAAGCCGAAGGCCAGCGCCGCCGAACCCGCGGCCGACAAGAAGACCAAACGCGAGATCGAGGTCGAGGCTGGACACCTGCACTACGACAATAAGCGAATGCTGAGCATTTTGACTCCCAGCGAGAAGGTCAAGCAGGTGACCATCACCGAGGTTGGCGAAGACTACCAGATGGTCGCTGATCGGGTCGAGTACGACGAGCGCAACGACTCAGCCCAAGGCACCGGTAATCTGCATTTCTCCGACCCGGACACGACGATCACCGGTGACCTGATCGTGGTCGACTTCAACCAGAAGTTGGCGACGGTGACCGGCAACGTGAAGCTCACCTCGCATGGCGAGGAGGCGAAGCCCGGGAAGGACAAGCAGGGCGAGAAGGACGAAGACCTCCCCTTGAAGGAGCGCTACCGCAAGAAGAAGACCGTCATGGACTGCGACCAGATCGACTACTGGTACAAGGAGAAGCGCGCCGAAGCGCACGGCAACCTGCGGTTTCACCAAGAGAACAGGCGAGGCACTGCGGGCAAGGCGACCTATTTCGAGAAGGACGACCGGCTTTTCCTCGAAGGCGCCGTCAGCGTCACCAACGAGAAAGGCGAAACGGCGGAAGCGCCGCAGGTGACCATCGACAACAAGGAAGACACGCTGGCCGCCGACCAGGGCGTTAAGATCCGTTTCTTCGTGGAGGAGGAAGAAGAGACGGAGGGTAAGGCCAAGGGCAAGGCCGCGGGGAAGGCGGAGGGCAAAGCAGTCAAGGGCGAGCAGAACCCCGCCAAGCCCGGCGCCGCTGGGGAGGGAACGCCCGGAGAAGCGAAGGGCGGCGCCGCGAAGGAGAAGGGAGCGGGACCCGCACCGCCGCCTGGGGGCACCGTGGAGAAGCCCGCGGACAAAGCCGGGGGGTAGCAACGGGTGCCGACGACCGGGACGCCCCTCACCACCGCAAGGTCAGCCCCATATCGACGAACGCTGCACTCAGCAGGTGACGGACCGGCTCCTGCGCCAGCCCCATTGCGAGCGCAGCCGCCCAGAGCAGTGCCGGCACCGCCGGGCTGGCGTAGCTGAACTGTCTCCGCGGCGCCAAGTGTGTCCACGCGAGGGTCGCGAGGGCCGCAAGCAACAGACAGAGCGCCCACCAGCCCGAGTGGGCGAGCAACTCCCGGGCGCCCCACCAAGCCATCTGCCCGGAAAGGCAGTGGGGCAACCCTACAACGGCGGCAAGCGAGAGCGCCTGCACCAGCGCCCGCCCCTTTGCCGCAATCTCCCCTTGGACGCCGTGGGCAAGCATGGTTAGCAGGCAGTAGTTGAAGACGTACCCGACAGCACACGCCCACGAGAGCGACGACTTGCCCCCGGCCAACACGAGCACCACACCCCAAAGCGCCAGCACGTTGACAGGCGGCGATCCCGGCCGGCGCTCCTTCAGCGTGGCGGCAACACCCAGAGCAACCGCCGCGCACACCGCAGTGCCCACCACAACCTGCGCGTCCGCTAACGCGCGCAGCGTCCCCACGGGCAGGAGAGCCGGAACGTAGCGTACAAGCACGAAGAGGTCGCTCCACGGCAGGAGCATCTCGACGCAGGCACACCAAGCGGAGGATCGGGCAGCCCAGGCGCGCGGCCGGCTCCCGACAGTCAGCAACGCTGTCCGGGCCAGAATGCTCGCCACGACGAGCAGGCCCAGCCACTGCGTGGTCAGCGATGCACCGGACGCGAGCGAGTAGTAAACGGTCTGCCCTTCTGCCGAGCCGGCGCGGCTGCAAACCAGGAGCACGAAGAGCAGCAGTGGCAGCCCGGCAAGCGCCGTGGCCAGCAGGACGCCCCGCGCCCCCGGTTCCGGGAGTGCCGCCCACGGCGCTCCGACAGTGATCGACCCGCACAGCCACGAGAGAGCCAAGGGGACCACCAGCCACGCTGCGACCGGGTGGATCACGCCCTCGCCCAGCACGACCTGGAACACAACGCCGACCAAGACCAACACCGCACTACCTGTCTGCGCCGAAGCGGCGAGGGACTTCGCGGCTGCCATGTCTCGCCCCACGAAGGGGAGACTGCCTGCGACCAGAAGAGCCGTCCCCTGCAGCCAGAGCAACCGCAGGGAGTTCAGCCGCCACCCCAAGCCGAGGGGCACCCCGCCGGCCGATAGCAGCGGAAAGTGGACCGTGCACTCTCGCTGAGCCCGCGCCGCCACCGACAGCCCCACCACGCCAAGCACGAGCAGGCCGCACTGGATCCACAGCAGCACCGGGAGGAGCTTCGCATCTGCGCCCCCGGTGAGCTCAAGCCGCGGAAGCAGCCGTTCACGGAGTACCGGCCACAGCAGCAGCGTGAGTGCCGCAACGAAGGGGTACACCGCAATCCCGGTCAGCAGAAGGGGGGTCACTTCCAGTGGGAATCATCTCCGGGGCAAGGCGCGCTCCGGCGCGGAATGCCGCACGTGTCAACGCAGCTCTCCGCGGGTCCCGCGTTGCAGCCACGCCAGCACAAACTGGTAGAGCGCCGGCGCGAGGGCAATCAACGCGAATACCACCGCAGTGCCGACAGCCACGACTGCCATTACGCCTGGCCGATGGTAGCGCAAGTCCTGCCACCACATCAGCAGCCCCGGGCCCTCCGTCTCCGCGACATCGGCTTCCTCGACCCAGCGACGAAACCGGTCACGTAGCGGGCGCAGTCGCCGCGAGAGCCGCGCCAAGTGCGACCGGAGTGGCTGCGGCGGGGGCAGAAACAACGACCGGCCCGGAGCGACCTCGCCTCCGCAGATCAGGCACTTCGTGCGCTCGTCGTCGAACCGCCAGCCACATTCGGTACACACGTTCATGGGGACCGCTCCGGAGAGTGGGCAGTCGGCCCTGCACTGCGAGGATGCTCCCGAGGTCGGGGCCCGCGGCCGACTCCCCGCCAGGGCTCAGTACATAGAAGTCCCAAACTCCAGGAACACCTTGCCCCGCGACTTGGAGTACGCCAAGCGCGCGTCCAGATTCCCGAGGGTGCGGCCAACCCCGAGTTCGTAGTCTGTGAAGGTGATCCCGGAGAAGTCCTGGTAGGACAGGTCGAAGGTGGTGTGCCACAGGGGGCTGAGCCGGTAGGCCAGGGATCCATAGCCGTACAGCGAGTCCTCTCGCAGGCCGCGAGTCGCATACATGCTCATGAACGACCGCCAGCCGCGAGACGCGTACATGCCGAGGGAGAGATACTCGTTGGTGCTCGCCCCCTCGTAGGAAAGCGCCCCGGGGTCGTAGGTGTAGCCCAAGGTGAGGCTTGAGGTGCTGTTCAGTCCGTGTCGCAGCGAGAGGTTGCCGCCAACAGAGGCGTCCAGTCGATTGGTGTTGTCATGATACGTGTCCAACTGGACGCTACTGATCAATGACGTGCGGGGCGTGAGTCGCAGAGCGCGCGGGTAGACCCGGAAGTCGACGCTTTGGCTGAAGCGCGTCTGGCCCGGAGTGAGGAAGTTGTGACTCAAGGAGAGGTCGCCGGTGACGGTGTATGCCAAGGGGGTACCCGGAAGCGGCTTGGGATCCAACTGCCAGTAGAGCTGCGAAGAGCCCGAGGCGCGGCCCTCCTTCGGGACGGTCCCGTACAGCTCTGCGCCGAAGTTGAAGGTGGGCTGGCGTTTGTAGTAGCTGAAGCGGCTGAACAGGTCCCGATGGCGCGGGAAGTCGAGGAAGGCATAGCCGCGCTCGTTGGGTCCGAACGTCTGCTCGTGCTGGAGACTCACCCCCCAGTCAGAACGCGGGACCTCGTCGAGCACGAGGGATCCCTCCCCTTTGGCGCCCAGGTAGTATTGCTCTTCCAACGCCAGCGACCAACCCGACTGCTGCGTGTAGAACCCGTCGCCTCCGGCGTGGCGCAGCCGTACCGCGCCGGTGCCTTGGGTGTTCGCCCGGTAGTAAAAGGGAACGTCCAAACTGACCCCGCCGGTGGAGTTGTAGCCGATCACCCGGTCGCCGAACAAACTGCTCACGCCCTCCCGCCCCGGCAGATTGCTCAGCGACATGACGTGGACAGGCAGGCTCACCACGTGGATGTCGTTCACGTACACCGAGGCGTGGTGGAACTGGATTTTCTCCTGGGGGAAGATCGTGATGCGCCGGGCGACGATCCAGGTCTGTGTGCCCTCTGTCGGGATGGGGAGCCACTCTCCCTCGCCCACTGCCGCGTTCTCCTCGGTGGCCAGCGCCTCCCCTTGGATCCCCAAGCGGGCCGGCTTGGGCGACACCCGCACCAGCAGTCCCCGGCGGCGGCGGAAGTCGTAGCTGAGCTGGTCGCCCGACACTGTCTCCAGACCGTTCGACAGGGACACTGTGTTCTTGCCCGGTCGCCCTTCGGCCAGCACCCGCTCCTGATCCACCTGGAACGTCAGCTTCACGTCAGACTCGATGGTCAGGTCGCGAATGCGCACCGAGCCCTTTCCGCTCACAGTAACGACCCGCCGCTCAACGCTGTAGGCCACATAGTCGCCGGAAATGGCCACCAGCCGCCCCTCACGGGAGGGGGCCGCGCCTGCCGGGAGGAACTCGAGCTCGAGTTGCTCCCGGCTGACTCCAATGATGGCGGTGATGGAGGCGGTTCCGGCCAGCGTGCCACTGCGCAAAGTCGCCCGAGCGGACCCGTTGAGCAATCGGGCGGACTCGGTGATGACCCCCAAGGTGGTGACGAACCTGACCTCAGTTCCGTCACCGACAGTGGTCCCCGCCGTTGCGTTGGCCTGGACGGAGAGAGTGGAAGTGGAGTGGCCGTCAGCCACGAGAACGCTGGGATCTGCGCGGAGGAGAAACCGGAACGGCTGTGCCGCGACCGGCGGAGCGGCCCCCATTAGGACACCCAACAGACCCAACGGAACCCTCGTCATACTCCGCCCGCGAGCAGACCGCGGCCGGTTCCGCCCGTGGGGAGGGTCTGCCGGGTAGCTCAGCATCGGTTCAACTCACCGACTCTCAGAGCGCAGCCACACCCGCGACGCTGAGCAGGTAGTACAGCCACTCCATCGGGAGGTGAACCTCTCGGCCCAGGGGGACCTTGGTGGGCTCTGCGACCGCAACTTCTGGGGCAGGCGTGGGTTCGGGCGCCGGTGCCGGTGCCGCAGCAACGGGCACGGGAGCAGGGGCGACCTCGGGCTCCGGCTTCGGCTCGCGCTTGGGCGGCTCAGCCGGGAGCGGCAGGCCGCTCAGCACCTTCACCAGCCGATTGCAGGCGTCGCTCAGCGCCTCTGTCTCAAGGCGCTTCGCATCGACCTTGAGGGGATTCGACAGCGACCGGCCCTTCACTGGACCGGTGCCAGCAGTGCTGACGCGCTCCTCGCCGGTGGCAGCCTCATAGAGCGCACCGCTCAGCGTGACCTCCAGCGGAGTGGTCTCGGTGGCGGCTTGGTAGCTCTGGACGCTCACTTCGCTGACGAACTTCACGCCGACCGCGGCGGCAACGGGCAACACCGACTCAAGCTTGGGGTCTTGCGCAGCGGCATCGACAACCGAGCCGTCCAGCAGCTTGTCTGAGACAGCGCGCCGGACGGCGGGGTTGAGCTGATGGAGGCTGACCAACTCAAACTTCTTGGAGTGAAGCATCGCCTGCCGCATGATGGCCGTGCTCTTGACGGCCAACGCGGCCTCTCCTACGCTCGACTCATTCCGCGCCGGGAGAAGTACAGCGCTGCGCGCGCCCTTCCACTGGAGCGTCTCCTCATCCTGGTACTGGTAGACCTGTGCCCACAGCGCGCCTGCGCACGTCACCAGCATGATTCCTGCTGCCAAGCCTGCAAGCCTCGACGCTTTCATCTCGGTACAACCACCTTTCGCCGAATGCGCCGATCCTGCTCGGCGCGGGCAACAACACACGTCATCGCACAACTAGCGGAACGACGGCCTTGGCGCTCTGTCCGTCCGGCGCGGTAGCCACAACCTCGGCCTGGTAGACGCCTCGCGCCACTGGCTTCCCGGTCAGGTCGCTGCCACTCCAGTCGGTCAGGTTCATCCCGGCTGCACGTCCTTGCCCAGCCGGCGCCTGGTACACAACTCGCCCAGATCCCGAGCGGATCGTCACTCGCACCTCCGCCGCTTTGCTAAGCGCGAAGGAGACCGTCTGCCCTCGGGGCGTTCGCCCTGGAAGCTGCCGCAGATTCAGGATTCGCAGAGAGGCGCCTGGATCGCTGCTTGCCGTCAAGATGAATCGCCGCGGAGTGCCTTGCGAATCGGCTCGGAACCGGTAGCTCGACCGTGCGCGGAGGTAGACGGAATGGTTCGTTTCCAAGTCGGTTAGGGTCAAGCGGAGGGACCGGGGAATCTCCTGGATGTTGGGCCACGTGAGAGCGACTTCCTGGTCCAGTGCATCGGTGTCCACTTCGACATTCCACACTGTGGTGCCGTTGACAGCCGAGCGGATATCCTGCGCGAAGTTGCGTCCAGCGTCGCCCCAGTCGTCATGGACGAACCGGACGTTAAGGTAGGGGGAGAATCCAGGCGGCTCCTCGACATCTTCCCTGGCGCGGAAGCCGTCGCTGCCGGTTACCGAGGCGCCCAGGAAGTTCTGCGAGTCGCGCAGTTCCCCGGCCGTTGCCGACAGTTGCAGCCGCCAGCCGTCTGCTGGCGGCGCAGGCGCCGTCCGCGACCGGATGGCGCCGATGATCTGAGCCGACGGCATGAGCAATGTCACGTCTTTCAGCGCCTTGATCCAGAAGCCCTCCATTGGCTGCACGAGGAACTCCGGATCGTAGGAGTAGACATACTCTCGCTGGTTCAGGTCCCAACGGAATAGCGTGCCGCGGAGGTAGCCTTGGGCAATGGCGGTGTCCCAGTCGAGGACTTGGTTGCCCGCGATCACTTCCATGCTGCCGAGATAGATCCCGATGGAAAACGGATTCCCGATCTGGTTCCAGCCCTGCTTCAGGTCAACCGCGTGGTTGTCAACCGTGAGGACGTCCGCGCCACGCAGGCTGACGGGCTTGGTGCCGGAGGCCTGAACCCAGTAGCCAAGACCTGGCCGCAACTGCGTCGCTGCCAGCGAGGTTGGGTAATAGTCGTACTCCTGCAGCTTCGGGTTGTAGCGCGCCAGCCGGAACTCGCTGGCGGAGAGACCCAAGGCCTGGACAGGGTCCTGGTCGGTGAACGAAAAGGGGAACGAAATCATCTGCGTCGTCGGAGCCAGCGAGAAACCGAAAGGCAGGTGCGGCACGTTGAGGTCGCGAGTGACGCTTTTCGAAGGCGCCGCCACTCCGCCGCCTGTGACCGTGAACGATACCTTCCCGGCAGTTTGACCGGTGGCGCGGACGCGCCATTCGGCAGAGCCTTCCTTCAGGGGGTCGATGGTGCCTAAGCTCTTCACTGAAGATTCACTGCCCTCGAGCTGGAACCCAGCGGGGAGCTGCAGCGAAATGGTGGCCCCTCCAATCTGCCTAAGACTGCGATTGTAGATATGACCGCCGACGGTGAACGGATTCGGCTGCAACTCCGCCTCGGTCTGAGGGGTAGTGGAATCATCGCGCTTCACGTACCGCAGCGAGAAGGGCGAGGTCGCCGCGAGCACGAACGGCTGACTGAACTCGGCGGCAGCGTACCCGAGTCCATAGTACGTCACCAGCGTGCGCGTCTGCCCGGGCGTCAGCGCTTGGGGATTCCAGTAGGCAGCGATGGCGCTGTCGGTTACAACGTCGCGCGCTGCGTTGACGATGTAGTCATATAGCTGCCCTGTGATAATGCGCCAATCGGCAAACAGAACCCTGTCGGGAGCGATCGCCTCCGACCCCTGAAGCACCCCTTGGGAGACGATAGTGGGGGTGTTGTAGTTGTCGGTGGCGATCCATTCCTGGGGAACGTTCGGCTTGAAAAACTCCCGCTCTTGGGTCACCCTCCCCAGGACGGGCAGCAGGAACGGTGCGCCGTCATTGACGCCCAACTGTGTGTCGATCATCACGCGGAGACCGACTTGGTGGGTGACACTGGATAGGTTCTTGACCTGGTAGCGCACCTCAAGGCTGTGCCGCACCAGCGTGAGCGTCTGGGTGAATTCGAGGTCGGTGGTCTGAGCAACCCCGCCGCCCAGGCCGTTGGCAGCGGAGACATCCACCGGCATGGTGGCGTTGACGATGCCATTGGCGGAGGTCACTGGGCGCGCATTGAACCGGAAGTCGCCCACAGTCGTGCGGATGGCTCCGGCCTTGTCTGTGAGCACGCGCAACGTCGTGTACGACGTCCATCCGGGGAAGGTCAGGTCGAGTCCGTCGTCGGTGGAGACTTCAGGATCACCCCCCGTCGTCATCAACTGAAAGCGCCCTTCGTTCGCGTTCAGGGCGGTACCAACCTCGCCGTAAACGTTCAGTTGGAGGAACGGGTTGGCCGTCGTCTGGATCCCCGCCTGTCGGCTGCGGCTCACCAGTTTGCCACTTGCAGCGGCAGCGGGCGCGCTACAGAGGCATAGGCCGGCGGCGAGGGGGATTGCCGCAAGTGAGAAGAGGGGGCAAGTGAGCCTCTGCATCCTACAACTTAGCTCCTGGTGATGCGTCACGCCGAACGCCTCCGGTGTCTGTGAGTGTAGAGCGGATCGCGCCGACAGCCTCGTCGCCGAGAGGAGGCGCGGTGCCGGGCACGGGCGGGTGGCTACCGCGCGAGGCTGAACGGCTGAATCGCTCGGGTGGCCTGTTCCGCGTCGTTCCGCGCCACGATTTCGCAAAGATATACGCCTTTGGGTGCAACTCGGCCCCCGGCGTCGCGGCCATCCCACTGACGAGTCACGAGACCGGCACGGTGCGCCACGGCCGGAAGTGTTCTCAGCGTCCGGCCGCTTATGGACCGGATGGTTACCTGCGAGGTGGCGGGGTCAGTCACCTGGAACGCGATGTCGATCCCGCCTCCCCGAGTGGGCTGGACGCGCACGCCGGTTACGCGCAGGAACGAACTCGCATTGGGCTCGGCAACGATTCTGAGTCGGTTCGCGCCAGCGGAACCGAGGGAACAGGTATAGCTGCAAGAGGTCCGCATGTAGACAGTCCGGTTCGTTACCGGATCGACCAGAGTCAGCCTCACGCTCCGGGGCACCGCAGCCAGATCACCCCAGGAGAGGGCGACTTCCTCGCCGCTGCGCCCTTCCACAAGGGCTTCCCAAGTCTCGGTGCGGGTCAACGGGCCCTGCCGCACTTCCTGGGCCAGTCGGGCGTTGCCCGCGCCGGCCTCACGGCGCACGAACGAGAGCGCTACGCCACCTTCCTCGCCTACTGCTGGCGGCGGCTCTTCGACGTCCAGCCGGCTCTTGCTCGCGGCCGCTGAGACGCCAAAGCAGTTGAGGCGGTCGGCACCGGATTGGCTGGCGGCCGAGAGCTGCACAAGCCAACCGTCGCCAACCTGCGGCGTCGCTCGGACAGCGGCGCTTCGCCCCGACGGCAGGGGCAGCGCAAAGAGGCGCGTGCCGCTCTTCAGCACGCGGATCCAGTAGCCACCGAATTCCTCCAGTTGCCCATTGGGCGCTACCTCGTAGACATAGCCACCGTTCAGGTAGGAGTAGAGTGCCGGACCCACGATTCCTTGTGTGATCGCGTCCGCCAGGGAGAGGTTGACTCCCTGGTGCTGCACCTGGAGGCTGTTGAAGTCGATGGTGAAGTCGAAGGGGGAGCCGATCATGTACCAACCGGCCAGCAGTGTTCCGTCCCCGTTGGGCGTCTCGAAGGTGAGTTCTTGCCGCAACCGGGGGACGCCAGAGCCGCGAAGCTGCAGAGCCACATCAGAAGTGAGGTTCACCCAGTAGCTACGCCCAGGGATGAACCGGTTCACAAATGGGTCGGTCGGGCTCTCGGTGAAGACGTGGTAGGTCAGCGTGCGCGCGTCGTACCTGGCGAACTGCGGCGCTGGGTTGCTTAGCACGAAACTGGGGGTCGAGTGCGTCAGGTTGAAGGGGACCGTCATCATCCGCTTGCCCATCCTGACGGTCTTCGGCGCCACGGTGAAACGGACTTCGTCGTAGTTGGCCACGTTCCCCGTGAGGTCGTGCCCAACAGCGATGGTGCCCTTCAGATCGCGGCCACTGGCGCGGACGGTATGAACGCCACTCACCAGCGCCACGGTGGTGTACGTCAACGTGCCGGTCGCCGTGCTGAAACTCGACGCGACATTGCCAAGAGCGGCACTGACAACTTCCAGCCCGTCCACGACAAGTACCAAGTTGTTCAGATCAAAGCCCGGCGGGGAGGGATGCGTCTCGGTGAACTGCACCTCGATGGTGGGGGTGAAATTCACCATCTGCTGGTTGGCCGTCGGGCTGATTATGCGCACCGTCGGGCTGAACGTCACGTCGAGCGCAAGCGTGGCTGACGTGCCGCCCGTGGCGTTGCTGATGCCGGTCACGGACACGCCCGAGTTGGTGCCGTCGTACGTGTCGCTGGTCGGACTGTTGGTGACAGTGCTCGGTAGCAGGTCAGTGCTGGGTACGAAGCGAGTGTTGCCGCTGGTGCCCGGCCACAGATCGCCAGCGTCGCCCAAGTTGCCCGCGGTGAAGGCGGCTGGAACGGTCGGCGTTGCCAAGGCGTTCCCCGTAGCCATCTCCAAATCGTGCAGACCATCCGCCTGGACAACCGCAAGGCCGAGACGAGTCAGGCTCTCCTCAATCTCATTCAGGGCGTACCGCTCGCGCACGACTTTGGAGTCAACGTGCCAGATGATCAGCCCCTGTCCCGGCAAGGGCAGATCGAACCCCGTCTGGGAGCGCCGCTCAATCAGGAAGTACTCGTCGGCATTGGGGTCCGCGTTTGCGTGAAGGCGGTACGCCACAGCGTTGTTCTCGATGCTGGAGAGGGTCACCAGCGACTGCCCGGGGCTTACCTCGATGGGAGTGACCCACCCAAGCAACGTCTTACACCATACATCCAAGTGCATGGGCACGCCCGGGAATCCCTGGCCGAGGACATTAAACGCTCTCAACCCCGGAGGCGCGGAGGCGTCCTCCGTGTGGATGCCGCGCCCCATGACGCTCCAGATGCCCGTCGGCCCAAAGTTCATCGTCTGCGTCCACGAGGTGTCGTACAGATCCGGAAGCCCCATCGCGTGGCCGAACTCGTGGCTGAAGATGCCGATGCGCGTCGAGACGCTCTCGTCCCACTGGATGAACGAATTGGCCGCGACGCCGTCACTGGTCGCCAGCGACGATACCGCCTGCGGGGCAATGCCGTTGGCCAGAGAATAGGAAAAGGCGAACGGGCCGCCATACTGCCAGGGCGCGGTGAGCGGCGCGAGTCCGTCAGGCGTGGCGTGTACGAGCAGCAGGAAGTCGATGATTCCGTTGTGGTCGGCGTCGTACTGCGAGAAATCGACCGTCGGGTCCGCCGCCTGGATCGCCGCCGCAACCATGTCGTCTGTCGGGTCGCCCGTCATCGTGAAGTCCATCGACGCCTTCGGCGGCAGCGTGAACCAGCCGTAGGTATCCACCGAGATATCGAACTGCCCGTAGGACTGCTCCAGCCAGTAGTTGTGGAAGCTTTCAGTGTTCGTCGGGCTGTTGTAGAGGTTGTTATAGAACGAGATCGTGTGGTTGAGGTCGTTGTCCGCATCCGGGCGGAACCGCACCAGGAGACACACGCCGCGGTACTTCCCCACCAGCGGTGAATCCGGGAGGTTGGAGACGCCAAACCCCTGTTCACGCGCTGCGAGGTCGCTCTCCGAAAGCCCCTGCCACTTGGCTGCGTACGACTGCCGTTGCGCCACCGATCCCCAGCGGGGGATGTCGGCGCTTGCGGCGGTGGCCAGCAGGGAAGCCGCGCCAAGGGCCAGCGCAAGCGAGCGCCCGGTCGGTCCACGCTGTTGCCAAAGTCTAATCATGAACTTGTACTCCCGTTCATGGAATCACGGGCGGCACGGGCTGCCCTTGCGGGTGTTAGCAGGGACGCCCCGCGCGACAGCCGCGCGCGGCGTCTGGCACTGAAAGAGGAGCCTCCGATGACGGGGTCTCCCGTGCCTCTACTCCTTGGGTTGCGGTTGTGCCGGTCGCGCGGCGGAGCCTGGCTTCTGGATGAAGCTTCTGGGCGCCCTGAACTGCCGCGTGGTGCTGGGCGGATTGGGCGGGGCATCGAGAGTCGTGAAGGAAAATGGACTGGCGTTGAACAGGTATCCGCCAGCGGGTGCGGTAACGTCCAACAGGCTTCGCACGCCGACTCGCCAGAAGAACGGGCCTTTGGTGTTGCCGAGAGCGACGAAGAAGTTATCGACGCTCGTGAACGTCCGCGCGAGCTGCGTGCCAACGGCGGCGCCGGTCTGGATCGTGATCCCCTCGTTTACGCTGCTTTGCCAGAGACGACTTGCAGGAAAGCGAGCGTCGTCGCTGACCTGGATCACGTATTCGTTCGTACCGGTGCCCGCCGAGGCGAGCCACTCAAAAGTGATCGTACCCAGGTTCACGGTGTCGCTCCCGGCTGCCGGCGCGTTGGGCGGACTCACCAGCGTCGGTGCCGAAAGTGGTGTCGCCGGCCCGGCCACGGAGGAGGGAGAGCTGACATACAGGGTATAGCCCTGCGCTGTCTGCTGCCCGCCACCGCCACCACCACCGCCGCCGCCCGTATCCAGAGCGGGCTGGACGGCCGGAACGGCCTTCGTCAATCGGGCAATGGAGTAGTAGAAGGGAACACCGGCAACCAAGGCCGGATGCACCGTCGTGATGGTGAAGTCCTGAGCCACGTTCTGACCGAGCGCCGGGAGACCGACGGCGGCCGGCGTGGTGGGCGGGGTGGTGATAACCTGCTTGTCCACCGTAAACGTGTCGATAGTACCCGTGTCCTGATCGATGGAGATGTCCGCGTCAACGTCGTAGATACTCGCCGTGTCGAGGTACCGGGATTCCGACCCGCCCACCACGTCGATGAATGTCGAGGCGTCAGGAATGAAGCTCGGACTGGTGCTCCGGAAGACCAGGTACGCGAGGATGTTCGACTTCGGGATATCCGACGGATCCTGGAAGGTGACGACCACAGTGGTGTTCTGCGCGCCGGTCTGCGCACTGGTGCGCTTCGGCGCAGAGGTCACTTTGCCGCGGTCGCCACCTCCCAACGAGATGAGCGAGGAGAGCCCGACAATCGCCAGCAACGGCTTCGCGACCTTCTGCCACATCCCGGTCCTGGCCTGCATCGGGGGCCGATTCGTGATCGAGGTTCCACCGACCGAGGGCATCGGGGGCCACTCGTAGATCGCGTGAACGCGATTCATCGTCTGGATGCCCTTCAGGGACAGGGAAGTGTGACAGGTGGCCTGTTCAGGGTCGACAGTGTCCACCGTAAGCTCGCCGACTTTGTCGGTCTTGATCTGTTCCTTGTCCACGTCTCGGTAGGTCTGCGTCACCGAGAACCTCATGCCGGGCCGCACCCCGTGGTTCTCACCTCGGTTGATGACAATCCGTTGATCCCGGGCGACGATGAGGACGTGCCCCGCCGGCACAAAATACGCCTCCATCTGGCGCGTTGCCCTGTCTGCAGCCGTGCTGATGGCTTCGTCTACCAGCACCTCGGGGTCCGCGTCGCCCGCCGGTCGGCTGGCTTCACCATCAACCATCGCTCCGCTGTCGGGGTCGCCTGAATCGGTGTCCCGGCGGAGCACGCCAATTCGAACCGTCGCCGCGGGTGGGCTGGTGACCACGCTTTTGCTGAAGACCTTCCCGCTGATGACATACCGAGCGTCCAGCTCGCCGACCCTCACCAAGCGCAGTTGGTCCGCAGGAGAGAGGTCCATGTCCACCCGACCGAACACCTTGACCATCGCGTCCTGCAGTTCCTGGCGAGACAGCACCTCGTAGTTCCCTGAGTTGGTGAGGTCCAGAGCCACTGCGTCAGCAGCCCGCCGGCCCAACGAGGCATCGAGGTCCTTGGCAACTTGGAAGTCCAGGATGACAGCCCTGGTGATCTTCGCCTGGGCCTCTGCGGATCGCGGCGGCGTCACTGCCGATAGCATAGACGTGCACAGCATCGCTGCCGTCACCTTCGCGACGAGTCTGAACGGCCGGCTTCGTTTTCGCCTCACCATGCTGGCTCTTCTCCCTTCACCTGTCGAACACACTGCGGGATTCCCGCAATCACCGGGATTGCAATGGTACTGCATTCAACTGCACTATTCCAGTAGCGCGCCTCAAGTGACGCGCGCGGCCACGCCGGCGGCAAACGCTACCGCACCACCAAGGTGCCAACGGCACGATAGGCGGCTCCCGTCGCTGAGTCGGCTGCGACCAACTGCACGAGGTAGACGCCGCGAGACAGCGTCTGGCCGCTGCGGTCGCGGCCCTCCCAGCGGAGCTGGGTCAGCCCGGCCGGCAACTCACCGACCGCTCGCTGGTAGACAACGCGCCCATTGGCTGAGACGATGCGAAAGTCCACGTTGGCCGGCTGCGACAGCGAGAACGACACCAGGCTGCCAGCGCCGCGACTGGGTACCTGTCGGAGCCCGGTCACGCGCAGGGCGCCCGTCGCACCAGCCGTGATGACGAGCTGGAACCGGCGCGGCGCGCCAGCTTGGCCGCGGTACGTGTAGCTCACTCCGGTCCGCATCGACTTGCGCTGACCCGACTCGGGATCCACCAGATAGGCGCGGTACCTGCTGGGAAGCTCGGAGAGTTCGGGCCAGGAGAGGGTCACTGGAACGTCGGCCTGGTTGGTGGTGACCTCAAAGGTCCACCGCTTCTCTCCGGCCACGTCAGAACGCAAGTCCACTGCGAGTCGCGACGAATCAGCCCGGCCCGGTTCCGGCACGAACGACAAGCTCACGTACGGCACAAAGCTCACCGGCGGCGGGTCGTCCATGTCCAGCGGGTCCCGGCCGTCAACAGCCCGCGACGCGACGCCCGCATAGTTGGTGCCGTCTCGGGCTTCGCCGGCACGGGCGACCAACTGGATTGCCCAGCCGTCGGCGCCGACCCGTTCCGAGGGACTTGCAGCCTGCCTCGGCGCCCGGGAACGAACCTGCGTGCTGCTTACGAGCAGAGTAGCATCCTGGGTTGCGTACAGCCAGTAGCCCCCAAACGGGGTCAGCCGGGTCGCCAGGTTGTAGCCAGTGAATCCTGAAGACGAGTTCAGCACCGTGGGCAGCGTGAACAGTCCGGTGCCCAGAATGCCGCTGGACTGAGCGTCCTGCAGCGCGATCTCCGTCCCGGCGGAAGTGCGCACCCGCGTCGCCAGCCAGTCCACCTCGAAATTGAACGGGGTGCCGATCAAGTTCCAGCCGGTGAACACCGAGATCGGGTACGCCAGCGTGGGCGGCGCAGCAGCGCCGGATCGCGTCAGATCCGTGGCGGAGCTGAACAGAGCGAAGTAGCCGCGGCCCAGCGAGAAGCGGTCAGCCGGCGGGTTGGGGTAGAACGCCCAGGCGGTGGTGGTCGGCTTCCATGTCGCCAGCTTGAGAGTGCCAAGGCCGAGCAGGACTGCGGCGTCGGTGCCGCCGAAGTCGAACGGCAGTGAGAACATATGGAGCCCCGGCGCGAACGACCGCAGCGCCGTTAGCGCCGCGTCCACCCCCGAGGTCTCCCGGTTCGAGACCACGGTCGCCGTTCGTTGCGCCGTGCCGAAGCCCTGCGACGAGCCATCGATCTCTACGGTGTAGGTCCCGGAGCCGATGGGTGCGGACGGAGCGCGGAAGGCGTAGTTGAAGGAGATTGCGCCTTCGGTGACAAGGCTGGCACCGGTGGTGGTGCGGGCAATCTCGAGACCGGCCGAATCGATCACCCGAACCAAGATCCCGGCGAGGGGCTGCTCGGTGGTCGCGCTGGTGATCGTCCCCGAGATCGATCCCGGCGGCTCCGGCTGCAACTGGAGGT
>Ga0210022_1000388_pt1 | contig 33380 bp, 25 predicted proteins | sample CryGeymeta201520_FD_183984 | JGI IMG/M metagenome (GOLD analysis project Ga0210022, IMG submission 183984) | Groundwater microbial communities from Crystal Geyser aquifers in Utah, USA - Crystal Geyser metaG 2015-20 (SPAdes) (version 2) | ecosystem: Environmental > Aquatic > Deep subsurface >... | reverse complement strand
GTACGCCGCCCACGGGCTCTACCGGCCGGAGGAGTTAGGCGGGTTGCCCATTGCCCGATTCTGCGAAGCCGTCCGCGCCGAGGGCGTCGGCACAAGTCCCGGCGCCAACTTCCCACTCCATCTGCATCCGCTCCTGAACACCGCCGACATCTACGGTCACGGCAAGCCGACCCGCCTCGCCAACACCGACCGCGACGTGCGCCAGCCGGCCGGCAGCCTGCCCGTCACCGAGAAGGCCGGCAGCGAGATCTACAGCATCCCCTGGTTCAAGCACTACCGCCCGCAAGTCATCGAAGAGCACGCCGAGGCCTTCCGCAAGGCGGCGGAGTGCGCGGACGAACTGCGGGCGTAGGCAACCACGGACCCACTCACAACACGGAGAAGAACACGCCATGGCAAACTCGAAGATCGCCGCTCAGCTCTACACCGTCCGGGACTTCACCAAGACGCCGGAGGACATCGCCCAGACGATGCGCCGCGTCCGCGACATCGGCTACGAGGCCGTGCAGACTTCCGGCATGGGTCCCATCGAGCCCCAAGCCTTGAAGGACATTGTCGACGAAGTCGGTCTCACCATTTGCGCCACCCATATCTCCTACGAGCGCATGCGGGACGAGACAGAGGCCGTCGCCGGCGAGCACAACCTATGGGGGTGCGCGTATCCCGGCGTCGGCGGCCTGCCCGGTGACTACCGCACCAGCGGCGAGGGCTACGTCCGGTTCGCCAAGGAAGCGTCGGAAGTCGGCCGCAAGCTCCGCGAGCATGGGCTGACGTTCGTCTACCACAACCACAACTTCGAGCTGGAGAAGTTCGAGGACGGCCGCACCGGCCTGCAGATTCTTTACGAAGAGAGCGACCCCGAGGTCTTCACCAGCGAGATCGACACCTACTGGATCCAGGCCGGCGGCGGCGACCCAGCCGCGTGGATCCGCTGCCTCAAAGGCCGCGCCCACGTCGTCCACTTCAAAGACATGAAGATGGGCGGCCGCGAGCAGCAGTTCGCCGAGATCGGCGAAGGCAACCTGAACTGGCCCGCCATCCTCGAAGCCTGCCTCGAAGCCGGCACCAAGTGGTACATCGTCGAGCAGGACCGCTGCGACGGCAACCCCTTCGACAGCCTAGAACTCAGCTTCCGGAACCTGAAGAAGATGGGCGTTGAGTGATTTTGGATTTGCGATTGCGGATTTTGGATTTGGGGTGGCAGACCGCGCCAGGCCTTTGCCCTTCTCTGCGCCTTTGCGTCTCTGCGCCTTAGCGTTCCGCCCTTCCCAAGGAGACCCTCCATGAACCTCTCAGTAACCTCCGTCATGCTCCCCCGCTGGACGCTCGAAGAGACCTTCGAGAAGCTCGCCGCCTTCGGCTACGACGGGCTGGAGCTACGCTGCCGGTACAACGCTGAGGACTCCAAAGCCGCGCCGAGCTTCTGGGGGCGGCACGTGGCCGATGTCAGCCCGGACAACCTCGTCGAGCGCGCGCCGGAGATCCGCGAACTGAGCGAGCGGACCGGCATCAAGGTCTGCGCGCTTGCCCCTGCCGTTCGGTTGGGCGACTGGCCGCACCTTGAGAAGCTGGCTCAGGGCGCCCTTGCCATCGCCCCCGACGCTCCGCCGATGATCCGCGTCCAGGCAGCCGGGCATGACCGCAAGAAGCCCTACCAGCCCCAGTTCCTCGCCGCCCGCAGCGGGTTCGCCGAGCTGGTCGAGAGGGCCCGCGAGTGGGGCGTCAAGATCGTCTACGAGATCCACGTCGGCACCGTCGCCGTCAGCGCTGCCCGCACCTACGAGCTACTGCGCGACCTCGACCCCACTCACATCGGCGCCATCTACGACGTCCCCAACATGTGCCGCGTCGGTCTCGAAGACTCCCGTATGGGCCTGGAGCTGCTCGGTCCCTACGTCGCCCACGTCCACATCGGCAACGCCAAGCCCGTCGCCGGTGAGCTGACCGAGGCTGGCGTCACCCCGTGGAAGTTCGACTTCTGCGACCTCCGCGACGGCGTCGCCAACATCGCCCAGATCGTCGGCGACTTCCAGGCGGTAGGGTATCAGGGCTACCTGTCTCTGGAAGACTTCGGCCCGGGCGACGACGCGGAGAAAGTGCGCGGGCAAGGGGAGTACCTGCGGAGTCTGGCGCCGCCAGCCCGGTGATTCCGGTAGCTTCGTCCTCTCGTGTCCGCGCAAGCCCTCGGGGCGCGAGCCCCTCCCTCGGGCGCTGCCGCCCAACTACTCAAAGAGCTCTCCCACCGCCACCTCGAACCCCGGCACTACCTCGCCCCCCGTCAGTTCGTCATCCTCGCGAAGCAGCCTGATCTCTCTGGCAGTGCGATGAACCGGCACGGCCCGCATGCCCGGATAGACGACCCACACCAGCCGTACACCTGCCTCAATCCGCTCGCGCACCTTGGCGGCGACCTCTTCGGCCGTGTCGTGGGGAGAGACCACTTCGACCACCAAATCGGGAACGACTTCGCCGTACGTCTTGGACGGGGGCTTGCGCAGGCGGTCCTGGACGATGAAGGCGCAGTCGGGGGCCAGCACCGTGTCGGGGTCACGCCCGATCAGAAAACCGGTCCCAGCGGCGTACACCCGACCCAAGTCGTGCGCGCGGACATGAGATCCAACGGCACCGAGGACGTTGGCGGCCACCCTACGAGGCGCCACTCGGAATCGGCACGCGGTCGGAGATGTCATGACGTGCGAGCGCGGCACTGGGCGCAACGAGGTGCGCCACGTCGCCCCTCCCGCGCGACACCCCCGGCTCAACGTCAAGTCCGGCCGGTGTCTCCGAGAGGGGTTTCTCAACGGAAGCAACTTTGAGTACGCGACCCCGGTGTCCAAGCTCTGACAACAGACAGCGAGCCACCCATGAGCATGGGCCCCCGGAGACTTCGCAGCTCGCGGCCCCGGTGTCCCAGTGTCTTGCGGCCCTGGCGTCCGGTCATCCCTCGGTTTTCGAGGCTGCATCTCCGGCTTCGGTGCCGCTTGGCACGAGCTTGTAGCCTCTCCCGTCGACCACCCACGACCGAGAGGTACCGCGAAGTGACTTCATCGCATACCGGACCGTGAACGCTCCCCCGGCGGCGATCTTCCGGCTCTGCAGGTCTCTGTGCACGGACAGTGGCACACGTGACTGCCGCCCGATCTCACGCACAATCTCACTGAGCGGCGTGGGATCGTGGAATCTGTACTTAACCTGGGCATCGAGCCGCGGGTCGTGTGGGAACAGCTCGTCCTGCAACCCGATGCCAACGGACTGCAACTGATCGAGTTCACCTGCTGCAAAGTCGGGGTACTTCACGGCGTGATAGAACTCAAGCGCACGACGGATCCATGGGTGGTACGGGCTATCCTGGAACTGTCTTAGTGCCGATACTGCTTGGCCGACAATGTTCGCGTCTCGTGTGGCCCCAGTCTGGATGAAGCGCGCCACAGGCGGACCAGATATGTGTCGCCAGACCCTGGCATCGTCGCCCGTCGGCGCGCGGAAGCGGATGTCAATGGCGTTGGACTGCAACTCGACCCGGCGCCACTTGGCGCGTTGATCGTCCTTGGAAGATGCGAGCACTGCCAGGAAACAGGACCCTGTGACTCGGTACTTCCCTGCGGAAGGGAACACCAACCGACTCGACTCCCCGGGAGTACAATGCACCAAGACCTCGTAGAGCCATGGCTCGCCCGGTTTCATCGTGATGGGAAGCTGCGGCGTGCTCTGCATTCTCGGGCCAGCCGTCGCCCAGGCTTGAACGCTCTCCACGCCGGAGGACACGGACAATCTGATGTCCGACCGTACGTTATTGGCGAACGGCTTGATTGCTTTGACAGGCGTGTCCTGCGCACGGCGGATAGTGACCGCGAGGCTGAGCGGCTCGCCGACCAGGAAGTCGGTCCCCCGCGGGCTGATTGCCATGGTCGCCTCGATGGGTGGGGCACCGGTGAAGCCGGGGGAACCGCACACGAGAATGGAGAGAACTGCGCAGCGCAGACAGGGGGTCAGTCGCATTCCGGGTACCTCGCTCTCGCCCTCACAGACTCAGTGGCTCGCTGGCCTTGGGGTATCTCGAATCAGGTCGACGTACTCCTCAGTATACCGGGCAGGTCTTCCTGGCCACGCAGTGGGAGGCTCAACCATGCTCTGCGCTACCGCGTGGCCGACCTCGTGCACTACGGTGTCCAGTTCCTTGGCGTGCGCGGTGTATCCACCGTCGTAGTGCGCGAGATCCCATATCGTCTCCAGGTAGATGAAGGACTCACCGACTACCACTGGGCCGTCGGCGCCCTGTTGGGAACCGGTTCTGCCCAGTTCCACACCGGCACCGGGATCTCCCTCCTCGTTGGGGTCGCAATCCTCCTTCCTTGTGCCCTGGAAGCTCCCCAATAGGTACGCCACCCAGTAGTTGGTGGCGTTGTGTTCCTCCGTGTCCCAGTCGGTCTGCTCGAGGTCAGGTTCAGACACGTTTCGCGAAAACGGAACGAGGGTGTTGTCCTGGACTATGTCGTCGGGGTGAATGAGTACGTACGCCTCCGCCATTGCCGCAGCAAGTTCGGGTGTGTCAGGCATCGGGGTGTCCGGGTTCTCCTCGGGGTCCAGCGATAGGTCCTGCCAATGGTCATCGTCCACAAGCGTGAACTCATCGCCTTCGCCAGGTGCGACGTTGCCGGGCGCATTCTCCACAGTCACGTGGAAAGGGTCCGAGCCGCAGTCGTTCGCCACCACGCTGAAGTCCTGCCCGCCGGCCTGCAGTATGCCTCCCTTGAACCGGTTGTCCTCGAACCTGGCAAGGAGCTGGTGGATCGTGCACTCACTCAGCTCGGGATGCCCCTCGACTTGCTCGACGACCCCAAGCTCCCCTCTGATCACGTTCCCCGCAACAGTCCCCATCGAGTCAACCTCAACATGCAGCTTCCGCCAGACAGTGAGGACAGGTGTCACCTTGACAGTAGCGAGCGTCGTCTCGTCGTCGAGCACCGGTTCACCCTCGCCGACGACCTGACCGCCTTCCATCTCCCGCAGAAACACACGTGCCTGAGGGGCGTTCTGTGCGTCGCGGTCGTCTGGTTTGGGGGCAACGGGCGCGAGGTCGTTGTCCTTCCCGGTCGCCACCACGCGGAAGTTGTCTCCCGGCTGCATTGTGACCTCGAAGGTGGCTGTCGCCTTGCCCTGGTTGTCGGTGTCGGCCTCCGTGTTGGGCGTGCCGGTGTCTACGAACCGTCCACGTGTGGGGATCCCGGAATTGGGGTGGCTTCGGTTGTCGTCGTTCTCAGTCTGCGGCCACTGGGTCTCCTCGTCGTCCACTGGGTCGGTGTTTGAGGACGGGTCATCCACATCATAGGAGCAGAGCTTCACAGGAAAGTGCTCGAGGGGAGGGGCGAGTTCGGCAATGACTTGCGCTCTTCGGCGGTCCTCTGGCTGTAGGTCATTCGGCGCTGCCTTGCCGGGGAAGATCCGTTGTCCGGTGTCGGTGCCATTGGTCCCGTTGCCGGGGTTGTCGTCCAGAGGCACGTTGCCGGGGAAGGTGTCCCACTTGACCGATCTCACCCGCACGTCAAGCGTCTGCCCACACTCCCTTGCCCACTTGTTCTGGTGCGACCTCTCCAGGTGGCCGTGGGCATCCCTGGCCCGGACTACGAAGTGATAGTTGCCCGTCTTGCCCATTAACGCTGTCGGCACCTTCAGCCGCACCGCGTGCTGAACCCCGCCCAGCGTGGCGTGCAGGCCGTCGTGGGCGGCGTGGCCTTTCTGCTGACACTCCAGCGTGTTGAGGTCTGCGCTCCACGTCTCTAAGTCCGGGTCGAACACCACCAGCTCACCTTGCGTGGCGTCGGCCGGTTCCTGCGGGTCTTCGTCGACGAGTTGGTCGCCATCGTTGTCTTGCCCGTCCACCGGGTCCTCATCCCAGCGGCCGTCGCCGTCGTTGTCCGTGCGCACCGACTGGCACTGCAGCCCGTAGCGGATCAGGAAGTCCTGTGTCTCCGCTTGGGCGTCGAAGCCCAGGTACTCCGCCTCGGTCACGGGCTGTCCCTGGTCTTCTCCCGGCAGGAGGGCAAGGTGACTGCTCTTGTCCTGGTCCTGCGTGCCGGGGAGGTTGGACATGGCGCCGACCACGTAGGGATACACGCCCTTGGGTACCGGCTGGCCCATGCCGTTGGTGCCAGCCCAGGTCCAGAGCTGCGCAGAAGGGGCTTCCAGCCCGAAGAACGTCTCGCTCCGCACTTCGTTTCCGGCCAGGTCATAGACGGTCAGGTGCGTCTGGACTGTCTCCTGCTGCAGGACGGCGAGGGTGTAGTTGACAGTCCGTGGGTTCGGATCTGGTTCGGCGGGATTCCACAGCAGCACGGGCTGCTGCGAGGCCGCCGTCACCACCAGATTGTCGAAGGAGACCACCATCTGGATCTGGTCCGTGACGTACTGGAACGGCATCGGGGCAACCTGGTACGTGTAGCCCACGGTGAGGGTGTACTCGCTGTTGTGGAGCGGGTGCGGCGGCGGGGAGGCAGCCACGATCATCGACTGTGTGCCCTGGCCTGGTGGCGGAGGACTGCACTGCCCACAGTAGCCGGGCGGCCGGCCCGAGTAGCCCAGATCGTAGAACTGAGCGGGATGCCCCGCGTTCTCAGCGAGCTGCATGGAGTTCACACCGACCCAGATGATGGGGAAGTTCTGCCAGGTGGCGTTGAAGATCAGTTCGACCGGTCCACCCGACAGTGTGGCGCCGCCTCCGACGCAGTTGTACCCGGGCTGGCCGGCCACGGGATGCCAGTGCGCCGATAGCCAGACCGCGGGTGCGCCGAACATCTGCTGCGCCGTGACGCCTCCCTCGGAGCACTCGAAGATGACCCGCACTCTGGCCTTGCGGTCCCCGAAGCAGGCGGTCACCGTCGCCGTCGCGGGTTCTGTCGCGGACACCAGGAACGTCTGCGCCTGGCTCTTCTCGTCCAGGGCGACGGTGGTGTTGGTGAGTCTCCCTGCGGTGGTGGAGAACTCGACGATGCCTTTCAGCACAGTATCCGTCCCGGACTCGACGGTTGCCACGATCCGCGACGAGTGCTGCCCGTCGGCGGGGATCGATTCCGGCTCTGCCGTCAACGTCAGTCCCTTCTTTCCCGAGTCGCCTACCTCAGGCGGCTGCCCCCAGAGCAGCGTGGGAGTGAGGAAGAGCACAAGTCCAACGAGCGCCCCCCCCCCCGCAGACACCGACCAAGCTCCGCAGGCGCACCTCAGCCTGCACGACACAACGCTCCATTCCCTTGTATGAACGGCACACGGTGTCCACCTCCGTTTGACGTCTGGCAGCCAAGTGTGCCTCCAACCGGCTTCATTGTCAACCCCCAGCACAGCCACAGAGCAGTCAGACGTCGCAGGGAGGGGGCAGCCATACGAGGCGCGGGCTTCGCCAGAAACGAAGGCGGACGGCATGAACTACTTCCGGCCACTCCTTCACCCGGACACCATGAGGCTTGCGCTGAGGTTCCGGAGAATCTGCCAACTGCGCGACGCGAGCCGCCGCTCCCTTGACGCTTCTGTGACTCACGGCTATAGTTTCCTCTGCCCCTTCGTGGCGCGCCCACGCATGAAACTCTCTGTCATCATCCCTGTCTACAACGAGCGCGACACGGTGTTGGAACTGCTGTCGCGCGTGCAAGCAGTCGAGATCGACAAAGAGGTTCTCGTTGTGGACAACTGCTCCACCGACGGCACGCGCGAACTGCTCGACCAGCTTGGCGATCCGGCTGTGCAGGTGTTGCACCAACCGGTGAACTACGGCAAGGGCACCTCTGTCCGGGCCGGGATTCGGCGGGCGCGGGGGGACTACCTGATCGTGCAGGATGCCGATCTCGAGTACGACCCGGAGGACTACCACAAGATCCTCGACGCCGCCGAATCCAACGGCTGGCCCGCCGTATTCGGTTCCCGACTCATGGAGGCAGCGCCTGACTATGAGCCTTCGAGGATGTTCCGCTTCGGCCGAGTCTGGATGACGCGGCTGTTCCGCCTGCTATACCGAGCCGACGTGACGGACGTGGCGACCTGCTACAAACTGATGCGGACGGACTTGGTGCAGCGCCTCGGCCTCGTCGGCACCGGGTTCGATCTGGATTTCGAGATCCCCGCGAAGCTGTGCAAGGCGGGCATCCCGATCCACGAGGTGCCCATCAGCTACCACCCACGCTCCATCGAGCAAGGCAAGAAGATCAGGGCGCGAGACGGATTGCGCGCCGCCCGGCTGCTCCTGAAGTACCGCTTCGTGAACTGAGCGATGGTGACTCCCGCAACACGGCTTCTCCTCGCGGCGGCGGCCCTCGGTGCGGTCGGCTGGGCCGGCTGTCGGCGACAACGCCCCTCCCCTGCCCCTCCGGCCCCGCGCCAGCAAGTTGATGCGCCGAAGGAGACCGGCAAGCAGCGCCTCGGGAGAATCACCCTGAGGGGCAGTACACTGACCGGTGCTGACGCCCAGGGGCATGTGCTCTGGCGCGCGAAGGCAAAGAGCATCGACCTCGACGAAGAGGGCCGGCGCGCCTCGCTGAACCAAGTGCGTTGTACGTTCTTGGAGGCGAACAAGCCAGTGTCGCAGTTCAGCGCTGGCAAGATGACTGCCTACTTCAGCGAGAGGGGACGGCGGCTGCAGTTCAGCGAGAGCGTTCGCGCTGAGTCGCTCCTCTCGCAGGCGGTCGCCAAGTTCGGTCAGGTCACCTACTTGTGGGATGAGCACCGAATCGTCAACGCGAAGCCCGTCGAGTTCACCAAAGGGGCTTCCCGCCTGACCGGCGCCCTGCTGGAAGGCGACGTGGCGCTGCGACACGTCGAGGTGAGCGGCGCTCCGGCAGCCTTGTTGATCCGATGAGTGCCACCCCGTCGGACAGATCGCCGAACCTGTTGCACGGTAGACCCACGCCCAGTAAAGGAGACGCAAGATCGTGAAACGAGCTTTGCTCATAGTCGTCGCACTCGCAACGGCCCTGGCACTCCAGCGGAGCCCGGAGAGCGGCGCCAAGACACTCAAGACTCAGAGTTACGAGATCACGGCCTCGAAGTTCACCTACGACGCGGCAGCGGCCACGGTGACCACGGCCGGGCCCTCCAAAGTGGACAGCGAGCAACTGAAGCTGCAGTGCAGCGGGCCGCTGAAGGCCGCCTTCGACGACACGGGCGAGAAGTTCCAGCGGCTGGAGGCGCAGGGAGCTGTTGAGTTCACCGCGCGCGTTCAGGACGCCAAAGGGCAGCAGCGGGAGGTCCAAGGCGGCGCTGAGGCAGCGGTGCTGGACAACGCTACCGGCGAGATCCGCCTCACCGGCGGCAGCCACGTCCGCTTCGACGGAAAACCGGACCAACAGGGGCGACTCTCCGCCGCCACGGTCACCGTGCGCACGACTTTGGAGAAGACGCACTTGGTGGCGGACGGCGATGCCAAGCTCGTCTGGGGTGAGCGCACACTGACAGGCGGCCAGATCGAGGCGTTCCTGCCGCCGGGCGGGGAGACTGCCTCCGAGGTCCGCGTCAGCGGCGGAGCCGCGCTCACCGGCAGCTACTTCGACGCGAAGACCAAGCGCAACGTCCCCGTCCAGGCCAAGGGCAAGGAAGTCACCTGGACGGCTGCCGACAACACCGCCCTCCTCCGCGGCGGTGCACAGGTGGACATGCAGGGGGCAAAAGGCATCCGCGACGCCCATCTCGTCGGCGAGGAGATCACGGTGGCCTTCACGCCAGAGAACGTGCTCGTCACCGTGACGCGGGAAAGCGCGGAGAAGCAGGCTACGGTGACGGTGACCACAGTCAAGGAAGACGAGGCGGAACCCGCCGCCAAGGAGCCAGCCCAGCCGGCCGACGACGACAAAGGGGCGAGCAAACCGGAATGACCGCAGCGAAGCAGAGCGCCGACGAGACCACCAACCAGAGACTGGAAGCCGTCGACCTCACCAAGGTCTACCGCGGCAGGCGCGTCGTCAACGGCGTCTCCCTGCACGTCTGCCACGGGGAGGTGGTCGGCTTGCTGGGCCCCAACGGCGCCGGCAAAACCACCACCTTCTACATGATGGTCGGCTTGGTTCGGCCCGTCTCAGGCTCGGTGCTGCTGCATGGTCGGAACGTGACCCGGGCGCCGATGCACATTCGGGCGCGACGCGGCGTCGGCTACCTGGCGCAGGAGCCGTCCATCTTCCGCAAGATGACCGTTGAGCAGAACATCCTGGCCATCCTGGAGCTGGTCGGCGTCCCCCGCAAGGCTCGCGCGGAGCGGACACAGGAACTGCTGGAGCAGCTCGACTTGGTCGACAACCGGAAGCAGCGCGGCTACACCCTCTCCGGCGGCGAACGGCGACGCGCTGAGATCGCCCGCGCGCTGGCAAGCTCGCCCTCGTTCATCCTCTTGGACGAGCCGTTCACCGGCATCGACCCCATCGCGGTTCAGGACATCCAGTCCATCATCGCCAATCTCAAGACCCGCGGCATCGGGATTCTCATCACCGACCACAGCGTGCGGGAGACCCTCGAAATCACCGACCGCGCCTACATCATGCACGACGGCGTGATCAAGACCTCCGGCACCTCCACGGACTTGCCCACCGACCCGATTGCCAAGGAGTTCTACCTGGGGGATCGGTTCCAGTACTGACCCGTAGAGCGCCGCCGGCTCAGCACGCAACGGAACAGACAGCAGAGGCTCATGCGACTTCTCGACCGCTACGTCTTCATGGAGGCGCTCGCGCCCTTCGCCTTCGGGATGGCCGCCTTCAACGGCATCCTGTTTGCCAGCGACCCGCTCCGGAAGGCCATTGTTGTCTTCGTCGAGAACCACGTGCCGGTCCAGGAGGCGGTCCTGCTGCTGCTCTATCGGGTTCCCATCATCATGGCGATGACGTTCCCGATGGCCATGTTGCTGGGCACATTGCTGGGCGTGGGGCGACTGTCAAGTGATAACGAGGCCGCTGCCATGTTCGCCGGCGGCGCCAGCGTTCACCGGCTCCTGGTTCCGGTGTGGGTGTTGGGGCTGCTTATCAGCGCCGTTGCCTTTGGCTTCAACGAGCGACTTGTCCCACAAGCCCTGGCTGCCCAGGACGCGCTGCTCCTCCGCATCGGCCAGCGCGCAGCGGAGAAGCCCCAGCAGACCATCGTCATGCGGCACCCCAAAGAGGGCGCCCTGGAGCAACTGATCGTCGCCCAGCGGTACCAGGACGAGACCCAGACGCTATTCCGCCCGGATGTCTATTTCTACCGGTCGGGCAAGGTGTACATGATCGTCAGCGCCGAGCGGGCAGTGTGGCGACAGCAGCGGTCGTGGCGCTTTGAGGACGGGTTCATCCAGACCGTTGGCGAGAAAGGCCACACGATCAGTTCTGGCTTCACCGAAGCCGTCCAGAACCTTGGCAAGTCCCCGGAACAGGTCAAGGAAGACCAGCGCCGCGCCGCCCCGCAGCAGATGCGGCTGGCAGAGCTGCGGACCTACATCGGCTACCTGCAGCGCCGTGCCACCGCCGGTATTGAGTTGGCCACCGCCCAGGTGGAACTGAACAACCGCTACGCCGTGCCCTTGTCGAGTTTCCTGTTCGCGCTCATCGGCGCTCCACTGGCGCTCCGTCCGCAACGCACGACCACGGCCATCGCCTTCGGCACCAGCGTGGTGATCATCTTCGTCTACTACCTCATCTGGTACAATGCCAGTTGGCTGGGGAACAACGGCCGCCTATCGCCCGTCCTCGCGAGCTGGCTATCTAACGCGATCATGGCCGTCGTCGGAGTCACCCTCACCGTTCGCCGCGCCCGCTGAAGACCCAATGAACCTGCCGACCTCTGCAATCATCCTGGGCACGCTGGTGGTGGCCACTACGGCCATCGCCTACATCGGCGACACCGTCGGCAAGCGGGTCGGCAAACGACGCGTCTCGCTCTTCGGACTGCGACCGAGACACACGGGCGTGCTGATCTCGGTGCTGACGGGCGTGCTGATCCTGGCGACGGCCGTCCTGGTGATGAGCATCTCCTCAGAGCGCGTGCGCATCGCGCTCTTCGGCATGGAGAAGCTCCGCAGAGACGAGAGTCGACTGCGAAGTGAAAGTCGCCATCTCAATGAGGAAGCAGCCACTCTTCGCAAACAACGCAAGGCACTTGAGAGCAAGGTCGCCGAACGCGGGGCCGAGGTCGCCACGCTCGAGACGCAGGTCAAGGACCTCCAGACGCATCTCGGGACCACCGAGTCCTCGCTGAAGGCAAGCGAAACCCGACTGAAGACGCAGAACAAGGCCGTCGCCGACGCGCGGAGCATGTTGGGCGATGTGCGCGGGTTGTTGACCGCGGAGAAAGACCGCCTGAAGAAGATTGAGGAGCGACTGGAAGAGAAGCGGCGCGAGCTGGTCAAAGCCAATGAGCAGGTCGAGAAGGTCGGCGACGTCGCCATGCGAGCCGGCGCCGACGTGGTGAGACTCGATGCCGACGTGCTGGCGCTCGAGCGGGAGAAGGCGCGCTTGGAGCAGGACGTCAAGCAACTGGAGGACTTCGCCAAGCCGTTGTTCGAGATCGCGAAGCGCGCCCGCGAGGGCGAGGTCATCTATGAAGCCAACCAAGTCCTCGGCGCAGAGGTGATCGACGGCGAGCAGACCGAAGCCGCAATCCGCCAGCAGTTATTGAGCCTCTTGAATGGAGTTGGCCGTGAAGCCCTGAAGAAGGGCGCGCGCCCCGACAAGGAGGGCGAGCGGGCCGTCCAGCTCGCCACGAAGCGGACCGGCACGGCCGAGTCCCCCGTGTACTACCACGAGAGCGACCTCCTCGACCTCGTCGCCAAGGACATTCATCAGTCGGGCGACAGCGTGGTCGTCGAGCTGTGGGCGCTGCGCAACTACGTCGCGGGTGAGCAAGTCGGTTCCGACTTCGTCCTGTTCCCCAACAGATTGTGCTTCCACGCGGGCGACACGCTGGTAACGCGGAAGCTCGATCCCTCTGGTGATCCGGACGCCGCCGCGCGCAAAGCCGGTTTGTTCCGCGACATCCTGGCCGCGCTGCAAGAGGTCCGAAAGGTCGCTCGCGCCAAGGGCATGCGAGCCGACGAGTCGGGCCAGTTCGGCGAGGTCGGCTACGAGCAGATCTTCGCACTCCTTGACCGGGTCCTGGCTGGGAAGCGGGCGCTCACATTCCACATCGTGGCCGCGGCCGAGGCCTGGACGGCGGGCCCTGTGAAGATCCGCTTCGAGGTCGAGGGGCCCGCTTCGCCGTGAACGCCCAGCCGCGCAGCAAAGGCGACCCGCGACCCCTCCTCGCCATTGATCCGGGTCGTGAGAAGTGCGGCGTGGCGGTCGTCTCTCCACTGGGATCGATCTTAGAACTCGGCGTCTCGCCCCTGACGGAGCTTGGGGAGTTGATATCGAGGCTGTGTGCTCAGTTCAGTCCCGATGCAATTGTTGTCGGCGACCGAACAGGTCACGCCGAGGCGGTCCAGGCGGTCCGTGCCCTTCCCGTCGACCTCCCCGTCCACCTGATCGACGAACGGAGCTCAACGTTGGAGGGCCGAGAGCTCTACTTTGAGTGCAACCCGCCGCGCGGCTGGCGACGCCTTCTCCCCCTCTCCTTCCAGACCCCTCCCGTTCCCATTGACGCCTACGCCGCGGCGGTGTTGGCCAGGCGGTTCTGTGCGCAGAGCGAGGCACTGCAGTCCGAGCCGCGAACGTGAGCGAGCGCCCCCCGCACCGAGCCGAGGGTCCCTCCGCTGGCGCGTCGGGCTACGTGTCCGAAGGAACGACGAGCTCCCCCAGCAGGGCGCTGGTGTACGGGCACGGGCACTGCTCGCCGGCAGCTTCGAGCGCCAGCAAGTGGCCGCGGAGGACGTCGAGGTCGTCGGGCTCGTCCACGTCGTACCACGGCGGCAGCGCAGCCGGACGAAGACCCAACTCTCGGCAGCGTTCGACTGTCTGCGCGAGGACCGCCGAAGTGCTCCAGCGGATACCCCGGAAGAGGTTGGGGGCGGCGGCGCGGGCACCCAGCAGGTAGTAGCCGCCGTCTGTGGCCGGACCCAGCACGATGTCGCGGTGCCGCAGCGCGTCGAACGCTTGGTGAACCAGCTCGGCGGGCAAGGTCGGGCTGTCGGTCCCAACAAGCACGGTCGCCGAACACTGGGCACAATCCCCCAGGGCGTCGGAGAGGCGGGCGCCGAACGTGTGCCCTCGCTGGGGTCGAAGGGGGACGCCGGGGGGAAGGATCGACTCCAGCGTGCGGACCTCTTCGGGGGAGCCCGGCGTGTGATACACCGCTACGTGTGTGTGCACGAGAGTTACGAGCTTCCCAAGTGTGTCGCGGACGAAGCAGGCGTACAAGCGGGCGGTCTGCTCTGGACCAAGGTGCTCTGATAGTCGCGTCTTCACTTTGCCGGGAACAGGCGGGCGCGCCAGCACGATCAGCCTTCGCTCCACGGGTCTCACCCGCGCCCGCCCGCCACGCGTACGGAGCCGGCTGCCTCTGCCAGTACTTCACCGTACCCAGGCGTTGGGTGGAGGTTGCGTGCAAGTTCTGCAGCAGTAGCCCCGAAGGACAGCGCAAGGGCGGCCTCGCCGACAAGCTCTTCGGCGCACGGACCGACAATGTGGACTCCCAGAAGCCGCCCGTGTTGCGCGTTCGCCACCACCTTCACCAATCCGCCCGGTACTTCTGCCAGACTCCCTCGCACGCTCTCCTCAAACCGGGCGGTTCCGAGGGCAACCTCGTGCCCAGCCTCCCGGGCTGCAGCCTCCGAGAGCCCTACCGCAGCAACCGGGGGGCTGCTATGGACGCACACGGGCACATGGCGGCCCCTCATGCTCACGTTCTCTCCCAGCGCGTGGCCGGCCGCGGTCCTCCCCTCCGCAACGGCAACCTGCGCGAAGCCAGACCCGTGAACGAGGTCGCCGAGAGCATAGACGCCGCCGACACTCGTCTGGCAATGCGCATCAACCACGATCCGGCCGCGGTCAATCTTCACTCCCCGCGCCTCCAACCCAAGCCCGCGTGTGTTCGGCCGCCGCCCGACGGCCAGCAGCACGCGGTCCGCGGATTGTGCTTTCTCGTCGGCGGCGCACCTGACGACGGCCTCCTGCGCGCTGCCTTCCACCGCGCAGACCCTACATGACGTGCGGATCTCGATCCCGCGCGCCGCAAGCAGTGCCGACAACTCAGCGGGGAGGTCTTCGTCCAGGGCCGGGAGCAATCGCGGCCGCGCCTCGACCAGCGTGACGGCGGCGCCGAGGCGCGAGTAGAGCGAACCAAATTCCACTCCCACCGCGCCGCCGCCCACAACCACCAAGCGCTCGGGGACAGTACCGGACGAGAGCAGCCCCTCTGGCGTCAATACGCGCGGGTGTCCCTCGGGCGCCCAGTCAGGCATCAGCGCCGAGGCCCCACAAGCCAAAACGACACCACCTGAGCCGAAGTCCCGCTGGCCTGCACGATCGACAGCCATGCTGTGCGCCGTCAGAGTGCCCCGTCCCTCGACGACCTCGACTCCGCAGTCTTCCAGCTTTCTCCGCGCTTCCGCACTCAGTCGCGTGCAGACCTCCTCCACTTGGTGAGGGAGCGAACTCATCCCTTCCGGAAGCGGGAGCCGCTGGCCGCCTGGGAGCGCAGCCTGCGCATCGGCGCGTCGGCGCGCAGCCTCGAGAAACACGTGGACCGCAACACCTCCCCACTGAAGCGGGGTCCCACCAAGCCGTCGCTCCTCCACAATGACCGTACGCCCCCCCAACTCCGCCGCCCTCAAGGCCGCCGCGCAGCCGCCGGGGCCACCTCCGAGGACGAACACCTGCTCGTGCCGCCTGTTGCTTCTGCGGAGCAGTTGTTCCGCCTCCGCCACCAGCCGGCCGCTGTCCGTCGCCACTGCCTCCGCGACGGAGGTGGTCTGCGTCAGTGAGGCCGTGCTTGGAGAAGCGGGCGCCGCGCCCGCAGCGCGGGGATCCTCTTCGCTGTTCGTCGGTTGACCTGCCATTGGGGGTGCCGAGTCTGCGTGTTGAGGGGCTTGGTGATCCTTCGGAAGGGCAGTCCCTCTTCCCGGTGCGCGAGGCTCCGCGCTCACTTGCCCTCAGTTGCGGCCAGTGCAGCCTGTAGGCGCGCCCGGTGGCGATTGACGACGGGTTCCTGCGGGTTCGCCCCGTGCAGCGCTTCCCAGACTCGCAGCGCGCCGGGGAGATCGCCCTTCTTCTCCAAGGCGTGGGCGAGCATCCGTCGCATCTTGTCCGTGCCGCCCAGCTCAGCCGCGCGCGCGAATTCAGTCGCCGCCAGCCCGTAACGCGCGCCTTGGTAGTGGTAGAATCCGATGTCGAAGGGAATGTCGCAGTTTCCCGGATTCGCCTCGCAGCCCTTCTCCAGCAGCGCCAATGCAGCGGTCTCGCGGCCCATGCTCCACAGGAGCCACGCGGAGTTGGTGTAGGCCGCGACGAACGTGGGGTCCAGCGCGACGACCTGTCGCTGACAGCAAATCGCCCCGTAGTAGTCGCCGTCGTGGAAGAACTTGTCAGCGTCTCGGTACAGGCGATCTACCTTTGCAGCAGTCGACTCCCCCTTCGCCGGGCCGCCAAAGCAGAGTCCGGAGGTCGCCAACAAGAGCGGTAGCGTCCGTGACGCGGAGAAAAAGTTGGTGCGCATGGCAGACTCCCTTGGGGGTGAGGAATGGCGACCCGGGAACGCGGAGTTCGTCAGAACGGCCGCAAGTCGGCGTCATTGTACCCGATCGGGCGCAGCCGCGTCGCGCCCGAACGGCCCAAGCTGTCGGAGACCGAAGCCCACCAATCCGGCGAGCGCTGCGAGCCCCAGGAGCGTCACGAAGGCGCCGAGCCGATAGCCAGTTGGCAGGTACACAAAGCGGACCCGGTGCTTGCCCGCCGACACCCGCACGCCGCGAACGACGCTAAACACGCGTTCTACGCGGGCCGGTCTCCCCTCCACGAAGGCACGCCACCCGGGCGCGAACGTGTCGGCCAGTACGACCATGGTTGGCCGCGACGAGACACACGACAGCTCCACCGCGTTGGCGTCGTACCGCGCGATGCGGGCTTCACCTGTCCGGTCGGCCACACGCACCGCTTCGGCCGCGACCTCGCGCCCGTGGTGGACCCACTTTTCGGCGTCGGGAAGCACATATGCCCGCGGCAAGGGCCGCCGCAACGCGTACAGCTTTGGCGGGCCGGTAGAGAGCAGTGTCAGCCCGGCCGGCTGCGGCTCTGAACCGTACATCTCGGTGAAATGCACGTTGATCACCGCCAGCATCGCGGTGCGGCCGTCCGCCGATAGCCGATCCTGCGCCTCCCCCATGTAGTGGTCGTAGAAGCTGTACTCGATCGGGTCGTACCCCTCGGCGCTGGGGCGGTCAAACCACATGTTGAGGTTCGGAGTCAGAGTGGCAACCAACCCGCGGACATGCCCGTATCGGGTGTCGCCGAACCGCATGAAGCTCGTGTACTTTCCCCACGACTCGGCGAAGACGCTGGGGCGTTGCAGCAGCCTCGGCGCGGCAGGTCCCGCCGGGAGCCTCGCCAGGACCGGTGGCACAGTGCGGTAGTAGCCCCGGTCCGTCGTCGGGTTGGCCCTCATGCCGAACGTCCACAGGTCGACGAACACCAGGGCCGCATACGCCCACCCGACAGTCGCAGGACGCAGTTTGCTGCGTATCCCCAACCGAAGCACTGTTGCGCTTGCGCCCAAGAAGACCGTGGACATCAGCAGCGAGTTCAGCACCGTCGCATGCGCCACTTGGGCAAGTGCGGGGAGCTTTGCCGCCTCCACCGTGGAGGCAACGCGACGGAACTGGATCGCGAGAAGATCCGCTCCGACCCGACACAGCCATCCCTGCGCCAACAGCCAGAACCCAAGCCAGGCTGCGGCAGCCAGAGCGAGCGCAACTACCGGCCAGCCGACGCCCGCCCGTTCCGGCCCCGGGCGGCGTAGCCCGCCCAGGATCTCCTGCGCCCCAAGAGCCGCCAGCACGGACCCGGAGAATGCAGTCAGGAAGAGGAAACGCGCGGGTCCCTTGAAGGACTTGAACCCGGGGACGAAGCTGTACACGAACCACTTGTAGAGTGGGGTGTACTTCCCGAAGCAGAGCACCAGCGAACCCACGAACAGCACGCCAAAGAACGCGCGGGCAGGCCGTCGCACGGTGAGCAACCCGGTCAGTGCAAACGCCAGACCCAAGGCGCCGAAGTACGGACAGAGTTCCCAGTAGTTACCCTCTCCCCAGTAGTTGCCCAGCGCCGGATGGCCGTAGGAGTCAGGCACCAAGAGCATGGTCAACTGCCACGGCGGCAGCGAATAGACGGCGGCCTCACTGAACTGCGTGGAAGCGCGTTGGGAGTGTCGAACGAAGTCCGCCGTCGGCAGCAGTTGCCCCATCGCCACGAACACCCCGACTGCGAGGCAAGCGCAGACCCAGGCGCTTCCCCGCACGCGGGCGGCCGGGCCGCGCTGCAGTGCCCGTGCCCCCACCAACGCCACAACGGCCAGAACAAGCATCACCGACAACTGCAAGTGCCCACCCAAGCACTGCGCCGCCAAGCAGGCAGAGAGCCCCGCAGCGTCGAACACATTCGGCCGCCGCATGAGCCGATCGGCCAATAGCAGGCACAGCGGCAGCCAGACGGCGACGCTCGCCATCGAGGGAAATGTCAGCCGGCAGATCACGAACGCCGAGAACATGTACGACAGCGCCCCAATCACGCCCGCAAAGCGCCCAAGCCGCAAGTGCCGCAGGTAAGCGAACGTGAACGCCCCCGCCAAGAAGACATGCAGCGCTGCACCGTATGCCAGCCCGCGATCCAGCGGCGCCCCGAGCAGCAGCACGTTGACGGGGTAGAAGACGGCCGACTGCAGGTTCGCCAGAAACGGACTGCCGCACAGTACGTACGGGTTCCACAGTGGGATCTGGTTGCCGGCGAAGCACTGCGCAGCGAACCGCCGCCACGGGTAGAACTGCATCGTCAGATCCGCCCAGAAGAGCACCTGGTTCCCGAACAGCACGCGCCAGAAGAACAGCACGGTCGCCGCAGCCATGCCGAACAACGGGAGAGTGAATTTCAGGCGCGGAGGGATGATCACCGGACGAGTGGACAACTCCTGGGGAACGGGCGTCACGTGTCAAGTGCTATGTGTCACGTGTCAAGCCACGTGTCAGCGCAGGCGCAACGAATGATAGACAGCCGCCACAAGCACTTCAAGCACATACCCGAACGCACTCTCCCCGAGGCAGGCGAGAATCCACACCTGCGCAGGTGTGGAATTCCGAGCGGGGGTGCGGTTGGCAGGACGCTATCGACGGCCGGTGCGGTGGTTCCTGAGGAGACCCCATGACTGGTAGAGAGATCGCGCTAGCTACACTACACCGAGAGGCGGTAACCCGGCCGTGCGTCAACTACTGCTGGATGACCAACTCCCACTACATGAGCTACGTCGCGGGTCGTGACTACTGGGCCGACCCGCAGGGCGTCTTCGTTGAGTACGTGCGCAAGTGCGGCATCAACTTGGTTCCCCAGTGGTACCTGCCCGGGGAGGCGCACCGGCGGCTGGAGCAGCGCGAAGTCATGCGCGACCCGCAGGCGCACCTGCAGCAGGGCTTCCGCGAGCCCGAAGACGTGCTGCGCGCCATCGAGTCACTGCCGGAAGATGGGGCGGTCGAGCGCAGCTTTGACGTGGAAGCCGCGGCAAAGGGGTACGCGGACGCAATCAACACCCACCAGTCTCTTCTCGGCCCCGAGGTCCTGGTGATCGACGGCTTCGGTCAAGCAGACTTCATGGGCGGGTACACGCGATGGGGGTACGAGAACTACCTCGCCGCGGCGGCACTGTATCCGGAGGCGTTGCGCCGCTACTACCACCACTCTGCCCTCTGCGGCCGATTGCAGAACCACGCCATCGCGCTGGCGTGCCAGCGGTTCGGCATCGCGCCGTTCGTCTACAGCGGGCAGGACCTCTGTGGCTCGGGCGGTCCACTCATGTCGCCGCAGATGCTGACGACGCTGTACTTCCCGGAGCTGAAGTGGTGCGTGGAACCATTGGTCGAAGCCGAGGTCGGGATCGTCTGGCACTGCGACGGCGACATCCGGCTGATCCTCGACAGCATTCTCGACCTCGGCGTCGCGGGTCTGCAAGGCTTTGAGGAGGAACACGGCCCGCGGTACGAAGACATGGTGCGCCTGACCGATCCCCACGGCCGGCCGCTGGTGATCTGGGGATGCGTTTCCGTAACCAGTACACTTCCGCACGGGAGCGTGGCCGACGTGCGCGTGGCGGTGGAGCGGTCGTTTCTCCTGGCGGGAGCGGGACGCGGGCATGTGCTCTCGTCCACCAGTTCTATCATGCCCGAGGCGCCCCCGGCGAACATCGACGCCTTCTTCCAGCATGGGCAGCAGTTCGGGCGGGAGTTCCTTGGCGGTTAATCGTTAACCCATATGGGACTCGACCACGCCATCTCGCCGTCTGCGCGGGTCAGTCGAACGTAGTACCAGTCACACGCTGCGGAGCCTCCGTCCTCCCCTCCCCAATCGACTTCGCGCGACCCCGGAGCGACGGTCACCAAGTCCTCCCCGTTCAGCACAACGTTCATCCGCGCAAACGGAGCCTCGCTCGCCGCCCGGACCCGCAGCGAGCGAGCGCCGCTGCACGTGATCTCCGACCCCATCGGCTGGCCACACACCTCGAACTCGAGGTACGTCCGCACGTTGGTGGTGGCGAAGCAGCGCCGCTCCCAGAGCGCCTCAAACACCGCCTCCCGCGTCAGCTCTCGCGCCCACACCCCCATGATCCCCTGCCGGTGAAGCAGAGCATACTGATCCGGGTACTCCTGACGGCTATGCAGCTCGTCGCCCGGTCGGCCGTCGTGGATATCGCCGCCGCCGACGAACCCGAATCGGTACCCGCGCTTGAGCGCATCGACTACGTGCTGTCCGAGCTTCTCCCCCTCGTGCGCCCGGATCGGCCGGGGATTCCCGGCCGACGCAGGTCGCTCGCTATTCCCCCAGACGGAGTGCAGCTCGACGAGTCGCTCGGCTGTCGGCTCATGCCCCAGCTCCCAGTTGACGCCCATCACGGCATTCGCCGAATGATGCGGAATGCACAGCGCCTGCTCCGCGAGGCAATGGGCGTGCACGTTCGCCAGCTTGCCGTAGAAGTCGTCGTTCGCACGGAGGATTGCGCCGTGATCGCCCGGGTAGTACACGTTCCGATGGCCGAACCCCGGGCTTGTCCACTCCAGCCCGACCAGCGTGGCGAAGCGATTATCCTCGTTGCAGTCGTTGGTGACGCCCACAAAGTAGTCCCACTGCCGGTCCGTGAGATGCTCGGCGTGGTCGGAGAGGGCGAAGATATCAAGGAACGCCTCGTCTCGCGCAAACGCGTGCAGCTCTTCCGGGCATCGCAACCCGTCGCTGAAGAACGTCTGACTGTGCAGGTCGCCCCAGAACAACCGGCGCCCCCACGGCTCCGCCGTCACCACGATCGGGTTGGACAGCGCCGCCCGCCCGCTCTCCCGGTCGCGCACTTCGACGTACTTCGTCCCTGGCGAAGAGAAACGGAGTCCGGCGATTCGCGTGATCGGTCGCCGATCATCCACGTACGGCCCGGCCACTCCAGCGAACGAGAACTCCCGCGGCCCCTCGTACCCCTCGCCGCCCGCCAACTCGACGGTGCCCTCCCACTGCGCCGGAACATTGTCCATGTACCGAATGCCCCGCGGCGACACGTTGTACGGTCCCTGGACGCCGGGCACCGGCCGGTAGCACGCCGACCCCACGTAGCGCGGTTCCGCCAACACCTTGACGCCAAGCGAGAACGTCTCACCGACTTGGACGGTGGAGGGGGCCGCGAGGAGGAAGGGGGACCGTTGCATGGCTCACGTGGTTCGCCGTCACCGGCTCCCCTCCTGCCGTCACGATCCGCAGGCAGGACCTGGGCGGTTGACGACGACACCGATTTCGTTCACGTTGCCTCTGGGCCGGACCCTCGCGCCTACGCTCTCGGAGCCTCTCCCCCCAGGACGAGCATCCGCACGCCGCCGACGTACGCGCGCGACGAGGGGTCAGCCACTTCGGCCAGCTTGCGGGTGACCACGGAGATCCGCTGAGCCGCCTCGGCGATAGACTCCAGCCGTTGGGCTTCCTTGGCGTTTGCCGGAGTGAGCCGCTCCCGTAGCAACTGCGCGTTGCCAAGGATGGAGGTGAGCGGGTTGTTGATCTCGTGGTTGACGCTGGTGACGACTTCGCTCAGCATCGCCAAGCGCGCTCCCTTGGTCTCTGCTTCCTCCAGCGCCTTGCGCTCGGTCAGGTCGTGCACAGTCAGGAGCACCTGCTCGACCTGCCCGTGCTCGTCGAACATGGGAGCAGCCAGCACCTCACAGTAGCGCGAGGCGGTCGGGCCGCCCCACATCACGCCCGTCAATCGCTCGACGGCGCGACTCGTGAGTGTCCGCGCGGCCGGACAGTCTTCACAAGGGGTGTCCCGCCCGTGGAACCGCTGGAAGCAGTGAGAGTCACGATCGGGTTCCGCCGACCCCAGCCACGTCTCCATTACCTCGTTGATCCACAGTACTTCCAGATCGGACGAGAGCACGGCGATCCCGTCGTTCACCGATCCCAGCACCGCGCTGAGGAAGGCATTGGAGGTGGTCAGTTCCGCCGTACGCTCGGATACGGTCTGTTCCAGATTGGCGTTGGTCTCTCGCAGGGCCTCGAAGAGCCGTGCGTTCTCGATAGCCACCGCCGTCTGGTCGGCGAGCAGCGACAGCACGCGCTGGTCGGCCTCGGAGAACGCCGGCGCCGACACTTTGTTCAGCACCTCCAACACGCCGACCAGTTTGTCCTTCTGGATCACGGGAACTGCCAGCAGGCTCCGGGTCTGGTAGCCCGTCTGCCTGTCAAAAACGCCCGCGAACCGCGGATCGACCCGCACGTCCGGCACGTTCAGCGGCTGCCCGTGCTCACCGACCCAGCCGGCGACGCCGTGCCCTCTGGGAACGTGCGTCTGGCTGAGCTTGTCCCCCTTGTCACCCAGGGCGACCGAGAAGACCCGATCGCCCGTCTCCTCGTCCGCCAGTAGCAGCGAGGCCGCGTCCGCGTCGACAAGCTTCTCAGCAGCGCGCATAACCTCGGTCAAGACCGACGCCAAGTCCCGATTGCTGTTGATTGCCTTCGCTGCCTCCAGCAAATGGGTGACGGTCTCCGCGCGCTCTGTCGGCCCTGAGCTATTGGTCATGGGAGGCTCGATTCATCCCGTCGCTACGTTCGGACTGCGGTTATACCCGCGAAGGTTGGGAACACACCGAAGTGGAAGTTCGCGGAACTTCCCCGGCAGGCGTGCAGCAGACGTAGGACAGAGGGTATTCTCCCAGACGGAGCCGAAGTCGCACCGGGACTTCGGTGTGTTCCCAACCTTCGCGGGTATAGCATAACCCATCCGCCTGGAACGCTGTCAACAAAGCCGGGCGGCTGGGGAACCGCTCGGTGCCTCTCAACGAGAGGCTGCCGCAGTCCCAGCCGCGCTGCGCACACAACGGAACCCGATGTCATCTTTGGCATAGCAGGCATCCTGGAACCCGGAGTCGTCGCCCAGACGGTACGCACACCGACACGCGTCCGGCTCGGCGTTCCAGGAGCCCCCGCGCAAGACGTGGTTGTCGCCGAACTCCGCGCCCCGCGGATTCCGCGCCGGACTCTCATGGTAATAGTCTTCGCCGTAGGCGTCGTTGCACCACTCGGCAACATTCCCCAGCATGTCGAACAGCCCCCAGGGGTTGGGCTTCTTCCCCGCCACCGGATGCGTCGTGCCGACGGCGTTTGCGGCGCACCAGGCGTAGTCATGCAGCTTGGCGGCGCCACCCTCGAATGGGTACTGTCCCTTCGTCCCGGCGCGGCACGCGTACTCCCACTCCGCCTCGGTGGGCAACCGGTAGCCGTTCGCCCCGAAGTTGCACTCTGCGGTGTCCTCGTCGTAGCACGCCTGCAACCCCTCGGCGCGGGACCGCTCGTTGCAGTAGACCGCCGCCCGCGCCCAGCTCACCTGCTCCATCGGCAGGTTGGGTCCTTTGAAGTGGGACGGATTGCCGAGCACCAACTTCCCGTACAACTCCTGGGTGACTTCGTAGCGATCCATGAGGAATGCGTCCACCCACACTTTGTGAACGGGCTTCTCGGCCGCCGCCCCTTTCGCGCTGCCCATCTCGAACCAGCCCGCCGGAAGGCGAACCACTTCGACACCGGACTTCGTCTTGATGACTTCGGGTGCCCCACCTCCCGCCACCTCCTCCCCAAACGCCTGTCCCCCGAGCATCACCGCGACGAGAAGCACTGCCCTCGCCCGATGACACGCAGCACGTGACACCTGACACATGACACCCGACACGAGACACCTCACCGCGAACCCGCCCCTGTCGGCATCCAATCCGGCTCCTTGTTGCTCTGACCATCCGACGTGATCGCAACCCACTGGTTGGTTTGGCTGGCGTCTGCCACGCAGATGTTCCACTCCGGCGCCTGGATCCCGACCATTTCCTCGGCGAACCTCAGGTTCTTCTTCTTCTCGGGCCCGCGACTGAAGGCGACCCACTTGCCGTCGGGCGACCAGTCGATGTGATAGACCTTCATCGGCTCCTTGCTCTGCACCACTGCCCGGCGGTTAGTGATCTTGGGGTCACCGGAGCTGACGTCGAAGTCACCTACCCACAGCTCCCAGTCGCTGGCGCCCCAGGCGATCTTCGTCCCGTCGCGACTGAGGTCCGGGCGGCAGCCAGGGATTCCCAGATTGACCACCTTCCTGCCGTTCGCTTCGAGGGCCAGGATGGCGTGCTTGAAGCCCATGCCGCCATGCACTGTCGCCACAAACCACTCGCCGTCAGGTGACCAGCACAGGTTGTACAGGTGGTTGATCCCACCGTTCGGGTGCGCCGTGTGGACTTTCGTCTTCAGGTCATACACGAAGATCCCGGTTGTCGCGAAGTCCAGCGGCGTGAACTCGTTGTACTCGCTCCGCAGGTACGCGAGCTTGGTCCCGTCGGCATTCCAGCACGGTTCGCGCGCACGGTCCGACACCTTCGTCCGCTTGGTGCCATCCAGGTTCATGTACCAGACACTGCGGCTGCCCGACTTTCCTTTGCCCTCGTCGACCACGAAGCACACCTTCGTGCCGTCGGGCGAGACGTGGGGGTACAGCTCGTTCACGTCAGGTGTCCGCGTCACGTTCACCGAATTGGAGCCGTCCGCATTGAGCGTGAACAGGTCCCAGTTGCCGTTGCGGTAGGTCTCAAAAACAACCGCGTACGGCGCGCCGGAACCAACAGGCGCCCCGGGCGCTGGTGCCGTCTCCCCAAGCACGAGGGCTCGGCACGCGAGCAGCATGGGGACAGCCCACCTATGTGTCGCTCGCCAGACAGGGATCATCTGACTCCTCCGGGTGCTACAGCATTGCGGATGGCCTCTTCGCCATCACCCACGGCGCGACCTTCCTGCAGCTACGCGGCGGCTCGCCGGCCGTCGACGTCGGATTGCCTTCACCAACAGGTTACGGCCAGACAGGTGTCGAATGGCCTCTGGCCGTCCGCTGTTCGCGGGAGTCACTCATGCCCGCCCGTTGGTTGGGCACCAAGTCGGATGAAAGCGCGGGCACTGGACGCCCGAACTCGTTCGGGAGCCGAGCTTGGGCAGTGCCCCAACAAGTTGGGGCGTCCAGACTGCAATTTCGTAGGAATCACTCCTGTTCGCGTTTCGCTTGAACACCCCGGCAGGTGGAAACGCAAGCCCCTCCCAGTGGCGACGGTGACGGAGCGCGTGCCCCGTCGACGTCGCCGGGGCAGCGAGCGCGGCACGCGCTCCGTCACGCTCGCGGCTCAGATTGACGGCGCATTTCCGAAGGAGGTTCCACTTGCTCCCACCGAGACTGACGCTCGCACTGCAATCCGCCGCACTCGCAATGGCACTGATGCCTTTACTCGTCCGGGCTGAGCAGCGACCCACGACGGCAAGTGCCGGGCCCGGAGCGCTGCGCCTCGCCCACGTCGGCAGGGCGGCTCCAGACCTCGTCACCGTGACCATGCTGGCCGGCGACTCAGTCTACGGCGACCAAGTGGCGTACCAGAAGCAGGACAGGGATCGGATCGACCGGCAGGGGCAGCAGCGCTGGGTCTTCCGCGACGGCGCCTACCTGGGATCGCTGGTGGGTCGGGACGAGAAGCTCGTCTACACGCCGGACCGCGTGGTGGGCGATCGCCTCGACCCGACCTGGGCGGACGCTCTGGGCACGTATGCGCTCTCCTCCGCAAACGATCCGGCATACCGGGACCCACAATCGCCAACGTCCGTATCCCGCAAGACGAAGCCTGTCGACCTCTGCCGCGCGGGGCTTCTATCACCAACGCAGCAACATTGAGCTGGGCCCGCCAGACACCGAGTACCGGCGCCCGCGGCCCTTCCACCCCGCCGACGGGGTGCGCGTCTGCGCCTCGTCCGCGCCACTCATGAACACCGGGAATGGGCTGAACAGCGAGGACACCAACTTCGGCGGATTGACGCGAGGCAAGACGGACGCCCTCGTTCCCGACGCCTGGGGCGGCTACATGGACGCCGGCGACTGGGACCGACGGATCCAGCACCTCGCCGTGTCGCTCTACTTGCTGGAACTGGCAGAGCTGTTCCCCGACTACTTCAGTCGGGTCTCGCTGAACCTCCCGGAGTCCAACGACGGTCTCCCGGACATCGTCTCCGAAGCGCTGTTCACCCTCGACTGCTACCGCCGTATGCAGACTCCGGAGGGCGGCATCCGCGGCGGCATCGAATCCTCCGAGCACCCGCGCGAGGGCGAATGCTCGTGGCAGGAGTCACTCGACGTTCTGGCATACGCGCCGGGCGTCTGGTCGAGCTACTGGTATGCCGCCACGGCTGCTCGGGCCGCGCGTTGGCTGGAGACCCGGGAGCCCGTCCAAGCCAAGACGTACCGCGAGAGTGCGCTTCGGGCGGCGGATTGGGCCGAGCTTGAGCTGCCTAAGCTTGGGGGCGTCGAGCCGCATGAAGGCGGCGTCGGCGATCTCCGGAACCTGGCCGCCGCGGAGCTGTACCGACTGACTGGGAAAGAGCGGTGGAACACTGTCTTCCTGGCGACGACGGTCTTCACCGAGGCTTCGGCGAGTCTGTATCAGTGGCCCAAGCACAACCAGCGGGACAACGCCTGGGTCTACGTCCGCACCGAGCTGCCCAGCGTCAACGCCACGGTCCAAACCAACTGCCGAAACGCGATTCTGCAGGAAGCCGACGCCCGGGCAGCGCAGTGCCAGCGAACGGGGTTCCGCTGGACGAAGGACCCGTGGATGCCGCCAGCATGGAGCGCCTTCACCGCGCCCGATGCCGTCAGCCTGTGCCGGGTTCATGCGTTGACCGGCGACGCCCGCTACCTGCGCGCGATTGTGCTTGCGTGCCAGCACGGCGCTGGGGCCAATCCTCTAAACCTGTGTTACACCACCGGTCTGGGGCACAAGTCGCCCGTCCATCCGCTGCAGATCGACTCACGGTACAGCGACCAGCCAGCGCCCGCGGGTCTCACCGTGCTCGGGCCCATCGGCTACGACCAAGGGAAGGACCTGTGGGCGCAGAAACTGGTTGACAAGCACCTCTTCCCAAGCTTCGACAAGTGGCCGACAACCGAAGCTCACTGGGACGTGCTCTGGCACCCCATGGTGTGCGAGTTCACCGTGCAGCAGCCCATGGCTCGAAATGCCTACGCGTGGGGGTATTTAGCGGCGGTGCCGCGGGAGGCGGACTAATACTACAACCGTACTTAGCGCGAATGTGCTCGGCGAGGGTCTCCTGACCCCGCCGCTCCCCGGACCGACAGGTCTCCAGAGCCCTTTGAGACCTTCCGGTCAAGCGTTTCGGGGCGGTCGGAGACCTGCCCCGAGCTAAGTACGGTTGTAGTACTAACCTCCTAGATCGGCTTCGACCTCTCGACCTGGGCGCGGTCGGTGGCGCGCCGCCCCAGCGAGGCCAGTGGCTCATTTGGCTTCCTCGAACCACGTCGGCGTAGTGTCTCCGCCCTTGTCAGTCAAGAAGCCGGTCACGCGAATCTGCTTCCCCACCAGCGCCAGAAGCGCCGCCCGGTCGGCAGGAGGGAGCCGGTTGACGTTGACGCCGCACTTGCGGCCGTCGGCCGCCACGAACTCATACCACCGGCCGTTGTGTCGGATGACGCCGGTCAAAGGGCGCTTGACGTCACCGGCCCACCCGCCACGATTCGCGACGATGACGGTCCGTCCGCCAGCCGCCGGAGACCCAGCGGCGGCCGGCTGTTTCACCGGAGTCGCCGCTTTGGTCGGTCCGGCGACACCCGCGGGGAAGCTCAGTCGGTCGAGCGGGTCTGTGCCGGCCTTCGCCTCCTCTGCGTCGCTCCACCCGTCGCCATCGTCATCAGTATCCGCGTTGTCGCCGAGGCCGTCTCCGTCGGTATCGCGCCACTCTCTTGAGTCGAGTGGGAAGGCGTCCCACGGGACGGCCTTCGCGCGGGCCCAGCCGTCGCCGTCAAAGTCCAGCTCCTCGCAGTCCGGGGTGCCGTTGTGGTTCCGATCATCGGCAACGCCGTCGCCATCGGTATCGGCGTCCAAGTTGTCGCCGATGAGATCGTGATCGGCATCTGCCCACTCTTCCGGCTCCAGCGGGAACGCATCGTCCTTGTCCACAACGCCATCGTTGTCATCGTCGGCATCGACGTTGTTCGCCAGCCCGTCGTGGTCGAGGTCGGGCGGCCCGTCGGGCGTGATCAGCAATGCCAGGTCCACCACGAAGTCCGGCGCCGTGAGAGTCTGCTGTCCCGGCTCTGCGTCCACGGTCCCGACGATCTCGGCAGTTGCTGGCGAGTACCAGTAGCCCTTCGCCTTGGCCGGCACGTCGAGTGAGACTGTCAGGCCGTGCACCGGACTATCGTGGTCCTTGTAGTGGTGCAGGTACGCCCCGGCTCGGGCATCGGAACGAAGTCCGTACGCGCGCACCAGTGACCGGTCAGACACCGTGACAGGCGCCATAGCGATGCCGGCGTCCAATCGGTTGGCGAAGTCCTGCAGCGCGTGCACGTACTCCCGCTCCTGGGGACCCAACCAAATGTTCATGTTGTGCCCGTCGCGGGCATAGCTGGTGTTCCAGAAGACGAAGGACACCTCATTGAACAGGGCGGTCCACAGACGAATGCGCATCCGCCGCGCCGATCCCGCGTCCCACACGCCGCCGACTCCAAGGGGGCGCGGCTTGTCGCGGGCGACGGCGTTGCCCTGTTCTCCGTAGATGACCGGCTTGCCTTGCTTCTTGGCGCCGGTGGCATGCCCCCCCGTCGTCGCATCCGACTGCAGCTCGTGCTCGTTGCCGTACCAGTGGGGGGCGTTGATCTCAATGCCCTCCAGTTCCGGCCGCTCCCAACTGGTGGTGAGGGGGTGGTGGTAGGGGTCGAGAGACTTCAGGTACGGGATCATGATCGCGTACCAGCCGTCGACCGCCTTCTGCTCGTTGAGGAACTCCCACATGTCAACATACGCGCCCCAGCGGTCGACGCTGTACTTGACGAACCGCTTGACCTTCTCCATCCCTTCGGCGTTGTCCGGCTGATCGGTAAACACCTTCTGGTAGCCGAACAGGCCGTACATCATCCGCCAGCCGTATTTGCGCGCGTGGCGAAGCAGGTCATCCGTCATCATCCCTTCCTGCACCAGGTAGTGGTCGAGGTCGCCGTACTGCACGTAGGAGCAGTTCTGCTGCGAGAACCGGAAGAAGTTGAACCCGCAACGCCCGTAGCGCCGGAAGTACACATCGGCGTTCTGCGGGTTCATCGACGGTCCGCGGACATACAGAGGGCCCGTCGGGAGCTGCACCAGGTCCGTCTTGTCCGTGCGGAAGGGGCCTTCCATCGACATTGCCGCCAGGCACGAACCGACGCCCGGCCCGTCGCCCACGCACTCCTGCAGCCCCACCGGGAAGAACGGCGTGCCGTCATCGAACACCCACTGGAACGGGTTGTGCGGGTTCTGTCGCAGGAAGCCGTGATTGTTGATTCGGCTTTGCACACACTCAAACGCTCCGTCACCCGTCGCCTGTTGCCCCGCCGCGTTTCGGAAGACGAAGCTGTACTTCCACGTGCCCAGCCTGGCCGGCGCGAACCGGGCCTTCCACACATTCTGGTCGGGGAAGGTGTACCGCGGCCGCCCTCTCCCCTGCCCCTGTGGCTGCTGCACCGTCGGCGGCTCCAGCGAGCCATAGTGGAACCCTCCCACCTTCACCTGCTCCCCCGTGGGCGAGGCAAACGTCACGTCGACGGTCACGTCGGAGAAGGGGTTGGCGTAGTTGTTCTCGTGGGTCAGCGTAAGCTCGAAGACCTCGTACGGCGGGACGGTCATCGTGTTCTGCGTGCTGGCAACGACGAGCTGCGCGTTGCCAGGCTCTCCGGCACAGCCAAGGTGGCTCCAGACCACCGCGCTGATGAGTAGCGCCGCTCGTGGGTACGTTCTGTGTGATCGCATGACAGGACCTCCAAGGCGGGCGTTGCAGAGTCTCCGGCACCGGGCGACTCCAAGGGAGAGCCGGCTCCCTGCCGCGGGTAGGCTTCCCTCTGTCTTGATCGGGGGAGCGCCGGTGGTTTCAGGCGCTCGTCTGAAGCCCTTGTGCGGCAGACGCCCAGACTGCTGGTTGCGCGACAAGAGGGGCGGTGCGTTCCCGGCCTTGCGCCAGTCCTGCAGCCGGTAGCGAACGCGCCAACTACGCCGGTCGCCATTCGCTCAGGTCCGCGACGCCGCGAAACCGATGGGCCGCGCCGAGCTTTCCGTACACTTCCTCCGCCCACTCATACGTGGCCGGAATCTCCCCAGTCATCACCAATTCCGCCGGACAAAGCAGTCCAGCCACCTGCGGCAGGTCGGTGATCCGGAGGCAGTTCAGCATCTCGAGGGCCGGTCCGCGGCCGTCGGGCTGACTGGGAGCGTTCTGGGTAGCAGGTGGCGACTCGAGAAACAGCGCCGACACGCTCCCGTCGAGCAGCGCGGCATACAGCGCGATGGCTGCCATTTCGCCGCGCGCGGCCAGCGCAACTTGCTCTCCCGCCACTTGAGGCAACTGCCGCACCGCCTCCAGGGCGCGGAGCGTGTCCCACACCCGCATGGAGGCGAGAGTGCGGCCTGTCCACGCCGAGGCCCGCCGCAAGTGCCAGTTCAGTTCCTCGCCCCACGCCGTGTCGCCGGTGCCGCGCGGCTCCACCACCACCTTCGCCCATGGAGCGCGGACGCGACTGACCATGCTCCGGGTGGCGTTGCGTTCCTCGCCCGGCGAGCACAAGCCGACAAGCACGGGCGCAGGCTGTCGCGTGTCTTTGGCGATCATCAGCATCCCATGCAGCCGCCAGCCTTCCTCCGAGGTGAAGGAGAACCGGTGCCCAATGGGGCCGACATCCAGCTCGAACTCAACCTCCGGGTCCACCGGCGGTGGCTGCGTCGGGAAGGCGCCGAAGGTCTTCTCGCGCAGCCCCGCGACGACTTGTCGTCGCGTCTCCACCAGCGCCGACCGGTCATCGATCTTGGGTGGCGCCGGCGGCAGCAGCCGATGTTCCTGGATGGTCGGCGTCAAGTCCTCGGGCAATGGGCCATTGGCAAACACGCGCAGCGTGTCGGCTGACTCCTGCTGCTCGGGCGACTCGTCAATGTCGCCCACCTCAGTGGCCGAAACCTCCCTTCCCTGCAGGTGCTTCAGGAACAGCGAGAAGATTGCCGTGCGGGACTTCTCGTGGTACGAGTGCGGCCCCGGGGTCTCCACCAAGTGGAGGTTGCTTGAGGCGCCCAAGATGTCGTACACACGCTTGACCTGGCGATGTACTTCGCGGATAGACGCAATCGTGAAGATGCCGTCCCGGTCGGCCGAGGCGATCATGAACGGGCGCGGCGCGATCAACCCGCCCACGTCGGCCAGATCCCACCGGTAGGTGTTGTTCCACCACATGCAGTCGCAGTGGCCGTCAATCGTCCGGTCGTGGACGTGCGACGCTACCGTCGCCGTGCCGCACACGGGCGCCGCCACCTTCACGCGCTCATCGCCTGCTGCAATCCACCAACTCGCCGCGCCGCCGCCGGAAATGCCGGTCACGCCCAGGCGATCGCCGGCCACGTCTTCCCGCTGAACCAGCAGGTCCAGCCCGCGGATGCCGTTCAGCAGCTCCCTGCCCGCCGGCGTGTACCCGCGGCTGTACCAGTGCCACCAACCCTCGCGGTAGCACCCGTGGTGGTACCCGCGGACCTCACCCAACTGCACAGTCTCGACGACCAGCGCTGCGAACCCGAGTTCTGCGAACCGCCGCGGATGCGCCTGGTAGTGCACCTTCTGCGTGTCGGAGTGCCCGCACACGTAGAGGACGCCGGGGAAGGGCGGCTTGCCGCTCTTCGGCAGGTACAGGTTGGCCGTCACGTAGAGCTTGGGCAGGCTCTCGTAGTACAGCTTCTCGATCCGGTACTTCGGTCTGTCGACGACGCCGGTGACCGTGACATTGAGCGGCGGCCGCTGCTCGTAGGGAGCCAGATCGCCCAGCCCCATCATCTCCAGGTACTGACGCCGCTTCTCCGGAAGCAGACGCCGCCACGTGGCACCGTCTGCGCACTCCGACAGCGCACCGTCCGTGATCCGTCTGGCTTCGCGAGCGAGGTAGTCGCGGATGGTCATGTTGGGTTCTCCTTGGTGGGCTGGCACCGGCGCCGCGCTTCCCGCAGCCGCTAACCGCGCCCGCGGGGCAACCGAAACTGCCGCCGTACTGGCTGCCAGCGCGCCTGCCTTGAGGAAGTCTCGTCGGTGCATTCTCTGCGTTCGCCGGTACTGAAGGGTGGTTCATTGTTCGACGCTGGCGCAGCGCTTGCCTCCTTGTGCGTAAAGCTCAGACCGTGCACTGAGGTCACCCAACGAACGCCGGAGAATGTCCCGCCTTGGCCGGAAGTCAACCGTTGACTATCATGCTTTCGCAGGTGCCGGCACACAAGGAGCGGTGCTCGTCGGTCCGGCAGAGAGGAGATCACCACGCCTCCCACAGCAACATCCACCAAGCCGAAGGGGCGCCTAACCATCGAGGAGGAGCGCAGGCTCAACGAGCAGCTTGCCCGGCGGCTGGCCGTGGAGATGGCAGAAACGCACGCAGGTCAGTGGGTGGGGCTGTCGCGGGGCCAGGTGGTTGCGTCTGCCCCCCCCGCTGGAGGAAGTATCAGAGGCACTCATCGCCGTGGACCCCAGTCCACGGCGCGGGCTGGTGTTTCGAGCTGGCAAGGACTACACGAAGCAGATGGTATACTCGCGAAGGTTAGGAATACACCGAAGCTATTGCACAAGTTCGACGCCTCTGCGTGCACAGCAGTGTGTTGGGTGCTCACCACACGCCCACGGGTGAAGTTCTGCGAACTTCCACTTCGGTGT
>Ga0210022_1000378_pt1 | contig 33921 bp, 24 predicted proteins | sample CryGeymeta201520_FD_183984 | JGI IMG/M metagenome (GOLD analysis project Ga0210022, IMG submission 183984) | Groundwater microbial communities from Crystal Geyser aquifers in Utah, USA - Crystal Geyser metaG 2015-20 (SPAdes) (version 2) | ecosystem: Environmental > Aquatic > Deep subsurface >... | reverse complement strand
CTCCTGCGAACATTTAAATATAGGCTCCTGGCGGGTGATAATCTCCTCGATCCGATTGGCCAAGTCCTTCCACTGTGCTTCAGGAAGATCAAAGTCAGCCCCTAGATTTAATATGCTTCGCTGTCGTGGTCCTCTCTCCGTCCGGAAGGATTCGACGAGCTTGAAGGTCTTATACTCTCTGCGATTTTTCTTTTTCTGAATGGATGCCCGAATAAACATGGGGCCATCCTACCACAAAAAAAGCCACTGTCAATACAAATTTATTACTTTCTGGCACTACAAATGACATTTTAGCCTATATGTAATCTTAACCCATTGCAATTACACATATCATAGTTTTTGGCAAACCCGATTTAGGCCATTTTCTGGGGAAAAGTCATGAATTTGGGTTAAGGGAGTGTCAGATTCCTTATGCCAAAATCACCCCCACCCCTCCCTCCCCCGTCGAGGGGGAGGGATTAAAGGAAGGGGCATTTTCATATAAAGCTGTCAGGCGTTGCCGGCAAATGCGGTACAGGATATCTCCACAAGCGCTCCCCTGGGGAGTGAGGCTACCTCAACGGCATAACGAGCCGGTTTAGCCGGGCCACTGAAACGGGCTTCATAGACCTCATTCATGCCGTTAAAGTCACCCATGTTTTTTAGAAAAACTTCTGATTTTACTACATCATTGAATCCAAGTCCTGCTGCCTCGAGTATGGCGGATATGTTTGCGAGCACCCTTTCGGTCTGCTCCCTTATTGCGCCCTTAATTAGCTCGCCCGTCCCTGGATCAAGGGCTATCTGCCCAGACACAAACAGGAAATCCCCTGCGGATACCGCCTGAGAATAAGGGCCTATGGCTCGGGGGGCTCCTGATGTCTCCACCTTCTTAACGGATCTTGATTTTGCGGATTCACTCACTTTGCCAAGAGGGTCGGTCACAATCATCTTCGAGAGGATCGGGCCAGGCTCAACTGCCCTCCACTCAGGAACACAGCCGTATTTTTCCGGTATCACCCTTGTCCACCTCTCAGACTCTACATAAGTCCTGAGCGCATCTTCGGTCTCAAAAATATAAAAAGCCCCCCACTCGCCCTTCTCCTCGTCGCACCACCAGCACTTGAACTGAACCGTATCCATATTCAGAAATACCGGGTAACTTCCCCTGAACAATTCCTGCATCGCCTTTGTCTTTATTGGCTCTAAAGGCCTGAATGTAACGGTTAGCGCCCTCTTGTTCCCTTTCATAGCATTTATCCCCCCTGGAATAAAAACCCCGGGAAATCTACCCGGGGCAAATAAATTATTGTACTTGCGAGCCGTCTTATAAGAAAGGCAGATATACTGTTGCAGCTTTTTTATGAAAATAGATACTCATAGCTGCGCAGGCTGTCCCGGAACTCGATCCTGCCGCCACTATCCGGTTCTGGTTCCGGCCTTCGCCGGGATGACTACCTGGATTCCGGATCGAGTCGGCTTTTGACATGCGGCATTTTCACACTTCGTTTCCTCCCCGCGGGCCTGGGGGTTATTTGTCCAGCACGTTAACGGGCCACCCTGATCCGATATCGTATTTCTCAAGCTCTTCTATTGAATTGATTGAAGCAAGTGCCGCCTTATGCTTCTCTGCGGCCCTGTTAGTTAGTGTCCATCCGGAAATGGCTATTTTCACCGATTTCGGCGTTGGGCTCAAATTTTAATCCTCGAAATACGTCTATGTATTCCTGTGGTTAAAATTATCGCCCGCCTTGAACTCGACGAAACTATCTCATTTCCGGATGGACACTAGTTAGATATATCCAGCCAGTAAGGGCCGTTTGGAGAAAAAACAATTCCTCTGAACTGAGAGCAATTTCCTTTTTATCGGATGATTGCATGGTAAATCCCTGCGGAAGAACTCCGCCCGGTACCATTGCACTCAACACAGCGGACATGATGTTCAGTCTGTTTTTATCGTCTATATCAAAACTCGCTCCCTTAAAAACCACCTTGCCTGAAAGGCGTTCACCACAAAGTGCATCTATCTCGTCAATCCTTCTAGCTCTTACCTCATCTGCTGTAATAAGAAGCTTTCTCACAACATTCATAAGCAGTTCAGGTTCAACAGGTTTTTCTAGAAATGCATCCGGCCTGGCGCTGATGAACCGTTCCAGCTCACTTCCTCCTGGAGCCTTACCTGTTCGGTCGTATCTCTGGCTATTACTGCAAGCGAAACCATCTGTCCCTGATCGTCAAGTATCGGGAACCGCACTGTGTGGAAGTGCCTCATTTTCCCAGGCCCTTCCCTGAGTCTTTCAGTGAAAGAGACCGTCTTGCTGCTCCTTAGTACCTCCCTGTCATGGGCCTCCATCTGACGAGCAAGCTTTTCGGGAAATAGCTCAAACTCCGTCTTACCTACCGCGGACTCACGCATTACCCCCATTGAGGAAGCGGCCTCAGGATTGATATAGAGATATCTTCCCTCCAAATCCTTGATGCAGATTATGTCGTGGGCCGATTCAAGGAACTGTCTGAGTTTTTCCTCCGATTCCCTCAGTTCCCTTTCAAGAAGCACCCTGCGGGTTACATCCCTGATGCCTTCAATTATCTGGATCACCTTCCCATCCTGGCCAAAGATGGGGGTGGCCATTATTTCCTCAAAGGAGGCGTTGCCGTCTTTCCCCTTATGGCTGTGTATGACAGTGCAGGTTGCGCCCTCATCAAAGACCTTCCTGAGCGGACAATCGCCTCCCTCTCCCAGGCACGGGCCGCCGATCCCGTGAGATATCTCAAAGCAACGCCTCCCAACAACCTCATTTTCCTCAAGGCCAGTTTCCTTGACAAACGTCCTGTTGACGGAGTGTATCGTATAATCCTGGTTCAAGACCATTATTCTATCCGGAAGGGAATCAATAACCTTCTGGCACCAGTCCCGCTCCTTGGTGATAGATCTCTCTGCCTCCAGTTGAAGCTCTCGTTTTTCCTCCTCTATCTGGATAAGATCCCAGAGAAGTCTGGCCCCTCTATGATCAATAGAACTCACCTCAAGGGGTTTGGTACGGATCATCTTCTCCCTTACAGCCATGGAGTCGGTCAATTCTATAAGGAGGTTAAGCCCGGGAAGCTTGTAAAGTTCTATAAAATCCTTTGTGGTGAAGATGCCCATTTTTCGTGCCAAAACCATCCCCGGAGCATCGTCGCTTGGATCCGCCACACCCAATATGTCAAGGTTCAGCCTGCTCTTTCTTTCTCCGCCCAGAAGCATGATCAGATTCTCACAGGCACTTCCTCCGCCCACTATAGCGGCCTTCAAAGCGACTCCCGACTGGGCCCCCCTCCTTATGATCCGCTCTCCGGCCTCTCCCCTATCCGGCCTTTGGCCTGAATCCTCTTGCTGATTATCCATCATCCTTCTCCGCATATTCCATCATCAAATCTTGACGGCTTCGTAAAAAGTCGTCACCCCGTTGAAAAACGGGGTCCAGAGATTTCATAACTGACCGAAGATACTGGATTCCGGCTTTCGCCGGAATGACGTAACATGCTATTTGTCGACTTTCCACGAAGCCGTCAATCTTTTCAACAGCCTGTTATATGATGTTCATTAACCGGTAAAATACAACTCATCACTTTTCTTTCGAGCTTTCCTGCGGGAAGACCATCTTTCCGCAAATACCGAGATCGTATCCATCCAAGGTCAGCAAAAGTTCTCTGAAGCGTGCATCGTGTAAGACACCCATAAACAGTTGAACACCTTCATCAAAAAATCTCTCTCTTGTTATCAGCAGATCGAATCGTTCCCAGCGAAGCGGGATGAAATCGAGGCCTAAAAGGGTTGCTGCAGCCTTTATTGCCAAACCTGCGTCAACTCGACCGGCTATAATCTCCATTCCGACATCAACATGCCTCTGCACTTCCCTGCCATAGCCATTTATCCGGTCGCCGGCTAAGCCCAGCTTTAAAAGTTCCTGATCGAGAAGGAGCCTGGTACCCGTTCCAACGGACCGGTTGACTATAGTTACATCCTCTCTGGCAAGGTCTTTTATTCCTGTTATGGTCTTGGGATTCCCTCTGGCTATCAGCAGACCCTGCTCGCGCATGCAGAAATTGACAATGGCCGGCAAATGACCTAGCTCATTTTCCGCAAACCTGAAATTGTATTCACCACCGCCCGCCTCCATAAGGTGGCTGGAAGCAATATGGCAAAAACCCCTTCTGAGTGCCCGAATGCCGCCCATGCTTCCCAGGTTTCCGAAGACTGCCACGTTCTCCGGGTAGATCTTATTGAACAGGGCAATAGTCTTATCCAGGAGGATATCGTTGCTTCCGCACACAATCAAGAGACCGTGATAAGGCGGAAGAGGATTCCCCTCCTTTGGATAGTTGATGGTTTCATTTTCCAGCCACTGCTTCACGAGTCTGGTTGGAAAAAGCCACTTGCCTGTGACCTTTGTCGCTGGGAGTCCCTTTTCGGCTATAAGCGCGTAAATCATCTTTTCATTGAGATCGAGAAACTCGGCGATCTCTCTGGTATTCATGAACTCCTTTTTCTCTCCGCCCTGGATCAAATGGTCCGGAGCCTCGTTGGGCAATGTTTCCTTCCTGCCCCCCTTTTTCATAAGCCCTCCTCCAGGTTGCATGTTTATGCCGACAGAAAAGCCACAATCCATATCCGGGAAGCGTAACCTCTTTTCTAGCATGATACTATAAGTTACAGGCGAATGAAACTACATGGAACAATGCTGTCGCCGTCGTTGTGCCCCTTTCAGGGCATGGCGGTTTATATGAAAATGCCCCTTCGCTTCACTCCTCCCGCTCGACATGTGAGGGTGGGGTGGGGATGATTTTCATGTTTCGTTGTTCCTTAACAGGGCATGGGGGTTTATATGAAAATGTTCCCTTCCTTTAATCCCTCCCCCTCGACGGGGGAGGGAGGGGTGGGGGTGATTTTCATGCTTCGTTGTGCCCCTTTCAGGGCATGGCGGCTAGACGGAAAGTTTTTCCCGGGGCCTTTCGATATGGACTGCCGGGAATCCGATCAAGTTCTAGGGGATGTTTTCCCTCCGGGGCAGAGAATTCACAAAAGCTGAAAAATTACTGCCGACAACCCCGGGACAGAAGAAGGCCTCGAGAATTGCCGGCACGCTTTTTACGGTACTTCACCTTTTGCTCGGCTCCGCGTCGGGGAAAAATGCCTGCTGACCCGATATCTTATAGTCATTTATATACGATTGACCCTTGGGCGAGACAAGCCATTTAGCAAAACTGTCCGCCCATTCAAATCGCACATGCTTGTGCTTACCGAAACTCACCGGAATGACCCCGTAATAATTGAAAAGCCGCTCATCGCCCTGGCAGAGTATTTTCAGATCAAGCCCTAGGCCTTTTCCGAACTTGTGCTTGAGAAATGTTGCCCTGTCGGAGAGCGTGTAGGCCCGCTTTTCATCGGCAAAAAGGAGGGTTCTGCCCATACCCTGACCTATTGAAAAATACCATTCTCCTTCCGGGCTCTCAAATGATATTCCTCTCTTAACACCCATGATTGAAACCTCCAAGCTTCTTCGCTTCAAAGGAATGCCGGTGAGCCTCCAGAGTTCCTGCTCCTTGGAGTGAGTGCCGCTATCGTCTCCCCTGGAAACAAAGGGCGATTTACTACCCGCTATAAGCTTCATAGCGGCAACCGCATCCCTCGTTGCCTGTATGGCGGCAGGATCTGACGGAGGTCCGAGCAATACAAAATCATTGTGCATTACTGAAAGCCTGTAGGCTCCGTAGCCCTCGGAAACAAAGCTCTCCTCACGTTTCCTGTCGTGAACTAATATGACATCAACATTGCCGTCCATTCCGTCCCTTATGGCAGCCCCTGTCCCCTTTGCAAGCACCCTGACTTCTATACCTGTGTCCCTCGTAAAATGTGGTAGGATCACTGCCAAAAGCCCGGAATTTTCGGTACTTGTAGTTGTTGACATCAGGATATATTTCTTACCATCACCAAACGCTGAATGGCTCAGGCTCAGAAGACAGGCGATGACAATGGAGACAAAAATACGTTTCATCATAAAGGCCCCCTTGAGGAATCATGCCCCTTGTTTTTCCCTCAAACGATATACACCAAAACCTGCCGCAAACGCCAATAAGGCAAGTAAGGCAAGGGATGATGCTATCCCGAAGTGAAGAGCGAACCAACTGAGTCCTACCACTGGAACAAGGGTTACCCGCACAACAGGCTTCATCCAGGCGTGATCATCTATGAAACGGGCCATGGGGGGTGAGAACCTGTAATATGCATCAACGAAGGCTTCACCCAGACTGTTGCCCTTCATATGGGAATCGCGAAACTCCCTCAGTATGACCACTTCCGGGGCGCTGAAATCACCGTATGCTGCAGTGGCTATAAAGCATCCTCCGCCTCCCCCTCCGCTTTCCCCTGAAGCTGACGAGGTCGTTGTGGCGATTGCCCCGGGATCATGGATGGCGCCATCTTTGACTCCATCAGAATCCGTCGCCGGATCACCGTCGGTTAGAGTGATTGTAATTGTGTCGTCTCCATCATTGCTCCCGAAAGGAATCACGCTCCAACCTCTTGCAGGATCAACCTTGTAATACTTGGAATCAGTTGGGACGTTCCCAGGATACCTCATTGTCACCGTTACACTGGCGCCGGGGGTGATCCCAACAATGTCGAACTTCGTGGTACCGAATGGAAAGGTGGCAGAAGGTTTTCCGTCCTGCGGCAAGGCAGGATCGTCATGATTTAGTGTCCGAACATTAGCCAATTGGCCCGCGTTCGCGTTGATGAGGATCAGGGAGCCTCCATTAGCCTGTCTCACCTTTGCAGTGTCAGGGTCTTGGAAATCGGGAATACCGTCCCCGTCGAAATCTTCCGTCGCGTCTGTGCCCTCTTCGCTGTCCAGAACCCCGTTTCCATTTGAGTCGCTGCCTTCAATGGAACCGTAAACTATTATTTTTCCCTGATCCACATAGGCCCAGCCAACCTCCAGAAGATCAATATCTGTGGTGCCGGAAGGAAGCGGCTGTACCTTTATAGCCGTGACAGTTCTGCTTGCCGCGCCCGCGTTGTGATCCCAATCGAAGTTGTAAGGCCATATTACATTCTGGTTCGTTGACTTGCTCGACTGGTCGGGCGCGTTGGGAGATTTCTGTGGCGGGACCACTCGGAAAGGACCCTCACCGTCAAGCTTATTGTCCTGGTTCAAAACGCCGGGATCCATACCCTGTCCTTCACGAGCATAAGCAAGGATCATCTTCAGCCCGCCTGGAACAGCTATGGAATCGAGGTGTTTTCTGCCTTTACAGCTTGGCGCGCTGTAATCACACCATCCGTCAACCGTGTTAACCGCAATATCGGCCTGGGTATCATAATAATAAACCGCTGAAGGATAAATACCCTTTACGTAATAGAGTTCAGGATCAGGATCCGAATCAAGAGGGTGATACTGAGCCCAGCCGTCGGGCGCGTATACAAGGATGCCTGTGGCACTTGAAAGGATACCGGCATCTGCCAGCAGAACCTCCATCGGAACCCCCGTATATTCCGCATAAAAGTCCCCGGAACGCGAAGTGTTCATAAGAAGAAACTGTGTGTGTTTACCCAGGGCCTGGAGCTGCGCCTTGGTATAGATCCTTGAAGGGGCAACCACCTTTGACGGATCATCACCGGCATCGCCCGGGAACCTTACTGCCTCTATCTCCTGGATATTCGTATAACCATCGCCGTCAGAGTCTATAGCCTCTATGGCCTTGACAGCCGACGCATTGCGGCCGTTGTCATGATAGTCCTTACCGTATTGATTCATTGTTTCGAGGATATTTCCGCTTCCGTCATAGCCATATTTGTAGTGACACCATTGGCAGCTCCCCAATGTGGTAGTTTTGCCTTTGCTTTCATATGATCCGCCGCTGTGGCACAGGGCGCAGTGATCAAGCTTTGTTCCCGACTTGGCGGGGTAAGTCGCGGTGAAGTTCTTCGAATCGTTTTCTCCCTCATGATGATACGCAGAAAAGGCCTGAGATACCAGGCAAAATGAAATAAACAAAGAAAATCCGCATAACAGAATCTTTTTCACAGTTTTCCTCCTTTTTAACCTTATTTTTATTAGAATCCCATCTGAAATCTTGCAGTTATAACATCTTCCCTATCGCTGTAAATCGCAGTACCGCTAAGCGGATCACGAGCAATAAGAAGAGGTTTGTCGAATTCGGTTCTGGTGAAGTCCACTATGAACTTCACATACCTGCTCAAGAACCAGTTGACGGCGACGCTGTAAGCCTCCGCTCTTCTAACCGAATTGCCTTCCCTTATGAGATAGTCATAGACTGACTCCTCCGCCTCAAAAAGGTCGTATCGTACCGCAAGGCCAAGACCTCCCCATCCTCCTTCCCACAAGCTCTTTCGAGGAATAACCGGAAGGATTCTGCCTCCAGCCAATTCAGGCTCCTCACCTGTCAGCATCCAGAGGAGGGCTCCATAATAGTCTTCCATGCCGGCATCAAACCTCTCGGCGCTGGTGGCAATTCCCTCGAAATCCATCTTTGTGTATTCCCCATAGATCAGAAGAGGGCCATACGCCCATCCCATCTCAACGACATAACGCGAACGCGAGTCAGCATCACGGATTATGTTAAACTTTGCGGCTGAAGCGACATCAAAAAAGCTTGTCAGGCCGGAAGTTTTGACATTAACCTGGACATTTGAGGCATCAACTTCCGCATAGGACGCAGACATACCAAAGTGCAGGTTCTCCAGCGGTCTGAAGCCAATCTCCTTGAATGGTGACAAACCGATCCTCCCGGTCAATTCAGGAGAGTCACTGTTGCCTCCGGTCGAGTCATCAGTACCATCCCCGTTAAATACTCCGACGGCGTAATAAGCGCGATTTTTGAGAAAGGCTCCGTGGAGCATCGCACCGAGGTCCCTTTGCGGGGTGAGATAATAACCCATTGACCTCTCGGCGAAGGGAACTACCTCGTCATCCGATACATGCTCCAGGCCGAACGGTTCTTTGAACTGCCCGATCCTGAATGAGGCAAAGGGAAGGATGGCAGATTCAAGATATGCATCCATAAGCCTGCGGCTTCCAGCTCCCTGGAACTCGTATTCGAATTTGTATGCGAACCTTTTAAGGAGGTTACCGGATAGCGCAAGACGAACCCTGCGCAGGTCGAATTCGTTCTTTTGCGGATCTCCTTCATCGTAGTCAAAATAACGATAGTCAGCCTGCAGGAAGGAGTTAAAACAAAGCGACAAGTCTTCCTTGTCCTCCGAGCCCAGGCAGAATCCATCGTCATAATACGCCGACAAAGGTCTCTCGGTTCTATTCCTGTCTTCCAATATCGTTGCTTTCTCAGATGGCGAAGTGCCCCCTCCGCCGGCCGAACCAAGGGAAGAACCGCCTGAGCCTTGTGATGCCATGAGTGCCCTCTCCTTTTCTTCAAGAAAGCGCTCCTTCTCCTCAAGTGCCCTGTGAACCCTTGCCAGTTCTTTTCTCTCTTCGGCAAGAACAGCCCGCAGAGCATCTGCCTCCTGAGCGGTAAGGGTGCCTTTCCTCTGAAACAGGATGAGCAGTTCCTCCATGGCGCTTGTCTGGCCAAAACATGGCAAAAGGGCTCCCGTCAGTCCATAACAAATAAGAATCAGCATAAAAAAAGCGATCTTAAAACCTCGTCCAACTTCGTTTTTCATGTGTGACCCCTTACCAGTATATGTCTCTCTAGCTTTATAGTCAGTAACGGTAATTCAAGGGTTTTTTATAGTCAATATTTTTTTATAGTCTATTAATTGTTTCTGATATAGCCTTTTATAAAACTATTAATAACTATAAATAACAACCATGATCCACCGGAATTTCGCACTGAAAACCTTAGGAATGAATTTGAGGAAAAGGCAGGCTATAAAAGCCGGCGGAGTAGTTCAAACGGCAGCACAATTCCTATCCGGGGTGACAAGGACAACCGGATGGATATCAGAGTCTATATGAAAATGGATCATCATACCGGCGCGGTCCGTTATGCAGACTTTTACACTTGGATTCGGATTAAGTCCGGAATGACAGGTTAGATTTTCATCCTTCTTTGTGCCCTATCCGGGCATGGCGTTTTATATGAAAATGTCCCTTCCCTATATCCCTCCCCCTTTACCGTCGAAACGTCGGGATGCGGCGGCATTATTCCCTCCCCCTCGAATGGGGAGGGAGGGGTGGGGGTGATTTTCATCCTTCGTTGTGCCCCATTCGGGCATGACCGTTAGTAAAAGAGGTCTGCCCTCTGATCTGTGGGAAAGGGGATTTTCATGCTCGGGGGCGACTAAATCTTCCTGTCACGAACGTTTGGGAGCTATTCATGGTAAAGGGTAAGCAGAATCCCCAAGGCATGGCGGAAAGCAGTCAGGTATGCTGAGATTTTTTACCGGCTAAGTCCCACGCCCTGACGGATCACAACGAAAGATGAAAATAGCCAACAGGTTTAAGCTGTTATTATATAAATTGAATGGGCTATAGACAAGGATCTGCCCTTTCCGGAAAATATTTTTTCGACACAGGCCAGGCCAGTTACTGCCTCAGGAAAAAAGGCGTTCGGCAAAAAAGTGATGAAAGAAGATGGAATAAGTGATACAGATCACATCATAGATCTGATGCTCAAGGGATTCGGCAGATAGATGCACACCAGGAGAAATCCGGAGTTTGCTTCCCGGATCTGCCTGCTTGTGTCGCTGTTTTTCTATTGAGCGACAGAAGACTCTGGAAATGGGGGTAAACTATGCCGCAAGATAGCCTGTTAAAGGGGAAGCGCCTACTCATTGTAGATGATGAACCTGACGTTCTGGAGGTTCTGGAAGAGATGCTTGACATGTGTGAGGTCTCCAAGGCAACCACGTTCGAAGATGCAGGAGAACTGCTGAAGAAAAATGATTTTGATATGGCGATCTTGGATATTATGGGTGTTGACGGTTATAAGCTCCTCAATATCGCCAAGCAAAAAAACATCACCGTAGTAATGTTGACGGCTCACGCATTAAACCCGGACAATCTGGTCAAATCAATCAAGGAAGGAGCGAATTCTTATATTCCCAAAGAGGAGATGTCAAACCTCACTACCTTCCTGATTGATATATTGAAATCCCAGGAGGATGGAAGGTCTTCCTGGAGTCCTTGGAGACAGAGGTTGTCTTCCTCCTTTTTTGAAAAGAAATGGGGACGTAACTGGAAGGAGCAAGATAAGCAGTTCTGGGAGGATTTTGATTCTCGCGACAAGGAAAATAAGCCTTGAAGTCGCTGCTTCAAGACATTTTGGAGCTGTTATCGGAGCGTAAGGGATGTTGATAAAGCCGGATTGTATTCCCTGCATCCTGAATATGGCCGTTACGTCCGTCCGCAAATTATCCCTGGATGAAATTCGTTTCAGATCATTGTTCAGCAGGATACTCAGGATTCCTTCTCTCAGGGGGGAATCCTGGGAGATTACAAGTCCGCAGGTCATAGAATCTGTAATGAAGCTCATAGTTGATGAGACAGGCGACCCGGATCCTTTCAGGGCGATAAAGGCCGACCAGAACAAGAGGATAATGGAGATTGTTCCTTTCCTGCGGAAAATCCTCAGCGAGGCCCCTGACCCCCTCTATCTGGCCGTCAAACTTGCCATCCTGGGCAATACCATTGATCTTATGATGGGAGATCGGCCTACAGACATAGAAAACTTCATAACAGAAAGACTTAAAGCGCCTCTGGACACGAAGGCATACCTTGACTTCAGGGAAAAACTTGAATCATGCAACTCATTGGTCTATCTGGGAGACAATGCCGGTGAAATTGTCTTTGATAAACTTTTGGTCGCGCTGATAACCCAGAGGCATGACATGGATGCGGTGTTCATTGTGAGAAGTGTCCCTGCCCTCAATGACGCGACTATGGATGAGGCAAAAAGCATTGGATTGGACGAAGTAATAAGGGTGATTGAAAACGGGATAAACGGCCCCTGCCCCGGGACCTTGCTTGACAGATGTTCGGCTGAGGTCTCAAATATTATGGCGGGAGCAGATATGATCATCTCAAAAGGCGGGGGGAATTTCGACGCCCTTGAGGGAGAACAGCCGGAGATAAGAGACAAAATCTCATTCATGCTCCTTTCAAAGTGTCAACCTTACTGTGAGTACTTCTGCGTCCGTATGCACGAGCCTATCCTGGCCCACCTCGAAAATATCGTGAAATAGTCCTGCCGGAGATTTATGCCTTAATATTCCATCTTATGGATTTTCACTGCTGGGCGCGGCCTGAGCTACTGACCTGCCAGTTTCAATCCCAGCTCCTTTAACTGATCTTCGCTGACGGAGGAGGGGGCGTTGGTCATTACGCACTGGGCAGTGGTGGTCTTTGGAAAGGCGATGACCTCCCTTATGGAGGATGAGCCTATTAGAAGGGCTACAAGCCTGTCCAGACCGAAAGCCACCCCGCCGTGAGGAGGCGCGCCGTAGCGAAGCGCTTCCAGCAGAAAACCGAACTTCGCATCCGCATCTTCCTTGGAAATACCCAGGAGTGAAAAGACCCTGCCCTGCATCTCCGGATCGTGTATCCTTATGCTTCCTCCCCCTATCTCAACACCGTTTAAAACAAGATCGTAGGCCCTGGCCCTCACCTTCTCAGGTTCTTTTTCCAGCAGATCAAGATCATCGAGGTTCGGTGAGGTAAATGGATGATGCACCGCATCGAGCCTCTTTTCCTCTTCGTTATACTCAAAGAGCGGAAATTCCGTAATCCAGACAAGGGAAAAGACGTCGTCCGGGATAAGCCCCATTTTCCTTGCAACTACCAGCCTGAGCCCTCCCATGATTGCGGTGGCCGTCTTGGCTCTGTCGGCCACCATTATGATCAGGTCTCCTTCCCGGGCAGACGCGGCATCATTAACGGCTTTCCTGGTCCCATCGTCAAAAAACTTCTCAAGCGAAGATTGCCATCCGCCGGCCGTCACCTTCACCCAGGCAAGGCCTTTCCCGCCCAGTGACTCGGCTTCCTTTGAAAGCTCATCTATCGCCTTTCTCGAAAAAGCGGCCGCGCCGCCCGGAACCGCCAGGGCCTTTACGCGGCCTCCGGCATCCACAACCTTTCTGAAGACTCCGAAGCTGCTATTCCCAGCCATTTCCGTTATATCAGCCATCGGCAGGCCGAATCTCAGATCCGGCCTGTCCGTTCCATAAAGGGCCATGGCTTTTCTGTAGGTCATCCTTCTGATCGGAAGCGATATCTCCCTTTTAAGCGCCTTGCTGAAGACATCCGAAACCATAGTCTCGCAGACAGCCATCACATCATCTTCTCCAACAAAGGACATCTCTATGTCCACCTGAGTGAACTCGGGCTGCCGGTCGGCCCTGAGGTCTTCATCCCTGAAGCAGCGCACAATCTGGTAATACCGGTCAAAGCCCCCGACCATCAGGAGCTGCTTGAAGAGCTGTGGTGATTGCGGCAGAGCGTAAAAGAGCCCCTTGTTGACCCTGCTTGGGACCAGGTAATCACGGGCCCCCTCAGGGGTGCTCTTCGTAAGGAAAGGGGTTTCCACATCAACGAATCCCTGCCTGTTTAAGCACTCCCTGATGCAGGAGGCTATCTGATGTCTTTTCAGAAACGCCTTGAATACCTGCGGCCTTCTAAGTTCAAGATAACGGTACTTTAGTCGCAGAACTTCGGACGCGTCAACGGCACCGTCCACCTGGAACGGAGTGGTCTCTGCACGGTTTAGGATCTTAAGATCAATTGCCCTGACCTCTATTTCGCCTGTCCCGAGATCCTTGTTTTCCTGCCCTGAAAGGCGTCTTGCCACTACTCCCTTAAGCGCTATTACCCATTCATTCCTCAAGAGGGAGGCCTTTTCGTGTGCCTGTGGTGATTCCGCAGGATCAAATACGATCTGGGTAAGACCTTCCCTGTCCCTCAGATCCACAAAGATCAGACCGCCTAAATCCCTCCGGCCGTTTACCCAGCCCATAATAATTACTTCTCTTCCAACATCACCGGCGCTCAAGGTGCCGCAAGTGTCGCTCCTCCTCCAATTAACCATTGATTCGTTCAACGCTTCACCTCATTTTTTCTACCGGCGATGCCGGGGATTATTCCGTCTCCCAATAGTGTGATTTCATGCGTCCTTGCGGCTGTATCCTACAACCACTCCCGTATAGGGCACAATGAAAGATGAAAATACCTTACGTCCTAACCGGACCCGATCCGGAATCCAGATGTAAAAGACTGGATACCGGCATATGCCGGTATGGCGATGTATTTTCATATAAACGGTCATGCCGTGGCCGAGCGCAATTAAAGATGAAAATACCCCTTCGCTTCGCTCCTCCCCCCTTGACGTGGGAGGAAGGGGTGGGGGTGATTTTCATGTAAATCTTCATTCCTGGGGATTCAACATGCCAAGGGTCCAGACATAATTCCTCAGCCTCTAAGTAACGTTCTTTCAGGCTCGCTTATAAGAGGAAATCCGTCCCTAGTGTCTCTCAGCCAGACTTACCAGCCTATCCAAAGGCACAGTCTCCTGCGCCTTGGTTGCCATGTCCCGCACGATAGCCTCTCCCCTCTTGAGTTCATCTTCCCCCAGGATAATCACTTTGCCGGCATTGAGCTTATCCGCCCTCTTCAACTGGGCTTTAAGGCCCTTTTCGCCGTATTCCATCTCCACGCGAAGGCCCTTTTTCCTGAGAGCGGCAATTATAGGAAATATCCTCTTCTTGCTTGCTTCACCCAGGGCCGCCACAAATATGTCGGCCCCCTTAGAATACCTTGGTATAGTGTCCTCCAGGAGTGCCGCCACCCTCTCCATTCCGACTGCAAACCCTATTGCCGGCATCTCAGGGCCTCCCAGCATCTTCACAAGCCCGTCATATCTTCCTCCGCCTGCGACCGCGTTCTGGGCGCCGAGCCGGTCAGTCTGTATCTCAAAGGTAGTCTTGCAGTAGTAATCAAGGCCTCTCACAAGATTGGGAGCAAATGTAAAGGCAAGGCCTGCCAGATCGAGATAGGACTTCACCTGGTCAAAGTGCTCCGCGCATCCCCGGCAGATGTGTTCGGATATGGAAGGCGCTCCCTTAATTGCCTCTTTGCATGATTCCACCTTGCAGTCAAAGACCCTCAGGGGATTTAATTCCGCCCTTCTCCTGCAGTCCTCACACAGGGAATTTCTTATTCCGGAGAGATAACCACTTAGCGTGTTTCGGTATCCCGGACGACATGAGACGCAACCCAGGGAATTGATGCAGAGCCTTACTTCATAAATTCCTATCGCTTCCAGGATAGTCATGGCCATAATCACCATCTCAGCGTCGCTCACAGGACCAGGATCGCCAAGAAGCTCCGCGTTTATCTGATGAAACTGCCTCAATCTTCCCTTCTGGGGTCTTTCATGACGAAACATCGGACCAATAGTGTAAAGCTTATGCACTCCCCCGGCCTCGTGAAGGCCGTTTTGCAGATAGGCCCTCACCACGGATGCTGTTGCCTCCGGTCTTAGCGCCATTCCCCTTCCCTTGCTGTCGCTAAGCGTGTACATCTCCTTTGAAACGATATCGGTCTCCTGGCCTATGCCTCGGCTGAAAAGCTCAGTAAACTCCATGGCCGGAGTCCTGATCTCAAGAAAACCAAAGGAAGAAAAGACCTTCCTCGCGGTCTCCTCTATCCCCTGCCAAAGCCCGGTTTCGGGCGGAAGTATGTCTCTGAAACCCTTAATGCTTGAAAACTCCAAAATAATCTGCCTCCAATCTATTTACCGTGAAAATACACCCCCTGCCCTGACCCTCCTCCGTCATGTAAGAACGGAGAATTTTCATGCGCGGGAGCTACAAAACATATGATATCCAAAATCCGGGGTAGGTGCGGCTTCAGCCGCACAGGTAGCGTGCGCCGTGCGCCTGAAGGCGGACCTACAGGACCTGATCTCTGCTCTGCTTTCCCTGACCTGCGCAAAGCCATCCCTCCGATTTATTAAAATGATACGATGAAACTATCTCGTGTCCATCCGGAAATGAGATAGTTTCGTCGAGTTCAAGGCGGGCGATAATTTTAACCACAGGAATACATGGACGTATTTCGAGGATTAAAATTTGAGCCCAACGCCGAAATCGGTGAAAATAGCCATTTCCGGATGGACACTATCTCATTTACGGTTGAACACTAGCTATCAACCTGCTACAGCCAGTGACGCGAAAGTTATCGCCTGGAAATTCAATCTTCGCCCTTCCCGCGGATAAGAGAAGGATCATATTCGTCAGGTCTTTCATATCCCATAAGATTCAGGATAGTTGCAGCTACATTTGAAAGCCCCATCTTATCCGGAGGCGCCATCTCATATTCACCCATATACTCTGGATCATATACGGCAAAGGGCACGGGGTTGAGGGTGTGGGCCGTCTTGACACTCACGTTGCCCTTTTTGTCCTTTGTCGTCATCTCATCGGCGTTTCCATGATCGGCAGTAACAACCGCTATCCCGCCCAGTCTTTCAATTACAGCAAGAAGTTCCCCCACACATGAGTCAACAACCTCAACCGCTGCAATGGCGGCTGCCATGACGCCTGTGTGGCCGACCATGTCACCGTTTGCGAAATTGACCCTCCCGAATTGATAGCTGCCGCTTAGAAGCATCTCAACGGTTGCCGCCTTCACCTCAAATGCCTTCATGGCAGGCGTTGTCTCGAACCTTACCCTGTCAGAGGGCACCTCCACATAGGTCTCGAGACTCTCATCAATGTATCCTGAGCGGTTCCCGTTCCAGAAGTACGTCACGTGTCCGAACTTCTGGGTCTCGGCAATGGCAAAGCTCCTCACGCCTTCAGCGCACAGATACTCACTCACTGTCCTGTCAATAGCGGGAGGCACCACAAGGAATCTCGGAGGCATATGGGTGTCTCCGTCATATTCCATCATGCCAGCGTAAAGCACGTTAGGTAACGGTCCGCGATCAAAAAATGGAAAATCCTTCTCAGTAAAGGCCCTCGATATCTCTATGGCCCTGTCTCCCCTGAAGTTGAAATTGATAACTACGTCTCCGTCAAGAATCTTCCCGACAGGCGATCCGGTATTATCCGCTATGACAAATGCATCCAGGAACTGATCCGTCACTGCGGGGTCTTCTGCGTAAAGGGTCTTGATTGCCTCTGACGCGGACGAAAACTTCCGGCCCTTACCAAGCACGTGAGCTTCCCATCCCCTCCTTACAATCTCCCAGTCCGCTCCATATCTGTCCATGGTCACCCTCATGCGGCCCCCGCCAGAGGCGACCCTATAATCCATCCCCCTGGAAACGCTTATCTTCAAGAGAAGTTCCTCAGTAGGTTCCACGTATCTCAGGGCCGACTTTTCCTCGACATCCCTCCCGTCCAGTAGCGTGTGTATTCTCACTGACCCGAACCCGGACTCGGCGCATTTTTCAACAAGCCTGTAGAGTTGATTTATATGGGAATGGACGTTTCCGTCGGACAAAAGTCCTATGAAATGAATGGTTCCGCCGGCCTTGGCCCTTTCGGATATATCCTGCCACATCTGAGTGGAAAAGATCTCTCCAGTCTCAATGGCCCTATTTACAAGAAGGGCGCCCTGCGCGAATACCCGGCCTGCGCCGAGGGCGTTGTGCCCAACCTCGCTGTTTCCCATATCTTCATCGCTCGGAAGTCCTACTGAGATTCCATGGGCCTTGAGGGTGCAAAAAAGCCGCGAGGCGAAAAGACGATCCAGATTAGGGGTCTTTGCCAGATAAACGGCATTGTGATCCCCGGGGATGCCTATCCCTATTCCGTCCATTATTATTAAAAGCAACGGCCCTTTTCTCCCCTTAAAATAATCGAGTTTTTTTAATTTTAATGCCATATTTATTCCCTAATCCGTTATCTTCACAAGTCTGAGTCCGACAGTGCTGTAGCGACTTGCCGGATGGGCAAAGTTTCTGTTTGCAGAGCGGCAAAGATGGCCGTATTTAAACCAGCTCCCGCCTCTTCGAACCCTGCGGCTTCCAATAGCGGGGCCTTGGGGATCAACGGCCTCCCCTTCGGGATAAGCCCCATACCAGTCGGAGCACCACTCCCATAAGTTTCCGTGCATGTCGTAGATGCCCCATGCATTAGGAGAAAAGCTTTTGACCGGAGCAGGCGAGGAGGCCGAAATCCCCATACCTGCCACTTTCTGAGCGCAGTCATTTGCGCCCTGCATGTTGTTGGCGTATAGGGCCTTTGAGCAATCTATTTCATCGCCCCAAAAAAAGGCGGCATTTGATCCGGCCCGGCAGGCATACTCCCACTCGGCCTCCGTCGGGAGCCTGTATTTCCCATCACCCATACTGTTGAGTCTGTCTATGAACCTGACACAGTCATTCCATGAAACCCTGGTGACAGGAAGGTTTCCGCCTTTACTTGCACCCATCATTCTCCTTCCCATAACCGACTTCCATTGAGCTACGGTAACTTCAGTCGTCTGTATCAGGAAAGGCCTGCTTATAATAACCTTGTGGGGTTTTTCGTCCAGGTCCCTTCTCTTTTCGCTCGCCGGGCTCCCCATAATAAAGGAGCCGGCCGGGACCTGTACAAACTCCATTCCGAGTCTGTTGACAAATGATTGTCCTCCCGAGGCCTGATCAATAAACATAAAGGATGACGCCGCCAATAACGCAAATAAGGCAGCAGAAACAAAAGTCACCAAGGTTCCATTTCCTGCTCGCTTCTTCATGGTTGTCTCTCTCGGAAAGGCTGCGATTTTTTTAACAGGCATCCCCGGATGCCCTGGAAAACGGTTCTGTCAAGATAGCACTAATGATCCAATGATAAAAGGAGGGATTTGCGATGTTGGTAACAAACGTTATTACAAGGTAACTTTCGCATGCCAAAGAAACTTTATCCATCCCGCAAAACCAATTACTCGTCCCCATTATTCAGATTGTGCTGATACCATTGCACATACTGAAAAGGGGACAATCCATCGTATCTGTCAGGGAAGCAACGGGACATGGCATTTTATGGATTTGAAGCATATAGAAAGACCCTGTGAAATATCGTTGCCCGGCGACCGCGTATGGTTTTGAATGCAAGGGATTCGCGCAATGTTCAGCTCCGGGGGATGTCAACTCGCAGGGTTAAGGTCGAATCGTCAGGGTAAACATTGCCAAGGAAGACCGTCGACTCTTCACGATGATTCCTTATGGGAGTCCGAGTTGTAATCGGGCCTATAATCGTCGCTCCTCTTTTTAGAGAATCAATAGATGGCCCTTTGCCATGTAAGGGCCGGTCGCCCCATTCCTCTTCCACCCCGGCGGATCGCCACGCCCGGCAAAAAACGGCGCAACGCAAGTTCCTAAAAAATGAAACCGGTTGCGCCTATCTATGCGATCTGGTATAAATTGAAATAGACGTTTCAAGCTGAAGGAGGTGCTGCTCCGTGTCACAACTTGTCGAGGCAATCTTTGAAAATGGCGTATTTAAACCGCTTCAACACATTCCCATGAAAGAGCATCAGAAAGTCGAGATAAGGATCATTTCCGTGGAAGACTGGTCACATCGATTCAAGCGTATTATCGATAAGATACACCTTCAGTCATCCAAGTATTCTGCCGATCAAATAGAAGAAGACATATCTTTGGCATTCAAAGACGTAAGGGCCGAAAAACATGACCGTTAAGGCGGTCATTGATACCAATATCTGGGTTTCAGCACTCATCAATCCGTTTGGTTTTCCGGCCAAATTAAGAAATGCCTTTGAAAGGGGTCTCTTTCAGCCTGTTATTTCCGAACCCATGATCGAAGAGATCATCGAAGTCTTGAAACGACCGAGGATCAAGGACAAATATGGCATCACAGAAAATGACATCCAGGAGTTGGTGCTCCTCATAGAGGAAAGATCCCTGCCTGTTTTGGTTTCGGGTTCACTCAAGCTCTGCCGTGATAAAGATGATGACTTCATCATCGAAGCAGCCATCGTGGGTGAGGCCCAATACCTCGTGACTAGAGATGACGATATGAAATTCGACCCGACTCTGGCCTCGATCGTCTCGGGGCATGGGGTCACCATCACGACAGTGTCCAAATTCCTTTCGGCCATTACAACTGGCTAAAAACATCTTATATTATAGCCACCTATATCCAATTATTCCTTCTTCATTTCTCACTGCCCCCGTTCTGCATTCCGACTTTCCCGCTCACCCTTTATTCTTAACTTCCCAACGCCTCCCTCACTTTCCGCGCCAGTTCCTCCATGCTGAGGGGTTTCTGGGTGAGGCGGGAACCTTTTTCGACCACACTGCGTTTGGGGATGATGTCGGCCGTGTAGCCTTATATGAACAGGCACTTGAGGCCTGGCCGGGTTTCAAGAAGCCGCCTTGACAATTACCCGACCGTCCATCTGGGGCATCCCCGCGTCGGTCAGGAGAAGCGGGATTTCCTCGGATGGTTCCCTGGCCAGCCCAATAGCCAGGTCGAGCGTCCCCCCAGTAAGCACCCTGTACCCAAACCGTTCCAGAGGTATCTCTAGTATCCTCCAGCCACAGCAGTAATGATGGCTATGGCCCTTTGCCATGTAAGGGCCGGTCGCCCCATTCCTCTTCCGCCCCGGCGGGCCGCCCCGCCCGGCAAAAAACGGCGCACCGCAAGTCCCTCTTACGGCCATGCCCGGGCAGGGCACAACAAAGGATGAAAATCACCCCCCCACCGATCCCTCCCCCTTCGAGGACAAGGGATAAAGGGAATGGACATTTTCATATAAAAAGACAAAATTATTGAAAACCCCTGCCTTCATCAACTATAAGAAAGCAGGACAGGGGCATATCCAGGTTATCGTTAAATGACCATTGTCTGTTCCGATAGCTGGTGCCCGGGATCTATTTTCACGGCCAAAGGAGGCGTTTCAGCCGTGAGCTTTTGTGAAAGGAAAATTTCAATGGTTCAAAAGATTTTAATTATCGGGGCGGTTGCACTTGGGCCGAAGGCCGCCTGTCGCATCAAAAGGCTCTCTCCTGAAACCAAAGTAACCATGGTGGATCAGGGAAGCCTCATTTCTTACGGCGGATGCGGCATACCGTATTTTGTATCAGGTGATGTAAGCGACGCAAGCCAGCTTCAGTCCACAAGCTTCCACATGGTCAGGGATGAGAAGTTTTTCAGAGAAGCAAAAGATATCGAGGTAATCACGAGGACAAAGGCTAAATCCATTAACCGGGCTAGGCAGGTGGTCCTGGTGGAGGATCTTCAGACCGGCGAAGAGAAGGAGCTGCCCTACGACAGGCTCATTCTCGCGACCGGGAGCAGGCCCAGACGCATTTCAGTACCCGGCTCAGACCTCAAAGGAGTATTTACTGTATCCAATCTGGATGAGGCAATGGCCATAAAGACAAAGATCGCAGCCGGAGAGGTGGGTAAGGCGGTTCTCATAGGGGGCGGGGCAATCGGGCTTGAAATGGCTGAGGCCCTGAGCGATCTCTGGGGTATAGAGACCACCGTTGTGGAGATCGCCGACCAGGTACTTCCCGGCGTAATAGGTAAAGCAATTGCCCGTATGGCCCAAAACCACATAGTTGAAAAGGGCGTCTCACTTCAACTTTCCAGTCGCGTAGTAAGCATGGAGGGAGACGGTAAAGTGAGCGCCGTAGTGACAGAAAAGGGCCCTATAGAGACGGATATGGTTATCATTGCGGCAGGTGTAATCCCTAACAGCGATCTTGCCGGAGATGCCGGTCTGAGGCTGACTGAGAGAGGGGCTATATGGGTGAACAGCAGAATGCAGACCTCAGACCCCAGCATTTACGCGGGCGGCGACTGCGTTGAGATACCCAATCTCATAACCGGGAGGCCGGGCTTTTATCCCCTCGGTTCCATGGCCAATCGCCAGGGAAGGGTCATAGGGACAAACGCCGTTGGAGGGAGGGCAAATTTTGAAGGGGCCGTCGGATCTTTTGTCATAAAGATCTTTGACCTTTCGGTTGCAAGCGCCGGGCTCACCCTTGGGGCAGCTGAGAAGGCAGGCTTCGATCCCGTCAGCGCATTTGTGGTGCAGTTTGACAGGGCACATTTCTATCCTGAAAAGGATCTCCTATATCTTGAACTGGTGGCAGACAGAAAAACCAGGCAGGTTCTTGGAATCCAGGGCCTCGCTGACAAGGGTGATTCTATGCTTGCAAGGATAAACGCTGTCGCCTCCCTTCTAAGGCACAAGCCCGAAGTGGCTGAGATAGGAAACATCGAGATACCGTACTCTCCTCCGTTTTCAAGCGCGATGGATATAATAAACGCGCTCGGCAACACCGCTGAAAATATCATCGAGGGGAGAAACAAGGTTATTGAGCCTGAGGACTTTGCCTCATGGTGGGAGAACCGGGGAAAGGGCGATGCCTTCTTCCTTGACTGCAGAGGCTGGGGTAATGCCGAGCCGTTTGTGAATAAATATCCCGATCATTGGATAAGCATCCCGCAGGATGAACTAAGGGCAAGACTGGGTGAAGTTCCGAAGGACAGGCCAATAGTGCTTATATGCAACACCGGAGTGCGTTCCTACGAGGCCCAGCTCATCCTGAACCAGGCCGGCATTACCAATACCTTCAACCTTCAGGGAGGCATGGCCGCAATCAAAAAAAGCGGCATACGCCTATGACGCAAGAAACCATGGGTTTCTCGAAAAGTAGTAGATGCTGACAATAAGATTAGTGGTCGTTGACAGGACAAGAAACGCCTTTCTCAAGGAGGGGGAGGAGTTTTATATAAAAAGGATAAAACGGTATGCGCGTCTTGAATGGATCGAGGTGAAACCGGAAGGCAAAAAGGCCATTTCCTCTCCCGAGGATGCGATGGTCTCCGAGGGTAAGGCCATCGCAAGGAAACTTGTTCCGAGGCAGTACGTTATCTCACTGGACAGGGAAGGCAGGGCATTGGATTCCATTGAATTTGCAAGGCTCATCGAGAGGCTTTCCATGCATCAGAGCGGCATCTGTTTTATCATAGGCGGAGCGCTAGGGATATCACGCGAGGTCCTTGAAAGGTCAAACGAAAGGATTTCCCTTTCAAGAATGACCCTCACCCACGAAATGGCCCGCATGGTCCTGCTCGAACAGCTTTACAGGGCATTCACCATACTCAATAACGAGAAATACCACAAATAGGTCTTGCCTTATCAGGCAAGAGAACCGCCATCCACCGTGATGGTTTCGCCCGTGACGAACCCGGAGAGATCAGACGCGAGGAAAAGAACGCTTCCCACAACGTCTTCCACCTCGGCAATCCTCCCCATGGGAATCATCCTGGTGAGTTCAGGAAGAAGGGATTCGTTTCCCCAGAAAAACTTGCTGAAGCCTGTTTTGACCATGCATGGAGCCACGGAGTTAACGGTTATCTTTTCCTGGGCAAGCTCCACCGCAAGCACCCTTGTGAGCATCTCAAGGCCCGCCTTGGCCACGCAGTAAAAGCCCATTCCCATCGCAGCCTTTCTAGCGGCAATAGAGCTTATGTTTATTATCCTTCCCTCACCGGACTTCCTGATGAGCCTCACCGCCTCTTTTGTAACGATATACGGCCCTTTTAGATTTGTCTCCATAACCTTATCAAAAAGAGACTCATCCGAGTCTATCAAAGAGGGAGTAAAAATGTTCATGCCGACATTATTTATAAGGATATCAAGTCGTCCTAACTCCGCTTCAAGCGATTCAATCAGTGACTTGACCTGATCTGCTTTCCCGATATGGGCTGGTCTTGCCATAACTTCATGGCCCAGAGACTTGAACTCTGCCCTGACTGCATTGAGCGTATCTTCCTTCCTTCCGCAAATCATGACCTTAGCACCCCTTTCCGCCAGGGCCAGGGCGATTGCCTTGCCTATTCCTCTGCTTCCACCCGTAACCAAGGCCACCTTACCCGAAAAATCAAGTTCCCTCTTATCCACAGCTTGCCTCCTTATGTGTTATTGTCCTCAAAAGGTTCACCTCGAATTTATATACCCGATTCCCCCTCACCTCGTAAATACCTTGCATTTTTCTCAGGATTGTTCACAATTCTTTGTTAACGTAGCGACGCAGGAGGATATCTTAATGAAATTCATAGTAATAGGAGGGGATGCGGCCGGCATGAGCGCGGCAAGCAGGGCAAAAAGGAACCTGCCTGAACTTGAAGTGACTGTTCTTGAGCAGGGTGAAGACGTATCTTACAGCGCTTGCGGAATGCCCTATAATTTAGCTGATCCTTTTCGAGAAATGGATGATCTTGTCGTAAGAAGGGCCGAGGTCTTCAGGGAAAAGCAGGGGATAGATCTCAGGCTTCGGCATCGAGTTGATGCCATTGACAGAATAGGGAGCAGCGTTAAAGGGACTGATAATAAGGGAAGGCCGTTCTCCCTTTATTACGACCGACTCCTGATTGCTACCGGCGCGTCACCCCTGGTGCCGCAGATACCAGGGACCGATCTTCCCGGGGTATTTGTGCTCAAGGGACTCCACCATGGAAGGCAGATCAAGGACTACCTCAGAAAGGTCCATGCTCATAAGGCAGTAATCATAGGGATGGGCTATATCGCCCTTGAGATGTGCGAGGCATTCAGGGCGCTTGGTATTGAAGTCGCGATGGTAAAGCCCCGGCCGGTTCTGCTGCCGAGGATGCATAAGAGGCTTTCAGAAATTATAAAGACTGTACTGGAGAAAGAATCTGTTGAACTCTTTGCCGGAGTCGAACCCCGAAGTATTGAAAAAGAGGGCGATCTGGTGCGGCTGTCTTGCTCCGGTCAAGAATTCAAAGCAGACCTTGTGCTCGTCGCCGCGGGGATAGAGCCCAACAGCGGACTTGCACTTGATGCGGGGCTGGAATTAGGGCCATCTAATTCTATTGCAGTTGACCGGAGTCTAAGGACTTCGGATGAAAAAATATTTGCCGCCGGTGACTGCTCAGATGCCTATCATGTGGTAACAGGCCGTAAGGTATGGATACCGCTCGCCTTGAGGGCAAACAGGGCCGGATGGGCTGTGGCGGATAATGTTACCGGCGGTGAGGCATCGCTCGACGGAGTTGCAGGCACGGCTGTCTTCAAGGTTTTTGAGCTGGAAGTTGCGACAACAGGCCTCAATATGGAAGAGGCTAAATCAGCCGGATTCGACCCTGTGGAAGTGGTTATAGAATCAAGGTCAAGGGCGCACGCGCACGCCGGGTCATCAAATATACTGGTTTATATGGCTGCGGACAAGCCTAGCGGAAGGCTTCTAGGGGTGCAGATGGTGGGCAGGGAAGGCGTTGCCCACCGGATAAACTCCGCTGCAGTCGCGCTTCATCAGCACATGACAGTCGAGGCATTCAGCCAGTGCGATCTGGCCTATGCCCCGCCTTTCAGCCCGGTATGGGACCCGCTGCTCACAGCCGCAAACCAATTACTCAAGGCCCTGTAGCAGTTTATCCTCATGGAACGGCAAGAGGGCAACCATATAATTGCTTCGCCTGCTTACCGGATCACTCCTTGGCCCAGATGGCAAGCCCCATTGAGTGACGGTTTTCAATTATGGGATGATTCGGAGTCACCCTGACATTTACCCCGAATTGTCCCACCTCCTCAAACCGCACATCGGCTGCGTATCTATATGAGCGATCAGCGAAGGCCTCGGCAGGTTCCATGGGATGTTCAAAGCGATCCAGGAAATGTCCCGTATGATCAAGCCGGCCGCAATATGAACCTACCATGACATCCTTGGGCTCCAGCTCTCCCAGCGTGACATCTGCCTCAACGTGATAGGTTCCTCCGACCTCAAGCTCTGATATCTGCTGCATCCTTACCCCCTTTATGGAGACCCCGGACCAGTTATACATGATCTTCTCTCTCCAGGCCGCCAGCTTCTTGAGCCCATCTCTTTCGGAACCCATCAGCTTTTCTTCATGTACGGCGGCCGGCAGATAAAACCTATCCCAGTATTCCTCAACCATGCGATGGCTGTTGAATACCGGGCAAAGTCTGCGCAGGGACAATTTCATCATGGCAAGCCATTTGCGGGGCAGCCTGTCCGCGCCCCTGTCGTAGAATAGAGGGACAACGTCTTTTTCCAGTATATCGAAGATGGCCCTGCTCTCCAGATCATCCTGAAATCCCTCGTCCTGATATTCCTCGCCCCTGCCTATTGCCCAGCCGATCTCTCTGTCATATCCCTCGTCCCACCATCCGTCCAGGACGCTCATGTGCAAAGCCCCGTTTGCCACGGCCTTCATGCCGCTCGTGCCGCAGGCCTCAAGGGGTCTTCTAGGCGTATTGAGCCATATATCCACCCCCTGAACCAGTTGGCGCGCTACCTCCATGTCATAGTCCTCAATAAACACTATTCGGCGTCTGAAATCTTCCATCTCGGCAACCTCAACCAGGTGTTTAATGAGTTCCTTTCCCATGTGGTCCTGCGGATGGGCCTTGCCGGCGAAAATGATCTGCATCGGTTTGGTGCTGTTAGTAAGAAGTTTATGAAGCCGATCCATGTCTCTCATTATCAACTGCGCCCTCTTGTAGGGAGCAAAGCGTCTGGCAAATCCTATCGTGAGGGCCTCGGGGTCAAGTATCTCATCAACTATCGCTATGTCCCTGTTTGAAAAACCCCTCCTCGCCATCTGATCTCTCAGTCTGCGGCGGCAGAATCCCACCAGCCTTGCCCTTGCCTGCTCATGGGTCCTCCATAGTTCCGTGTCAGGAATCCTGTCAACGCGCTCCCATACCTTTTCGTTGTCAGGGTCTTCAATCCATCTGGGCCCCATGTACCTGTTGTAGTGTTCGGCCATCCCCTGGCATATCCATGTAGGTATATGAACACCGTTTGTAGTGTAGCTTATTGGAAGATCAATTTCAGGGGTCTTAGGCCATATCTTCTGCCACATTTTTCTGCTCACCCTGCCGTGGAGGCGGCTTACGGCGTTATTCCACGTGGAAAGCCTCAGCGCCAGAACCGCCATTGAAAAAGGCTCTTCTCGATCTCTGGGATTTTGCCTGCCGAAACCAAGCATCACATCAAAGCTTATCCCTAGGGACCTAGCGAAATCCTCGAAATACGCCCTCATGAGATCGGGATGGAAAAGATCAATGCCGGCAGGAACAGGGGTATGTGTGGTAAAGACACTGGTTACCCGAACAAGCTCCAGGGCTTCGTTAAAAGTCAAATTCGCCTCCGCCTTAAGGCTGCGTATCCTCTCAAAAGCGGCAAACGCGCTATGACCCTCGTTCATGTGAAAGATAGTGGCCTCTATGCCCATCTCCTTCAGCATCCTCACCCCGCCTATTCCGAGAACGATCTCCTGCCTGATCCGCATATCCCGGTCCCCTCCATAGAGCTGGGATGTAATGCTTCTCATCCACGGCGAGTTCTCAGGCACGTTCGTATCGAGAAGATAAAGTTCAGTTCTTCCGACATCGACCAGCCACACCTGTATCCAGACCTGCTCACCCCTGAGGGGAAGGACGATCCGAACGGGAGTTCCATCCTGCCTCTTAACCAGTTTCATTGTTGTGGACGTAAACTGGATAGCGGGATAGGTCTCCATCTGCCAGCCCTCTTTGCTCAGGTACTGCCTGAAATATCCCTGCTGATAAGCCAGGGATATCCCCACTATCGGAAGATTTAAATCGCTAGCGGACTTGAGATGATCCCCGGACAATATCCCCAGACCCCCGGAGTAGATGGGAAGACAGGCTGCCAGGCCGCACTCGGCAGTAAAATAGGCCACTTTAAAGGGAGTCTCCCTCTCACCGAATATCTTTGGATTTCTCTTCTCTGCCCTGTACCTGTTGAATTCCTGGATCACCCTGTCCATGTGGGCGAGAAAACCCTCATCGGAGGAGAAGTTATCCAGATCACCCTGCCTGAGCTTCCCCAGAAGGGCAACCGGGTTTCTTCCGGTCTCCTCCCAGAGATCCGGATTGAGTCTCCTGAACAGGTCATTAGTCTCATAGTTCCATTCAAACCAGACATTGTGGGCGAGATCTTCGAGCGGTTTTAACCTCTCCGGGATGTGTGGCTTTACTTCGATGGATGCAATCGGGATTGTCATGTCGGCTTAACCTCTCTTGCTAATTATTTATGTAAAGATGGCAACTGCACAGTTTTTCAGGTTCACGGTTATCGGTTCACAGCTCACGGTTATCGAAATCGAATTCCTCTGTAATATTATGCATTGATGATCCGGCGGCATCTTGTATTTGTTTATTCGTACGCGTTCAAAAATCCGGGGTAGGTGCGGCTTCAGCCGCACCGAAATCGTGCGCCGTGCGCCTGAAGGCGCACCTACAGAACCTGATTCCTTAGTCTGCATGTCCTGATCGGCGCAAATCCGTCCCCCCAATTATTGAGCTGATACGATAGTTTTATCAAACGCTCATGACAGAAATATTTTGTCGCCCCCCGCTAATGAAAATCCTACTCCGGCTCCACACTCTACGAGGTCGAGGATTTCCCTCCCCCCGCGCGGGGGAGGGTCGGGGTGGGGGGTGTATTTTCACGGTAAATTCAAGGCGAATGATCATTTTAATCACAGAAATACATTAAGGTAAACAGCTATCCAATCCTTGTTCCGGCCTTAGCCGGAATGACGACCCGGCTTCCGGATCGAGCCCGGCTTTTTTAGATTCGGCATTTTCATGCAACCAGCCATAATCTACACCAAGGTCACTCCTTGTTTTTGAACTTGAACTCCATCTGCGTCGGTCTTATGTGCACCACCTGAACCCTGTCGTTAGGGAGAAGCACTTGATCCCTGTTGACGGGAAAAACGGAATAGCCCAAATGAGCCAGAGAAAGATCAATCTCAATTTTGACGTCACTGACTGAAAGTGTGCTGGCATCCCTTCTCAGACCTCGCACTGTAAGGTTCACCCTGGGGTTTACCGGTTCCACTATCTCTTTGTTTTCCGGAAGGTTGCGCAATACCGGAGGCACGGCAAAGCTTACTTCAAAATCCTGCTGGCCTGCAAGGAGAAGCCAGATGGCCGAAACACCCAGCAGGGATATAAGTTTGGGCAGCCAGTTGACTGTTACATAAGAACTGATTTGCGATCCCCAAGAAAGACTTGGAGAGGCCTTCGGTGCCATGCCCTCGGAGATCATGGTCGAAAGCGCCTGCTTTTCTTTTATCTCCGTAATCCTTCCGCCCCTCGCTACAGAGACATTTCCCCTTTCCTCCGACACGGCTATGACCCAAGCGTCGCACCTTTCGCTCAGACCCAGGGCGGCCCTGTGTCTTGTTCCCCATTCATTGGGAAGCCCGTCAGCCGAACTCAACGGGAGATAACAGGCCACCCCGGCTATCCTCCCATCCCTTACTATTGCTGCCCCGTCATGGATCGGCGATTCCTTATGGAATATACTCATAAGCATCTCATAGCCGGCATCCGCATCAATAGGATGCCCGCCTGTAATCAGCTCGTCAACCCTTTCGGCCCGCTCCAGAATTATCAAGGCCCCAATCCTGCGTGAAGCGAGTCTGAATATCGCGTCCGCCAAATCGTCCACCCAGTCGCTGGAGGCTTGAGACTTCCTGTGACCAAGCATCCTGACAGGGTTCACCTTTTCAAGCACCTGTCTAATCTCCGATTGAAACAAAATGATGAGCAGGATGACGAGTACCTGCCATAGTATCTGAAAGACCCAGGTAGTGAGGAAAAGGCCCCAGCTCTTTGCTATAGTAAAAACGACCCCGATTACCATCATCCCAATGAGGGCTTTATAGGCCTTTGTCCCCCTGAACCACAGGTAGAGATAATAAACCAGTGCGGACAAAAGCAGGATATCGGCTATGTCTCTTATCCGCATTGTCGTCAAAATAGCAAGAAAATCCATTGCTCGATATTTGTCCTCGCGTTCGTTCCGACGCCCGGCTGGGGTGGGAAAAAGGTATTTCCTTGAGGCCGGGCTTATAACGTCTTTACTTGCGCCTTTTTTCTTCTCCGCCAAACGGATCGTAACAAGATAATTAAAAAAGGCAGGGTGATAAAAGCTGCATCGTCCCATCTACCCGCTGAAAAGTCCGGCATGAAATAGTAAGTGATACCACCTGCTAACAGACTTATTCTTATGCACCTTCCATATCCGGCAAAGGTGAACACACGCAGGAATATAAGGTATAGAAAAGACCAGAAGAAGAAAAGGGCAAAGTTGGTAATGACCCGGTATCCGGGAGGAATCAGGCCGGCTATATGCCTTGCTGTTCTGTCCAGAATGCCTCGCTCTTCCCTGAGCCTTATTCCGGCAACTTCTCCGACGGTTATCTTATCGTCTATATGAACGCCCGCCGGGATGAGCATGTCGAGCGTAACTGGGCATGCGGTCTTATGTAGCTTATCGTTTAGAGCCCTGAATGGAAGGCGGCTAACATGGTCTAGAAAGAGATATGCCCCTGCCCCAAAAGCGATCAGCAATAGGATCGGGGTCAAACGCCAAATATGATTTGCCTTCCCAGTCGTTCAGTTACCCCGGGGCTTAGGCTGCAAGGCCTTTTCTATTCGTTCCAACATCTCTTTGTCCCCTGCTGAAAGCTCTCTGGCCTTCTCGAAGTGGAACCGGGCCATCCTCATATCCCCCTTCTTCTTGAAGAAGAAACCAAAATTGAAATGGGCATGAGAAAGCCTATCAAGTTTTCCGTATGATACACCTAAATTATGAAACACATCATCCCTTACCGGGGGAAATGCCTTGAGCCTTTCATAGATAGACACCGCCTTTTCATGCTCTTCTTTGCTTTGATAGCACCCGGCAAGGATGAAAAGAGCCGCCTTGTCATCCCTGTCCTTTTCGAGGACCTTGTTCAATAAAGCTATCGCATCCTCGGTGTTCCCACTTGACTGATACATCTCCGCAAGGCCTCGTGACACTGCCGCCGAGTGGGGGGCGTAACGCATCGCACGGGACAGGTATTCGCTCGCCACGGCAAAGTCCGCCCTCTGCTTCATAATCAGCCCGAGACCGTAATAACCTGGAGCCGATTCCGGGTTCTTCTTTATCTCTGCCCTGAATGACCTCATGGCATCAGATGAGTCCATGTGAAGGGCCAATACAGATGCCCTGAAAAACGGATATTCCTCAGCGAGGCGAAGGGCCTCTTCCCTCTGAGCCAGATCTGGATGTTCCCTCGTCAGGGTGTCAATATTTGCCATGCGCTCAGGTCCGGTCGGATGGGTAAGCAGGTAGGCCGGGACCTTATCCGTTCCCATCCATCTTCCCCTCTCTATCTTCGAGAGAACCGAGACCATGGAGCCGGGATCAACTCCAGCGCTCCTCATATAGGAAAACCCCAATTGATCAGCCTCGCGTTCATCATTTCTGCTGTAATGGAGCTGCGTCTGGATGCCGGCCGCCATAGTGCCGGTAATTATGGCCCCGGCGGCAGGCCCGCCTATCAGCACTCCCGCCAGGATTCCAGCCAGTGTAGCAAGCCCTATCTTCTTACCCTGGTCCACTCGCGCGGACAGATGCCTTGCGGATACGTGGCCCAATTCATGGCATATCACCGCCGCAAGCTCTGGAAGTCTGTCAGTCTCCGTAATAAGTCCGGTAAATATAAATATGCGGCCTCCTGGGGCCGCAAATGCATTCAAAGAACCGTCCTTTAAGATATAGAACCTGAAAGGAAATGGATTAACCTCGATCGCCTCTGAAAGATATTTACCAACCCTGTTTATGTAATCATTAAGAAAATCATCTTCTACTACAGTGAAGTATTTCTGCACTTGAGCGAAAAACTCATCTCCCAAGGTGGTCTCCTCTTCTATTGATAGGGCCATTGCATCCTTTGGAGACCAGGAAATGAAGCTCAGAAAAAGGACACACAGGACAGCTCTAAACAGTCTTTGCTGCCGCTGTAACCGACTTATAAACAAGATTATCTTCTCCTTTTATTTGCTCTTGGTTTTGATATGCTAACATGTTAGAAGGTTATTTGCAAACTCGGAGCCATGACTGAAATTAATCTGAAAGCTACTTTCATAGTGAAAATGCACCACCCGCCGCAAGCCTTTCCCGCCGGTCGGCACGGGGAAAACTCACGCACGGGGGTGAAAGAATACACGTGTCATGAAGGTTTGGCTGGAGGCGATGCCTGGTATGACTAAAAGACCTACCTATGAAGAACTGCTAAATAGGCTTTCACAGCTTGAAAAGGATGCCCTTGAAAGAAGAGAGTTTGAAACGGCCTTTGAAGAAGCACAGTTTACACTTGAAAGGAGGGTTGAGGAAAGAACCGCGGCGCTGGTTGCAGCTAATATCAGGCTGAAAAGGGAGATGGAGGAAAGGATTGCCGCTGAAAGGGCATTAAACGCAGGCGAGGAGAGATACAGAAATATCCTGGAAACCATGGAGGACGGATATTTTGAGACGGATCTAAAGGGCGATCTGGTTTTTTGCAACCTGGCGCTCAGCAAGATAACCGGCCTGGAGAGAAGCGAACTTATCGGCATGAACAACCGCTCTTATATGGATCCGGAGGATGCTAAAAAGACCTTTGAGGTATTCAGCAAAGTTTACTCAACGGGAAATACCGTGAAAGGCTTTGAGTGCCGCATCACGCGACCGGATGGGTCAAAACTCCATCTGGAGCTTACTGTGTGTCTTTTTAGTGATCCGGCCGGACATCCGAAAGGATTCAGGGGTACCGTAAGGGATGTGACGGCCAGATGGATTGCTGAAAACGCACTGAGGGAAAAGGAAGAAAGATACCGCACGGTCTTCGAGACGACGGGCACCGCAACCGTGATAATCGAAGAAGACATGACCATTTCGATGGCCAACTCCGAGTTTCAGAGGCTAAGCGGATACAGCCGCGAGGAGATCGAAGGCAAGATAAAATGGACCGTCTTTGTTGCCCCTGAAGACCTTGAAAGGATGAAGACGTATCACCTGGAGCGCAGAAGCCGGGGCAAGAACGCGCCGGGAAGCTATGAATTCCGATTCATTGACAGGCACGGCAAGGAGACGGACGTCTATATCAAGGCGAGCCTCATAGGAAACACCGGCAGGAGCGTGTCGTCTCTTACGGATATAACTCCATTGAGACAGGCGGAAAGACTCTTCAGAGACCTATTCAATAATGCCGAGGTAGGGCTCTTCATTGTTCAGGACAGGACATTTCGGATCGTCAATCCTGTCTTTTCAAGGATGACGGGTTACACCATAGAAGAACTGACAGGCATGGATTCCATGTGTCTCGTTCCCGCTGATGAAAGAGAGAAGGTAGCCCGGCAAGTCATCACCATGCTCAAAACCGGGCATTTTGCCCCTTATGAATTGAGGGTAAGGGACAAGATAGGCAGAGAGAGATTCGTTATGGTTAGCCTGGGAGTGATACTCTATGAAGGGAGGGATGCCCTTCTCGGCAACTTTATGGACATCACTGAGAAGAAGGCCATGGAGGAAGAACTCCTTAGGGGGCAGAAACTAGAATCCCTAGGTCTCCTCGCCGGAGGAATGGCCCACGACTTCAATAATCTTCTCACAGTAATACTGGGAAACATTGATATCGCTCGCATCGAATTGCCAAGGGGTTCGTCCGGCCACATGAACCTTATGGAAGCCGAAAAGGCCTGCTTTGCCGCCAAGGATCTGACTCAACGATTTATCACCTTTTCAAAGGGCGGGGTTCCCGTAAAGAAAGAAGGCATTATAACTGATACGATAAAGGAAACGGCCAGTCTTGCCCTTGCAGGATCAGCCGTCCAATGCGAAACTCAAGCAAGCGAATCCCCCTGGAAGGTATCTTTCGACGAGGTGCAGATTAGACAGGCCCTCAACAATGTCCTGGTAAACGCCAGAGAGGCGATGAGCGGGTCGGGACGAATCGAAATATCGCTAAGAAATGTCGAGGTCGGAGATGAGGAAATACTCCACCAATCCTTCAGGATCAGACAGGGACAATATCTGCTGATTTCAGTCAGCGACAACGGTCCCGGTATCTCTAAGGAAAATCTCTCAAAGCTTTTTGACCCTTACTTTTCAACAAAGGAAAGG
>Ga0210022_1000366_pt1 | contig 34515 bp, 35 predicted proteins | sample CryGeymeta201520_FD_183984 | JGI IMG/M metagenome (GOLD analysis project Ga0210022, IMG submission 183984) | Groundwater microbial communities from Crystal Geyser aquifers in Utah, USA - Crystal Geyser metaG 2015-20 (SPAdes) (version 2) | ecosystem: Environmental > Aquatic > Deep subsurface >... | reverse complement strand
ACTTACACTTGCACTTACACTTTCACTTTCACTTTCACTTTCACTTTCAACAAACCGTTTGCAATGGAATGGCATTCAAACTGAACAACATTCCTCTTTTGAATATTCCTGCCTTTGTATCGGATCGTTTCATCAAATGTCTTATTTAGTGCTTCAATCAAGAGAGCTTTGCCGTCTTTATTTAATGTAAACCCGCCTTTGACTTCGTCAAAATGCTCAACCTTCACTTTCCTGCCGCTGAAAAGATAAACGACAGTCTCTTCAGCAAATATCCTGAACATTTCTATAAGGTCAAAAACAAGAGATTTTTTATTGTAGTTATCTGTATGTAGAAACCCGATATACGGATCAAGTCCTGCTATAATACACGCCTTCTCAACAAGGGAATAAAGTACCCCATATCCATAATTCAACAACGCATTGAATTCATCTTTTGCAGGGCTTCTGCTTCTGCCGTCAAACTTAAACCTTTCAGGCATGATATAGTTTAATGCATCAAAATAAACCTTGCCGGCTGCGCCCTCAAAAGCCATAATTGTGCCGCGTCTTTCGTCAATTGTTCCTGTCAAGGCAGCAATCCGTTGTGTCATATCTTCAAGTCTCCTCAGAGACTCCTCAAGCTTCTCGGCCTTATCCTCCCTCGGTCTCTTAAGCCTATCCAGGAAATCCATCTGGTTCTCAATCTTCTTGACGATCCATCCCTTTGCGAGTTCAAGTCCTTCATTTACTGCACTTATCTCAAGCTGTTTTCTCCTTATCAATACAGTGCTACCAAGCTTTGAGTGCCAGACCCTTCCATAAGGGTCCCCGAATTCGTCAAGGAAAATCACACCAATATTATTTTCAATAGCAAGTTTTAATGCGTCAGTTGAGAGATAGGCGCTGGTAGTAATCATAATGCTGTCAACCTTCTTGACGGAAATCTCATAGACCTTATCCTCGTTCTTTATAAGGAAACAGTCCCCGTTTTTCCTAAGGTATGAACCATATGTGTTTATAACAAGCTGCATAATTTTTAAGTTATAGAGTTCATAGAGTTTTTAGAGTCTGTAGAGTTTTAAGGAGTTCATTATTCCACGAACTCCATTGACTCCATAAACTTTACGATCTCTACAAACTCTTTTTTAGATAGTTAGCAAATCCCATAATCGTCTTTGATGTTTCATCTGCCATTTTGTAAAGGTTTTCAAAGTGTTCCTGACTAATATATTTCTGATCAAGAGCCACATAGAGTGCAGCTTGAACTTCTGCTGCAGAACCGTGAGCTATAACCAGAAACTGAAAAAACTCACGGTTCGATTTTCTCGCGAAGCCTTCTGCTATATTCAGCATAATTGATACAGCAGCCCGTCTGATTTGATCACGTAAACCAAAGTCTTTGGCAAATCGTCCATCGCTACTTATTTCGTATATTGCCGCGACTAACTCTCTCGCCTTTTGCCAAGCCAATATGTCTTCAAATCTCTCTATCTGAGCCATTTTTAGCCTCCTCAAACTCCACGAACTTTCTTAACTCTATGAACTCCATTAACTCTTAACTCTCCAACTTTTTATCGTCCCAAACCCCCTCGACACCGACTTCCCAATGCCCCAGTAGTCCGGGATTTCAAAATTCACCGAGAACGTGCCGAGGAAGCCGAGCATTGGGGTGCCTTTAAGCTTTGTCGGGATTTCTTTGATTTTCTCAATATTTACTTTTATTGGTTCAGGAACAGTATAGCCGAGACTCTTTGACATTGAGATGATATTGCCTATGAGAATCTTTTCAAGAAGCTCCTTCTTCTTCCCCCAACTCCCAAGTCGTTGGTATTTGTCATAATTTTTCTCATTTAAGGCAAGCCAGGGGGTGATGAAGGAGTAGGAATAATTATTTTTAACAGAGCCAAAATAATCAGTTCTTAAAATGATGGTTTTCTCTTTAATGTGATATTCTGTATGCCCAATTTTTAAATACTCAATATCTTCATGGACTTTCTGTAAAATATCAGCCCCCTCATTAATACCAAGGACAAAAGGCTTTCCATCGAATATTTTGTATTGTATCAGCGGGGCTTTATAAAGAAGTCCATTATCTCTTAGATGTTGGTGAATAAGTGTATATTCTCCGAACCTATCAGCAAAGAATCCTCTGAGTTTATCTGCAGTTCTTTTAACAGAGTCGTCACACGTAAAATTAAAAATTAATGTTTTAACTTTCATATTCTTGATAGAACATTTCCTATTCCTTCTATCTCAAAAACTTTTTCGTCTGATACTTTAACCGTAAGCGATGTTGGTTTTAATATCTTCTGCTCTTCTCTTATCGGAACCATATAACTTATCAATGGAAAATTATTATCTATCTTTTTACACCTTTCATGCATCAAAAAAACCTGACCGTTTCCTTCCATTATTTGTGTATCTTTAGTAAAAGGGATGGGATACTCTGTTTGTATGGTCTCCTTTTTTATATCGTCATCGTCTACTTTTTTGATGATGACTTCGCTATCTAAGGAAATAGGAGATTCAGTATCACCACAGGTTAGAGGAGAAGTTTTAAGTGCCTCAGCAATATCACTTGTGAGCGTTTCACTTTCGAGAATTGCCGCTATCTGTATTTTTTTTGGAATAGGCATATTGTCTTCCAAGGGCATTAGTAAATTTACCACCAAGTGTACCTCCCCATTTGACAATGGCAGAAGTTGTATAGCTTTTAATAACACAAGGGGTTAGAAGCCTTGAGCCAGCCCACAGCAAATCATTTTCAATCAGGTCAAGATATTCTAAGGGGTACTTGTTATTTTTATTACGCTGCAAGGCATTTGCAAGCATTCCTATAACAGCAGTTGGTTAGAAGCTCTTTAAATATGTCGTCAATCGTATTTTTCTTTGTAACACCTACCGGTGAAGTATTCCCCCAATAAAGAAGTGTTGTATTCTGAGGCATAAGCCCTGCTGTTTTAGAAATATAGTCTGAATACATCGGTGACACAGGAAACGGCAGTGGTCCCGTTTCAGAATATGCAACAAGTATCTCTATCGGATTTCCATGAGGCACTGCATGGGAAAGACTTGCCCCTATCTGACCGGACAGCATAAAACGATATGCCTCAATAGCAACTTTCATTCTGTCTTTTCGTCCATTATTATCATCAACTGCATAAGGATTCGTGCTTCCAAGATTTAACTCAACAAGACCAATCCTGTCCACATCAAGTGCTGATACAAAAGCATAGATACCTGACGCATAAGATTTGTTAAAAGGCATCATAGTTTTCGGATCTGACGAAACCCTGTTATGAATGACCTGCTTGGAAGTCGTATCGATTTCTAACACTGGCATTAGCCATGAGAACATCGCCCTTGAAGTCCTTCTTGCAGAAATTCCACCTTCACCAGCTACAGCTTCAGGTTTTGCAATTAAATAGCCATGGCTATCACAAACTGCACAATTCTTAATGGCATCCGCCTCACTTATCCCTGAGTCCTGTGATAAGTTTCCGTTATTAATAGTACCTGGTCTTATAGGTTCTCCTGCCTTACAGCCTGCACATAGCTGGACTGAGGAGTATAACCCATTTACTATTAAATGTTTCATCCCCTCATAATGCCAGTGCTTAAGCATTCTTCCAGATACAGCAGGAGCTTCCTGTCTCTCGCCATTTTCATTAAGAAATTCCATAATTCTTATATCAGTCACATTACCAGCCACCGCCTCGTTATTGAGGTCATGAACGTTCAACTGGGTCTTTACTGCAAATGTTACAAACCTAAGCATCTTGCACCTCCTCTATTATTTTTTATCTAATTCTTCTAATATCTTCTTAAGATGCTCATCCAGATAAGGTATTTTATTTTTTACAATATCCCATAAAATATCATAATCTATCCCAAAATATTCATGAATAAGAATATCTCTAAGCCCAGAAATCTTTTTCCACTCAACAAATGAACACTCTTCCCTAAAATTTGATGGTATATTTTTTACAGCCTCACCTATTATCTCTAAATTTCTAATCACTCCATCAACAAGAAGCTCATCTTTGACAAATTCCTCATAGGATTTTCCTTTGGTATATTTTTGTATTTTCTGGATGCTCGTAACGGTATCTGCCTCCTTCTAAAAATGGGCAGTATAGCACTTCGCATTCAGGACATTTTCATTTTGCTCTAATAGGACATTATCACTTTACTGTTACAGTGATAGCTTTTTAACTTGACATTAGTTTTTATATATGATATATATAATAAATATTATCACTTTACTGTTACAGTGATAGCTTTTTAACTTGACATTAGTTTTTATATATGATATATATAATAAATATTATACCCTGCGGTCTCTGCCGCAGTTCCGATGTACGTAGAGCTGTTGGAGGAAAAGACCTGTAGGTTGATAGAATACCTATGGGATGGTAGATATTGAGCAGGACATATGGCGGTGGTATCACAATATTTCTGAGTGTTACTATCACATAGAAATAACGGTGAAGTATCGGAAAGCACTTTTGAACAAGAAAGTAGAAGGAGCGATAGTAGAAGCACTGAAAGGATTAAAAGAGAGGTACGCGATAGAGATCAGTACAATTGGATTTGATCAAAACCATATGCATATACTGTGTCGATTTTTACCGAAATATTCAGGAGGTCAGGTAGTGAAGAACCCTGCGGCAGAGACCGCAGGGTTCTTCACATAAATTCTTTGAAAGTATTTTTTTCGATGATTAAAGATTAGGCAATTTGTTTTATGGTTTAGTTTTTTCATTAATTTCAAAAACTCAAAGAAAGGAGGATTTGATTATGAAGGTTATTACAAGAAGAGATTTTTTAAAGATCTCTGGAGTTGCTGCAGTCGGCCTGACAATCAGTCAATTAGGATTTGATCTTACCGCTGTTCAGGTCTATGCTGCTGAACTCCGGATCAAAGGAGCAAAAGAAACGCCTAGTATCTGCTGTTTTTGCGCTGTAGGGTGCGGCATCATTGTGGCTACGGATAAACAGGGAAAGGTTATTAATACCGAGGGAGACCCTGATCATCCAATTAGTGAGGGTGCATTATGTGCTAAAGGTGCGGCATCGTATCAAATAGCGGTTAATGAAAACCGCCTCAGAAAGGTGCGTTATCGTGCTCCTTACAGCGACAAGTGGAAAGAAGTTAGCTGGGATTGGGCCTTAGATAAGATCGCAGCAAATATTAAAAAGAGCCGAGATAAGAGCTTCATGGAGAAAAATGCTGATGGTAAAGTGGTAAACCGAACAAATGGTATTGCATCTGTTGGGAGTGCTGCCTTAGATAATGAGGAATGCTGGCTTTATCAGAAGATGCTCCGTGCATTTGGTCTTGTCTATATTGAACACCAGGCCCGTATATGCCACAGCCCTAGTGTACCGGCTCTGGCAGAGTCGTTCGGTCGCGGCGCAATGACAAACCATTTTATTGACATTAGAAATGCAGATGTTATCCTTAACATGGGTGGCGATGTAGCGGAGAAACATCCTGTTACATTTAAATGGATTCAGGCTGCGCGTAACAGAGGTGCAACCTTTATCCATGCAGACCCTCGTTTTACCCGTACCTCATCAAAGGCAGACATCTATGCAAGACTACGTCCAGGGACAGATATAGCATTTCTTGGAGGTATGATCAAGTATATCCTTGACAACAATCTCTATGATGAGTTTTATGTAAAAAACTATACAAACGCCTCCTTCATCGTCGGTCCTAAATACAGTTTCGATGATGGTCTCTTCTCAGGATATGACCCAAACAAACGGGCTTATGATAAGTCAACATGGGCATTGGAAAAAGATGAGGCTGGAATCCCAAAAAGAGATATGACACTGCAGAATGAAAGGTGTGTTTTCCAATTACTCAAGAAACACTATTCACGTTATACCATGGAAAAAGTAACTTCTATCACCGGAACGCCGCAGGAAGACCTCGAGAAGGTTTACAAAACATATGGCTCAACAGGAAAACCGGATAAGGCAGGAACAGAATTATATGCAATGGGGTGGACACAGCATACGGTTGGAACACAGAATATCCGTACCATGTCTATAATACAGACGCTCCTTGGTAATATGGGAATTGCAGGCGGCGGTGTCAACGCCCTCAGAGGTGAATCAAACGTTCAGGGTTCAACGGACCAGGCACTCCTTTTCCATATATTGCCTGGCTATCTCCCAACACCAAGGGCACAGTGGGCAACACTTGCGGATTACAACAAAACTACTCCTTCAACAAAGGATCCGAGAAGCGTCAACTGGTGGAAAAATAGGCCAAAATATGCGGCATCCCTCTTAAAATCCTTTTATGGAGAAAAGGCAACAAAAGAAAATGATTTTGGTTATTCATGGCTGCCAAAACTTGATCCGACTCAGGATGCATCCTGGCTGAATCTCTTCGACGAAATGTACAAAGGAACCTTTACGGGTTTCTTTGCATGGGGCATGAACCCGGCCTGTTCAAGTGCAAATGCAGGAAAAATCCGTCAGGCACTGGCAAGGCTTGACTGGATGGTGAATGTGAATGTCTTCGATAGTGAAACTGGTTCTTTCTGGAAGGGTCCAGGTATAAACCCTAAAAATATAAAGACCGAGGTATTCCAGCTTCCATGTGCTGCCTTCATGGAAAAACAAGGGAGCATAACTAACAGCGGACGCTGGATGCAGTGGAGATGGAAGGCAGCTAATCCTCCGGGAGAGGCCAGGCCTGACGGCGAGATTATCTATGATCTATTTAGGAAAGTTGAGGGCCTTTACAAGAAAGACAAAGGGGCCTTTCCATATCCTATATTAAATTTAAAGTGGGACTATGAGACCAATGGCAGATTCGATATCCATAAAGTCGCAAAAGAGATAAACGGTTACTTCCTTGAAGACGTCCCAGAGCATCCTGTAAATAAGAACGCTTACAAGAAAAGCACCTTAGTGCCAAGCTTTGTTTTCCTCCTCGATGACGGTAGAACCTCCTGCGGAAACTGGATCTATTCAGCCAGCTATACAGAGGCTGGGAATATGGCTGCACGGAGGAAGAAGACCGATCCAACTGGATTGGGTCTCTATCCAGAGTGGGCCTGGGCATGGCCAGTCAACCGAAGGATTATTTATAACCGCGCCTCTGTTGATCGTGATGGTAAACCTCGTAACCCTGATAGAGCTATTCTCAAATGGGATGCTGCCAATAAGAAATGGATAGGGGATGTTCCTGATGGTCCAGCACCACCTATGGGAACTCAGGGTGTTTATCCATTTATCATGAAGCCAGATGGGGTTGCATCACTCTTTGGACCCGGGTTAGCAGATGGCCCATTCCCTGAACATTATGAACCTCTTGAATGCCCAATAGAGAAGAACATCATGTCAAGCCAGAGGATAAACCCTGCTATAAAGATATTTAAGGGAGGGCCTGATGTATTTGCAACATGCGACCCGCGATATCCTTTTGTATGTTCAACCTATAGGCTTGCAGAACACTGGCAGACCGGAGTTCTCACACGGTGGCTCCCCTGGCTCATTGAGGCACAACCCCAAATCTTCTGTGAGATGGACAAAGAGCTTGCTGAACTGAAAGGTATTGAAAATGGTGACAGGGTAGTCGTGGAAACTGTGAGAGGGAAGGTTGAGGCCGTAGCCATGGTTACGCTCCGGTTAAAACCCCTTGTCATCGCGGGTAAGACGGTACACACGATAGGACTTCCCTACCATTATGGCTGGCTTTATCCAAAAGATGGTGGTGATAGTGCAAACTTGCTAACACCAACTGTTGGAGATGCTAATACAATGATGCCTGAAACAAAGGTATTTATGGCAAATGTTTACAAAAAGAAGGGGAGGTGATAAATAATGGCAGGTAAATCATTTTTTATAGATACAAGTAAATGCACGGCCTGTAGGGGATGTCAGGTAGCATGCAAGCAATGGAATAGGAATCCAGGAACGAAGACGTATCAGCGCGGGAGCTATCAGAACCCGGAGGACCTATCCTATTTTACTTACAAATTAGTAAGGTTCAGTGAATTAGAACTGGATGGCAAACCCAGGTGGTATTTCTTCCCTGATCAGTGCAGGCATTGTCTTGAGCCGCCATGTTTCTATACAGCACAATCATTGGGTGTGAAGGCTATTACGAGAGATGATGAAACCGGTGCAGTACTTCACAATCCAAAGGTGAAGGTAAAGGCATCTGATGCAAAGGCTATAAGGGAATCCTGTCCCTGGAATATCCCTCGATGGAATAAGAAAACCAGTGGAATGGCAAAATGCACTATGTGTATTGACAGGATTAAAGAAGGGCTGCTGCCAGCCTGTGTTAAAACCTGCCCTACGGGCGCTATGAACTTTGGTGATCGGGATAAGATGCTTGATATGGCAAACAAGAGACTAAGCGAGGTAAAGAAAATGTATCCTAAAGCCCAGCTTCTCAATCATGAATCTGTCCGGACAATCTACCTTGTTATTGATGAGCCTAAAAAGTATTATCAGTTTGCCGAGGCGATAGATATTACAGGAATAACAAGGATTGCGGCCATGAAAAAACTGATTCAGCCTGTAATAAACTTCTCTAAGTTGGCGGGGTAACAATTATTTAACGTTAACTTAAAATAGCTTGTTTCGGGAAAACCTCGAAACAAGCTATTTTTTTGAAAGTGAGGGGCGTTATTTGAGTGAATCATTAGAAAAGAGAAAAGAGCATATTACACAGCTTAAGAAAAAATATTCTGTATATAATGAAATTCTAAATTTTTATGAAAAGGTTTTAGAAGAGCAGGAAGCTATAGAGCTCACACTAAATGTTAATCCTGTAGAGACCAGTAAGGATTTGAAGGCTTTACAGATTAAAGAGGGTTTTCCTCTGATAAACAAAGGAGACTTTATCCTTGACATACCATCTTCTGTTATTTTATTTGAATCCCTGTGTCAGATTGGTAAAAATGCAACTGATAAGATGAGAGAAGATATTAATGTGATAGAAGATGCTATTAAAGATGGATTTTTAGACCTTGCGAAACTTTTGGAGAGACATTACGATAAAACATACATAGATAAAATATTGGAAGACATAGAGATAGACGAGGCGGTTTTGAACTTTCTTATTCACATGAGTATCAAACCCTTTCTTGATGCCAATGTCGAAAAGCTTAAGGACCAAGTTGATTTTAAGAATTGGCTCAGAGGATACTGCCCTATCTGCGGCTCTTTTCCCCACATGTCCGAGTTGAAAGGAGAAGGCCAAAGGTTCTTTGCGTGTTCTTTCTGTGGCTTTGAGTGGCCGTCTGAAAGGCTGAAATGTCCCTTCTGCGAAAACAAAGACCATGAATCACTTCACTATTTTTATGAAGAGGGGAAAGAGATTTATAGGGTGGATGTGTGCGATAAGTGTAAACAATACATTAAAACAGTAGATTCATGTAAACTTGATTATGAACCAGACCTTAACTTAGAGGATATCGCGACTATTCATCTCGATATTTTAGCATCTGAGAAGGGTTTTAAAAGACCTGTCCCTAACTTGTGGGGTACTTGAATGCTTTTTAAATAATACTCTTATCTTGTGAATATTCAACACCTCTACCTCCTTTCTCAATATTACCGATTATAAAGGCATTGTATCCTGACTTTTTAAGTAATGAAACGGTATACCCGGTTGTATCCTTAGAGACTACCATAAGATAACCCAACCCCATATTAAAAGTTTTTTTCATTTCTTCTTCAGGTATATCCCCAATGTTTTTTATCAGACTAAAAATTTTTGGGACAGGCCATGAATTAATTCTAATATTCGCAAAAGTACCTTCAGGTAATATCCTTGGCAGGTTCCCGGGAATGCCTCCACCTGTTATATGAGCCATGCCTTTTATATCTATATTATTTCTCAAGTTCATAAATGCCTTTACATATATCTTTGTGGGCCGTAGAAGTTCCTCTCCGAGTGTGGTACCAAGATCGGGGATGTATGTATTTACGTCCATCTTTTTAAAATCAAAAAAAAGTCTCCTCACAAGTGAGTATCCATTGCTATGCAGACCATTTGATGCGATGCCTATGATTACATCTCCTTCCTCTATCCTTGAGCCATTTATTATTTTTTGTTTATCCACAACACCTACAGCAAAACCAGAAAGGTCATATTCATCTGCTGAATAAAACCCTGGCATCTCTGCTGTTTCGCCTCCAATCAATGAACAGCCTGCCTCTTTACATCCATTGACTATGCCCTCGATGACTTCCGATGCCTTCTCAGGTTTGAGCTTCCCTGTTGCAAAATAGTCAAGGAAAAATAAAGGTTCCGCACCGCTTGTGAGAATATCATTAACGCACATAGCAACAAGGTCTATGCCAACGGTATTATGCCTGTCCATCATAAAGGCGATCTTAAGTTTTGTGCCAACTCCGTCTGTTCCACTCACAAGTACAGGTTCTTTATATTTTGTAATATCGAGTTTAAAAAGGGCGCTGAAAGAACCTATCTCTGTCATAACTTCTGGTCTGAAGGTCTTCTTAACTATGGGGGAGATGAGTCTTACAAATCTGTCTCCCTCATCAATGTTAACACCAGCCTTTTTATAGGTAAGTTTACTCATTTCATATTCTTTTTTCTATCATGGTATATTTTGCATAAAGAGGTATTTAAGGGCAAGTTTTTTTATGATTAACACAAATCTCAAATTCTGATAAAATAGTCTTGATGCCAATTATCCTTGTTACAAACGACGACGGAGTTAATGCACCTGGTCTGATTTCCCTCTTCAATGCCATGAAAGAACTCGGTGATGCTTATATAGTAGCGCCAGACAGGGAAAGAAGTGCAGTCAGTCATTCACTGACAATGCATCGGCCGCTTAAGGTAGAAGAACTCATGGAACATGTCTATAGTACTAATGGCACACCAACAGACTGCGTGGCAATAGGAATAAGTAAAATTCTCGCTGAAAGGCCTGCACTTGTTGTTTCGGGCATCAACAAAGGCGCTAACTTAGGGGATGATATTACTTACTCCGGCACTGTTTCGGCTGCAATAGAGAGTACAATAATGGGTATCCCATCATTTGCCGTCTCTCTGGTTATTGAAAAACAGCCTGCCCTACCCTTACACTTTGATACTGCATCAAGAATAGCTGTTGTAATCGGAAGATATATCCTTGAAAAGTCTCTGCCTTACGACACGCTTTTAAATGTAAATGTCCCAGATGTCCAGATTAATAGCATCAAGGGTATTAAATTCACAAGACAGGGAAAACGTATCTATGACAATTCCATTCAGGAGACATTTGACCCTAACGGGAAGAAACATTACTGGATTGGGGGTGGGGAACCTTACTGGGAACATGGCGAGGATACAGATATTCAAGCTATTCAGAGCGGTTATATCTCTGTCACCCCTCTCCAACTTGACCTTACAAATTATGAGGCATTGGAATTTCTAAAGCAAAGATGGCCATTTAATGTGTGAAGAATCGGTAATCTTCCTTTACGACTTGTACACCTTTAAGGGCAGTGAGATAGGTATTGTTCCCCTCTAAAAAGAGGGGAAATAAAAATACATAGATCGAGGAAAAGTTCTGTGATATTAAGGTATATTTTTAAATGAAACAATATGATGTCATAATAGTCGGGGCTGGTCCTGCTGGAATATTCTCTGCACTTGAACTACTCAAACAGAAAGAAAATACAAAAATACTTATCATTGAAAAAGGCAAAGATATTGATAAGAGAATATGTCCAATGAAGATAAGGGATATTTCATGCGCAACCTGCCCTGAATGCGCCCTTCTCAGTGGATGGGGTGGCGCAGGGGCCTTCAGTGATGGGAAATTAAATCTTTCTCCAGAGGTTGGAGGTTTTCTTTCCAGATATATAGACAGGAACACGCTTCAATCTCTGATAACCTCTGTGGATGAAATCTATGTAAACTATGGTGCACCAAAAAAAACATATGGAGGTAATAAAGAAGAGGTATCTAAAATAGGAAGACTTGCATCAGAAAACAATCTTCTATTTATACCTTCAAAGATAAGGCATATAGGTACCGATAGGTGTAAGACACTGCTTAAGAATATTAAGGAATCGCTTAATAAGAAGGTAGAGACTATATTCAGTTCAGAAGCCGAAAGGGTCATTACAGAAAAAAAGAAGGCTGCTGGCATAAGGCTTAAGGACGGTACAAGGCTTTACTCTGACTTTGTAATCCTTGCCCCAGGACGTGAAGGTTCGAGATGGCTCGAAAAAGAAATGAGAAGACTACACCTTACACTCCTGAAAAACCCTGTTGATATAGGGGTAAGGGTTGAGATACCTGCTGCTGTATTTGAGCCGCTTACAAAAATAACCTATGAACCCAAACTGATATTCCATTCAAGAAAATTCAATGATAAGGTAAGGACATTCTGTGTAAATCCATATGGTGAGGTTGTAAGGGAATACCTGAAGGGTATCTGGACAGTCAATGGCCACAGTTATGCAAACAAGAAATCAAATAATACAAACTTTGCGCTTTTAGTAAGCACATTTTTTACAGAGCCGTTTGATGAACCAATATTGTATGGAAGATATATAGCAGGGCTTGCAAATCTGCTTGGCAAGGGTGTAATTATCCAGCGGCTTGGAGATTTACAGCAGGGTAGGCGTTCGACACAAGATCGCATATTAAAAGGTGAGGTACAGCCAACTCTCAAGGATGCAATACCAGGTGATTTAAGTTTCGTCATGCCCTATCGTCACCTATCTGATATTCTTGAGATGCTTGAGGCACTGGATAATATCGCCCCTGGTGTAAATTCAGAACACACCCTGCTATACGGCGCTGAAGTGAAGTTTTACTCAATGCTTCCCAAACTGACAGAGTCTCTCGAGACCGAGATAGATAACCTCTTTGCGGTCGGTGACGGAGCCGGGGTAAGCAGAGGTCTCATACAGGCATCCGTCTCAGGAGTAATAGCAGCGAGGACAATAAGTAAAAGGTTTGGCTGATGGATTTTAAAGAATTAAGAGATTTTATGGTAAAAACCCAGCTCATTCCAAGAGGTATCAAAGACGAGCGTGTGCTTAACGCAATGAAAAAAGTCCCAAGACATCTTTTTATTGATGAATCTATACAAAACATGGCTTACGATGATATGGCTCTTTCGATTGGTGAAGGGCAAACCATTTCACAGCCCTATATGGTCGCTGTCATGACCGAACTTCTTGAACTCAAAGGAAATGAAAAGGTATTAGAAATAGGAACAGGCTCAGGGTATCAGACAGCAATCTTAGCTGAGCTCGCTAAAGATGTCTATACCGTTGAACGTGTTGCACTACTTGCTAATCGTGTAGAAGAAAGATTTCATTCCCTCGGATACAATAACATTCATATTAAGGTCGGTGACGGAACTTTAGGATGGTCAGAAGAAGCTCCGTTTGACAGGATTATAATAACAGCAGGTACTCCAAGAATCCCCACTCCCCTGATAGAACAGCTATCCGAAGAAGGTATAATCATTGCCCCTGTGGGAGACCGTTTCTCACAACAACTTTTAAAGGTCAGGAAATCAAAGGGCAAGCTTTTAGAGGACTACCACACCCCGTGTGTATTCGTACCTTTAATTGGTGAGCACGGATGGAAGGGAGAAGGTTAAGAGTATTTCCCATTATCTTTGTCATAGCAGCAGTTGATATAATTTTAAGTTATTAATACATTGCCTTAAGCTGTCCGCAGGCTGCAAGTATATCCTGTCCTTTGCTCTCTCTTATCAAGGCTCTCATGTTGTTCTGTAAAAGTATTTTCTGAAATTCCAAGACGTTTTGATCTGACGTCCTTTTAAGACTACTTCCCGCATGCGGATTTAAAGGTATAAGATTTATCTTACATCGCAAGTCTCTCAGGAGATCGACAAGCCTGTGAGCATCTTCTGCAGAATCATTCTTTCCGTCAATCAAAACATATTCAAAGGTGATTTTTCTTCCCGGTTGAAGTGGATATCTTTTGCAGGCATTGATCAGGGATTTTAAGGGATATTTCTTGTTTACAGGCATTATTTCATTTCTTGATACATCAGTTGTTGCGTTCAGGGAAATAGCAAGATTGACTTCTGGAGCTTTTTTAGGAAGGAGTAATATCTTTGGCGTTATCCCCGCTGTTGACAAAGTTATCCTTCTTTTAGAGATGCCAATAAACAGGACAACCCTCCAGAGTGCTTCGACTACATTATCAAAGTTTGCGAGGGGCTCTCCCATGCCCATTAATACAATATTTGTTATCCTTTCTGGTTTGATGATCCTGTTAACGGCGATTATCTGGTCTACTATCTCATAAGACTTCAGGTTCCTGATCAGTCCGATTCTTCCTGTCAGGCAGAAACTACAACCCATTGCACATCCTGCCTGTGAAGATATGCATAAGGTAATCCGCCTAATGCGGAGGCTTTTGTCAGGTATTAATACACTTTCTATTGTCTGCCCATCTTCTAAAGAAAAGAGGAATTTCTCTGTCCCATCTAAGGATTTTAACCTTTTTACAAGTTCAAGGTTGCTGATAAAAGTAATTTCATTAAGTACATTCCGGAGGTCAATAGAAAATTCGGTGATTCCATCTATTTTAGCCGCATACCTTTTGTAAATCCAGTGTATAAGTTGGTCAGCCCGATATCGAGGCAGACCTCTATCTTCTATGAAGCGAAATAGCTCATCTTTAGACAGTGATTTCAGGTTTATTTTTTTTGACATCGCTTTTATCCAAAAAGTCTGCCCTGCCCTTTGATCTCTTTCCTCTCAACTTCCTCAAAAATTTTTATCTTTCCGTATTCACCATCAAAACCGGGAGCAATATTCACATTCCCTGAACGCACCCTCGCTATGGCCTCCCTGATAAGAGGTGCGCCTGCTCTTTCAATATCATCAAGCGGGGTATCCATAAGGATTTTAAATTCATTACCGAGTTTTTCTATGAGCTGTAGATACTCATTATTAACCGCCTTGCTATTTACACCGACTTTAAGGGTTTCAGCAATAATCTCGGGCAGTGGGACTAAGGAATAAAAAGGTGGTGCACCTGAAGGCCTGAAACCATTTTCTCTATCAGCAAGTTTTTCAACCCTGTGCATAACACCAACGGTTACCCTTTTTCCACAAACAGGGCAGAGATAATTATATTTTATTGTCTCTTTTGGAGAAAGGCTTATACCACAAGCCCTATGACCGTCATAATGATATTTCCCCTCTTCAGGGAAAAACTCAATTGTTCCTTCAAAACCATCTCTTGTCTTAATCGCATTCATCATTGCCTTATATGATATCTCTGTATTAAAAATATTTGCCTCACGTCCAAGCTTTGCTGGTGAATGAGCATCTGAATTAGAAATAAGCGCTATCCTGTCGAGAGAAGAAAGCCTCCAATTCATGAGTGGGTCTGATGATAGTCCTGTCTCGATAGCAAATATATGTGGGGTTAATTCTTCAAAACACTCTTCAAGGGAATCAAAGCCTGAGCTTGCACCGAATACAGAGAAATGAGGTGTCCATGCATGTGCAGGGATCAATAAAGCGTCATCAGAGATATCAAGGACTATCTTTAATAACTCTTTAGCATCAAGTCCAAGTATTGGTCTTCCATCAGATGAAAGATTTCCGATTTTAGATAAAACCGCATTCATTCTTGCAGCGGTAGCAAGATCCGGGACAAAGACAAGACTATGTATTTTTCTCACCTTTCCGTTCTTGCTGTAAATACAACTTATCTCCGCAGTGAGCATAAAATAGACCTCTGCCCTGCACGATATCGGGATATCATTACTCTGATAATTATGTTTTAATTTAAATATGTTATTATCAATAGTTTCAAGTTTTTCTTTCATTTCCTGGAACCATTTCGGATGGGTGAAATCACCTGTGCCAATGACAGCTATACCTTTGAGTTGAGCCCATTTCCACAGGCTTTCTAAAGACATATCCTTGCTCGTAGCACGTGAATGTCTTGAATGTATATGCAGGTCACCAACAAAACGCATGTTTGATCATACCAGGTTCTTCTGTTTTCTTTTATGCCGGAAAATATAAATTGCAATCAGCAGTGCGCAGCCGATTATGACATACAGACTCCACTGCCTGCTTACTTCCATAATCCTTTCTTTATTGTTGCCTACAAAATAACCGATGTATGCCAGCACCCCTACCCATAAGCCGGCCCCAAATGTAGTATAAAGACAAAATTTTCCCAGATTCATTCTGCAAAGCCCGGCGGGAAAGGATATATAGTGCCTTACACCTAATATAAGCCTTCCTATAAATATACTTATATTTCCGTGTCTGAGGAAAAAATTCTCTCCTTTTAATAAATGCTTCTGTGTTATACCAAAATATTTTCCATACTTGAGTATAAACGGCCTTCCTAAATATACGGCAATGGCATAATTGAAAAGTGCACCTAACAAGCTACCGACAGTACCTGATACTATCACACCTGCCCAGCTCATCTGATCCTGTGAGATGAGATAGCCTGCAGGAGGTATTACAAGTTCAGAGGGCAGGGGGATAAAAGTGCTCTCTACGAACATCAAGGCCATAATACCAGGATAGCCCATAGAGCCAATTGTATCCACCAGCCAGTTTAAGAATGCATGCATTTCATTCCCCCATCATGGTCGGGGCGAGCAGATTTGAACTGCCGACCACTCACACCCCAAGCGAGTGCGCTACCAGGCTGCGCTACGCCCCGATTTCTCTGGTTTTTTTAATGAAGTTGACTCAGTATATCCCTGAGCCTTTTTTTGACATGCTCGATTGCTCGGGCAGGCTGACGAATTTCTGCCTTCTGTAAATCCTGTTCAGGTCTGGCTTTAACATTAACAGTCCCAAGTCCAAGTCTTTTTCTAACACCTTCTATCGTGTACCTTTCCTGATATAAAAGCCTTTTTATCTTAAGTAGAAGCTCTACATCTCTCTTAATATAAACCCTTTGGCCCGATTTGTTTTTTCTCGGTTTAAGAAAAGAAAATTCTGTCTCCCAGTACCTGAGGACATAGGGTTCAACGCCAACGATCTTGCTGACCTCTCCTATCTTATAGAAGAGTTTATCAGGAAAAGGCATGTAAGATTTCAGACTCTCAGGGGCAGATTTATACATTCCGTTTCTCTATGCCAGATTTTAATTGATTACTGGCCCTAAATGTAATTACCTTTCTCGGGGTTATCTCGAGGTCATCGCCAGTCTTAGGATTCCGGCCTCTCCTTGCCATCTTTTGTCTGACATTGAAAGTGCCAAACCCTGATATTTTAACTGACTCACCTTCTACAAAGGTCTGTTTCATTGTATCGAACAGGATTTCGATTATCTCTAATGCCTCTTTTTTTGAAAGTCCTATTTTCTCAAATATTCTGTCTACCAAATCTGCTTTTGTCATTATCCCCTCGCAATAATTTTTTTAATTATATTAAGGACATATGCTCTTGTCAAGAAGAAATTAGTTGAAGACTGAAAATAATTGAAGACTATCTTTATTTAATATAGCCTTCAATTAAAAAATCCCTACCAATTTTCCTTATTTTTAAGTCTTTTATTCTATATGCCTCTTCAAGTTTTTTATGGGTTTTTCCCCCAACTGCTGGAAAGGATCCCATCCCGCCGATAATCTCAGGTGCAACAAAAAACATTACTTTATCAACAATCCCATCTTCGAGTGCATGTGCATTTAATGATGAGCCGCCCTCTATTAAGACTGATGTAATCTCCATTCTCCCAAGTTTTTTCATCAGCCAATCAAGTTTAACTTTTTCACCTTCATACTTGATAATCTGAACGCCCTTATCTAATAATGTTCTTTCCTTTACTGCTGACTGTTCTTTTGTTATAGATTGACTTCTGACTTCTGACTTCCTTGCTATTATGATTGTTTCTGGCGGTATCTGAAGAATCTTTGCATCTACCGGTATCTCAAGGTCAGGGTCAATAACAATCCTCCGTGGATTTTTACCTCCTTTTATACGAGAGGTAAGCTGCGGATCATCAGCCTTTACTGTGCCAATGGCAGTAATTATTGCGTCAACGCGGCTCCTCAGCCGATGAACTATTCTTCTTGCCTTTCCACCTGTTATCCATTTTGATTGACCTTCAGGGGTTGCTATCTTTCCATCAAGGGTCATCGCAATCTTGAGTATCACAAATGGTCTTCCGGAAGTTATGTATTTTATATAAATTTCATTAAGCTTTTTTGCCTTATCCTCAAGAATACCTGATTTGACTACTATGCCTGCCCCCTGTAGCTCCAAGATTCCCCTGCCTGAAACCTTTGGGTTTGGGTCCTTCATCCCGATAATTACTTTCTTTATGCCGGCATTAATAATAGCCTTAGTGCAGGGAGGAGTTCTTTTTTCTGTATGGCAGCATGGTTCAAGACTTACATAAAGCGTAGACCCCTTAGAATTTTCCCCTGCTTTTTTTATGGCAAGTGCTTCGGCATGAGAGGTTCCATGTTTTCTATGAAAATCCTCGGATATTATTCCCCCGTTTTTAACAATTACGGCTCCTACCATAGGGTTTGGGCTTGTTCTCCCCCGTGCTTTTGCTGCGAGTTTGATGGCACGCCTTACGTAAAACTCATCATTCATGGATAATTAGGATAACATAAAAGAAGCATTTAAATTGCAGATTGGCATATTTGATTCTACCAACATAATTTCTTGCTTCTCACGATTTAATTAATTTTGATATAATTTTGATATAATAATTTTAGGGAGGTGACAATGAATCAGATATGGCTGGGATTAATAGCAATTACAGTAGTTGTGACAGCTGGTTTTATTATATTATTGACTATAGTGATTATAGAGCTGAAAAAGACGACTTCCTCTTTTAGGGAATTTTTGAACACAACAGAGGAATCTATCAAACCCGCACTGGAAGAATTACAGCAGACACTAAATAGCATAAGAAATGTATCTGACGATATAAATGATGTAACATCTGATATTAAGACATTCTCAGGAACAGTGAGGGATGTAGGGCAGAACATAAGGCATGTAAGTAACCTTATAGAAGATGTGACCACATCAACTACAATAAAGGCCTCAGGACTAAAGGTAGGTATAAAGACTGCCCTCGGGGTTTTATTGAATAATTTTTTTTTAGGGAAAGGAGGCGGAAAATGAGAGAGGAAGGCGGATACAGTACAGGCAGTATATTTGTTTCGTTTCTCCTCGGAGGCATTGTGGGTGCAGGTTTTGCATTGCTCTTTGCCCCTAGGTCTGGCCGGGAAACAAGGGAGAGGATAAAAGAAATTGCAGATGATGTGAAGGTTAAGGCAAAGGATTATGTTGAAGATGCAAAAGGAAAGGTTACATCTACTGTAGAGAAGGGCAAGGGATTTTTTGAGGAGAAGAAGTCTGCTATAGCAACGGCTATTGAGGCAGGCAAAGAGGCCTACGATAAGGAGAAAGAGAAATTATCCAAGGAACAGAATGCATGAGGTATCGATTGCCCTCAGCCTACTCGATATAGCAAAAAGGTATTGTGATAGGGAAGGATATAAGGGCATAGAATCAATAGGTGTTAAGATAGGAAAGGCCTCGGGCGTTATGTCTGAGGCACTCCTTTTTGCATTCGATGCAGTAAAGATTGATACTATCGCAGAGAAGGCACACCTGATTATAGATGAAATCCCCGTTAGTGGTTTCTGCAGCACCTGCAATAATAATTTCTCTGTAGAAGAAACATATGTTTTATGTTGCCCGAGATGTGGAGATATTTCATTTCGGTTAGAGACAGGACGTGAATTGGATATTTATGAAATGGAGGTATTCTGATGAAGGTAAAGGTTGTAACACGAATCCTTGAGGCAAATGACAGGATTGCTGTTGAAAACAGGAGGTTATTTAATGATGCAGGTGTTTATGTTATCAACCTCATGAGTGCACCTGGTGCAGGCAAGACATCCTTTATTGAACAGACAATTTCGGAGATCTGCCGGGGCGGAAAGAAACTTTACAGGAAGCTGAGTATAGGCGTTATAGAGGGTGACATTGCCGGCACTGATGATGCCCAGAGGATAGAAAGACTCGGTATCCCTGTCGTTCAGATAAACACAGGTAGTGCATGTCATCTCGATGCGAATATGGTTAACGAGGTGATTGTTGATTTACCGCTCAATGATCTTAATCTGCTTATTGTTGAGAATGTTGGTAATCTCGTCTGTCCTGCTGAGTTCAAGATTGGCGAGGATATGAAGGCTATGATCCTCAGCATAACAGAGGGAGATGACAAGCCTCTCAAGTATCCATTGATGTTTCAGGAATCATCAGCCTTAATCCTGAATAAGATTGACCTCCTGCCTTATACAAATGTAGACATAGAAAAAATAAAAAAGGATTCTTTATCCCTTAACAAATCCTTAAAGATATTTGAGGTCTCATGTAAAACAGGCGAGGGGATAGCTGAATGGATAGAATGGTTACAGTCACTTGTAACTTAATGAATGGAAAGAGTAAAAATATTAGTAAAAGGCGTTGTCCAGGGAGTTGGCTTTAGACCCTTCGTTTACAGCCTCGCTAAATCGTTAAATCTCAAGGGCTTTGTGATGAACTCATCTGAAGGTATTGTCATTGATATCGAAGGTGACAATAGCCCTACTTTTATAGAGAGGCTTAGCAAGGAAGCGCCACCCCTTTCACAGATAATGGGGGTTGATACAACTCCTATGCCATTTTATGGTTATCAGGATTTTCAGATAATTAAAAGCAGGGATGAAGGGAGTTTTACCCTCATTTCTTCAGATGTCTCTATATGTGAAGATTGCTTGAAAGAACTATTGAATAACAATGACAGACGTTATCTCTATCCATTCATTAATTGCACAAACTGCGGGCCAAGGTACACAATAACAAGATCCATTCCTTATGACAGACCAAACACTACAATGTCTGTGTTTAAGATGTGCCCTGATTGCAAAAAAGAATACCATAATCCAGAAGACAGGAGATTCCATGCCCAGCCAAATGCATGCCCTGGATGTGGGCCAAATATAACTTTAGTCAATAGTCAGCAGTCAATAGTCAATTGTCAAAATCCGATAGAAAAGACAATAGAGTTATTAAAGGAGGGGAAGATCGTTGCCATCAAGGGGATCGGGGGATTTCATATCGCATGCGATGCATCTAATGAGGTAGCGGTAAACAGGTTGAGATTGAAAAAGAGAAAAAACAATAAACCCTTTGCACTGATGGCCCCTGATGTTGAAATAATTAAGAAATTCTGTGAGGTATCCAAAGAAGAAGGGGATCTCTTAATTTCGAATAAAAGACCGATTGTGCTGCTCAAGAAAATGCAGAACTGTCTCCCCGATGCTATTGCGCCAAATAACCCGTGCATCGGTTTTATGCTTCCTTATACCCCTTTGCATTATCTGCTTTTTTATTACCCCTTAAATGAGAAATTTCGCAGGCTAAAGCCTGCGGCTACATCTTCTAATCCCCCCTTACCCCCCTTTAACAAAGGGGGGATGGGGGGATTTAACTTTGATGCCCTTATTATGACGAGTGGTAATCTCTCAGAAGAACCTATAGTTATCGATAATGAAGAGGCTGTCTCCATGCTTTCAGGAATTGCTGATGCATTTCTTATTCATAACAGAGATATCTTTATGCGTGTTGACGATTCAGTCGTTCGTTTGGTACCAAGTGCCACGCGCTCAGAGGTTTTTTCCATGTCCGAAGGACAAAGGTTGAACTCCGCACTCCGCACTCCGCACTCCGCACTTTTCTTCATCCGTCGTTCTCGTGGATACGTACCTGACCCTATTCCCCTTCACGAGGACGGTCCGGAGGTTCTTGGGTGTGGCGCTGATATTAAGAATACATTTACCCTTACAAAAGGAAGTTTTGCGATACCGAGCCAACACATAGGCGATATGGAAAACTATGAGACATTAAGTTTTTTTGAAGAGAGCCTTAAAAACCTGAAAGATGTTTACAGAGTAAAACTTGATGCCCTTGCATACGACCTTCACCCAGGGTATCTATCCACACAATGGGCATTAAAACAGGAAGGCATTAAAAAGATGGGCATTCAACACCACCACGCTCATATTGCATCTGTTATGGCTGAAAATGGCATTAAAGCGAAGGTTATAGGTGTCTCCTTTGATGGTACCGGGTATGGCACTGATGGGAATCTCTGGGGTGGAGAATTTTTGATTGCTGATATAACGGGATTTAAGAGGGCAGGTCATTTCAAATACATCCCGCTGCCGGGCGGTGAAACTTCAGTAAAGGAACCATGGAGGACAGCTGTAAGCTATATCAAGGGTATAGCCGGAGATAAGGCGATATCCTATCTTAAATCTATTGGCTTTATTGAAAAGTATGGCGATGATAGGATTAAAGATATCTTGATGATTATTGATAAAAAACAATTCTCGCCATTGTCATCAAGTGCCGGGAGGCTATTCGATGCTGTCTCAGCCATACTCGGGGTATGTGATAAAAATACATTTGAAGGAGAGGCAGCAATTGCATTGGAGTCCATAACGAGGCCTGATATAGTCGATGATTATCCAGTTGATATAAAATTCAGAGAGATAATGGAGATTGATTTTTCCCAGACCATTTTAAAGATTGTTGAAGATTTAGTAAGGGGAGAAGATAAAGGGATTATTTCAACTAAATTCCATAACACACTGGTCAATGTAATTTCGAGGGTTGTACAGAAGCTTTCTTCCTTACATATGATAAATGATGTTGTCTTATGCGGCGGTGTATTCCAGAACATTTATTTACTCGAAAGAACTATTACCAGGCTTAAATCAATGGACATGAGGGTTAACATACATAAAAAGGTACCCACAAATGATGCTGGTATATCCCTCGGACAGGCATATATAATTAGAGAAAGTTTGAAGACAGGGGTAGAAGTAGATTATGGAAAGCATGGTTGAAAAGATAAAGAGCCTTGCAGATCAAATAGGCAGACCTGTGAAACTTATGGAGGTATGTGGAACACATACTGTAGCAATATTCAGACACGGAATCAGGGATATTATCCCTAAAGATATTGGCCTCCTGAGCGGTCCTGGATGTCCTGTGTGCGTCACACCAATAAAAGATGTAGATGCTGCTATCGCAATTTCGAGGCTTGAGGGTGCTATCCTTTCTACATTTGGTGATATGATGAGGGTGCCTGGAAGTAAACAATCTCTTTATCATGCACAGGCAGAGGGTGCTCATATAAATGTTGTCTATTCCCCCATGGATGCATTAAAACTTGCATCAGAAAGCAAAGACAGGAAGGTGGTATTCTTTGCAACAGGGTTTGAAACAACATCACCATCCGTTGCCGGAACCCTTTTTGAGGCAGAAAGGTTAGGGGTTGACAATTTTTTCATATACTCTGCACATAAATTGGTGCCTCCAGCGCTTAATGCCCTTCTGGACTCTGATGAAGTGAGGGTTGATGGTTTTATTCTTCCTGGACACGTGAGTACGATTATAGGAAGTAAGCCATATGAATTTATTGCATCTGATTATAGAAAACCGTCAGTCATAACAGGTTTTGAGGCAGGAGACATACTTCAGGGTATTATGATGCTCCTTGAACAGATCTCATCCAGCAGGGCAGATGTCGAGATTCAATATAAGAAAGTTGTAAAAGAAGAAGGCAATCAAAAGGCTATGTCTCTCTTAAATGAATATTTTGAACCATGCGATGCAAAATGGAGGGGACTCGGTATAATACCACAGAGTGGACTTAAACTAAGAGATAAGTTCAAGCGTTGGGACGTCAATCAGCTATTCGATATTAACGTTCCTGATTCACAGGAGCCTAAATCTTGTTTATGCGGGCAAGTCCTCAGAGGCGTAAAGGTACCAACAGATTGTCTTTTATTTGGAAAGTCCTGTACACCTGAACACCCTGTAGGTGCGTGTATGGTTAGTACTGAAGGAAGCTGCGCTGCGTATTATAAGTACTCAGGGATGCACAGATAAACTTAAGCTATACCGGCACAGGAGAGATTTTCCATATCTTTTCCGCATATTCACGAATCGCCCTGTCACTCGAAAATATTCCGGAACGTGCGACGTTGAGTATAGCCATTTTAGTCCAGCGTTCTTCATCCCTGTAAACATTAGTCACATTCTCCTGACAATTGATGTAGGAAGCGTAATCAGCCAGAACGAAAAACCTGTCCCCCTCTAAAAGAGATTTAACTATGGGATAAAACAATTCCGGCTCCATAGGCGAGAAATATCCTTTAGAAAGCTGATTTATGATTTGACGGAGGTTTTCGTCCTCTTCATAATATTTACGGGGGTTATACGTTTGATGCATCTCCATTATTTCATGAGCCTTAAGTCCGAAGAGGAAGAAATTTTCTTCACCCACCTCTTCACGAATCTCCACATTGGCTCCATCAAGTGTTCCGATAGTCAGGGCTCCATTAAGTATGAACTTCATGCTGCTCGTACCTGACGCCTCATATCCGGCAGTGGAAATCTGTTCGGACAACTCTGCTGCTGGGATAATGTGTTGCGCCAGGGTAACACCATAGTCAGGCACAAAAATTACCTTTAACTTTTTATTTACTACCGGGTGTGCATTTATTGCATCGCTTATGCAGTGAATTAGTTTGATCATAAGCTTACATAAAAAATAGCCAGGAGCTGCCTTCCCTGCGAACAGGATAGTTCTTGGAACAAAAGCTTCATCTGTCTTTTTATCCTTGATCCTATTGTATAATGTAATGGCATGCAAGATATTTAGAAGCTGACGCTTGTATTCATGGAATCGCTTTATCTGACAGTCTAAAAGAAAAGATGGCTGGAAAGACAAATTATTTTTTCTTTTCAAAAAGTCTGAAAGTGCAATCTTATTTGACATTTTAATTTCCCTGAAACGTTTTCGAAATTCTGTATCTTCTGCCAGAGACTCTAATTTTCTTAACTCATCAAGGTTTTTTTCCCATCCTTCTCCGATGGCTTCGGTTATAAGGCTTGAGAGTCCGGGATTAGCCTCAAGAAGCCAGCGTCTGGGTGTAACACCATTTGTAACATTTTGAAACCTCTCAGGAAACATTAAATAAAAATTTTTAAATACATTTTCTTTTAAAATGTCGCTATGAAGTCTGGATACGCCGTTGATGGTATGACTTCCCACCAATGCAAGACGTGCCATATGCACCCTTTTTTCACCATCTCCTGTAATGATAGCCATTTGCCATTTTCGTTGTGGTTCCCCGGAGAATCTCTCTGTAACCTGGATTAAAAATCTCCTGTCAATTTCCTGAATGATTTGAAGATGGCGAGGTAAAAGGTTTCCCATAAGTCCTTCAGACCATGTTTCAATCGCTTCGGGAAGAACCGTATGGTTGGTATAAGCAAAAGTTTTTTTCGTTATATCCCAGGCGTCATTCCAGGCTATACTATCTTCATCTACAAGGATCCTCATAAGTTCTGCAACGGCAATGGCAGGATGAGTATCGTTAAGCTGTATTGCAACCTTTTCAGGAAACTCATTATATGTTGGGTGATATTTTCTGTACCTCCTGATGATATCCCTGATTGTTGCACTAACAAAAAAATATTGTTGTTTAAGTCGCAATTCTTTACCTGCAAGGGTATGGTCATCTGGATAAAGCACCTTGGAGATGGTCTCGCTGTTGCTCTTGTCTTCTACTGCTTTTATATAGTCGCCGCTGTAAAAATATTCCAGACGAAATCCCCTGGAGGACTTTGCCGACCACAGGCGAAGTGTATTAACCGTATCGTTATGAAAACCGGGGACCGGATAGTCATAAGCCATCGCCATAACTTCATCAGTATCAACCCATTCCATACGGAATTTCCCGCTTTCACCTGTGATTGTGTTTACTCTGCCGTAAAAATGTACAGGATAAATGAGTTCAGGTCTGGGAAATTCCCATGGATTACCGTATCTGAGCCAGTTGTCAGGAGCTTCCATCTGATACCCGTTTTTAATTTTCTGTGAAAATATACCATACTCATAGCGTATACCATAGCCATAACCCGGATATTGGAGTGTTGCCATCGAATCAAGAAAGCATGAAGCAAGCCGTCCCAGACCACCGTCGCCTAATCCCGCATCCCATTCATGCTCAAATATTTCCTCGTAAGTCATTCCAAGCACATCTACCGCCTTCCTATAATCATCAAGAAGATCAAGGTTGATTATGTAATTTCTTAAAAGCCTGCCCAGAAGGAATTCAAGGGATAGGTAATATATTCTCTTTATATCCATATAATAGTACTGCTGCTGTGTCTTCATCCATTGCTCCACAAGATTTTCCCTCACAGACAAGACAACTGAATTGAATTTATCCCTTGGAGTGGCGGAATATTTATCTTTGGCAAATGAATAGGTGAGATGATCAAGCATGGATTCATGAAATATCTTAATAAATCTTGTCACAATAGCACCTCCACTATCTGTTTATAAATCCTGTGAAATAAATTATTATAATATCATTTTATAGGTACGCTTGACAAAGCCCGAATTTATGAGGGTAGAGTAAACCTTCATATTTCATAAATATTTTAAAAATAGTAAGCAAAAATTCTGCATGAGTGTGTCAATTGTCTTGTTATGCTAAAATATCATCAAACAAAGGGTCGAAAATGAAGGACAGGATTTTACTCGGACACGGAAGCGGCGGAAGGATGATGCATCAGTTAATCAGGGAGTATTTTGTCCCTGAATTTGAGCCTAAATCTCTAAATGATTCCGCTGTGCTTGAAGGGATAAATCATGGAAAAATTGCGTTTACAACAGATTCTTATGTTGTGTCGCCTATTTTTTTCCCGGGAGGTGATATAGGGAAACTTGCTGTTTATGGCACCGTGAATGATCTTTCTATGGTTGGGGCAAGACCTCTTTATATTACAGCAGGTCTTATCCTTGAAGAAGGTTTTCCACTCGAAGACTTAAAGATGATTATATCTTCCATGTCGGTTGCTGCAGAAAAGTCGGCTGTAAAAATAGTTGCAGGAGATACAAAGGTGGTTAACAGAGGCAAGGCTGACGGTATATTTATAAATACCTCCGGCGTAGGAATAATCGAAGATGGGGTTGATATCTCACCCCTAAATGTTATGCCAGGCGATAAAGTTATTTTGAGCGGCCCCATTGGAAACCATGGGATTTCTATTATTGCAGAGAGAAACGGTATCAGGTTTAATACACCGATATTAAGCGATACAGCACCTCTAAACAATCTTGTCGCTGAAATGCTGAATTCCACTAAAGAGATACATGCTATGAGAGACCCCACCAGGGGAGGTCTTGCAACAACGCTCAAGGAAATCGTGATAGATTCCGGGTTATGTATAGTTATCGAAGAAGAATCTATATCTGTGCCCGCAGGTGTCAAAGGGGCATGTGAACTCCTTGGGTTTGACCCACTTTATGTGGCCAATGAAGGAATACTTGTTGCAATAGTGAAATCAAATGTGGCAGAATCTCTCATCAATATCATGAGAGAAAATCCGCTTGGGAAAAAAGCCCGTATAATCGGTGATGTAAAGGAAACACCATCAGGAATGGTATTAATGAAAACATCTATAGGCGGTAGCAGAATAGTGGAAATGCTTTCAGGTGACCAATTGCCGAGGATATGTTAAATAATCCCCCCATCCCCCCTTTGCTAAAGGGGGGATGGGGGGATTAAGGAGGTTTCAAATGATACTGGGTGTTAATGTTGACCATGTGGCAACCATAAGACAGGCAAGGAAGGGTATCGAGCCTGATCCTGTTATGGCGGCTACCCTTGCAATACTCGGTGGAGCTGAAGGAATTACAGTCCATCTTAGAGAAGACAGGCGTCATATCCAGGATAGGGATTTGAAGATGTTAAAAGAGCTTGTACCTGTCGAGCTGAACCTCGAAATGGCAGCAACAAAAGATATGATAGACATTGCTACACAGTTAAAACCTGACATGGTCACACTTGTGCCTGAAAAAAGGCAGGAGCTTACAACTGAGGGCGGACTGGATGTAAGGTCGCAGAAAAGAAGCATTAGCGAAACAATAAAGAAGATTCATGATTATGGTATACCTGTAAGCCTGTTTATAAATCCAGATGTCAACTATATTAGCTCATCAAAACAGATAGCTGCTGATATGGTTGAAATACATACTGGAATGTATGCCAATGCTAAGGATAAAAAACAGGAAACAGAATTGAACCGTGTTATTAACTCAGTTAGGCATGCTCAGGATGTCGGTCTTATAGTCAATGCAGGGCATGGCCTTAATTATTTTAATGTTACAAAAATAGCATCTATACAGGGGATAAGAGGACTTTACATAGGACACAGTATTATATCAAGGGCAGTACTTGTTGGCATAGAGAGGGCCGTGAGGGAGATGAAAGAGTTGATAACAGAGGCAACGTAGTTACTACAATATATACCTGCTCAAGTCCTCGTCCTTAGCAATCTCATTCAGCTTCTCATCGACATATTTTTTGTCTATCAAAAGTTTTCCGTTCTTTTTTTCAGGCGCCTCAAAAGAAATATCTTCGAGGAGTTTTTCAAGGACAGTATGCAGCCTCCTTGCACCGATATTTTCTGTCTTTTCATTCACATGTGCTGCAATATCAGCAATCTGATCAATAGCATCTTTTGTAAAGTCTATCGCCACGTTTTCTGTAGAAAGTAGTGCGGTATATTGTTTAACTAAAGCATTATACGGCTCTGTCAATATCCTCACAAACTCATCCTTGCCAAGTGCGTCAAGTTCAACCCTTATAGGAAACCTGCCTTGAAGTTCAGGGATCAGGTCAGAGGGTTTAGTCATATGAAAGGCTCCAGCAGCTATAAAAAGGATATGCTCTGTTTTTACAGGACCGTATTTTGTTGTTACAGTCGTGCCCTCAACTATTGGCAAAAGGTCTCTCTGGACACCTTCGCGTGAAACATCTGGGCCATATGCATGCCCTCTGCTCGCTACCTTATCTATTTCGTCAATGAATACAATACCTGACTGCTCAACCCTTTCAACAGCTTCTTTCGTTACCTTATCCATATCAATGAGTTTGCTTGCCTCTTCCTGTAATAGAATATTCAATGCCTCGGGAACCTTCACCTTCTTTCTCTTGGATTTTTCAGGTAAGAAACTGCCGAGCATCTCCTTAAGGTTTATCTCAAGATCTTCAAGCCCCACATTTGAAACAACACCGAAAGGTATTATCTTCTCTCTCACCTCGACATCTACATATCTATTGTCGAGTTTTCCATCCCTGAGTTGTGCCCTTAACCTTTCTCTTGTCTCCTTATGTTTTTCCCTCTCTTCCTCTTCAAGCCCGACTCCCTTCGTTATTCTTGGCTGGGGGAGAAGCAGATCAAGAAGACGTTCCTCGGCAAGGCCTTTTGCCCTTTCCTGAACCTTTTCTACATGCTCTGACTTAACCATATTTATGGATATTTCTGTAAGGTCTCGTATCATTGATTCTACATCACGGCCTACATAGCCAACCTCTGTAAACTTTGACGCCTCGACCTTTACAAATGCTGCATTTGCAAGCCTTGAGAGTCTCCTTGCAATCTCAGTCTTACCCACTCCTGTCGGGCCTATCATGATTATGTTTTTTGGTAAGACCTCATCCTTCAACTCAGGAGAAAGCCTCTGCCTTCTCCATCTGTTCCTTAAGGCAATCGCAACTGCCTTTTTCGCCTTATGCTGGCCAATTATATATTTATCCAGTTCCTCAACTATCTTTCTTGGTGTAAGGTTATCCATTTAGCTCCTCAATAGTTATATTTTCATTTGTGTATATACAGATACCTGCTGTAATCTTCATAGATTTCTCCACGATCTCTCTTGCCGAAAGTGATGTATTTTCATAAAGAGCCCTTGCCGCTGCTTGTGCATAGGGGCCTCCAGAACCAATGGCTGCAACTCCATCCTCAGGCTCGATAACATCACCCGTGCCTGATATTATAAATGTGTGTTCTATGTCAGCTATTATCAGAAGGGCCTCGAGTCTTCTCAAAATCTTATCGGTCCGCCAGTCTTTTGCAAGTTCAACAGCAGCCCTTGTTATATTCCCCCTGTAAGATTCGAGTTTGCCCTCAAACTTTTCAAACAATGTTAGTGCGTCAGCTGTAGCCCCTGAAAAACCTGTGAGGACTTTCTCCCCGTATGTCCTTCTGATTTTCTTGGCATTATGTTTCAATACAGTATTACCCATTGTAACCTGCCCATCTCCTCCTATCGCAACCTTTCCGCCACGCCTTACGCATAGTATAGTCGTTCCTTTGAACATTTCCTGCTCCTTTATTTTGAACTTTTAATTTTCAAGTTTTCACTCTCCCTTGCAAAGGGATGTGCCTTATCGTATATATCCATCAGATGTGTTATATCCAGATGGGTATATTTCTGTGTTGTAGAAAGTGATGAGTGCCCCAGAAGCTCCTGTATCACCCTGAGGTCCGCACCACCCTGAAGCAGATGGGTTGCAAATGTATGCCTCAGTGTGTGAGGTCCTATCTGCCCACTGATGCCTAAAGCCTTTGCATACTTTACTACTATACGTCTTACCCCCCTGTCTGTCAATCTTGTACCCATCCTGTTAAGAAACAATGCCCTATCCTTACTTTTAATCAGCATCCTCTCTATCATATATGACTTGATAGCATCAATCGCCTTTGAACCCACAGGTACAATGCGTTCTTTTCTCCCCTTCCCTCTTACCTTTATCAGATTACCCTTTATATTAAGGTCGTCTATATTAAGTCCTGAAAGTTCGCTTACCCTAATACCACTTGAATAGAGAAGTTCAAGTATAGCCCTGTCCCTTACAGGCATAAACCCTATTCCTTCAGGTTTTTCAACAAGTGAAAATGCATCATCAACAGAAAGAAATCGCGGAAGCAGCTTTGGAATCTTAGGGTTTGCGACGAGTTTCGCCGGATTTGATTTTATATAGCCCTCTCTACAAAGAAACTTGAAAAATGACCTTATACTCGCAAGCCTCCTGCTGACAGTAGTTTTATTAAAACCTTTCTTAATCTGCTCTGCAATAAAACCGCGCACATCTATCATGTCTATTTTATCTGGTTCTGTTTTTACGTATTCAAAAAAATCTTCAAGGTCTTTTCTATAAGCCCTCAGCGTATGAGCTGATACAGCCCTCTCAACCTCAAGATATCTTATGAATTTATCAATGTAGTTATTCATTTTACATATTTTACCATTTTCTGACCTTATACAAAGGTAGGATCAGATATTAGTGAATTTGAGATAATATCTTTTCTAAACTCTTAACATCCTCAACATTAAGAACCATTGCCTCCGGTACTATTCTCTTTATTAGTCCTGAAAGAACTTTCCCCGGGCCGACTTCTACAAACATATTTATACCGGAATCTGCAATAGCCATTATAGAATCCTCCCATAAAAGCGGGCTGCTAATCTGTCGAACAAGCGATGTCTTTATGCTTTCCACATTATCGAGAAATCTGGCATCCGCATTATTTACAATGGGGATCACCGGGTTTTTGAATTCTATCTTGTCAAGCAATTCTGAAAGCCTTCGGGAAACGTCAGCCATTAATTTACAATGAGACGGTACACTTACTGAAAGCGGCATCGCCCTTTTTGCTCCTGCCTCTTTACAAAGATTTATTGCCTCCTCAACAGCAGTTTTTTCGCCTGCAATTACTATTTGACCTGGGCAATTGTAATTGGCAGGCGACGCATACCCTGATTGTAATGACCAGCATATCTCGTCAACCTTATTCCTTTCAAGCCCGAGGATTGCAGCCATAAGTCCTCTACCCTTTGGAACAGCCTCCTGCATAAATTGTCCCCGGCTCTCTGTGAGCTTTACAGCATCTCTAAATGATAGAACATCTGCCGCCACAAGTGCTGAATATTCGCCAAGGCTATGCCCTGCAACAACAGATGGCCTTATCCCTTTTGAAAACAGTACTCTGTAGAGTGCAATACTCACCGTAAGGATGCAGGGTTGAGTTCTGAAGGTTTTATTTAGTTCTTCTGCAGGACCATTAAAACATAAATCGGCAAGATTATAACCTAATACATCAGAAGCCTCTTTAAATATATCCCTGGCCACATCAAAATTCTCATAGATTTCCTTACACATTCCTACATATTGAGAACCCTGGCCAGGAAAGACAAAGGCGATTTTCATTTATTAAAATCTCCTCCTCTTGTCATTCCGCCCTGAGGCAGATAAACCCCCACAGGTTATGCAAAGCATTAATTTCCTATACCCTTTGTTTCTTTAATCTTCTTAATCAAGAGTGGGATAATTTCATAGAGGTCTCCGACTATTCCATACGTTGCAACATTGAATATAGGCGCTTCTGGATTCTTATTAATAGCAACGATTATGTCCGATGACTGCATACCAACAAGATGCTGTACAGCGCCTGAAATACCACAAGCAATATATATCTTTGGACACACTGTTTTTCCTGTTTGACCAACCTGGTGACTGTAAGGAATCCAGCCTGCATCTACTGCCGCCCTTGATGATCCAAGAGTGCCACCAAGTAGTCCTGCCAATTCCTTAAGAAGCTCGAACCCGTTTGGTGTTCCGAGTCCCCTGCCGCCTGATACAATAATATCTGCCTCCTGTAAATTTGTAGATATTTCAGAGACCTCCTTTATCGTATCCAGAACCCTTGTTCGCGAAGATATATCATCTGCCTTGACATTTATAATCTCACCTGTCCTGTCTTCGTCATATTCTCCGCGCTTCATTACCCTCGGCCTTACAGTAGCCATCTGCGGCCTGTTATTAGGACAGAAAATAGTCGCCATTATATTGCCGCCAAATGCCGGCCTTATCTGGAGAAGGTTTCCTGTCTCTTTATCGACTGCAAGCGATGTACAATCAGCAGTTAGTCCTGTTCTTATTTTTGCCGCAACCCTTGGTATAAACGAACGGCCTATGGGTGTAGCACCTGCAATAACTATCTCAGGGCGATATTCGTTTATAAGAGATGAGAGCAATTCAGAATAAGGCTCATCATTAAATCTTTCAAAGATTTGGTCTTTTGACATGTATACCTTATCTGCTCCCCATCTGATAAGTTCCTGTGCTTTTGAGTCAGATGCCCCAAACAGAACAGCAGAAAGTTCTGTATTAAGTTCATCTGAAAGTCTCCTGCCAGCACCCAAAAGTTCATATGACACAGAGGCAACCTTGCCGCCCCTTTGTTCAGCAAATACCCAAACTCCTTTATAGCTTTGGATATCTTTACTTTTGGGTACTTCTTTTTCAACTTCAATAATCGCACCTTCAGGACAGACACTTATGCAGGCCATACATGCCTGACAGTATTCGTTAATAAATGCCTTACCTTCTTTTATTACAATTGCATCAAAAGGACATGAAGATAGACACTCTTCACAGCCTTTACACTTATCAATATCGATAATTACAGGCATTTTAGCCTCCTCATCTCCTGAATCAATGCATCAACCTGTTCTTCCGGTTTGCCTTTAATCATCATTCTGTCTTTTTTTGCCTCAGGAGCAAATATATTTTTAAACTGTGTAGGCGAACCCTTAAGGCCGAGTTTGTTTTCATCTACCTGGATATCAGATAATCCCCATTTTTTAATCTGCGCCTTTTTAGCAGCCATCTTGCCTCTTAATGATGGCAATCTTGGTTCATTCAATTCTTTTACCACTGTTAAAAGCACGGGAAGTGTAGATTCAACGAGGTCATAACCTTCATCCATCAGCCTCTGAACCTTTATAGAGCTCTCTGTAATATCTTCTACTCTTCTAATGTATGATATATGAGGAATATTGAGAAACTCTGCTACCTCAGGGCCTACCTGTGCTGTATCCCCATCTATTGTCTGTTTGCCGCAGATAATTATATCAGCATTGATTTTTGAAATAGCACTTGAGAGGATATAAGAGGTCGCCCATGTATCAGAGCCAGCAAACGCCCTGTCCGTAAGGAGCACAGCATCATCAGCGCCCATGGATATCGCATCTCTTAAGGCATTCTCAGCCTGAGGAGGTCCCATCGTAAGAATCGTTACTTTCCCTCCAACCTTTTCCTTTATCTGAAGGCCTGCCTCAATAGCATGCATATCAAAAGGATTGATAATACTTGGAACCCCTTCTCTTATGACGATTCCTGTTTCAGGATTAATTCTAACCTCAGCAGTATCCGGAACCTGCTTGATACACACTATTATGTTCAATTGTATTTGCCTCCTTAAGATTAAGGTTTATTATTTTACCAGAATGCTTTTAATAAGTGTTATAGTTATCTATGTCTTTCAGGAAACTATAAATCTTAGAGCAACCATCTTACTATTATCAATAAAATGAGGCTCTTACAAAAGTCCTCAGAATGTCACCCTGAACGAAGTGAAGGGTTTCTTAACACCTTGAAAACATGAGATTCTTCGCTTCACTCAGAATGACAGAAAAGGCTTTTCTGCGATTCAGACACTAAATTTAGGCCAGTTAGGATTTTTTCAAAAGGCCTTACAACTTTTGAATAATTTGCCCACCCTCTAATTTATCCGAAAGTAATTATTGCATTTTTTATTTTCCGAATTATT
>Ga0210022_1000345_pt1 | contig 35393 bp, 27 predicted proteins | sample CryGeymeta201520_FD_183984 | JGI IMG/M metagenome (GOLD analysis project Ga0210022, IMG submission 183984) | Groundwater microbial communities from Crystal Geyser aquifers in Utah, USA - Crystal Geyser metaG 2015-20 (SPAdes) (version 2) | ecosystem: Environmental > Aquatic > Deep subsurface >... | reverse complement strand
GGGCGACGTGCGGAGGCGTCGGCAAGGACGGCCTGTTCGCGCATCCGCCGTGGGACCAGGAACACGGGCTGATCGGCGACGTGTTCGCCGACTGGCCTGTCCGCGTGCCGGAAGGCGGGAAGCCGGCTCTCGAACTCTCGCTCGGCCTGCGCGACGGAGCTGAGAACGCAGACGGGGTGACGTTCACCGTGGCGATCGACGGTACGGTGGTTCTGCAGAAGGACTGGAAGCGCTGCGAGTGGCTGCCGTGCCGCGTGGAGCTGTCGCCGTACGCGGGTCGCGAGGTCAAGCTCCGCCTGTCGGTCGGTAAGGGACCGGAGGGGCGAGGTTCGTTCGCGTGGGCCGTGTGGGGCGAGCCGGAGATCGTCGTCGAACCGACGCCACAGCCCCTGTCCGTCGAAGTGCTCGCGCCGCGCAGAGTCGTCGGCGCGGCCGGCTCGTCCGCGGGCGCTTCGGCCACGCTCGTCCGCCGCGAAGGCGACCTGCGCCGGCACCGCGTGTCGACGCGCGTGCCCGGCGCGACGTGTCTCTTCTTCCGCAAGCCGCAACCGGCGGCGCTGCCGGTGGACTTGCGCGCGACCCCGTTCTCCTGGATGGCAACGGTAGGCGGCATGTCCCTGCCGGCGGGCAACCTGCCAGCCTACCTCACCGCCGCCCCGGGCGAGGGCCAATCCGGCGGCGTGACGAAGGCGGCACTCGTGACCCACCCGCCCATCGACGGTTCAACAGCCCTCGACTATCTCCTGACGTTGCCGAAAGACCCGCCAGCCGAACTACGCTTCTCGACCGCCCTCCAGGACGGCGCCGAAGGCACAAACGGCGTCGCGTTCCTTGTGGCCGTCAACGGGCATGTCGCGTACCGGAAGGAGGTGACCGGTCCCGACGGTTGGCATGAGGGATGCGTCAACCTGAGCGCGCACGCCGGAGAGACCGTGCTGCTCAGCCTGATTGTGGATGCCCAGGGCAGTGCGCGCTGCGACTGGGCGAGGTGGGGGGAGCCGAGGATCGAGGGGCGGTGACAGGCGGCCGGGGCCCGTGTAGCCGAACCCGCCCGAGATTCGGACCGTCGGCGCTCCCAGCGCCCGAATTCTTGGCGAACTCGGCTACGCGGGCGCCGTCTGTCATCCGGGTCCCTCCTTCGGGCTCAGTGCGCCAGCCGCTGCGTTCCCCGGTTGATGAGTTCCTCCTGCTCTTGGGGCGACAGGTCTACGAACCGGGCGCTGTAGCCCGCGACCTTCACCATCAGGTTCGGATACTTCTCCGGCCGTTCGCGGGCGTCGAGGAGCGTTTCGGTGTCGACCATGCTGAGCTGCATGGTCATGACACCCAGGTCCACAAACGCCTTCAGGAACGCGACGAACTTGCCACGGCCGTCCTTGGTGTTGACGACCGCGGGATCGAAGCGGAGGTCGAGCGACGAACCGTTGGGAAACTGGGTGAAGTCGATCTTGCTCAGCGAACGCAGCAGGCTGGTGGGGCCATCCTGATCGGTGCCCCAAGTCGGGTTGAGGTTGCGGGTGAGCAGCTCGCCGGCCAGCCGGCCGTCGGGCGAGGCACCCACCGCTTCGCCCAAGTGGTGGTTGGCGGCAAACGAGTAGAGCGCCACCTGGAACCGGCCGCCCCGCGCGTTGCGGTGCTCGCAGAACTCGGCGTAGAGCGGGGCGGTCACGGCTGCCGAGAGCGCGTCCACCCGGTCGAGGCCGTTGTGCCACTTGGGGGCGGCGAGGAGCTGCCGGCGGAGGTTTTCGTGACCGTCGAAGTTGGCCTGCAGCGCCGTGCACAGGCCGGCCACCGTCGCCGCGCCGCGTTCGAAGACGACCTCCCGGAGTGCAGACAGCGAGTTGACCACGTTGGGCACGCCGGATACGATGATGCCGGTCAGGTTGTACCGTGCGCCCCCGGCGCACACATCCACCCCGCGGTCAATGCAGTCGTCCATGAACACAGACATCAGTGGGTAGCGCCGGTACTCCATGTGGCACGCATCCGCGTGGTTCATGTGCTTGCGGATGTTGTCGCAGACGGAGCGCAGTTGCGCCCTGAAGGCTGTCAGCACGTCGTCGAAGCCGGCGAGGTCCTGCGCGGCTGGGGTGGCGACCCCGAGCTGGTCCCCCGTCTTCAAGCTCCGGCCTTGGTTCAGCGCCAACTCCAGTACAAGCGGCAGGTTGAGGTAGGCACCGTTGGGGTGGAACGCCTCCCGGCCGGGGAGGGTGTTCTCGTAACAGCAGGAGCAAATGTAGTCGCGCGCCTCCGCCAGCAGCCGGCCGTGTCGGACGAACGCGGGAATGAGCACCTCATCGTTGACGACAGGAAAACCTAGCCCGCCGGCGAGGTAGTTGGCCGCCGCCTGCCAGTAGCGCGCGGGCGCATTCCGGTGCAGCCGCAGTGAAACGTACGGTGCCGGGTTCTGCAGCCGCAGCGAGGCTTCCATGATTAGCTCGCTCAGCTCATTGGAGGCATCGTCGCCGGCGGGGGTGACGCCGCCCAGGCTGGTCTGGCTGCCGGGCGTGTAGACCGCGTGCCCCGTGTAGTAGTCGCAGTGCCGGAAGTTGAGCAGGAACAGCTCCAGCAACTCCAGCGCCTCGGCGCGAGTCAACCGTCCCTCGTCGAGGTCGCGCCGGTAGTACGGGTACAGTGACTGGTCCAACCGACCAAGCCCCAGCCCGCCGCCCGGGCAACACCCCCCCATCTCCAACGTGATCAGGCAGTAGACGAGCCAGTACGACTGCAACGCCTCATGCAGCGTCGTGGCCGGCTGCTCGGGTACCCGGGCGAGCACCTCGGCCGCAGTGCGAAGTTCGGCAGCCCACTCTTCGTCCTTGGTCCCCCTTGCGGTGTGCTCGGCGGCTTCGCGGAGGCGCTGGGCGTAGCGCAGCACCGACTGGCAGCTCACGCGCATCGCCTCGTAGCACCGGCGCCGCTCGCCGTCCGCCGCCTCGTCGAGCTGGGCAAGCTGCTCCTCGATCCGCGCCTGCAGCCCGCTGATCCCCTGGGCGAGAATGTGCTCCACGCCCGGCGAGATGTGCCCCTCAAAGCACGGTCCCAGGTACAGGCGGGTCTCGCCCAGACGCCGCGACTCCTCATCCGGCGCCTGGCGGCCTTCCCGGCTGTGTCGGTCTGCGTTCAGCGCGGGCAGCATGAGGTTGAAGAAAAACGGGTTCTCGCCACCGACCAGCGCGGCGTCCTTCTCAGGAGTGATCTCACAGTGCTCGACAACGTGGCGCAGTGCCAGCGCCCGAGCGAGCGCGGGATCGCTCGGTTCGCGCGCAAGGAGGAGGTTCTTCGCCCCTTCTGCGAGCCGCAGATACGCTGGCGGCTCAACGTGCGTTTCGTAGTACATGCCGAATCGGCGGGCGCGGAGTCGCGCCGACCGCGCTGTGCTGCAGTCGGGCCCGCGGTTGGGAGGGCGGGAGTAGAGCGGGGCGTCGAGGGTGGTCATCGTCATCGGCTGTGGGTGGGCGCGGCGTCGGTGCGGACTTGAGGACGTCGCCTGATTGACAAGGAGGGCGTGTTCATGACAGTGCGCGGTTGACGAGTACGCGTAGTTCGTCCTTGCAGGCTGCGCTCCTGCTTCGTCCCCCTCGGAACGTACACCGGCCGGCGGCACACGGACGCGCCCCAAGGAGACTGCGTCGCTCTCGCCTCACTCCCTCGTCCCGTTCGGAGTCACAGCACCGGTGGCGGCGGTTCCGGATTGTCGCCTGCAGGGGGCTGTGCTACACTCGCGGGCACCGTGGCCTGGCACCGCGAGGGGCGCGCGGATTTCTGCCTCAGGCAGCTCCGAAGGTGGTGTGCGTATGGGCAGTCCGTCGTCGTGTTCCGTCTGTCTGGCATTCTGGCGGTCGGGTTAGTCATGGCCGGCATGGGGTGGTGTAGTGGCGATCCGCCCGAGGGGCTGTTCTGGGCTCCGCGAGTGCTGCCACCGGCGCCAGTGCCGCCAGGCAACCCGCAGAGCGAAGCCAAGATCCAGCTTGGGAAGCAGTTGTACTTCGAGAAGCGACTCTCCTTCGACAACACGGTCAGTTGCGCCTCTTGCCACGACCCGAAGGCGGGCTGGGCAGACCCGCGCCAGTTCTCCGAGGGCGTCGACCACGCCAAGGGCGGCCGCAACGCGCCGACGGTTCTCAACTCAGCACACTACCAGTTCCAGTTCTGGGATGGGCGCGCCGGCTCTCTCGAAAAGCAGGCGCTGGGCCCGATTCAGAACCCGGTTGAGATGAAGATGACCATGCCGCTGGCGCTGGACCGCCTTCAGGGCATCCCCGGGTATGTGAAGGCATTCCAGGAGGTCTTTGGGGGCGCGCCCTCTGACGAGACGGTGGCCAAAGCAATCGCTGCTTTTGAGCGCACCGTCATTTCTCGCAACTCGCCATTCGACCGCTATCTGGCCGGAGACACCGCCGCCATGAGCCCCGCCGCCGTTCGCGGAATGAAGCTGTTCAACGGCAAGGCTCCCTGCTCGCCCTGCCACACCGGGCCCAGCTTCACGGACAGCAAATTCCACAATCTGGGCATCGGGGCAGGCGCGACTGAGCCCGACGTGGGGCGCTTCAAGGTCACCAACAACCCCCAGGACTACGGTGCGTTCAAGACGCCCACGCTGCGATCCGTGGCGTTGACGGCGCCCTACCTGCACGACGGCTCAGAGAGGACGCTGGAAGCCGTCGTCGAGTTCTACAACCGGGGTGGGAACCGCAATCCCAACTTGGCCCCCCTCATGCTGCCGCTCCGCCTGACGCAGTCGGAGAAGAGCGCCCTTGTTGCGTTCTTGGAGGCACTGACCGGGGAGGACTTGGGGATCACCGAACCGGCCCTGCCCGAGTAGGGACCGAGCGTGCACATTCGAGGAGCGAGAAGAAATACGATGAACAAGCAACTTGAGCGACTACCGCTGTTTGCACTTATGAGCATCGTTCTGACCGGGGCCCTGGGGCCGGCTCTGGCCATTCCGGTGTTCGCCCGAAAGTACGGCTTCCAGTGCCAAATGTGTCATGTGCAGTTCCCCAAGCTCAATGACTTTGGGCAGCGGTACCGGGACAACGGCTACCAAGTGCCCGGACAGGAGGGTCTGGATCGCGACGTGATCGAGGCCGGCGTGCCCATTGCCCTGCGCTCCCAGGTCGGCCATTCGTCGTACACCGTAAAGGACCCCGCCGTCGCGACCCCCGAGGTGAAGGAGTTCAACATCGGCGGACTCGACCTGTTGACCGGTGGCGTTATACCCGCGAAGGTTAATACTACAACCGTACTTAGCGCGAATGTGCTCGGCGAGGGTCTCCTGACCCCGCCGCTCCCCGGACCGACAGGTCTCCTCGAATCCCGTGGATTCGCAGCCCTTTGAGACCTTCCGGTCAAGCGTTTCGGGGCGGTCGGAGACCTGCCCCGAGCTAGTTGTACCCGCGAAGGTTAAGAACACACCGAAGTCCCGGTGCGACTTCGGCTCCGTCTGGGAGAATACCCTCTGTCCTACGTCTGCTGCACGCCTGCCGGGGAAGTTCCGCGAACTTCCACTTCGGTGTCTTCTTAACCTTCGCGGGTATATCAAGCGAGACATCGGGTTCTTCGGCATCTGCACCCCCCGGCTGGATGCAGCGCGAGGCGGCGCCGCGCAGGCCGGGAAGTAGGAGAGGGCGAACCTGGTCTTCAACAACGTCGGCAACCAGTTTCTCGACATTCGCCTGGGGCGGTTCGAGCCTGCCGTGCTGGCACACAGCGCCAAGCGGCCGTTCTCCTTCGCGGGCTCCGAGGTGTACGACTTCAGTGGCACGGTCGGCGGATTCGCCCTCAGCGATACCCAGGAAGGCGTGGAGGTAACCTACCGCGCAGAGACCGGACTTCGGGCCGCGGCCGGTTGGGTGAACGGCAGTGCTGACCGAGACACTGGCAGCGCACCGGGAGACTTCTACCTCCGCCTGGCCAACGTCTTTGGGGCGGGGGAAGGTCAGGTCGCCGGCCAGCGGCTCGGCGCAGTCTACTACAGCGGCAACTCGCGACCGGCCGGCGCCGTTGCCGGCCCGGAGTTCGGCTTCGATCGCTGGGCGCGTCGATGCGTCGCTGACGTACGGCAACACAAACTTCCTGACTCAGTACCTCAAGGGCACTGACGACAAGGGCTTCACCGGCGCCGCCACTGACAATGACTGGAGCGGCGGGTTCGTGGCGGTTGACCACGCAGTGAGTATGGACGCCGTCGCCTTTGCGCGGTACGACTGGGTGAACGCCCCGGGCAGTGCCGACCTCAACGCCTGGGTCGGCGGCGCCAGATGGTACTTCGAGCGCAACCTGGCAGCCCACCTGGAGTACGGCACCCGGAAGGCCGAGAACGGCGGCGCCCCCGAGTTCAGCGACACACTCCACGAGCAACCGACCGCGGTGCGCACCGGCGTTTACGGCAAGTGCACGTGGCGGTTCTGACGCGGGCTGCCCAATTGACCAAGGGCGTATCGCCCGCGCGCAGACCACGGCGTGGCTGTTGACGTCCCCAGCTCAGTCTGTCCGCGCAATCACTCGGATGGGGTAATTCGAGGCAGACTCCGGCATGGTGATCAGCCGGACTTGTCGGCGGGCACCCGGGGGCAGCAGGAACGTGTCGATGAGGGACGCCGAGCCGCTCCGGGTGACCGGGACCTCGACGCACTTGCCCGCGACCAGGAAGGTCCCGCGGGCGACGCCCCCGGCCGGGGCAAACAGCAGCTTGACCGGCACCGTCTCAGCCGTTGGGTTGTGGGCGGTCAACCCCACCTCGTGGAGCACCCCGTAGTTCCCGGCCAGTTCGTACGTGCCGGTCTTGGCGGAGACCGCGTGCCTGCCGATGGTGATGAAGGCCCACCGGCCGCCCACCTCGTAGGCGGCTTCCATCGCTATCAGCGGCTGGTGGAACACGAAATGCGGCGTGCCGGGAGCCTCCCCGAAGGGATCGCTGTCGTGTCCGTCCTCGACTGCCCGAACGCGAACATGTAGCGTGGGCGAAGCGTTGAGCGGCAGCAACTCCAGCAGGCCGCTGAGAATCCGACCGGGGGCAAACGGGTCTGCCACCAGTGGCACCGTCGCGCCCGCCGGCAGCGTTAGGGTGAACCCGTCTGCTCGCGAACGGGCACGCATGAAGTCGGCAGCGGCCTTGTGCCCCACGTACATCTCGTCGGTGGAGGGGCCAGCGGCGGAGAGCAGGACCCCGACCTGCTGCTCGGCCTCGCCGTCGTTGGCAAGCTCCACCAACAGCAGGAGCGGCCGGCCGGAGTCGTTGAGGTGATGGTAGAGCAAGCGGGTGCGGCCGGTCTGCCGAGCGCTGAACAGGGAAGCGGGCGCCTTCACCCGCTCCGGCGCATTGCTGACGAACAGCTCGTCACAGGGCTGCACAAGCAGTGGCTGGTAGCGGGTCTCGACGGCCACCTCCTGCTCGACGTCAATCGCCTCAGGGGAGGTCGCCCGCAGCCGCACACTGGGTCGTGCCGGCGCCGCGGTCTGCAACTCCACGGATACCCGCGCCCCTGGAAGGGAGTCCATCGCGGCCCGCGCCGAGAGGCGCGCCGCCGCCTCGCGAACTGCCGGGACGCAGTCGGACCGCGATAGGAGGGTGGTGATCTGGGTGGGAATCTGCGCCGCCAACGGCAGCACGGTCACCGAAATCGGCGCCCGCAGCGCGCCCCAGTCGAGCTGGCCGCGTGTTGCCCCCTTCCGCACTCCGCGCAGCACCAAGGTGTCGTTGTCTCGCCCGACGCTGACGACGCCCGGGTCCAACGACTGCGCCGAGGGCTCCCCCTGCCGTTGCCCGACCCGCCAGCACAGGGAGCCGCCTAGGAGAACGCGAACCGCGCCCGGCAGCGGGTTGCGGCTCCAGCGCTCAAAGGCCGCCGTGAGCTTCCCGGTCCACAGGACTGCGAGCGCTCTCGGGTCTGCGTTGTTGGCCTTCCCGTCTTCGCGGGTGACTGAGAGGATGGGCACCCCGGCGACGAGGAGGGTGGGGGCGCGATCGGCGGACACGGTCGCTGCCGGTGGCAGCGACGGCGCGCCGAAGAACGCGGCACGCAGCGCCGTTACGGCTTGAGTGGCTCGTTCGGCGCTCTGCTCGCCGCGCAGTCGGAACACCGGCTCGGAAACGCACTCAACGGTCGCCACGCCGGGGTCGCCCGAGCGCACGCAGAAGGTGTATTCCGGCTGGTTCGTGGGGGGCACAGCCCAAGCTGCCGAGGCCACAAGTACAACCAGCCACGCCCTGGCCAGTCTGCCGCCCAGCCCGGTCCGCTCGCGAGGGTCACCCATGCGGCCGGTTACCCGTCACGCTCCTCGCGGAGCGTCCCCAACTCAGCGTCGAGTTCCTCGACGCGCTGCATTAGCTGCCGGATCGTCCGCAGGAGGTCCGGCACGCGCTTGATGGCGGCCTCGACCTTCATCTTCTCTCGATGCGGCCCCGCCGGATAGCCCGATACAAAGCTGCCTGGGGCGAGGTCTGAGATGACGCCGCCTTGGGCGCCGACGACGGTGCCTTGCCCGATGGTGAGGTGATCCCCGACGCCGACCTGCCCACCGAGAATGATAGAGTCCTCAAGCACCGTGCTGCCCGAGATTCCCGTCTGCGCGCAGATGAGGCAGTTCCTGCCGACCTGCACGTTGTGCGCGATCTGGACCAGGTTGTCGATCTTCGAGCCTGCCCCAATTCGGGTGACCCCAAGGGTGGCTCGGTCGACCATCACATTGGCGCCCAATTCCACGTCGTCCTCGACCTCGACGGTGCCCAGTTGAGGCACCTTGTACGGCGGCGACATCTCCTTGATGTAGCCGAAGCCGTCGGCGCCCAAGACCGTCCCGCTGTGGATGATTACCCGCTTCCCCACTCGAACGTCGTGGTAGAGGTAGACGCCGGGGTGGATCTGCGAGTCGTCGCCGACGCTGGCTCGATCGCCCACGTAGCACTGGGGTCCGATCCGCGCCCGGGCTCCGATGGTGACGTTGTCGCCGAGAACAGCCTGCGGACCGATCCAGACGCCATCGCCGAGGGTGACCCCTTTGCCAACCGTGGCGGAGGGGTGAATGCCGGAGCATTGCGGCCTAGGGGGGGCGAACAGCTCCATGGCCCTCGCGAAGGCCAGCCGGGGGGTACCGGTCCGGACGAAGGGCTTCCGCGAGGACAGGGCCGGGGGGAGCAGGACCGCTGACGCTTCCCCGTTCTCGGCGTGGGGAAGGACCCGCTCGGACTCGACAAACACGACGTCTCCGTGCCGGGCGTGGTCAACGTCGGCGATGCCACTGAGGAGGAGGGACGCGTCTCCAACGAGTTCTCCGCCCACATGGTTCGCGAGGTCACCAAGCGTGGTGGCGAATCCTGACTGCATATCCTCCCCCCAAGTTGGAGTATGTCCCCTGAGCCGGGGATTAGCTGGTCGGCTTCAGCCCGCGGCCGGCTTGTTCAGCCGCTGCAGGACTGCCGGGGTGATGTCCAGTGCCGGGACGGCATAGCGCAGCAGCGCCTTCTCAAGCACCAAGACAAAGCCCTTCTCGGCGGCGACTTCGGCCACTGCTTTGTCGATCTTCTGCTTCAGTTCGCCCAGCAACTGCTGCTCACGTTCGCGTACTTCTTTGTCGAACTGAGCGCTCAGCTCCTCGACCTTCTTCCGGTTGCCGGCGAGTAGCTCCGCCAAGTCCTTCCGGCGTTTCTCCTGTTCCGGGGTCGGCTCCCGGATGCCTCGCAGGTCGGTCAGCTCCTTGTCGCGCGTTTGGCTCAGCCCCGCGAGCTCTTGGAGCCGGGCTTTCTCTTTGTCGTCCAGGGCCTTCTCCTTGGCCTGAAGCGCATCGAGTTCTTTCCACTCGGCCTCTACAAGGTAGACGCGTTGATCACGCCACTTCAGCCGGTCCAAGACGAACTGCTTGTAGCCATCGTTCTGTTGCTTGTACTCGCCGAAATCCTTCAGCAGTTCGTCGATATCGACATAGGCGATGTTTGCCGGCGGCTTGGCTGTTTCCGCCTTCACCGTGAGGGGCACTGTCGCCAGAGACAACGCCATCCAGCAAACAACCCGCAGTCTACCAAAGTGATTCACGCTGACTTCCTCCCGAACGAGCTTGGGCTTGGGGCGTGCGTTTCGCGGCAACGCCGCCTCCGGGGCGCCCGGCCTAGAACATCTGGCCGATGCTGAAGTGGGTCCGCGAGCCATCTTTGCTGAAGCCCAAGTCCAACCGAATGGGCCCCAGCGGGGTCTTCACCCGAATGCCGAGACCGTACCCCAGCAGGGCGTCGAAGCTGGCCCAATCGGTTCTGTCGGGCGGGCCGCCGTAGGCGCCACCGTAGTCGACAAAGGCAACGCCCTGGAAGTTCTTCTGGAACCGATGCCGGTACTCCACGTTGGCGACTATCATGTTCTTGCCATACTCCCGGTCCACGTTGAACCCGCGGATCGTCTCGGCGCCACCCACGAAGTACTGCTCGTAGGCAGGGAGTGCTCCGCTGGTGACGCCGGCCTGCAGGCGTCCCGCCACTACGGCCTTGGGTGCCACCGGGTAGTACCTGCGCACGTCAAGCTCCCACTTCAGGAAGGTATCCTGGCCGCCCAGCAGACTGTTGGCCGACTCCAACTCCAGGCTCTCCCGCCCGCCGGTGGAGGGGTCCATGAGGATGTCGCGGGTGTCATGCGCAACACCGAACGTGAGGCTTGAGACGTGCCCGGACGTATCGCCGAACGGCAGCGTGACGCCGGCGAGTTGCGTGTTCTTGAAGGAGACCTTCTCGTTCTTCAGTCGCACGGTGTAGGAGACCGTATCCGACTTGGGGCGCCCGAACGAGAGCCGACCGCCCTTGCGGCGCTCCTCGAAAACGGAGTTGCTGTTCAAGCCGCCGCCGAAGACTCCGGTCGGCTCGCGGTAGATCAGCTTGTCGAACAGCTCAATGCCCGCCGAGGTGTGTTTCTGGTCCATCCAGGGCTCGAAGAAGCTGGTTGCCCAGCTCTTGCGGTCGCCGAACTCCATGCGCAACGCCGCCTTCTGACCTCTGCCGCGGAAGTTGACCTCGTCGAGGTCAGCGAACCCGACCAGTTCGCTGCGCGAACTGAAGCCGATCCCGACGGCCGCCATGCCGGTTCTCTTCTCCTTGACCTGAACAGTCACGATCACCTTGCCGACTTCCGCCCCGGGGCGCTGGTCCCACGTCACATCCTCGAAGATGTTGAGGTTGAAGATCTTGTTCAGGTCGCGCCCGAGGAGCTTCGCATTGAAGACTTGCCCCGGTCTCGATTTCATTTCGCGGGTAACGACGAGGGGGCGAGTCTTCTTGAGCCCCTCGATCTGGATGTCCTCGATTACCGCTTCCTGGACATGATAGACGAATTCGCCGCCTTTGATGTCTACATCGACGACTCTCCCCAGGTAGCCTTCGGAGCGGTAGAACTCCTCGATGCGCGCCACATCCTTCTCCACCGTTCCGCTGTGCAAGACGCGTCCCGGCTTCAGTTCCACTTTTTCCAGGATCTTCTCGGAGGAGAGCTCCTTGTTCCCCTCGATGGAGACCTTGGTGACTAGCGCGTTCTCCGTCACATGGAAGACGACGACAACGCCGTCGTGTCGCCGCGTGTGGTCGGCCGTGACGGCGGAGAAGTACCCCATTTCCTTGACCGCGGCGACGTCGGCCTGGACGTCCTCTTCGGCGAACTCGTCGCCGACCTTGATCGCCAGGACCTCCTGAATGACAGCCGTCGAGATGTTGTTGTTGCCGTCGATCTTGACCTCCGCGACCCGGTTGAGCTGGGCTTGGGCCCCAGTCGCGACGGCGATTGTCAAGACTACGACCACCAAATGATTCGTCGATGGGCTGCGGTGACCGAACATGCTCTCTCCCTCCAAGTGGTTCGTTCTGCGACGGCCGAGTTGGTCGGCTTCCGCGCTCAGCCGGGTACCGGCTCGGGCATTAGACAACTGAATCCTCCAGATAGGGCTGCAGGACCAACTTCAGTTGCGAACGGGCCCGGAACAACCTCGACTTGATGGCTTCCAGCGAGGATCCCGTTACCTCCGCAATCTCCGCGTACGACAGCCCCTGGATGTCCCGCAGGATGATGACGGTGCGGTGGCCCGGAGACAGGCTGCCGATAGCCCGGTGCAGGAGCCGGTTCAGTTCGGCTCCCTCGGCCAGCGTGGTCGGGGCATGGTCCCAGTCCGCCACCTCGCGGCGAATCTCCTCCCCGTCTAAGTTCAGCGGGGCGTCGAGTGATTCCTGCTCGACCCGATTCCGGCGACGCAGTTGCTTGAGTCGGTTGTGGCACAGATTGAGCGCGATCCGGTAAAGCCAGGTGTAGATCTGCGAATCGCCCCGGAAATGGTCGAACGACTGATACGCGCGCACGAACACATCCTGGGTCAGGTCACTGGCCTCTTCGTGGTCACCAATGTACCGGTAGATGACATTATAGACTTTCTGGAAGTGCTCTTCGACCAGCGAGTCAAAGCTGGCCGCTGTGACCGCCGCCCGGGGAGCCGAGTCGGTGCCGTCGGCGGAGCTTTCCTCGGCCGAAGCTCGTGATCCGTTGGTGGGCAGCGGCGCTGCCAAAGCGGTGCCATCCATGGGGCGCGTATCATCTGCGGCACGGTCGCTGCGGGCGAGCCACGCTTCGGGCCGAGAACCGTTCTGCTTGTAGTTGGGTACTGGTTGCGGCGAGGTGGAGTTGCTCGTCGAGCGCCGCCGAGCAGACGTGTCCTGCCGCGCCGGCTCTGGCCCTAACGGGCCCTTCCCATGATACCCGATCAGGTGTCTGCGACAAACGGCCAAGCGGCCGGCAGTGAGGATACTGCAGCCGTTGTCAGCAGCGAGGGCGCGCAGAAGCCTATCGCTCTTCGCGGCCGTCCCGGCGACGGGGAGTCTGGAGACGAAGCTTGGCCAGCAGACTCAGGACGGCCGCGCGCGCCCGCTCTGAGAAGGTGGATTGCTGGGACAGGCTAACAATGAAGACCCGGTCTCCCTGCTGCGCCGCAATGCTGCTCGAGGCGATGGTCGTCCCGGAGACGACCTGCTGGCGGGTGGCGTCGTACGCGGGGAGTCCTGCGGCTGTTGCGGGGTGTTCCGACACCTCGACGGAGAACGAGCCTGCGTGACAAGCAGCGACGAACTCCGGCAGACGCACCGCGCCGGCCGTCGGCAGTGCCTGAATGGTGCAGTAGCCGGGCTGGGTCAGGCTGTGCAGTTCGAGCGTCTCCTTGCCCTCTGGGCGGACCAGTTGCCAACCGGGGGGCGCCCGGAGCACGAGCCCCAGCGAAGCGTCGCGATACACGTTGCCGCTGAGTTCGCCGGTGAAGCGGTACGGTCGCCGCTGCGCCGGCTGCTGCGGTCGGACTGCGCTCAGCAGTGTCAGCGAAGGTTCGGTGAGCTGCCGGGCAAGCTCATGCATCTGCGGCCAGTTCGTCGACGGGGTGGCCAGCTTGAGCCGGGACATCGCCGCCAACCGGCGTTCCTGGGCGGCCAGTTTGGTGAAGCCGTCTCGCTCGTAGGCTTGGGCCAGCGTCTCCCGTGCCGGCACATGCAGGGGCGACAGGTCCAAGGCCCGGCGCAACTGAGCAACTGCTTTCTCGGTCAGCTTCTTGGCGACGTACAGCCTGCCGGCGGTGGTGAATGCTCCCGCGGCACCCCGCGTGTCGCCCGCTCGGAGCAGCGCCTCCCCCAACGCGACGTGGTAGGAGGCGTTGGTCGGGTCCAGGAAGCAGGCAAACTTGAGCGAACCGGCGGCAAAGCCGAACTGCCCCTGTTTCCGCAGGCGCTGCGCCTGCTGATAGTTGGCAAACGCGCGTTCCTTGCGGATCTTCTCGTGCCGAGCGATTCGCTCCCGCGGCGGCGCGCCTGCGTACCGGGCCGAACGGGGTACGCCCTCGTGCACCGTCAGCAGGTTGACCAGCCGGCGAGACGGGGCGGTGAGGATCCTCCCGCGGTAGTACATGGCCGTCGACGACCCGCCGTCCATGTTGATCGCTTCCTGGCAGCCGAGCCGCCTCATGAGCTTGGCCAGCTCGGTGAGGGTGAGCTTCCGGGTGACCGCGACCAGCAGCAGTTTGCGCGCGGGGGTCAGCCCCACCGCCACGCGCCAGGCCCGCGTCAGCACGTGGGGGTCGAAGAAGCCCTCCGCGCGGGCATTCACCGCCACCTGTCCCTGGTGGACCAGCCGCGGGCCGCTGGAAATCACCGTCTCGTGTTCCCGCCAGTCCACGTGGCGCCCGAACGGCACGCGCTTGAATGTGACCTCGTTGCCTGGAGTCAGCGCCACCGCCGTCCCGAACCCGCCGAAGTAGCGGAGGGAGCCGTCGATTACCACGTCGCCCACCGGCAGTCGGGAGATCGTCGAGAAGTACGTCCCGGTCACGGCCGCGACAGCGCCGCTCCGCTTGACCATGCTCGCGAACGGCTCGTCTCCGCCCGGGAACCCGGCAGCCAACTGTGAGGAGATCTTGATGCGCCGATCGTTGAGGTTGACCGTGATCAGATGCAGCGGCACCCCGAGCACGACCCGGTTCTCGCAGAAGACGCTCTGCGTGGCCGCTGAGCCGGCTGAGCCGGCGAAGGTCAGCGCAGGGACTGCCAGCAGGACGGCTCTCATTGCACGCTCCTCTCCGTCCGACTCGCTGGCCGGGTCTCAGCCGGCCAGCGGCAACTCCACCCAGCGCCGCTCCCGGTCGCTGATCTGTGCGGCCTCGATCAACTCCTGCGCCTTCATGCCATCATAGAACGAGGGCGCGGAGGGTTCGTCGCCGAGGATCACGTCGAGGAACCGCCGGGTCGGCCCGGGATAGTCCTCGATGAAGCTGCGGAACCCGCGTTCCGGCGTGGAGTCGTCGATGCCTTCCCACAGCTCCGGCGGGACCGGCAGCTCCACCCGCTTCTCGTCGCCCCGCCGGCTGCCTCGCAGACCCATCTCCCATCCTTCCGGGTTAGAGTCGAAGATCAGCGCGCCGTCCTCGCCGCACAGCTCGACGGTCTGCGTTCGCCCCTTGTGCGCCACCCAGCTTATGTGCAGAACGCCCTGCACGCCGTTCTCGAACTCGACCAAGATCGCCGCGGCATCATCCACGTTCACCTCCCGCAGTTCGCCGGTACGCACGTCCGGGCGCTCTCTGATGAACGTGGGCAGTGTGGCGCACACTCGTTTGATATCGCCCACTAACCAGCGCGCTAAGTCCAGCCCGTGCGAACCGAGGTCGGCCAGCACGCCGCCCCCCGCCTGCTCCCGGTCCCAGCGCCACTTGAACGGTGTATCGATCCCGCCGTAGCCAGCCTGTTTGTTGAGATTGAAGTGGAACAGCCGCCCGCACCAGTGCCGGTCAAGCAGCCGTTTCACGTAGCGGGCGTGCGGCAGGAACCGCGCGGTGAACGAGACCATGTTCTTCACGCCGGCAGCGTCCGCCGCCAACCAAAGCTCCTTTGCCTGTGCCGTCGTCATGGCAATGGGCTTTTCGCAGAACACGTGCAGCCCCTGCTCGAAGGCCGCAAGGCAGGTCTCGTAGTGGGTCGCATTGGGCGTGGCGACAACAACCGCGTCTAGCCCGTCCAGGCGCACCAGGTCGCGGTAGTCGGTGAACACCTGCGTCGCTCCGAACTTCGCGGCGAACTCCTCGGCTGAGCCCTTCGTCCGCCGGCACACCGCCACGAGGTCGGCCTGCGGATGCGCTTGCACGCCGGGAGCCAGGACCAGGTCCGCCCACCGGCCGGCGCCGATGATCCCTACTCGTACCTTCTCAGCCATACAGGTCCTCACCTGCCTTCTCGAGCGCTCGTTTCCTGCTCAGTGCTTCAGCACTACCTTGATCAGCACGAATCCACCGACCAGGAGAACGGCGAACACCATTGCCAGGACGTTGAAGTACTTGTCGATGAACTCCTTGATCTTCGGGCCGAAAAAGTAGATCATCACGCCGACGGCAAAGAACCGCAACGCCCGGCCGCAGAGCGAGGCCAGCATGAACGCGCCGAAGTTGAACTGGAAGAACCCGGAGGCAATCGTGAAGACCTTGTACGGGATTGGCGTAAGGGCGGCAAGCAAGACCCCCCAGAAGCCATTGGTGTCATAGAGGTGCTTGATCTTGTCCATGACCGCCTGCCCGTTGTAGAAGTCAATGATCGGCTTGCCGATGGCGTCGTACCCGAACAGCCCGATGGCGTAGCCGCCCATCCCGCCGATCGATGACCCGGCCGTGCAGACCAGCGCGTAGCGGAACGCCCGCGTGGGGATCGACACGGCCAAAGCGATTAGCAGCACGTCGGGCGGAATTGGGAAGAACGAGGACTCGGCAAAGGACAGAATAAACAGCGCCGGCAGCCCATACGGCGTCTCGGCCCAGTGGAGGACCCAATCATAGAGTTTGCGGACCATCGTGTGCTCAGTGACTCCTCAATGCCTGGTTGTCCGGAAGCTGGGCCGCCGGAGTCCATGGACGGCCGGAGTGTAGCCGCGCACGGCTTGAGCACTCCGGCACTCCGCGGAATCGGTGGATTGTACTACGCGAGCGCACCGGGCACAACAGGACGGGGTCGGCGGAGGTGCCCTGGCGGCGGCGGCCTTCCGGCTCTGGAAGGGAATCTCCCCGGCTCAGCCGAAAACAACCTCCTCACGGAACGGCGCCGCCGGAAGCCGCCGAGCCCAGACTCCAGGAGGCAAGACCATGGACCGTGCCCTTCTCGTCGCCGCGCTGTTGCTGTCGTCAGGCTGGGGGCGCTGCCAGGGGGAACTGACGTTCGAGCCGGAGGACTACTCGTCACCAGAGACGGCGTGGGGGCTCGACACTTCCGCCGCAGACAGGTGGAACCTCTGGACGAAGGATGCGGACGCCGAAAAGAAGTGGACCGGCGGCAAGGTGCTGCAGTCGCCCCAAGTCATGGCCGACCGGGAGACCCCGGAAGACGGCGCGCCGGTGCTGCACACGGTGTTGACGGGCATCCCGGACGGCGCCTGGGTGGTGACCATCAAGTTCGGCCGCGACCTCGGCGTCTCGCTGGACGGCAAGGCGTGGCAGCGACTGTCGAAGCTGGGCGGGCGGCTGGGGCGCTTCGAGATCACGGGCGGCAAGTTCGAGTTCTGGGTGGACGACCGGTATGCGCAGGCAGAGGGGCCGGGCTTCTCGTATTACGACCAGATCGTGCTGACGCCGTCGCTGCCGGAACGCAACGGCGTCTCCAACGGCGGCTTCGAGTTCGGCCGGGAGTTCAGCGGCAGCGGGTGGTCGTTCTGGTCACGAGAGGTCGGAGCCGGTTCTGCGGAGCTTATGGAGGGCGGACGCTCCGGCAAGCGCTGTGCCAAGTTCATCCACACCGGTGAGCGGGACTTCGCCCTGACCAATTCCGGCAGGCTGGACGTCAAGCCCGGTCAGCGGTGGCTCGCCTCGGCCTGGTTGAAGTGCGAAGACACCCAGTCGGTGGACCTGTCGGTCGTGGCCCTGGGCGAGGGCAAGCTCCTCACGTGGACGCTCGCCGTCGCGGGAATCTGGGACACGCAGGACTGGACGCGGGTCGAGGCGGTCGCCGACGTGCCCCCCGGCTGCGACCAACTCTACCTGCGCGTTGTCGGCAGCGGCAAGGCGACCGTGTGGGCCGACGACGTGGCGTTGGAGCCGGCTCAGCCACCGACGCCACCGGCACCCAAGCGTCAGGTCAGTGGCTGGGCCGCCGAGCGCGTTGCCGAGAAGCTGGGGAGGGGTCTGGTGGCCATGCCTCTCGATGGCGGCAGAGTCTACCTGGGCTGGCGACTCCTGGCCGGCGACCCCGAAGGCGTAGCCTTCAACGTCTACCGAACTCGCGGCCGGGCACTCCCCGAGAAGCTGAACGCGGAACCGCTGACCAAAACGACTGACTTTACCGACGGCACCCCGCCGGACGGCGCTGAGCGCACCTACTCGGTTCGCCCCGTCGTCGGCGGCCGGGAGGAAGCCCCGTCGGAGACGGTCACCGTAGGCCCAAATGCCGAGGCGAAGCCCTACGTGTCCATCAAGCTCCAGGGCGACCACACCTTCCAGAAGGTCGGCTTGGGTGACCTGAACGGAGATGGGAAGCTGGACTACGTCCTCAAGCAGCCCCAGGATAACATCGACCCCTACGAGAGCTACTGGCAACCCAGCCCGGATACCTACAAGCTGGAGGCGTACCTGAACGACGGCACGTTCCTGTGGCGCTACGACATGGGCTGGGCCATCGAGCGGGGCATCTGGTACTCGCCCTACCTGGTGTACGACCTCGACGGTGACGGCAAGGCGGAGGTTGCCGTCAAGAGCGGTGAAGGCGACCCGCGAGGGCCCGACGGCCGAGTCATGACCGGCCCCGAATACGTGTCGCTCCTGGAGGGCATGACCGGCAAGGAGAAAGCCCGGGCGGACTGGCCGAATCGGGACGTACTCGGTCGCAGTCGCAGCAGCTACAACTACGCTTCCCGCAACCAGCTCGGGATGGCGTTCCTCGACGGCAAGACGCCCTGCCTGCTCGTCGCCCGCGGCACCTACACCATCATGCAGGTGGTCGCCTACCAGTACCACGACGGCAAGCTGCAGGAGCTGTGGAAGTGGGACAACCGCGAGGAGACCGTGGGCAATTGGCGCGGGCAAGGCGCCCACTGGATGCACAGTGGCGACGTCGACGGCGACGGCCGTGACGAAGTGGTCCTGGGCTCCTGCGTGATCGACGACAACGGTACAGGGCTCTGGACCACGGGCCTCGGCCACCCCGACCGCTGCTTCCTGACCGACGTTGACCCGTCGCGCCCGGGTCTGGAGATCTTCTACAACATCGAGCCCGGGCATGCCGAGAACGGCGTCTGCCTGGCCGATGCCCGCACCGGCGACCTCGTCTGGGGTCTCAAGGAGCGGACCTATCACGTCGGCTCCGGCATGGCGGCCGACGTCGACCCGACCCATCCCGGCTGCGAATGCTGGGCCGGGGAAGACGGCAAGGGCGACCCCAAAGGGCAGAACTACGGTGGTGCCCCTCCCCGCTGGGTGCTCTCGGCCACCGGCGAGGTGCTCGCCCGCGACGCCAGCGCGTTCTCGACATTCAACGCCGTCTACTGGGATGCCGATGGCCTGCAGGAGCTGTGCAGCGGCTCCCAGTTGCGCAAGTGGGACGGTCAGGTCGTGACGCAAGGGATCGCGGGCAGCCAGGTCTTCTGGGGCGATGTGGTTGGTGACTGGCGCGAAGAGATCCTCACGACGGTGCCGGGCGAGTTGCGGATCTACACCACGACGCTACCCGCCAGCGACCGTCACGTCTGTCTGCTGCAGGACCCGAGCTACCGGACCGACGTGGCCCACGAAGCCATGGGCTACACCCAGCCGCCGAGCCTGGGCTACTACCTGCGTCAGTCCGGCGCCTCCCTGCGTCTGGGCAGCGCGGCCGGAAGTCTGCGCGCCGGCAAGACGACGAAGGTGACTGCAGTGCTGACAGCTCCTGCGGGAGAACCGGCCGAAGGAACCGTCAAGCTGAACGTGCCGGAGGGGCTCAGCGCCACCCCCCCCTCCGCGCCACTCTCCGCCCCGGCGGGCGGCACCGCGGAGGCGACCTTCGAGATCTCCCTCCAGGCACGCCCCCCGCTCCTGAGCGGCGGCAAGACGTATACATTGGGGGCGACGCTGGCCGGCGCCTCGCCCCTCGCCGGTGCGACGACGATCAAAGCGGAGGAGGACGTCCTCACGGGAGTGCCTATTGGCCAGGCCGAGGATTTGAGCGACCAGGGCGGCGGAGAGGTGCACCTTCGCGAGGACAAAGTCGGCGCCGTCGGCAAGGCCTTCTCCCACTGGGACAACGAGGGACATTGGCTGAGCTGGCAGCTCGACGTGCCGGCAGCGGGGGAGTACTTGCTGGTGGTGCGCTACTGCAGCCCCAACAGCGTGCAGCGGGAAGTGCAGATGGACGACTTGCCGGCGCGCAAACAAACCTACGCGGGCACCGGCGGCTTCGGGTCCAGCGCTGGCGACTGGGCGCACGGAGCAGTCGTCGGCGACGACGGGCAGCCGCTACTGTGGACCCTCAAGCCCGGCCGCCACACCATCAAGATGACCAATGTGGACGGGCGGGGAATGAATGTGGACTACGTGGCATTGGCGCCGGTGCGGGTCGCCCACTGACGGTCTGCCTCGACGCCGCGCGGCCGCGTCGGGGTCTCGGCAGAAAGCTGCGGGGACCCCACAACCCGGGCCGTTCCGAGTGCGCCACTGAAGGAGGCGCTCAAGCCGATGCCGGAACAACCATGCACGCTCCTGCGCGGCGTGCAAGTCCCCATGCGCGACGGGGTGCGTCTCGCGACCGATATCTTCCTGCCGGGACCGGGCAGCCATCCGGTTGTGCTGGTGCGGACGGCCTACAACAAGACATCGGCCGCGGCACTGGCGTTCACCGGCAAGGGGATGGCCTATGTCAGCCAGGACGTGCGCGGCCGGTACCAGTCTGAAGGCGACTGGTATCCCTTCATCCACGAGGCAGCGGACGGGTTTGACACGCTGGAGTGGATCGGGCGGCAGCCGTGGTGCAATGGGAAGATCGGCATGTTCGGCGACTCGTATCTGGCGGCGACGCAGTTCCTGGCGGCGCCGGAGGGGAGCGAGTACTTGTGCGCCCTCAACCCACGTTTCATGGCCGGCGATGTGTGGAAGCGGGCGTACTACTGCGACGGCGTTTTCAGCTTGGCATTGACGCATAGTTGGCTGTGCTTCGAGGTCGCTTCACGGACGAGCGACGCGGCGTTGTGGCCGCTGTTCGACCCGGGAACGCTGCTGCGGAAGCTGCCGCTGCTCTCCTTGGACGAGGCGTGTGGGTGCGCGCCCGTGCCGTTCTACCGGGACTACGTGCGGCACGCGCACTACGACGAGTTCTGGCGGACGCTCAGCATCCGCGACAAGTACGACCGGTTCGCCATGCCGGTGTTGCTGACGGCGGGGTGGTACGACTACTACCCACTGGAGGCGGTGACGAACTACCTGGGGCTGCGCAAGCACGCGCCCACTCCGGCCCTGCGCGACAGCCACCGCCTGTTGATCGGCCCGTGGACGCACGGCGTCAACCCGTCGTCGACGCTGGGGCAACTGGACTTCGGCCCACGGTCGCTGACGGAGAACGATGCCACGCAGCGCTGGCTGGAGCGCCTGCTCACCGGCGAGGGACCGGCCGCGTTTCAGGCGGCGCCGATCCGGCTCTTCGTCATGGGCGCCAACGAGTGGCGCGACGAACACGAGTGGCCGCTGGCGCGGACGCGGTACGAGCGCTACCACCTGCACTCGGGGAGCGGTCACGGCGGGGGCACGCTCTCTTTGGCGCCGCCGGCAGCCGACCCGCCGGACCATTTCGCCTACGACCCCAACGACCCCGTCCCGACTTTGGGCGGGAACCACTCCCTCGGTCCGTACAACCCCGGGCTGTACGAGATTGCCCGTCCCGGTCCATTCGACCAGCGGCCTGTCGAGCAGCGAGACGATGTGCTGGTGTACACGTCCGACGCGCTGGAGTGCGACCTCGAGGTGACCGGTTCTGTGCAGCTCGTCCTGCACGCCGCAACCAGCGCGCCGGACACGGACTTCGTCGCCCGGCTAGGCGACGTGTACCCCGACGGCAGGTCGATGAACCTGACCGAGGGCGTGATTCGGGCGCGCTTCCGGGAGTCGGTGTGGGAAGAGCCGAAGCTGCTGGAGCCGAACAGGATCTACCGGTACACACTGGACCTGCAGGTGACCAGCAACGTGTTCAGGCGGGGGCACCGGATCCGGCTGGACCTCACCAGCAGCAACTTCCCCCTCTGGGACCGGAACCCCAACACTGGGCACGAGTTCGGGATGGACGCGGAAATGGTGATTGCAGCGCAGACGATCTACCACGACCGGGAGCACCCGTCGGCGCTGGTGCTGCCAGTCGTCGATGCGCGCGCGTAGCCGCCCTACCCGGGCACGGTCCAGTGCGTCGCCGCGATGTGCGTCACGCCGTCGCCGACCGTGAAGTAGTAGACCGTCACCAGTCGGCCGTCGGCGAGTTGCTGGGTGAGCGGGTACCCCAGGTCGCCGCCGTTCCCCTGACCGTCCGCTCGCAGCACGGACTCATGCGCGCTATCCCACGTGCGGCCGTTGTCACGAGACACGCAGGCGCGAATGCCCATGGGGGCGCGTCGGTAGCCGTAGGTGCAGAGGAGCGAACCGTCGCGCAGGAGCAGCAGGTTAGCGGGATACCCCCACATCGGGGTGCGCTTGGGCGTGTCCCAGGTCTTGCCGCCGTCCTTGGAGCGGCACTGATAGAGGTAGCCGTGACGGTCCGGGTCGGGGCGAAGCATGGCAACAATGGAGCCATCGCCTGCCTCGGCAATTGCCGTCTCGCTAAAGCCGAGCGGCCCGTCTTCGGGCAGCCAGACATCGCCCAGCGCCTCCGCCTCGGCTTCCGGCTGCAGCGGTTGCAGTTTGTCGACAGCCACCGGCCGCGCGATGGGCAGCAGTTGCCAACTGTCGCCGTCGTCGTCGGAACGCAGCACCCAGGAGGTCGAGGGCTCGTCGCGCGTCTCCCGTCCGTAGATCGCGGTGAGGCGGATGCCGTTTTCCGTCTTCAGGACCGAGGACTGGTTGTAGCCCATCAGTGAGGCGTGCGGTGGACACGCCACTTCCCACTTCTGTTTCTCGCCGCCTGGCAGTTGCTTGACCGCGTAGGCGCCGCTGAGGTAGGCGACCACGCCTTCGCGCACCGGGCGGACGACGTAGCCCTTTTCCTCGAGTCCCGTCGCCTGGTCCGCCGCCACCTCTCGCCAGCCGTACGCCGCGGCACTGGCCGTGCCGCCGTCTTTGCGCTGGGGGATTGGGTTGGCAGGCGACTCCTTCGTCTCGCTCCAGGTAAGTCCCGCGTCCGTTGACTTCATCCTGGCGCTGCCACCCGTGGGGTCGATGTGCGAGCGCCGCGTGCGCGTCCCGAAGCCGGAGTAGAGCGCGCCGTCTTCAGCTTTGGCGAAGGAGGGGAAGCATGCGTACACCTCGGGCTGCTTGTAGACAATGACCTGCTTCGCGTCGGGCACCAGGTGCACCTCCGGCTTGTAGGCGTGGTAGCGAACCTGCTTCCACACGGCTTCGCCCGTCGCGGCGCTGGAGCACGAGCCGAAGCCCACGAGGTTGCGCCCCCGGTGCGCTTCCCAGGTGAGCTTGCCGGCACCCTCCACGGCGAGCTTGCCGTCGACCCAGAGCTTCAGGTCGTCGCGACAGAGCCACACTCGGTACACGTGGAAGTCGTCCGAGGTGTCCATCCGGTACGCGATCTCAGGGACATTGTGCGCTTCCACGCGGTCCGGGTAGAACGTCAGCCCCAACTCGCGCCTCCCGTCTGCCACCAGCAGGAGGACGCCCGCGGGGCCGCTGCACGAGACGACCTTCAGGCACACCTCTGCAACCGCCCCCTCGCGCGGACTCGCCTGCCACGGCCAACTGTAGAAGCGCAGCTCTCTGTCCTGGGTCCCTCGGTCGACCACGCGCAATGCCCCTTCTGTCAGCGAGGCGTCAGTGTTCGCACCCAAGCTGGCGTGCCACGGAGGCGTTGCCTGCTCGGGGAGGCCGGTGGGTTCGTAGGTTGCGTCCCAGGGCACGGTGCGGTCGGGGCTCAGCGGCTCGCCTGCGTGTAGCACGGATGAGGCGAAGAAGAGCGCTACAGCGTACGTGAGCAGCTTGTGAGCGGTTCCGGGCATGGATCTGCCTCCGGTAGAAGAGGGACGCTGGACGCCCCTACGTTGCCGCGCGGTCGTGCCGTGTCGTCGAGCCAAAGGTGATTCGGTCTCCGGGCCCGATTGCCATCACGAGGAACCGGCCCTTACCATCGCCGTTGGCGTCGGGCAGATCCGCGGCCGCGATCGGGTCGGCAAGCGTGAGGGCAAGCCCCTTCGCATCGATGACTCGGGTGAGCGGGCGCCACTCCTCGTTGACAACCGTCATCCCGTGCTCCGCGAAGTACATCGCGGCGTTGGTGTTGACGACAGTGCCGTCGAGCGAGACTGCGTAGCCGCGCCCGGTGCGCAAGTCCTGTTGCCCGAGGGCGAACCGGTTCGGTGCCAGCGCCTTGTCGATGCGGACCGTCGCTTCGTGGCTGTCGCTGGGACGACTGAGCTTCCCCCCATTGTTTGGGCCACTTACCGGTCAGGATAAGCTACTGGTGGTTAGTGATTCTCCTTTCTTTAGCGGGGTCCTTTTCCTGGGTCTCTTTGGTATCAGGTCCCGTGTCGTGGCTGGCGAAGTAGACCGTGGCGGGGGTCTGCCGATCCAGCGCTGCGTGGCGCCGTTCGGCGTCGTAGAAGTGGAAGTAGCTGTCGAGACGGGCGTGGGCTTCGCGACCGTCAGCGTAGTCCCGCAGGTAGATCTCTTCGTACTTCACGGTCCGCCACAGCCGTTCGACGAAGACGTTGTCCAAGGCGCGGCCGCGGCCATCCATGCTGATCCGGATCCCGGCGGCTGTCAGTGCGCCGGTGAACTCGGCGCTGGTGAACTGCGCCCCCTGGTCGGTGTTGAAGATCGCCGGCTGCGACTGGCACAAGGCTCGGTCGAGGGCGCAGAGACAGAAGTCGGTCTCCAAGGAATTCGACAACTCCCACGCCAGGACATAGCGACGGTACCAGTCCATCACGGCGACCAGGTACAGGTACCCCTGCGCCAGCGGCACATAGGTGATATCCGCGCACCAGACCTGATCCGGGGCGTCGATTTTCAGCCCGCGCAGCAGGTAGGGATAGTGCGGATGCTCCGGGTGCGGTCGGCTGGTATGCGGTCCCGGAACCACGGCTTGCAGCCCCCTGACGCGCATCAAGCGTGCCACGCGTTTCTCGTTCACCGACCAGTCCAAGTCGCGCAGCCAGTCGGTCATTCGCGGCGAGCCGTAAAACGGTCGCTCCAGGTACAACTCGTCGATCGTTCGCATCAGCCTCAGGTTCTCCGGGCTTTCGGTGCCAAGGGGGGGATAGTAGTAACTGGACCGCGGCAGCCCCAGCAGGGCGCACTGGCGCGCTACCGAAAGCTGCGGGTGAGTCGGCTCAATCCGGGCCCGCTTCTCCGCCAGCGGGCGATTCAATGCCCCCTTTTTAGCCAGTCCACCTCCATCTTCAGCCGTCCGATCTCCGCGTACAGCGGCGCGGTCAGCTCCTCGTCGCTGGCGCGGCTCGCGCCGGCCCCGGCGCGGAACACCTCGGCCGCACCGGCCACCAACTGCCGGCGCCACTGGGCGATCACCGTCGGGTGCACCTGGAACGCCGAACTCAACTCGCTCAACGTCCGCACGCCCTTCACCGCCTCCAACGCGACCTTCGCTTTGAACTCCTCGGCATACTGCCGTCGCTTCCTTGACAGCACTGCTCTCCCGTGTCGTTGGACTCTAAGCTGACCGGAATCGTAGCTTAGCCACCTGTCCAAAAAACGGGGGGAACTTCAGAGTTCGGAGCTGGTCCAGGAGTTGGCCGAATGGCAGTCTCTCGGCACCGCCGCGTGGTCCGCCTTCGACGACACCACGGACCGCGGTTCGGCACGACCCCGCGCCGATGACCAAGCTTGATCCCCCTCCCTTCTTCGCCCTCGGCGCCGGCCCCAACGAGCCGGCGTGGAGCCTCATGCTGCCGCGGCAGGCAGTGGTTGTCGGGCGGGTGGAGCTGTCGCGTTCGCTCGAGGGTCTGCCGGAGCTTACGCTCATCCAGGTGGAGCACCGCTCCGCTCCCGACGGACAGCTCTGGGTGGACTGCCGGTTGCGGGGCGGCAAGTGTGAGTGGCTCGTCTCGGACGTGGTGCGGCCTGTGGGGCGATGGGTGCGGGTGACGCGGACGTGGGTGTTGGAGAAGGGGATCCCGCAGTCGGTGGCGCTGGTGTTCTCAGTCGAGGTGACAGGTGCGGGCGTTCCCCGGGTACTGCTGCCGGGGATCAGCTATGACGGCAACCCGTCGGCGGAGGCGTCGCGACTGGTGCCCCGGTTTGCGGAGGCGCTGCCGAGTCGGAGCTTGTACGAAGAGCACCGTTACCCGGTGCCGCTGGCGCACCTGGAAGTTGGGGTGACCGGACACGACGGCAGCCGCGTGCCAGCGGGCGTCGCCCTGCAGAGCGTGCCCTCGCGGATAGACTCCGGCTCCGGCAACGAAGAGGAGTCGGACCACTGGTGGTCGCTGGGGGCAGAGCTGCGCGAGCGGGGCGGGGCGTTGCTCTTGCACAGCTCTTCCTGCGAGACCAACGGGCAGCCGGCCACTGTCTACGGTTCCCAGAACACACTGCATCCCTTTCCCGCCCAGCCAGTCCGGTTTGGGGTTGGCACGCGCGTGCAGAAAGACGTGTTCCTGATAGCAGCCTCGCTCAGCGACGCGGGTTGGACGTGGCGGCGACCGGTGGCGGAGGCGCGGCGGAGGCTGCTGGTGCCGCCGATCAGCCGATTGACGCCGGAACAGGTGATTGCGGCGAAGCTGAACGTAGTGCGGAGTCGGTTTGTGCAGGAAGGCGACGTGGCCGGATTCCTCCACGTGCCTGAGGTCAACCGCTACGACAGCCCGCGGCAGTTCCAGTGGGGGTGGACGGGACAGTCGGCGCGGTTGGCGGCGACGTTGCTGGAGTTGGAGGCGTCTCCCTTCGCGCCGACGCCATTGGGCAGCCCCAGTCCCGCGGCGATGGCACACGCGTCGCTGCGCTTTGTCAACTCGCAACCCGCGGCGGCGCCGGGGTGTCCGCTACCATGGGTGAAGTACTCCCTCGAGGTCCGTCGCTGGGAAGCCAGTTCGGCTGACGGGCGATTCCACAGCCGGCAGGTCGGGGAGGTGCTGAGCCAGCTCGCGTTGTGCTGTGAGGCGGCGGCCGACGCACCGTGGCGAGAGGCGGTGCTGGAACGGCTCCGGCAAGCGGCGGCGTTTCTGGTGGAAGGGCGCTGTTCGACGGCCGAGGTCTTCCCGGCGTGCTGGCATGCCGATGGCAGACCGGCGGAACCATCAGCCTCGACGGGCGGAGTGGCGTGCGTGTCGGCGCTGGCGCGGATCGGCTGGCTGCTGGGCAAGCCCGAGTGGACTGCCGCGGCGGCAGCTCGCCTGGAAGCGTACGCCCGCCGCGTCCTCGGCTCGGAACCGCGCTGGCCGTGCGGCGCCACGTTGGACGCGAACTGCGAAGACAAGGAAGCTGGGATCCTGCTCTTGCGGGCGTGCCTCGATGTCCACGACGCAACCGGCGAGCCGCACTCGCTGGAATGCGCCCGCCGCGCGGCCGACTGGACGCTCACCTTCATGTACGCTTGGGACCCCGGGCTTCGGCCCGGCACATTCTTGGCGAGGCGCATGAACTGCTCGGGCTGGAACGCAGTCTCCGTGCAGAACCAGCACCTCGACGTGTTCACCCCCGTCGAGGAACTGCTGCGCTTGGCGGCGGCGACGGGCGAGGAGGAGTACGCTCGACTGGCGCGCGTCATGGTTCGCGCCGTCACCCAGACCGTCGCCACCGAACGCGACCTGTGCGGATTCGACCAGCCGGGGCGCCCGGCAGTGGTCGGCGAGCAGGCGGAGCAGTTCTTCCAGACGAACTACTACCAAGGTCCCTTCAGCCAGGCAGACTGGCGCGGCGGCTTCAACTGGTGGAACCCGTTGTGGATCGCCGTCCACCCATTGCGCGACGCGCTCTGTCTGCTGCGGTACGAGCGGGAGCACGGGCAAGTGAAGGCGTAGGCGCTCACGCCTTTCGGGGCTGCGGAGCGCTCACGCAGCCTTGGCAGGCGTGGGGACGGGGAAGTCGACCCGAACGTTCGGGCGAGGCAATCTGCCCGGCGCCGCCGCCGCGTCGAAGAAGGGGGCGAGGAGCGCCTCGATCTCTGTGGCAGCGTCCATATCCAGGTAGCTCTCGTGGCAGGACGGGCAGATGTCGGCCGGGATGCCGGTGACCGTGACGGCAATGTCTGTGCCGTTCCGAGTGTAGGTATCCGTCGTGTAGCCGAACCGGGTCGCCACACGGCAATGCACGCATCTGCTCATCGGTGTTCACCTATCACTTGCGCGTCTTGTAGTCGGGGTACCAAGTGGCCCCGTCCGGGACGTACGCCGTCACTACATACGCTTCTGACTCCCCCGCCGCGTACTCCAGCACGGCGTGACAAGGGAGTGCCGTCCCGCTGGCGAAACCCAACAGCAGCTTGCGGTCGCGATCGGGACAGTCCTCGACGACCACTCCGTTGAGCACCGTTCGCTCAACCTCGCTGAGCGGGAGTCCGTCTTTGTGGACCTCGATCCGAGCGTGACCGGAGAGCAGCAGCCGAACGCGGCGGTGCCGGAGGTCTCGCCGCAATCTGGCCAAGTCCATCAAAGCACTCCCCTACTGCAGGTTCGCGTGGGCGCAGTCAACCGGGGCACCGACTCGGGAACTTACGCCCGGAACAACAATGCTACCCGACGCCGGTTCTCTCAGCAACCAGCCGGTGCCGACGCTCCAGCGTTCGAGTTCCGCATTCCGCCTCTGCAAAGGACGTCCTCGATGAAGAACACACCTCTCCACTGTTTCCTTGCGGTCCTCACCGTAGCCCTGTGCGCCGCTGTACACGCAGCGCCCGCCCCTCCTCGCGACCAGCTCGGTCGCAGCGTGAAGCTGGCCATCCTGGTCGACAAGGTCATGCAGCCGGAGGAGGGCTGGGTGACGAAGGAGTGGATGGTCAAAGAGGCTGCCGACGCCGGGTTCAACGTGTTCTCTCCGCGCCAGGGGTACGACCGACCGGATGACGTCCGGCAGGTCACGGAGTGGTGCTCGAAGTACGGCATGTACCACCTGCCGTGGATGCGCGGGACGCTGGACGCGCCCGACAGCGCCGAGGCGCACGGCAAGCGGCTCGTCTGGGCCAGTGGCAATGAGCAGGCGTTGTGGAGCCCCAACTCCGACGAGTTCTGGGAGTGGACAACCAAGTACCTCGTCGAGTACGCGAAGCTGAGCGCCCAACTGCCGAACCTGATGGGCGTGTTCCTCGACTACGAGAACTACGCCAAAGGGAGTCAGGGCAACTGCTACTCGCTCTCGTACGACGACCTGATCATGGTTGCCTTCGGGAAGGCGAAGGGGCTTGCGCACATCGAGCCCGACCTGGCAAAGCGCAAGGCCTGGCTGGAAGAGCAGGGCCTGCACGAGGAGTTCCAGCAGTTGCAGATCAACCACTGGCGCGAGCGGTGCCGGACCCTTCGCAAGGCCGTCGACGAGTACGACCCCAAGTTCCAGTTCTGTATCTACCCCGCCCCCGGCACGCCGTTCATGGTGGAGGCGTGCTACCCCGAGTGGTCGACGGAAGCGGCGCCGATCATCCTGGCGGACCCGTGGGTCTACGGCCGGCCGTCGCGCTTCCTCCCGCAAGCCGAAGCGCTCGAAGCCAACAGGCAGAAACTCCTCAAGGGGATCGAGATCCCCACTGCCGCCGGCCTCCCGTTCATCTATTCCGGCGGCATCGACCCTATCGTCGACGGCGCCGACCCCGAGTTCTGCGGGAAGAACGCCGTGATGATCTCGGAAACCACCGGCGGCTACTGGATCTTCTACGAAGGGCCGAAATACAAGGTGGACCACCCGGAGTACTTCAAGTGGTTCACCTGGGCGAACAAGCACCTGCAGGGCAACGCCCTGGCCGCATGGCACGAGCCGCGGGAGACGCCCGAGGACTTCGGGCTCGCGCTGTTCAAGGATGGCACGGAACGCCCCGCCCTCGTGGCGCCGCCGGTGACCGGTGAGCAGGTGGAGTTCCCCGCGGTCACGATGCGCCGCGACAACCTGATGGTTCTGGGATGCAAAGCGGGTCAACCAGTGGAGGTCGTGCTGCGCAACCACCCCATTGCCAGCTACCAGTCGCTGCTCGTGTGGGAGCTGCGCACGCCGAAGTTCGAGAAGCTGGCAAACGGCACCCTCCCCAACGACGGCACGGGCACAGTCACGTTCACGCCCGACGCCGACGGTCTCTACCTGTTGGGCGCTTCCGCGGGAAGCTGCGCGTACTCGGTGGTGAGCGCCAACGTGCCCGTCGGTCTCTACGCCGGCCGGAGCCTGTCGTTCATCTACGGCGCCGAGCGGCTCTACTTCAAAGTGCCCGAAGGAGTGACCGACTTCACCCTCACCCTCCGCGGCTCCGGCGGCGAGACCGTCCGCGCCAACGTTTTCGACCCCGACGGCAACCAAGTGGCGACCGGACAGACGACGCTGGCAGAGCTGACAACGCAGGTCAAAGTCACCGTCGGCGAGCACGCCGGCAAGACGTGGTCGGTCCAACTCACCAAAGCCGACGAAGGCACGCTGGAGGACAACTCGATCACGCTCGACTCGGAGCTGGCGCCGACGCTGTCGCTGGTGGAAGGGCAGGTGTTCGACCTCGGCCGATAGCAGGGAGGGCGGCCATCTGCGATCGACCGGCCGAAGGGTGGGAACGCAGCCACTCGGGTGCCAGCTTCAGGACTCAATTCCCACAGCGTGCACGGATGACCAGCGCCAGTGTGTACAATGCACTTCTACATGCAGCTCCGCTCGTGCGGCCCCCAGGTGAGACGGGCCGCGCGGTGGCGGCGGCGCGCTCGCATAGAAGGAGTGCCTTCCGATGGTCGCTGAACCCCAGTCCCGTCCACAGACCGAAGCGACGAGCGTGACGGATGAACCCGAGCCGCTGTTCAAGGATGAGTACTGGGAGATCCACAAGCGCTTGGCAGACGACATCCAGCGCCAGGCGCGAGGCGACCCCGACTCATCGTATGCGGGGAAGTGGGTCGGTCTGCTGCGCGGCGAGGTAGCCGTCGTCGCACAATCGCCTGCTGAGCTCTGGGAACAGATGGTTGCCCGGGAGCCGAATCCCGAACGGCGCGTCGTCTTCGAGGCGGGAGCCGATTACGAGTCGGTGAACTATATTCTGGAGGTCTGAGGGTGCCACGCTGGCGGTTGATGGCTGGGCGACCGGTTGTCGAGTTGGAGTTCGCCCGCAGGGCGGATGGGGAACGAGTGCTGCGGCGCATGGTGGCCGACACGGGCGCTGGGCGCACGCTCTCGCCCTTCCACCTGATCCTCAAACAGAGCGATGTTCGCGAATTTCTCCTGTTCAACGATCGGTTCTCCGTCCGGCTCGGGGGAGCGCTCATGGGCACCCACCCATGTTCCTGGGTCGTGGGCGGCGTCCGTGGGCTGCCACTGGGCCCGCTTGTGGCCGTAGCTGTGCCGGACGGTGACCCCGCGTTCCGACGAATCCAAAAGGATGGCGCCGAGGGCATCGCTGGAATGCGTTTCCTGGATGGGTTCAGTTACGGCAACTTCGGATTCCAGGGAGAGTTCGGGATCGAGCCGCTCTCGTAATCTCAGTCGGCGATCCCCCGACCGCGGAAGCGTGTTGTCAAGCGCCGGACGGCTGCTGAACCCAGTGGAAGACTCATCAGGACGCTGCCACCATACCACCTGACCCGCTCACCTCGCCATCGGCCTCAGCAACCACCTCTTCACACTGATCCACGTCCCCGTCGCCTTCTCGTTCTTGCCCACGATCTCAACCGTCACCTTGTGCGGACCGGCGCTGAGGTCAACTTCGCCGAACGAGACGCGCTCGCCGGCGGCGTCGACCTCCTCCCAGTAGGCGTCGAACGGTGCGCCGACTTGCTTGCCGTCAAGAAGGACTTTCACGATGCCGTAGCTGTAGGCGAGGACGAACTCGCCGAACAGCTCGTAGCGGCCGGGCTTGATCTCGGGCAACTCGAAGGTGATCCAGTCGCCCTGCTTGCAGCGGCCCAGGAACTGGGAGCCGAGGTCGTCGAGGCGCTTGGTGTAGGGTCCCTCGCTGTGGGTGAAGCTGAGATCGCGGGCTTCGAAGGCGAGTCCGTCGAACGGCGGCTCCGGTTGGTGCGAGAGGGTGACGGCGTACGTGTCGGTCCGGTCGAAGGGCAGACACAGAACCAGCTTGGCAGCCGCGAGGGAGGAGTGCCCGTCTTTGGTGTACGGGTTGTGCTGGCGGGCGGGCCAGCGGAGGGTTGCGCCTTGGGGGACGGTCACCTTCAGCTCGCCGAACAAGAAGTGGTCACCGGTTTCGTCGGAGGTGAGGGCGAACTCCGTCTCGCCGAGTCGTCGAACTTCGCCGCTACCCAACTGAAGGCGGGTCGCTCGCCGCAAGAAGGGGAGGTGCGCCTCGACGTGCTTGCCAGCCGGCGCTTGATAGGTCAGCGCGAGGGCACCGCCGACACGCACCTCGGCCGCGAGGCTGCATCCGACGTCGCCGTATCTCAGCGCCATCGTGGCCTCGCCCTCTGCCGTGAGCGTCGCGGCATCAGGCGTCCAGAGCAGGTCGACCTCCGGGAGGAAGTTGGGCGACTCGTCGCCGGGCTTGTGCGACAGCAATGACGCCTCGCCGACGGTGAAGCTGGACCAGTACGGCTGCAGCTTGGTGTTGCCGCCGCCGAGAACCAGCCCGAGGTCGTCATGGTAAACGTCCACCAGGTTGTGCCGATCCTGGATCCAGCGGTTCTGGATCGGCTTGCGGGCGTAACCGGAGAACGCCCACTGCCACGGCTTCTGCCGACGGATGAGCGCGTCGTTGCTGCCGAGGACGACAGTGCCCGCGTCGGTGGCGGCGGCGGGCGCGAGGGATTCGCCGTCGCCGCTGTACAGCAGCATTGCGGCAACGTAGTCGGCGTCCAGGAGCCCGCCGCCTGCGCTGTGCAACCCGACCTGTCGGAGCAGGAACCCGCGCCCTTCAGGCGTCCAACTGAAACCGACGTTGCCGAGGCTCACGCCGCTGTGGTAGACCTGCCGCTCGTCGATGCAGGACACGGAGGAGCCGTCGGGCCAAAGCACGCTGGCGTGGAACTTCGCCGACCGCTGTAGCGCGCCCAGAACAGCCGGGTCCTTCGAGAAGTGGTAGTACACCCCCAGCGCGTCCACGTATACCGCGTTGTAGCCGACGACGGGTCCGAAGTGCTCCGACCAGTACCCGCCCGGGTCCTGCTGCGCAACCACCTTTGCCATGAATGCCTTTGCAGCGTCCTTCCATTCCTGGTTGCCGAAGCACTCCCCCGCAATGTACAGCGCCATGGCGTGATGCGTCGGGATGTTGTGCACGCCACCGTCGGCGTACTTGCGGATGCCGGCGAAGCCGAGCAGCAGTCCCTGTTCCCACTTCTTCCGCGACGCTTCGGGCAGTGCCTCCTTCACGAGGGCGTACGCCCGAATCCACCGGCTATACGTCCACGGCATGTGGATCTGGCCCCAGGTGGAGTTGTCCTTCTTGCGGAATATCCACATGCCCTTCGCGTCTTGGTCGTCGACCAGCGCCTCGCCGCCTTTGGCGATGACGGCGAGCAGTTTCTGGTCGCCGTAGTAGGGGTTGTCTCGGTCCGCAATGGACCACGCTGCGGCCAGCGGCAGCAGGACATTCTGGTCGCCGCAGATCCACGGCTCGGTACCGAAGCGGCCGGTGTCGGAGTGATAGCCGTCGAGGATCTTCGGGACGGACTCGACGAGGCTCTTGAGCAAGTGGTCGCGAGGGGGCCACGCGGCCAGCGCGTCCTGAGCTGCCGCGGGCAGGCACTGAAGTAGACCGAGTGCAGTCAGCATGAGAAGTGGCGTCCTTCTGTCGGGTGGGGTGGATGTTCTGGGGAATCCGCACATGTGCGCCAGTCTAACACACTGTCGCGGCGTGCGCACCCGGGCACGGCTACGTTCGCGGACTGGGAAGAGACCAAGGGACGCCTTCGCGCGTCGGCGCCATGGAGGTCGAGGTACTCGACGCCGCAGTTGACCTTCGGCCGGGACTTGCAGTATAATAGCAACCACAACCAAATAGGCTGGGGGTGCTGCCCAGAGGCGGCTGAGAGGACCCAAAGGTCCAACCCTTGAACCTGATGCGGATAATGCCGCCGTAGGTAAGCAAGACGTGCCTCACGGCGCAGCGGATTCCGTCCGCTGCGCCGTTTTGTTTTCGTCTTTCCGCGCCATTGGCGGCTGGGGCGTCGCAAGGAGAATGGTGCAATGCGTACTGTCAGACGTGGATTCACGCTAATCGAACTGCTGGTGGTGATCGCGATCATTGCGATCCTCGCCGCAATCCTCTTCCCGGTCTTCGCCAAGGCCCGGGAGAAGGCCCGCCAGACTGCCTGCCTGTCGAACCTGAAGCAGCTCGGGCTCAGTATCATCATGTACGCCAACGACTACGACGAGACGTACCCGGTGGAATTCTCCGTTACCGAGGATCCGGCGACGCAGCCGCCGTTCACGTGGCCCAACCGGCTGATGCCCTACATCAAGAACACGCAACTGTTCAAGTGCCCTTCGGATAGCCGCGCCCCGGCCGTGGACTTCGCCGGCTGCCGTCCTATCCTGGAGAGCTACGCCTGGAACGCGCTCTTCGGTCGGGAGACGGATTGCGGCTATTCTGCCGCCACCCTCGGCCTTGGCGCGGTGGCGGCGCCGGCGCAGTGCGCGATGCTCTGGGACGACGGTGCCAACTGGTTCGCCGCGGGCTACGGTGCCTGGTACAACACGATCGACAATCCCGACTGCGCCAAGAGTTTCGATCGCAAGGTGCTGCGGGGCCGGCACAACGGCGGTGACAACTTCATGTTTGCCGACGGGCACGCCAAGTCGATCAACACCCGTAGCCTGCCGCATGTCAGGACCATTCCGGGAGTCACGCTGGACCCGGCGGTGACGCCGTAGCGGCCGGACTGCGCACCCCGGCCGCCGGCGACGCTCCCCCCCAATCCGAGCCGCGACGGTGACGGAGCGCGTGGCCGCCGGCTCTGCGAAGAGAGTGAACGTGGCACGCGCTCCGTCGCCGTCGCGGCTCGGATTGGGGCATTGCGTTCTCGAAGGGATAGCCAGTGCACACCCTTATCCTCTGCGATGGCGAGCAACCCTCCCGCGCGCTTCTTCAACGGCAGGTGGCCGCGGCGGACCTCGTCGTCGCCACTGACGGCGCCGCCGCTTGGGCGCGAGCCGCTGGGGTGATGCCCCAGGTCGTCATTGGTGACTTTGACTCCCTGAGCGAGGTCACCGGCGACTGGGAGCTTGTCCACGCCGGCGCTCATGACCAACAGGACAACTCGGACTCCGAGAAGGCCGTGCTGCTGGCGCTGGACCGCGGCGCAACGGAGATTGTTCTGCTGGGGGCAACGCAGCAGCGCCTCGACCACACCCTTGCCAATGTCTGGCTGGCAGCCACGTACCGGGGGCGCGCGCGGGTCACGCTTGTGGACGACTACGGCGCCTGCGAGGTGGTGGGCGGCTGCCGCACGCTGCGGGTCGCGCCGGGCACCATTCTCTCCCTCGTTCCGCTGACGGGCGACGTCGTGGTCCGGACCGAGGGCCTCAAGTGGCAGCTCGACGGCCCGTTGGCGCCCGGCAGCCGCGGTCTCAGCAACGAAGCAGTCAACGCCGAAGTGACGGTGAATGTGACGGCGGGGCTGGTGGCGGTTGTGCTCGTCCGCCCCTGACCGAAGCAGCTGCAACACACCAGTCGGAACCAA
>Ga0210022_1000314_pt1 | contig 36810 bp, 28 predicted proteins | sample CryGeymeta201520_FD_183984 | JGI IMG/M metagenome (GOLD analysis project Ga0210022, IMG submission 183984) | Groundwater microbial communities from Crystal Geyser aquifers in Utah, USA - Crystal Geyser metaG 2015-20 (SPAdes) (version 2) | ecosystem: Environmental > Aquatic > Deep subsurface >... | reverse complement strand
CGGAAGATTGTAAGGCACAAGCTCAATGTCCTTGACGCTCCATACCCAACCGCCGTTGCCGTCCGGCCTCCGCTGCCGAAAGTCCTTCGGCTCGAATCTGCAAACCTGAAAAAGAAGGTTTCCGGCTCCGTCGGTGTAATCATAGGTTTCTACTATGCGGCCGCGCTCTTTATGATCTTGGTGGCCCTTCCTGCGCGTTTGGTGGCCCTCCGTGGCTTCAATTCCGAAGTCGCGGCAGATTCCGGCAAGGATTTCAGGAAAGCCGCCGTTTGTGCTTAGGCCGTGTATCAGGCCGTAGTACCGGAAGAAGTCCCCGCTGGCCCCGCAACCGAAGCATTTGAAAAGGCCCTTTACCGGATCAATCGAAAGGCTCGGTTTGCTGTCCTGATGGAAGGGACAAACGCTCATCAACTGCTTGCCGTTGCTTTCAACGGTCAAGAAACGACGATAAGCCGGTGTCCAATCACCATTGAATCGCTCCAGGATCGCTTTTTTTGCCTCCATGCCCTGGCCTCCTGTCAGACAATAGGCCGCAGGCGCTGCCCTAGCCACAGGATGAAGCCTTCCCTAGGATAGACTACCTTTGTCTCAAGCATCGCGCGCGGAGGCCCTTCTTTCTTGGAATCAAGATTTTGCTAGGGTCCCACAGCTCAACTTCGCTATCCGCGACGCCTCGCGCCTGCTCAACAAAGCTGGGAGTTCCTTCCGCAGGTCTTGTAACATTTGCTCCAAATCGAAATCGTTCATTTCTTGTGTCTCCTTATCATGTAGTGTCCTAATAATGATCAGGAGAAAATAAGAAGCTCGCTTATTTTCATCAAAAGACTTCAGCTAGTTATGGTGAACGTGATTCAGTTTATGAGGATTTGAGGTGTGGGGGATGGTCGGGGTGTTAAAAATTTATTCTGAAAGATAGAAACCTGTGTCGTCATCGTCGTCGCCATTGGATAGGTCTTTCAATGGGACAGATTTCCGGTCGAACAAAAATACCTTGGGAAGGAAATGGTTCAGTTTATCACAGCTTTCTTTTTTGCAACTAGCTCGGTCGTCGCAAGCCTCGCACGGGCTTTGCGCAACGGGCTCATCCTCGTATGTCTTGCGTGTCTCGGCGGTAAACGGCCTTCTCTGCGTAAGTTCATAGGCGCGATAGAAACGTTTGAGAGCTGCGGCCCGTGTAATCCCCAAGGTTGCGCCAATTGTCTTAAAACTCATCTTACTTTCGCGCAAATCCCAAACTTGGAGCGCCTGCCATGCTTCCTTACGAACCCTAGAGCGCTTCTCCTGCCATTCCCCATTGGAGAATATTTTGTCCAGATAAGTCTTAACGGCAGATAGAATTGTTTTTTCGGAAAAATTCAGGTCAATCAGAATAAGTCGTTGATTTTCTCTAAGCTCCCTTTGCCAGACACCAGGCCCAGACCTTATGGTCATACCATGAATTTCTAACACGGTAGAGAAAGGGCTATTGCGACTCTCCGAGTTAAGGAGGCTATTACAGCCCCAAAGCAAAGCATTCTGGTCGTGAATCCATTGCTCTACGGGCTTCTTGCCGATAAGTGCCGCCAGCAAAGGCAAGAACTCTTCTGGAATAACTGTCTCCGGCTTCAGAAAACGATTTACATCTTCGATTGTCATCGCAACTAGCACAGCCGGGTTGAGAGTGTATCTTGCAGCAAAAGCGCTATGGTCTATGTATTGATCTTCCCCTGGCGGAGCTTGGTCCCAACTCAAGACTTTGTTGGACGCGCCAGCCTCAGTTAGGGCTTCTAAATAGGCGGCTAGTTTCGGAAAATCTGTAATGTAGTGAAAGTTCCTTTTGAGGCATTCCAGATGTAATCGAATTTCCTGCCATAGGTCTTTATCTCCTTCAGTCCCTTCGTAAAAAATGCGCGTTTCATCGTTTTCGAAGCTAGAGATCATATAGATTACGCCTCCCTCGAATTTAAATTAACGACTTTGCCTTCCTCGCCGACCAAGGCTCCGTCAAGTCTCCTCATCGCTCTCTTTATGCCGTCCGGTGAAAGGTGGCTGTATCGTTCGCACATTTTAATTGATTTGTGGCCCAGAATCGCCGCAACAGTGAGAAGGTCAACCCCTCTTTGGACAAGCCAACTCGCCGCCGTGTGCCTCAAGGAATGAAAGACAAGCTTTTGCCTTCGGTCGGTAATGCCTTTGTTGAGGCCCAGTTCCGCAACCGTTCTGTCAAACACCTTGCTGATAGACGCCATGCGTCCCCCTGTCCTCGCCGGGAAAACAAGCTGATTGCGCTCGCCCTGCTTCTTTGAAAAGACTTCCTTTACCTGGTCTGTCATAAAGACAACCCGGCTCTGGCCGTTCTTCGTATCCCAAAAGGTCAACGTCCCGCCCTGAAGGTCAACGTCCCCGAAACGCAACCCTGCTATCTCGGAAAACCGTGCGCCGGTGTTCAGGCTCATCAAGGCCATTTGATAAGTCTGTTCTGATCGCTCCCTCAATGCCTCAAGCAAGGTCGCCGCCTCTTCCTCAGTCAAGAAACGCAACCGCCTATTGTCCATTGAAGGCTTCTTGACAAGAGAAACGGGATTCTTCCCGGTGAAAAGGCCCCGCCGGATTGCAAAGTTAAAGACCTGTCTTATCACTGACAAACAATAAAGGATCGTGCGCGCCGACTTGCCCGCTTTTGACATGACGCCTTTGATTCGCTCAATATCGAAAGGTGAAATTTCCGCAAGCGGTTTAGTGCCGATTGAAGGCTGAATCCACAACCGGAAAAGAATATCGTCCGGCTTCCATGATTTTCTTTCTGTCTTCGCGTGCGGTAGGTAGTTTTTTATGAAGATTTCCTGGAAAGTCACTGCCGCCTTGTGCTCGGTCTCAACCGTGGTTATGGCCTGTTGGCGTTTCTCTTTTAATGTAAAAGGCGGTTCACCTCTTCTTTGATTCTCGCGCAACTCCGAAAGTAGGTCCCTTGCCTTTGCCGCTGTCCATCCTTGCGAAGCCCAACCGATAGCCTCTTGACAATTCCGGCCATTAAACCGATGATAAATAACATAGTAGAGGTCTGGTCCTAAGCCGTGTTTTCTTGTGGGATGTTTTCTTGCTAAAACGCCGGGGAATTTTGTAGGCTCAAGTTTGTTTGTGCCCATTTGACGGCCTCCTTGGTGCTTTTTTATTGACAATTTATTGACAAATTGAAACGAAGTCGTTAAATCTGTCAAAAATCAATTGGTCTCGCTGTCAATAACCTGTCAATAAAATGTTGATGATGCTTAGTGAAAATGGATGATACTTTTTGAATGGATTTTAGATTTAAGTTTTCGGAATGTCAAGGTAAAAGTGAAGGATAATTAAAGGTGGTGAAATGGCATCAAAAAGGACTCTTAATCAATTGGTCGAGTGTTCGAGTCACTCCAGGCCCACCAAACGAACTCCGGGGTTACGCAGATGGCGCGTAACCTTTTTTTTACCCACACTATGGCTTCACTAGGCTCGAGGGCAAGGGATGAACCAGGCAGTTGTTCAGTCCGGGGGAAAAGGTCACGGCCGTAAACTGAGAATCCCCATATTCATCAAACTTGCCTTTACTTATGCCCTTCTGATATTTATCGTAATCTCCATTGTAAGTTATTTTATCCTCAAGAGGCAGAAGCAGCAGTTTATTGACCAGCTTATGCGGGTTGGAGAAAGCATGGTCAACATCGTTGCCAGCAATGCGCCTGATAAGCTTCTGGGTGAAGACGATCTGGCCCTTTTTCAACTCTTGAAGGACATCGTTGCTAATGACCAGGTTGTTTATTCCGCAATAACCAATAATGATAAAATAATAAAGGCCCACAGCACCCTTGAGGAGGTGAACAAGCCGTTTGCCCCTCCGCCGGGCCTCAAACCTGTAAAGGAGATTCACGGTGTAAAGGTAGGCTCTTACGCGCAGGGCGAAAACGAGTTGCTATTCTTCGAGCGTCCGATCTCTTATGGAGGAGTAACAGTGGGGTCGGTCTCTCTTGCCGTTTCACAGCAACAGATACTTGCCAATATCAAGAGTTCGAGCAGATTCATCATTTTTTATACGGTTCTAATAACACTAGTCGGAGTAGCGCTTGGATTTGCGGTGAGCTTGTACTTTTCCCGGCCCATAAGCGAGCTGACAAAAGGGAGCACTACTATAGGGAAAGGAGACTTCAGCCACAAGGTCAAGATTGAGCGAAACGACGAACTTGGAGACCTCGGAAAGGCCTTTAACAAAATGGCCGAGGGGCTCAGGGAAAGAGAGATGATCAGGGAGACCTTTGGAAAATATGTGACACCCGAGATTCGGGATGAGATTCTTTCCGGCCGTATCCCATTGAACGGGGAACGCAGGGTTGCCACTGTCCTCTTTGCGGACCTGAGGGATTTCACTCCCTATGTGGAAAGCAGCGAACCTGAAGAGGTAGTGCGAGGGCTTAGGCAGTACTTCACCGCCATGCAGCAGGCTATAAAATGCCACGACGGGCTCCTGCTTCAGTATGTAGGGGATCAGCTCGAGGCCATCTTCGGGGTTCCGCTCGCGGATCCTGATCATGCCAAAAAGGCGCTTATGGCAGCAATTGACATGAGGCGGCACCTTCAACAACTAAACGATGAAAGAAAGAAGATGGGGCTTCCCCAATTTCGGCATGGTGTAGGCATCCATACCGGGGAAGTGCTTGCGGGTAATACCGGAAGCGAGGACCAGCTTACCTATACACTCATTGGAGATACGGTGAATCTCGCCTCCAGGATACAGACCCACACCAAGGTGATCAAATTTGATATACTCGCCAGCGAGGAGGCGGTTAAAGGCATTGAAGATATCTTCGTCCTGGAGACCGGAACCACTACCATGCTGAAGGGTTATTCCAAACCCATGACCCTTTTCAAGGTTATGGATGTCCGCGGAGTCGGCTGAGTCTGATTTGCCGCATCGGGCAGAGAAACTGGATTGGGGGTATTTTAGAGGTGAGGTTGCGACATCGGTTTACCCGGGTCGCTGCGGATAAGGGTGTCCCCCACAAGGGTTTTTTTTTGAACGGAGAGGTAAGAATTATGTCAAGAAATAAGCACCCGGTCTTAATATTTGTCTGCCTTTTGCTGTTTACGACCGCTTGTGTCACAACCCAGACGCAAGGTACAAGACCGCCCGAGGAAAAGGCCTTTTCCCAAGACACGATTTTCAGATCAAGCGATTATATCGTTTATGTCCTCAAGGGAGATGAAACACCCGGATCTATCGCGGAGAAATTCCTGGGAGACTCCGGTAAGGCATGGATCATAGAGGACTCAAATGAAGGCATACCTTTTGAGAAGGGGCAGCCGATCGCAATTCCCCTGCAGGCGGAAAACAGGGCCGGGCTCTCTCCGGACGGCTACCAGGTGGTGCCTGTCCTCTGTTACCACGACTTCGCCAAGGCCTGTAAGTCTTCTCTCTGCGTTCCCGAACAGCTTTTTGAGGATCAGATGAAATACCTCAAAGAAAATAATTACAGGGTGATAACTCTGGGAGAGCTTTTGGGATTTCTTGAGTACAAAGAGCCTATACCTAAAAGGTCTGTCGTCATTACCATTGATGACGGGTACCGCTCTACTTATGACCTAGTTTATCCGATAATGAAAAGGTACGGCTTCAGAGCGACCCTTTTTATCTATACAGCATTCGTGGGGGCTTCAAGAAACGCCGTCAAATGGGAGCAACTCCGGGAGATGAAGGACTATGGGTTTGAGATAGGATCTCACACTATAGGCCATATTGACCTGACAAAGAGGCTCCCCGCTGAGGACGATGAAGCCTACCTGCAGAGGATAACCAGGGAGATTAAGGGATCAAAGGAGATTCTCGACGGTAAACTTGAGCAGAAGACAGATACTCTAGCATTCCCGTACGGAAAATTCAATAAGGATGTTCTGGACCTTGTGAGCAAGGCGGGCTACCGTGTCGGTGTGTCCGTAAAGCGTGGGGGAAATCCCCTGTTCGCCGATCCGCTTCAACTGAGGAGGACTCAGATACTCAAGGCCGACATGGAGTCCTTTACCGGCTCCATCAAGACCTTTCAGGAGGCCCTCCTAGGAGAAAAACTGTGAAGAGATTTTTGATTTCAGCTTTGATCCTGGTGCTTCTTGGATTTATGGCCGGATGCGCCGGGGCACCTCCCACCAGCGAGCCTCCACCATTCGATACGATAAAACAGCAATATCTCGCCAGGGCTGCTCAAAGCGAAGGGAAGGGCGACCTCGTGGAAGCAAGAAAGTTCATCAAACTGGCCCTGACTGTAGAGCCGGGTGATGCCTCAGCTCAGGCATCGCTTGCCCGCATTGAGACTATTCTTGCAGATGATGCCCAAAGGCATTATGAAGCCGGCATGCAGCTACGCGAGAACGGAAACTATATCCCGGCAAGAAGGGAGTTTCTCACCGCTCTCAGGCTCAAACCCGATTTCACGGATGCTTATAAGATGCTTACAGATAAGACCCATGTGGTCACCAAAAAGTTCATCATGCACACCGTCAAGCCCGGAGAAAGTATCTCCAAGCTGGCGCAACAGTACTATGGGGATTACAAGAAATATCCAGTCATTGCCGCTTTCAATGGAATCTCCGACGCCACCGACATAAGGGTCGGACAAGAGATCAGGATTCCTGTAAATGAAAGCCTGAAGCCTGTCGAATCGGAGGAAGAGACGTCTCCGCCGGTACAGGAGACATACGAGTTGCAGGAGCCATCCGACGATGAGTTTTTCGCCTTTGTAGAAAATGGAAATCAAACCCCCTCGGAGGCCCTAAAGGAAAGGGAGACTCAAGAACAAGATCAGGTTAAGGGGTACAGGGATTACGCCATGGAGCTTTTCCAGCAGCAGAGATACGATGAGGCCGCCTCCGAGCTGGACAAGGTGCTCCAGGCTGCGCCTGATGACCTCGAAGTAAGGGAGCATGCCTACAAGGCCCACTACGAAAGCGCCATGAGGCTCTTCAAGGAAAAAGACTACCTGGCGGCCAGAGACGGATTTAAGCAGTCTCTGATCTATAAGAATGATTGCCAGACTTGTCATTCATATATCAAGCAATGCGAAGGCCTTTTTAAGGAATTGCATTACAGAAACGGGATGAAGCTCTTTCAGGATCAGAATGTCAAGGAGGCGCTTGAAGAGTGGGAGATGGTCTCATCCCTTGATGCCAATTACAAGCGAACGCCTCAATTGATCGAAAAGGCAAAAATAATATTAAAAAACCTTGAGGAATTAAAAAAGTCCCACTAACCCTCATGCCCTGAAAGGGGCACAAAGAGAGATGAAAATCGCCCCCACCCCTCCTTCCCCCGTAGAGGGTGAGAGATATGGGAAGGAGGGAGAGCCTCTCCTAGAAGGCCCCCTCTGGGATATCAACCGGGGATGTGTCCTCCTGCTGGATTGCGGTGTATCTTGCAAAGACGTTTGTAAGTATGTTTCTGCAGAAAAACTTCGCAGTCTCAAGTTTTCCTCTGTAAAAAAACCCGTCCGCTGAGCCTGCATCAACCTCTTTTAGCTTCTCCCTTGCAATGAGGGCCTGCTCAAGCATGAGATGGGCCATGACCGTTTCGGCAAAACACTCCAGGAACCTGACCGAACTCAATGGGATCAGGCTCATCTTTCCTTCCTGGAAATACTGCATGTATTTCATCGCGATATCGCCTGTGGCCTGGGCCGCCTTAAAGAGGAGCTTGAAGTCCTTTACAAGATCGGTATCCTCCTTGTTTTTACCGCTGAAGGCCATCACTTCCTGTATCCACTCCTGGAATACAGTGCCTCCGGCAATCCCCAGTTTCCTTCCTACAAGATCAAGCGACTGTATATAGGATGTTCCCTCCCAGATGGAGACTATCTTTATATCCCTCGCATACTGCTCCGCCGGAAATTCACTGCAATACCCGACTCCGCCCATGAGCTGGATGGCCTCTCTTGTGAGGAGATAGCCGAAATCGGAAAGATACGCCTTGACAAGGGGGGTTAGAAGCTCAACCCTCTGAGCGGCCTTGCGGCGCTCCTCAGGGTCGGAGTCGTGTTCGCCCACATCGGCCAGGTAGAGGAGTTTGGCCACAAAGGCCCTCATAGCCTCGGTGCCGGCCTTCATGTTCATAAGCATAAGCCGAACGTCTTCATGCTGGATTATAGGAACGCGGCCCCCTGCCCGGTTGGTAAAAAGCGGCCCCTGAACACGCTCCCTGGCGTAGAAACGGGCGGCATCGTATGCGCTTGCAGCGATCCCCAGGGCCTGGATACCGCAGCCTATACGGGCCTCGTTCATCATCTGGAACATCTTGGCCATGCCGCTGTTGGGCTCACCAAGCAGGATGCCCCTGCATCTCCCGTTTTCCCCGAAGTTGAGGGTAGCGGTGGATGACCCGTGTATGCCCATCTTGTGCTCGATACCCGCGCAAAATACGTCGTTAGGCTCTCCCAAAGATCCGTCCGGGTTGACCCATATCTTCGGCACTATAAAGAGGCTTATCCCCTTTGTCCCCGTCGGAGCGCCCTGTATCCTTGCAAGCAGAAGATGGATAATGTTTTCAGTTAGATTTTGATTGCCGCATGTGATGAATCGCTTCGTACCCTCTATCTTATAGATGCGCGGGTCGCCTGACTCAGGGTCAGGTGTGGCCTTGGTCCTTAGCCAGCCGACGTCTGAGCCGGCATCAGGCTCTGTTAGGCACATGGTGCCTCCCCAGACCCCTGTGTACATCTTTTCCACGAACAGGGCCTTATCTTCTGCGGTTCCGAAGTTCTCAATCAGGTTTCCATTTCCCACGGCAAGGCCCGGGAAGGTCATGAAGGCCATGTTGGCGCCCGTGAAAAACTCCCCTATTAGCCCTCCGACTATCGGAGGGAGTCCCTGCCCATTGAATTCCTGGCTCTTTGTAACGGCCATCCATCCGTTTTCAGCAAGCACCCTCCATGCCTCATGGTAGGAAGACGGAACCGTAACGCTTCCATCCTCATGATACTTGCATCCTTCCCTGTCTCCGTCCTGCATGGTCGGTCCCACCACTTCCCGGCAGACCTTAAGTGCCTCCTCGACGATCATCTTGAAATCGTCTGCTGAAAAATCCTTGTATGGTTCGTAGGTGAGAATCTTATCCACGCCCATGTGTTCAAACAGAACGAACCGTGTATCCCTGTCGTCTCTTCTGAAATAATTTATTCCCATAAACTCTTCATATCCTCCATTCAAATCGAAAAGCCTTCAAGCCCCTCACCAGTCATATTTTTCCCGCTCTATGATGGTCGCCACGCCCTGACCGCCTCCGACGCATGCATTGGCGCAGCCGTAACGGCCTCCCTTCAGGGCAAGTATCCTTGCCAAGGTCCCTACGAGCCTTACCCCGGTTGCCCCAAGGGCGTGGCCGATTGCGGTTCCGCCGCCCATGACGTTGACCCGCTCAGGGTCAATCCCAAGCTCCTTTATGCAGTTGAGAGCAACGATGCAGAATGCCTCGTTTATCTCCCAGTAGTCAACGTCGGCGGCCTTGAGCCCGGCCTTCTCCAGTGCCTTTTTGCTCGCGGGGACAGGGCCCGCCCCCATAATCGTGGGATCAACACCGGCAAAGCCAATGGATCTTAGGGTTGCAAGAGGCCGGATGCCCTTTTTCTTTGCGGTCTCCTTTGACATGAGTATCATGGAAGTTGCGGCGGCGTTCAGGGGGGAGGAGTTGCCCGCGGTGATCACCCCGTTTTTCTTAAAGGCAGGTCTGAGATCCTTAATCCCCTCAATCGTAGTCTCCCCTCTCACAGCCTGATCCCTGTCCACCTTGAGTATCTTGCCGTCTGCCTGCTCCGCCTCTATGGGAAGAATCTCTCCGTCAAAAAAGCCTTCCTTCTGTGCCTTTGCGGCAAGCTGATGGGCCCTCACTCCCCAGCGGTCCATATCATCCTTTGTAAAGCCTGTCTGAGAAAAGAGCTTCTCTGCAGTAAGCCCCATGTTCATTGCGGTCATCATGTCCCAGTGGAGATAGTCCGGGTCTGCAAAAAGCCTCATATTGGGGGCCGCAAAACCGCGATCAATTGTTACCCCGCCCATAGGCACCCGCGTCATGTGCTCGTAGCCGCCGACAAGGACTATATCTGCGAAATCCTGCGCGATCTCCATAAAGCCGATATGAATACCGGCCATGGCGGAACCGCACTGCTGATCCACAAACTTGGCAGGGATGCTCTCAGGCAGATTTGCAAGGAATATCGGCATCCGCCCTCCGTAGGCCCACTGCTCTCCCACGGCGGTTGCGCATCCCACGAGAAAATCATCAATTTCCTCAGGTTTCACTCCCGTCCTTTTGATAACCTCAGGAAGGATCTTCGCCAGAAGCTCATCTCCCCTTATCTTGCAAAACCAGTCCCTGGCAGGGTCATTGGGTCTTGAGCGCGACTGAGCGGTTCTCAGGTATCCTGCGATGACGACCTCTTTCATCTTTAATTCTCCTTTCATCCTACTTATATGTTGTAGAAATTTGTTCCCTTTTGAGCCATTTCCTTTAGAAGTCCGCACGGAGCGAAATGTATGCCATAGGATTTCTGCATTTCCAGGAGCTTTTCATAGACGTTTTTTATGCCCCATTTATCCGCGTAACGCAGGATGCCGCCTCTGAACGGAGGAAAACCGGTCCCGTAGATCATTGCCAGGTCCATGTCTTGAGGCCTGTCACAGATCCCCTCCTCCATCATGTAGGCTGCTTCGTTTATGCCGGCTGCCAGCATGAAGTCTATGATATCCTGCTGCTCCATCTTCTTTGGCGATACTCCCTTTTCCTTCAGGTATGCGGCCACGGCATCCCTGACCTTCGGGTTGGGCACGGGCTTTTCGCCGCTGTAATCAAAGTAGCCTGCGCCGGTCTTTCTGCCGTAGCAGCCGCTCTTATAGATTACTTCAGTAAGTGGATGCACCTTCCAACGCTCGCCGATCCTCTTTTCAAAGGTCTTTCCCACATGATAGTTGATGTCTATTCCGGTAAGATCCGAGAGGGTAGCAGGCCCCATGGGCATACCGAATTCCACCATGGCCTCCTCTATTGCCGCCCCGTCCACGCCATCGGCGACAAGATATATCGAGCCTCCCATGAGACCACCAAGCTGCCTTGAGACATAAAAACCCGGCCCGTCATTTACGACTATGGGGATTTTCTTTATGGCCCTTCCAAATGCTACACTTGTCGCAAGAGTCTGATCAGATGTATGTTTGGCGCAGATAATCTCAAGAAGCGGCATCCTTTCGGCAGGATTGAAGAAATGAAGCCCTATCATGCGGCCGGGATCAGACAGGACCCCAGCCATCTCGGTTATCGGAAGGGCTGATGTATTTGTTCCAAAGACCGTTAGGGCCGGACAGATCGCTTCAAGTTCCTTCCATATCTTTTGCTTTACCGTCATATCCTCGAGCACCGCTTCTATGACAAGATCGGCGTCCTTTGCGTCGGAGAGCGATGTGGTCGTCTTGAGCCGATCCTTGATGAGCGCTTCAAGCCCGTCTTCAGTCATCTTTTTCTTCTTGAGCTGATAGGCAAAGGTCTTGCGCACGGCCTTAACCGCCTTTTCAAGGGCGGCATCGTTTATGTCCCAGAGAACCGTTGAAAATCCACTGGTTATGAGGAGATGCACTATGCTTGAACCCATGACGCCCCCGCCAAGCATGGCAACCTTCTTTATCTTCGCAGGCTCAAGCCCCTTGATGCGCGGAAGCCTTCCGGCAGCTCGGCTGTTGAGGAATATGCCGATAAGGTTTTTGGCCACATCGCTTATTGCGCAGTCGCTGAAAAGATCAACCTCCCTTTCGATGTCCGCGTCAATGTCGTAGCTCAGGCCCTTTTCCACCGCCTCAATGGCCTTAAAAGGCGCTATATAACCCTTGGCCTTCTGAAAGGTCATGAACTTCACATAGTTTAGTAGCGCAGTCTTCTCCGCGCTGCTGGGTATCCTCATCTGGAAGTTTCGGGTGCGCCTCAGCTCAAGACTGAGCCTGCCTTCAATGAACCGCCTTGCGGCCGCAAGGGCGGCGTCCATGAGCTTATCAAGGTCTGTTACCTCATCCACGAGCCCCCTTGAATAGGCAGCCTCCGCCTTTATCGGTTTCCCGGCGGTGATCATCTCCATGGCGTTCGGAAGCCCTATAAGCCGCGGAAGTCTTTGGGTGCCGCCCGCTCCGGGGATGACGCCTATCTGCACTTCAGGCTGGCCGAGGTTGATCCCCCGCGCGGCCACCCTGTAATGGCAGCACATGGCGGTCTCAAGCCCCCCGCCAAGGCAGTTTCCGTTTATGGCGGCAACAACGGGCTTAGGCCCGGTCTCTATGCCCGACAAAAACCGGGCTGCATTCAGGGCGACATCATATATCTGTTTCTTGTCCGTTACGGCCTGAAGCTGGGTTATATCGGCACCGGCGATGAAGTTTCCCGCCGTTCCGGTAACAACCACCGCCTTTACGGCCTCGTCCCCAAAGGCCTCCCTGATAGCCTCCTGAAAATCCGCCCCGAGCTGCGGAGAGAGCTGATTGACCGGAGGGTTGTTTATAGTGAGTACAGCCACCCCGTCTTTAAGCTCCACCTGTATGGTTTTAAACTCCGTTTTCATGATCAGAACCTCCCTCCTTCAATTAGCCTTGAGTCAAGAACGATTGCAGGCATAACCATCTCTTAAAGGTTTCGCTACCGGCAAAGGGAGCATGATCATGCCGGAGCGCCAAATCGTGTAGTGAAACTCCATGCTATATGCTCTTTTTAAGCTTGCTCCTGTAAATAACTCATAGTGTATATTTGATAAAATTGTCAAAGAAAAAATAACTCAATGATCTCTTTTTTGTTTTTGCTTTACTTTCCAGTGTTTCTTGAATAATATTCATCTGCCCGGTCAGGCAGGCGGGGAGCGTGAAAGGAGAGGCTATGAAGATAGGGGAGCTTGCGAGAAGAACTCTTGTCCCCAAGGAAACCATCCATTACTACGTAAGGGAGGGTGTCCTCAGAAGGCCTCAGAAAAAGGGGAAAAACACCGCCGAATACAGCGAAGACTATGTAGATCAGATACGTTTTATCAGGGGGCTGCAGGAAAACTATTTTCTGCCTCTCTCCGTGATCAAGAAGGTACTTAAACGACACAAGCAGAAAAGCATTTCCGAGAAGTCCTCATTCGAACTTCTGAGCGGATACTTCAGACCCGTTGACAGGCTTCTTTCCGGAGAGGTGTCAGGGAGCGAGGCCTTTCAAGAGATCACTGGCCTTTCCGCCAAGTGGAGAGAAAAGATGGAGAGCTGGGGAGTAATAAGCCATGAAATCAGGGAGGGAAGACCCGTCTATTCTCAGGATGATGTCATTATAGGCAAGCTCCTGGTTGACATGGACCGACTGGGTTTCGGCCCGAAGGATGGATACAACCCGGAGGACCTCAAGGAGATTGCCGACTTCATAAGGGATTATGTCGAACGAAGTCAGAAAAACTATTACCAGTCAAGCCTTGAGCGCCTGTCGTCAAGGGACCTGGTATCCAGGGGAAGCAAGTTCACGGAGGTCATGAGCCTTTTCTTCTACCATCTCTACCGCAAGATGGTTAAGGAGGAGTACGGAAGGCTCCTGAATGATCTTGGAGGATCAAGATCAGAGCATGCTTGAGCTGTTGTGTCCCATTCGGGCATGACCTTTAGCAAAGGAGTCGTAGAACTCCTGCGCCATGTATGAACTCCTGACAAACGGCGAAGAAGCTACAGAGCTAAAGCCCATGGACAGGGCTTTATCCCTGTACCTATCAAACTCCTCGGGCCTAACGTATTCAAAAACCGGATAGTGCCGGGTGGAAGGCCTCAGATATTGCCCTATGGTGAGGAGCCTTGAGCCTGCGTGAAAAAGATCCGACATCACCTCTTCCACCTCATCAGGCCTTTCACCGAGCCCAACCATGAGGCCTGATTTGGTCGCAAGACCCATTTTAGCGGCCCTCTTTATGACCTCAAGGGAGCGCGCGTATTTTGCCTGGGGACGAACAGCCCCGTAGAGTCGGGGCACCGTCTCAAGATTATGATTGAGCACCTGAGGCCGAGCCCGGCAGACGATTTCAAGCGCCTTCTCGGAGCCCAAAAAATCCGGTATGAGCACCTCTATTCCCGTATCCGGACACCTGCCTTGTATGGCCTTAATGACTGATGCGAAATGACCCGCGCCCCCGTCATCAAGATCATCGCGGGTAACCGACGTAATCACGACAAATCTTAAAGAAAGCCTCTCCACCTCCTCAGCCACCCTTTGGGGTTCGCCCGGATCAAGCTCCCGGGCAGTGCCGCTCTTGATCGCGCAGAAGCGGCAGTCTCTCGTGCATACATCTCCCATAATAAGAAAGGTTGCCGTTCCGCGGGAAAAACACTCAGCCTGATTAGGGCAGCAGGCCTCACGGCAGACCGTGTGGAGCCGCAGCTTCTCCAGGTCGTCTTCCAGTCTTCCGGCCTTACCGTCGAGGCTTAGCCTTTTACTTAGCCATTGAGGTTTATGATTGGTACAAGTCATAGAATATTTTTCTATCCTCTTTTCGCCGTCAGGGTCGCTATCGGGATCGGTAGCGTGTTTTAACGATAAGCCAGGCGTGCTCTTCTCGATTGCGATGCCGATACCGGCCCCTCCCCTTTGCATTTTATCCCTTTCAAAACAGAGAAATAGCGGCTATGATGTCACAGGATTTCATTGGAGTCCACAATAAGTTAATCAGGGAACTGAGGAGAAATATGTCGGAAGAGCAGATAAATCCCCAATATGAAGAACGCCCCGAACAGCCCAAGTTTTTGACCAAGACCAAGTTTGAGGATCTGGATTTACCTCAAGTGATACTGAAGGGGCTCGACGACTCGGGCCTTGTCTATTGCACCCCCATTCAGGCAGCGGTCATACCTATCGCCCTTTCCGGGAAGGACGTAGGGGGGCAGGCAAAGACAGGCACAGGTAAGACCGCTGCCTTTCTCATTCCGCTTTTCAGCCGCCTGTTATCCATCAAGGACAGGCAACCCGGGATACCCGCAGCCCTCATAGTGGCTCCCACCAGGGAACTGGCTCTCCAGGTTCATCAGGACGCTTTGGCCATAGGACGGCACGCCGGATTCAAGATGACACAGGTTGTTGGAGGCATTGACTACACAAAGCAGGCCGACATCCTTAGAGAAGGCGCTGACATTGTGATAGGAACTCCGGGCAGGATGATTGATTACATCAAAAAAGGCGTGCTCAAGACTTCCGGGATAAAGGTGCTCGTCATTGATGAGGCCGATCGCCTCTTTGATCTCGGATTTACAAAGGACATGCTCTTTATCCTCAGAAAACTCCCGCACTACGAAAAGAGGATGTCCATGCTCTTTTCCGCCACCCTGTCTTATCGTGTCCTGGCGCTGACATACGATTACATGAACATGCCTGAATTCATCTCCACTATCCCTGAGGAGGTGACTGTTGAAGACATTGAGCAGAGCCTCTTTCATGTGGCATCAGATGAAAAACTTCCACTTCTCCTTGGGCTCCTTGAGAAGAAAGAATGGAGCAGGATCTTGATTTTTGTAAACACAAGGATCGGCGTCAACTGGCTTGCCTCCAGGCTCAACGCGAACGGGCACGCCGCAGAGGCGATCACCGGAGACCTCCCGCAGCGGACCAGGATCAAGATCATGAAGGACTTCAAGGAGGGCCGGACCAAGATACTGGTCGCAACCGATGTGGCCTCGAGGGGAATCCACGTTGAAGACATAAGCCATGTGGTCAATTATGATCTTCCGCAGGATTCGGAGTCATACGTGCACAGGATAGGCCGCACGGCCAGGGCCGGCAAGAAGGGTTTCGCCATTTCCTTCGCCTCTGAAGATGACGTTTATTTTCTGGAGCCAATCGAGACAAGGCTGGGGCACAAGATACCTGTTGTCTGGGCGGAAGCTGACTGGTTCAAGCAGGACAAAGACGGGGCTACGGTCCCGGGGCATCAAAGGAGGGAAAGGCCTACAAGGTCAAGGCCGCCGAAAGGGCCGCGCAGGGTAGACAAGGTTCCAGCCGAAGCCGGAAAAAGAGGGGCTCAGCCGCCCCCGGAAAGACCCAGAGAGGCAAGGGCGCCCCACGCCCAGGAACGCGATGGGCGGAAAGGACGCTCCTCGTGGATGGAGGCAAAGGGCATCGGCTTCAGCCCTCAGCCGGGAGGGGTATTCGGCCTTGCCGTGAGCAGAAAGAAACCCGACACGCCGGAGCCGGCAAAGCTTGAGAAAAAAAGAAGGCGAAGGAGGAAAAAGCCCGCCGCGGTAAAAGAGGCTGCAGTCGCGCAATAAGATAGAGCCTGCTTTACCTAAGAGGCGCTATCTGGGCCAGGCAATCACGGGCGGCATCTCCAATGGATTCGCTCAGGGTCGGATGAGGAAATACGATCCTCGCTAGTTCCTCCACCGTGGCCTCCATCTGGATGGCCGCTGCGCAGACTCCTGCCATCTCAGATGCAGACTCCCCTATGATATGAATCCCCAGGACCTCGCCGTATTTCTTGTCGCATACGACCTCAACCGCCCCTTCCTGCTGGGAGAGGATCATCCCAAGCGGGTTCATGGAAAGCGCGGCGGAGCCTGTTGCGACCTCGTAGCCCGCGTCCTTTGCCTGCCTGGGAGTAAGGCCTACGCAGGCGATTTGGGGCCTGGTAAAAAGCACCCTTGGAACCGCTTTTTGATTAAACGAGATATTCTGTCCCATGGCGTTTCGGGCCGCGATCATCCCCTGGCTTGAAGCAAGGTGCGAATAGTGCCGTTTAGGGGGATTTGCCGCGTCTCCTATCGCGTACACCCCCTTGACGGATGTCTCCATACGTTCGTTTACCTCGATAAACCGGGCTAAAGGATCAAGTCCGACGGTTTCAAGCCCCAACCCCGCAAGGGCCGCAATTCTGTCAGGATGGATCAATGCATCAAAATCCAGCGCAGCCTTATCCTTGGAATCGTTTATCTCGCAGGACCATCCCCCCTTGATCTTCTTTACCCCCGAAATCACGGCCCCGGTATGAATGGCTATCCCCTCCCTTTTAAGGACCTTCGTAAGCCTTGTGCCTATCGTCTTGCTCTCTGATGAAAGGAGGGATTTTTCAGGAGTGGCGATGCTTGCCTCAGAGCCGAAACGCCTCAAGAACTGAGCTATCTCAATAGACCAGGGGCTCGCTCCAAAAAGAAGAGCCCTCTTGGGTAGGTCTCCAGATGCAAGGATCAGATCGGATGTGGAAAAGACCTCGCCCGGAAGCGCCCCTCCGGGGGTCTCCATTGCCCAGCGCCCTCCCGCGGCAATAATTATGGCCCGGGCGGTGAAGGTCTTCTCTCCGACAGCAACGGCTCCGCTTCCTGCGATACAGCCCTTTCCCTGAACCGTTTCGACGCCATTCCTTTTCAGCATGCCTGCAACCCCCTGGCGCATGAATCCCAGCAGGTCATTTTGTCTCTGGAGCAGGGTCTTGAAGTCCTTAGTGAGCCGCTCGGTTTTAATGCCCAGCTCTCTTCCAAGATCCAGGTCGCCCAGGATACGGGAGGCAATCATGAAATGCGCAAATGGCACGCAACCCCTGTTCATGCAAAGCCCTCCGAGATCTCCTGATTCCACCAGAAGGACTTTACCTTTGAGCTGGCCCGCCTTGATGGCGGCCGCGACGCCACCGGCTCCACCGCCTATTACCGCCAAATCATATTGATAAGTTGCCTCAGACATCAAGATTCTCCATTATTAAACGCTCATGACAGAAATATTTTGTCGCCCCCGCTAATGAAAATCCTCCTCCGGCTCTACACTTTACGAGGCCAAGGATTTCCCTCCCCCCTGCGCGGGGGAGGGTCGGGGTGGGGGGTATATTTTCACGGTAAATCAATTTTCAATGAAAATCACCCCCATCCCTTTCTCCCTCGTCGAGTGGGGATGGAATAATGCCGCCACATCCCGACGTTTCGACGATAAAGGTGGAGGGATAAAGGGAAGGGGCATTTTCATATAAATGCGGAACGACCATTCAGGAAGTTATACCTACTTAGCCGCCATTCTCAGTGCCGCATCCAGACGAATGGTTTCCCCGTTGAGCATTGGATTTTCGACTATCTCCTTTACCAGCCGGGCGTATTCTGCCGGTTTTCCAAGTCTTTTGGGAAAAGGCATCATGTTTGCCAGGGATTCTTTAGCCTTCTCCGGAAGCCCCTCAAGCATCGGGGTCCAGAAAACCCCCGGGGCAATAGTGACAACCCTTATACCGTAATCAGCAAACTCCCTTGCTATGGGAAGGGTCAAACCGACCACCCCCGCCTTTGAAGAGCTGTATGCCGCCTGGCCGACCTGCCCCTCGAACGCCGCGATGGATGCAGTGTTTATTACAACACCCTTTTCTCCATCCTTGTTGGGGGGGTTAGCAAGCATCTTCTGAGCTGCAAGACGGATAACGTTCATCGTCCCTATGAGATTTATCTGTACCACCCTGTTAAAGATGTTTATGGACAAAGGGCCTTCCCTCCCTATGACCTTTCCGGGAGTAGCAACGCCGGCGCAGCTCAGCGCGATGCTGATGGCCCCGAAGGCCTCCATTGTCCTGTCCATTGCGGCCTGGACGCTTTTTTCCTCAGTGACATCCGTCTTGCAGAAGATAACATTACTTCCTAGTTCCGAAACAATCCTCGCGGCCCTTTCCTCAGCCACGTCAAGAATGGCGGCCCTGGCCCCATTTTCAATCAAGAGTCGCACGCTCGCCTCACCAAGACCGGATGCTCCTCCGGTTACAACCGCTACGGCATTTTTAAGTTCCATCCATTACCTCCTTTTTTCAACTGGCACTGACAGCTCAAGTTTTACTAAGTAGTGCATGCTTTGCCACCATAAAATCTGTAAAAGTAAACAACGTCCCCCTAATAGCCGGCATGGACAGCGGAGACTATGGCTTTCAGGTTTTCAATGGGGGTGGGGAGGGGAATCGCACATTCGGGGCCGATAATCCCCACCCCCGCCTCGATGGCATACCGGGCCTGTCTGTAAGCATCTTCAGGCCGGCCCATGAGAAGCACATCTGGATTGTTGACATTGCCCACAAGGCACATCTTCCTGCCAACCCTATTGACCGCCTCCTTTGCATCCACCTGCCACTCAAAGTGATATGCATCAAAGCCGGCTTCGGCAAACAGCTCAAGCCTGTCCGCGCACCTCCCACATACGTGAAGTATCAGAGGGCCTCCTATTGCCGCGGTTATCTCCTTATGTATCGGCAGGAGATACTCCTTATAGTGGTAAGGCCCGACAAGGTCTCCAGTGGCGTGATCGGCCAGCACGACAACATCGGCTCCGGCCTGAAACTGCGCCCCGGCAAATGCGATGGTAACAGGCATGAGCTGCCTGAGCATCCTATTGATCGCAGCGCCATCTCTTCTTCCTACGCGGCGAAGGAAATTCTCCACTCCGGCCATGTGATAGGAAAGGGTCCATGGTCCCATCGCCTTTCCCACTATGGCAACACTGCCCCCTACGTGCCTCCTGAGGTTTGAAATCGCATCAAGCACCACCTTCATTGAAGGTTTCTCAAGAAGGCTTTCAGGCACTATTATATCTGAAAAATCAGCGTGCGGATGTGTCTTGGCATCAGGCATCATGTCCCTGTGGCCCCAATCCACATGGCTTCCCAGCGCCGCCGACTCCTGGTGCACGCTATACTCCGACATCACTGTGTCGAACCCCAGGATATCGTGTCCTGCAAGGGCAAGCTCCGCCATGGCGCTGGCATCTGTGTGGGCGTGCGGAAAGGATACGCCGCTCGCATCCATGAGCCCGTGGCAAACGACCGAGGTTGGGTTTCCGGCCGGAGGTCTGAGACCTTTCCTTCCGCCAAACACAGCAGACATGATAAGATTTAATGAGGTTTCCTTCACTATCAGCACCAGGCATTCAGTGGCTTGGCCTTCATATATGAGTTTAAAGGCCGAGGGTCAAGAAACTGTAAAAGTAAACAACGTCCCCACTATTTGATTGAAGGCGCGGGGGTTTTCGATCATCAAGGTATGGCCGACTTCAGGGATGTGTTTTAGGGTGCTGCCCGCGATGGCATCATGAAGCTTTGCTGAGAAGGCCGGAGGAGTCAAGAGGTCTTTTTCGCCGCATAAAATCAGGCAGGGCATCCTAATACCGGAAAGCCCCTTGGCCGAATCAAAGCTGTCGCAGGCGGAGAGGTCTTTGAAGACGACATCGGGGCCTGCCTCCTCCATGATCCTTATCCCTTCCTTTATCAGGGCGTCTCCAGCCTCGGGCCCGTAAGCATAACCAAGAAAACGCTCCACGGTCGCGTTGAAATCTTCCTGAAGGCCCTGCAGAAACTGAGGGGCAACCCTGAGCCGCGGGCCTGTGGCGGCAAGGATAATCCCGGAAAGAAGCTCCGGTCTCCTGATCGCCGTAATCTGAGTTATTGCCCCTCCCATGGAATGGCCCATCAGAAATACCGGCTTTTCGGCCGTCTTTTCGATTACTCCGGCAAGCCAGTGGGAATATGCCTCAATGCTTTCCATGGCGGGGTCTTTGGACTTTCCATGACCCGGCAAATCAATCGCCACTGCCTGCACGAGGCGCGATAGGCCGCTTACCTGCCCGCTCCACACCTCCGAGCTGCCGCCTGCTCCGTGCACCATAATCAGTGTTGGAAGACCGCCGTCCTCATCCCGTGATGCCGAAAAGCCTATGCCCAGTTTCCTAAAAGCTGAAACATCCATCACCGGGGCCCTACCATCTGATCATGGCGCTGCCCCAGGTGAGGCCTCCGCCGAACACAGGCATACATATCAGGTTCCCCTTCTTCACAGCCCCGGTTCTCACCGCTTCATCAAGAGTGATCGCACAGGAAGCAGAAGAGATGTTACCGTACTTGTACAGGGTGAAATAGAACCGCTCTATTGGGATATCGAGTGTCTTGGCCATATACTGGAACATGCGCAGATTGGCCTGGTGGGGGATGATCCAGTCAATATCCCGGATGCCTGTCCCATTATGCTGGGCAGCCTCCTTGACCGAATCTATGAAGTGCCTTACCGCCACTCTGAAGCTCACATTGGCCTCTATCATGTTGAGGTAATGAAGGCCTTTATCCACGCTTTCGTGGCATATCGGGGTCGTCTTTGATCCGCCTCCCGGCAGAAGCAGATCCTGCCCGTTTTCTCCATCGGTATGGATATGGGTTGAAAGGAGTTCATGGCCATTTTCCCCCGATGATAGAAGTGCGGCACCGGCCCCGTCTCCCCACAAGATACAGGTGGTTCGGTCTTTCCAGTTAAGGGTCCTGGTCATGACCTCGCTTGCGACCACCAGCACGTTTCTGTAGGCCCCTGTCATCAGATACTGCGAGGCTACATTCAGGGCGAAAATAAAACCTGAACAGGCGGCAGCCACATCAAAGGTTACTGCCTGCGGGGCATTTATCTTTGCCTGAAGCCAGTTTGCCGCCGAGGGGCAGCATGTATCCGGGGTGATAGTCGCAACTATTATAAGCTCGACATCCGCGGGGGTCATCCCGGCAGCCTCAAGCGCTTTAAGGGACGCCTCCTTTGCCAGATCAGCCGTTGTTACATCCGGGGCAGCCATGCGGCGTTCGCTCACCCCGGTACGCTGAACTATCCATTCATCAGTCGTGTCAAGACCCATTGCCTCAAGGTCCTTGTTGGAGAGAACCTTGGGAGGGACATACGAACCTGTTCCAAGAATCCTAATAGCCATGAAAGAGCCCCGTCAACCCTCCATCCCGAGTTCCTTTTCCTTCTTGGCGACGGCAAGCCTGGTCTTTATGGCCGTATCGGGGATGAGGCTCATGGAATCTATGCGGCATTCTACCAGAAAATCCGCAAAGTCAGGAAAATCGCTTGGCGCCTGCCCGCATATTCCTATCTTTCGTCCCTTTTCCTTTGCGACCTTTATGACCTGGGCTACAAGCCTTTTCACAGCATCGTTTCGTTCGTCATAGAGGTGAGAGACAAGCGATGAATCCCTGTCAAGGCCGAGAGTAAGCTGGGTAAGGTCATTGCTTCCGATGGAGAAGCCGTCGAATATCTCCGCGAATTGATCCGCGCAGATGACATTGCTCGGTATCTCACACATTACGTAAATCTCCAGGCCCTCTTCCCCCTGGGTCAAGCCGAATTTTTTCATGAGTTCAACTACCCTTTTACCTTCCTTGGGAGTCCTGCAGAAGGGGACCATCACCTTAATGTTGGTCAGGCCCATTTCGCTTCTGGCCTTTCTAAGAGCTTTACACTCAAGTTCAAAGGCAGGCATATACTTCTCGTCATAGTATCTTGAGGCCCCTCTCCATCCTATCATGGGATTATGCTCGGCCGGCTCGTAAAGGAATCCACCCAGGAGATTTTCGTATTCGTTGGTCTTGAAATCAGAAAGGCGCACTATCACGTCATTCGGATAAAACCCAGCGGCTATCCTCCCCACGCCTTCGGCAAGCTTATCTATGAAAAACTGCCTCTTGTCTTCATAAACGGCCGTAATCTGGTCAATCTTGTACATCACCCCGGCGATCCTCTGATCCCCCTTGGCCATTTCCCTCAGCTTATCGTATTCGATAAGGGCGAGAGGATGGATTCCGATATGCGAATTGATGATGAACTCTTCCCTTGCAAGCCCGACTCCGTCATTGGGTATCAATCCCTGGGAAAATGCCTTCTCAGGGATACCAACATTCATCATGATCTTAGTCTTTGTCTTGGGAAGTTCTTTTAAATTTACTCTCTCAACATCATATTTGAGGAGACCCCTGTAAACGACGCCTGTCTCTCCCTCCGAGCAAGAAACCGTAATAAGGTCTCCCGTCTTTATGAGTTCGTCGGCATTACCCGACCCTATGACGCAAGGAATTCCCAGTTCCCTTGAGACTATCGCCGCATGGCAGGTCCTGCCGCCTTTGTTGGTGACAATACCGGCGGCGATTTTCATAATGGGCTCCCAGTCAGGATCGGTCATGCTTGTGACAAGCACCTCGCCGGCCTTGAAGTTCTGCATATCCGTGGTGGCGTGGATAACCTTGGCCGCCCCGTGTCCGACCTTAGTTCCCACGGCGATGCCTGTGACTATCACATCTCCCTTTTCCATGAGATGATAGTTTTCATAGGTATTGACATCTCTCTGGGAATGGATGGTCTCGGGTCTTGCCTGCACAACAAAAAGATCTCCAGTGCCTGTTGCAACTCCATCCCCGTCCTTGGCCCACTCGATGTCCATGGGTTTGAAATGGCCTGCGGCATTACTGTAGTGTTCCTCTATGAGGCAGGCCCATTCCGCAAGCTTCAGTATCTCGTCGTCTTCCAGAACATGGCGGTGCCTTTCCTGGTAGCTTACCGGAACGTTTCTCACACTGGCATCGTCCTGGAGAGAATAGACCATCTTTATGTCCCTGTCGCCTGCCTTCCGGCCTATGATGGCCCTCTTGCCCATCTTTAATGCCGGCTTGAAGACGTAATACTCATCAGGATTTACCACGCCCTGGACGACATTTTCCCCGAGTCCGTAGGCGGCCGTTATGAAAACCGCGTCTTTGAAGCCCGTCTCCGTGTCTATGGAAAACATGACCCCTGAATAGGCCGAGTCGCTTCTCACCATCTTCTGAACGGCTATCGAAAGGGATATCTCAAACTGGCTGAAGCCCTTATCGTGCCTGTAGGAGATGGCACGGTTGGTAAAAAGGCTTGCAAAGCACCGGTGGCAGGCATCCAGCACCGCCCTCTTCCCCCTGATGTTCAGATAGGTATCCTGCTGGCCGGCAAAGCTCGCGTCAGGGAGGTCTTCGGCGGTGGCCGATGATCTTATCGCCACATCCAGGTTGTCCTGCCCACCCTGTCCGAATTGTTTGCCCAGCTTATCGTATCCGGCATAGATTGCATGGGTGAGGTCGGGAGGAAACTCAGCGTGAACTATGATATCCCTTACCTCACGGCCCCTCCTGGCAAGGTTTTCCATGTCGTGCGTGTCAAGGCCTTTTAGTACCTTTTTTATCTCATCCTCTATGCCCGCGTATCTTAAGAAATAACGGTAGGCATAACTCGTTATGGCGAAACCGTTAGGAACCTTTATGCCCTTTTCCACAAGTTTCTGATACATTTCCCCGAGTGAAGCGTTCTTACCTCCGACAAGAGGTATGTCTTCAATGCCAATCTCACTGAACCATAAAATAAACTTTTTTCCATTGCTGGCTGCCATCGCTTCTCTCCTTATTAAAGTTTTGCCTATGATCTGGAAAATCCGGGGTAGGTGCGGCTTAAGCCGCACAGGTACCGTGCTCCTGAAGGCGCACCTACAGGAGCTGATTTCCGGTCTGCTTGTCCTGACCTGCGCAAGGCCATCCCCCCGATTTATTGAAATGACACAGTTTCGCCGGTGGAAAAGCAATCATATAAATTGAAGCAGATAACAAATAAACGTATTTATTTGGGAATCTCTGAAGCATTAACATTAAGCCCAACTATTGTCAACGACCAAGTTTTCTCTGGCGCCGCCATTAAATCAATGCTATCAAGTATCTTAACAACAGGCTAAACCGTTAATTCAGTACCCGGGGCTTTCTTTCGAGTCCCACCGCAATTTTTCAGACCCGCTGCTGTTGCGGCGAATCCCTGATCCGGTCAGGAATCTTGTATGGCCGGGCTGACGGTCATGCCCATGGTAGGCGCAATTAAGGATGAATATCCCCAGTCGGCCCTTTCCTAAAGGGGAAAATTTCTTGTAAATGCGAGAAGGGTAACTTCTTATAGAGAGATCAGCAATGAACAACACGGATGAGAAAATTCTCTATTTTGACCACAATGCCACCACACCGCTTGCGCCTGAAGCTATGGCGGCCATGATGCCCTATATGCAGAAGGAATTCGGAAACCCGTCAAGCGGATATTTCCTGGGATCAAGGGCAAAAGAGGCGGTGGAGCTTGCAAGGCGTCAGACAGCCTCCCTGATAGGGGCCTTGCCTGATGAAATATGCTTTACCAGCGGAGGCAGTGAATCCAATAACTTCGCAGTAAAGGGGGTGGTAGATTTCACGAGGCCTTCAAGATGTCATATCATAACAAGCGCGATCGAACATCCTGCCATACTTAATCCGTTGCTCTATCTCTTGGAAATAGGAGTTGACGTGACCATTGCCCCGGTTGACGGACTGTGCCGCGTTGATCCCGACTATATACGCAGGGCGATCAGACCGGAAACAAGGCTCATCACCATAATGCTCGCCAATAATGAGACAGGCACTATCCAGCCCGTAAAGGAGATCGCCGCTGTAGCGGCCGAAAAGGGCATCCTTTTCCACACGGACGCCGCCCAGGCAGTGGGCAAGATACCAGTTGATGTAAGTGAGCTGGGGGTTGATTTCCTTTCGATCGCAGGCCACAAGCTTTATGGGCCAAAGGGGATCGGGGCCCTTTTCATAAAAAAGGAAAAGCTCCTTACGCCGCTTATCCACGGCGCTTCACAGGAGATGGGAAAAAGGGCAGGGACAGAAAGCGTGATACTGGAGGCTGGACTTGGGGCGGCATGTGAAAGGGCCGCTGAAACAATAAAGGAGGACATGGCCCGCCTCTCCAGCCTCAGGGACAGGCTTCAGGGCCTATTAAGCGAAGCCATCAAAGGACTCGTAGTAAACGGGCATCTCGTTGAAAGGCTTCCCAACACACTGCACGTCTCCGTGCCAGGGCTTGAAGGAGCAAAGATACTGGAAGGAATACCGAGGCTTCTTGCCTCTACAGGGGCCGCTTGCCACGACAGGTCAGTCAAGCTGTCCCACGTGCTTTCCGCCATGGGCATACCACCCGGGGAGGGCATGGGGGCCCTGCGCCTGACCATCGGCAGAACAACCGCTGAGAAGGATGTCGAGGAGGCCGCAGGCCTTCTGATTGAGCGAATAAGGAGATTAAGAGTTGGAAAAGGATAAGAATGACAAACCGGCACTTTTGATCATTGATATGGTAAAGGATAATTTTATCGAAGAAAGGCACCTTCCCATAACCATTTTCGCGAAGAAGATCATAGAGCCCATCAACCGCGTCATAGGCTTTTTCAGAAAGATGGGATGGCCAATAGTTTTTTCAACAGATGCATTCAAAAAAGAAGACTTTATCTTCAAGGGCCGCATGAAGCCTCATTCCCTTGCAGGCACAGCAGGCGCCGAAGTCATTGACGAGCTTGACAGAAGGAAAGAAGACCTGTGGCTTCCAAAGCCCAGGTTCTCAGCCTTTTTCCGGACAGATCTGGCCGCATGGCTGAAAGAAAGGGGCATAACCCTTTGCGCGGTGGGAGGGATCGCTACCAACGTCTGCGTTCTCACTACGGTCATGGACGCCCTTTGCCATGACTTCAAGGCAGTGCTCCTTTCTGACTGCGCCGCGGCAGGCTCTGAAGACATACATGAAAAGATCATCTCCATCTACACTAGAAACCCCCTCTACCCGCTTATGAGAATCGAGACATCCACCGAGTTTATTGAGGGGATGAAGGAGGATAGCCTAACATCACAATAATTGGGGTACCAGTCTGGATTCCGGCTTCCCAATATGATTCCGGGACAGGCGCCGGAATCGGCGTATTTCTGGATTCCAGCCAAGACCGTTCCGGAATACTGGATATGGAATCCGGCTCGTCATTCAGGCGAAGGCCGGAAAAAAGCCTAGATATTGTCATGGGAATCTTTTCGCAACGGGTGATTTGAAATGGTAAGGCCGACAGGAGCTTTTGATCTATTTCGTTTCAGAGACCTTCATCCTCTCGCAGCCTTAGGGACGGCGAGCGACAGGTACGCGGGCTGGATAGGGCAGATATACACGCCGGGCCGTTATGATGAAAAGATAAAAAAGCGACAGAAGACCGTTGCGGGCAGGAACTTCCAGGAAGACGTGCTCCCGGTTGAAAGCGTTTCAGAGTATTTTGACCACTTCAGGGTTCTTGAACTTGATTATACATTTTACTCGACCCTTCTTAATGAAGCTGGAAGGCCTTCACCCAATCATATTGTGCTTGAATCCTACTGCCGTTATCTCAAGGATGACGACAGGATCATCGTAAAGGTCCCGCAGGTGATCTTTGCCCAGAAGGTCAGGCAAGGGGGGGCTTTTCAAAAAAACGACAACTATCTGAACCCGGAGGTCTTTGTTGAGAGGTTCTATCAACCGGCCGTTGACCTTATCGGCACGAGACTGGAGGCCTTTATCTTCGAGCAGGAATACCAGAGAAAGAATGAACGTATCCCCGCATCCGAGCTTGCCTCAAGGCTTGAGGCCTTTTTTTCCCGGATACCTGCCGATGAGAGATACCATATAGAGTTAAGAACGGAGTCATACCTTGCAGAGCCTGTGTTCAAGGTCTTTGAAGAATTCGGAATAGGCCAGGTACTGAGCCACTGGACATGGCTTCCGCCGCTGTCGGCTCAGCTTGCAATGTCCCGATGGAGGTTTTTCAACAAAGGCAGGAGAGCGGTCATAAGGCTTATGACCCCCAGGGGGGTCAGATACGAAGAGGCCTATGCAAAGGCCTCTCCGTTCAGCGAACTTGTTGACGGCATGCTTGATCCCAGGATGATTGAAGACACCGTCCGGATCATGCAGGAGGCCGTCAAGAAAGGCGTTTTCGTAAATGTGATAGTAAACAACCGGGCAGGCGGAAACGCCCCTATGATCGCCCAGCTTGTTGCAAGACGCTTCCTCTCCTCCTCCTGAAATACAGCGCGGCCCCGGCAAATCCCGCAAATGCAAGACCGGCGATTACGAAACTCTGCCACAGCCCAGCCGTGGAAACAAGATAAGCCGCCGCTATTACAGGGACAAGGAGAACGCGCGCCACGGCCTTCAGTCCCTCGCTTTCCGCTATAAAGCCTGCGACCGGAGGCGACCACTCGGCATACAGCCTCATAAAAGCCCTCCCCCCTGAGGTCACCCTCAGGTATTTGTCTCTAAAGGCCCTCAGGACACCCACATGCGGATTTAGGACAGAGCCGTAGGCCGCGGTGGCTATGAAACAGCCGCTTCCACCCCCAGACCCCGATCCCCCCGAGATGGGAGTCGCAGGATCATCCGCCACCGGCACGGTAGTAGCCTGTATGTACTGGGTATAAGGGAAAAACATGTATTTATCTCCCTCGTACTCAAGGCCTGCAAAAAACTCAAGGGGATGGGAGAACTTCGAAAACTGCATCGTTTCAGCGAAGGTGTTCACCCTTTCCAAGTCTGAGAAGCCTGTTTCCAGGCAGTTGTATGTCTGGGTATAGGTCTTTCCTCCAGCACCCCCGCTGTAAAAGCCCAGCGGGGTTATGTCATACCCCACCATCTCATAGACGTATTCCACAAGCCCCACGCAGGTAAAATCCCCAGATCCTGCGCCTGTCTGCTTGTGGAAGGTAAGATCATACCATTTTCCCACCTGCTCCTTGGCAAATAGTATCATCTGATCTTTACGTTCATCGGGCCATTTCGCCTTGTCGGAATAGTCGGCAGGCACCTTTGCCCCCATGAATTTCGCGCCGCCGTCAAGGTCCTCCTTTGTCATGAAGTTCTCTGAGGTCGTCTCAATAACACCGTCTCTTATAGCGTGGATGATCTTCCCCTCACCTATGTAGAGGCCCGCATGGCCGGATTTGAGTTCTCCGAAAACGGCCTTGATTACCGAGCAGGGAAGCTCCAGGATTGATGTCCTTCCATAAATGAGATCACCCTTGCTTGAATGATAGAAGATAGCGCCCTTTTCATAGGCCGATGTATTCGCCGCCGCGGCAAAGATGAAGGCAATGGATAGCGCGATTATTGATTTTCTCATGGCTTTTCTCCTTTAGCGGCCTCTCTGACCATGATGGAGGGGTCCCCGCCGGCGGCTTCAAGGGCCGACCTTGCTTCCGCGGTCAGGGAGGAGAACCTGTTGAGGCTTAAAGCCGCGTTCAGTCTCACCAAGGCTTCAGGATCATTTTTGAGAAGACCGGCAAGACATAACTGGGAGGCCTCCAGGTCATAGCTTCCAAGGGCCTTCGCAGCCTGGGCCCTGACCATCTTATCCTTCTCCGCGTCCAGATGGCCTGAAATTATAGAAACTGCCTCCGCCGACCCAAGATCCCCCATGGCCTGAACCGCCTTGAAACGGATCATGGGATCGCTCTCGGCCAGGGCCTCCTTGAGAAGGGAAATCCCTGTCAAGTCCTTGAGCTTACCTATGCTCATCAGTATGGTATATCGCAGATTGGCTTCAGCGCCCGGCTCTCTGAAGACCTCTGAAAGGGCCTTTAGTGATTCAGGCCCGCTTTCCCGGACTTCACCGAGGGCCCTGGCAGCGCTTGCCCTAACGCCCGGCTCCTCGGCCTTGTCGAGCAGTATGCTTATGAGAGACCCGGCGGAATCGGCATCTTTCTGAACAGCCATGCGTTGGATCGCCTGTATCCTCTCACCAGAGTCCATTTTGTAATCGAGGGCCACCGCGGCATCGCTTGCGGCTTCAGGCTGATCTGAAGCCGCATAAATCTCCGGGCTCAATATTGCCAGAAGAACCGTGGCAAGAAACAAGACTATCATCTTCATAGTGAGCGTCCTCCTAGGTTGGGTCAACGACACAAAAGCCACCTCTCCACTCCAGGGCCTACAGCCACTTGGGAGGCAACCGGGAATGCCCTTCCATCTTCAGGGATTCAATAACCATGAGGGTGCTTGTGGCATGGGCGATAAGGAGCCCCTTTTCATCCTCTATGGAGGCATCCCCGAGACAGATGGTCCTGCCTGCCTTTATACATCTTCCACGGGCAATGAGTCTGCCGCTCTTTACGGGGGCGAGATAATTGACCTTTATGTCAACGGTCGTAAGGCCTACGGTCTTATCAACCCCCGCATATACGGCCCAGTAAACAGCCGCATCCAGGATGGATGCGCACACGCCTCCGTGGACTATACCGTAAGGTTGAAGGTGTTTTTCCTGTGCCTCTATCTCAAGAAGAGAGCGGCCGTATTCAAGGCCTGCAAGCCTTATGGAAAGAAGCTTAAAATAAGGGCAGTTGTTTACAGTTTCAAAAATAGCTTCAACGTGGGCCGGATTTATCTGTGGCATGAGGTTCCAGTCTAACTGCCATGCCCTGGCAGGGCACAAAGAAAGATGAAAATCACCCCCACCCCTTCCTCCCCCGTCGAGGGGGAGGAGTAAAGGGAAGGGCCATTTTCATATAAAGTCCTTTATGTCAGCCAGCGCTTACGGCGTTTGTAGTGTTTTACATCGCGGTAGCTCTTCTTTTTCCCGACCTCGGTAAGCCCGAGGTAGAATTCCTTTACGTCGGCGTTTTCCTTTAGTTTTTCAACCGTGTCGTCCAGGACTATGCGTCCGTTTTCCATGACATAGCCGTGATCGGCGATAGAAAGGGCAAGCCTCGCGTTCTGCTCAACCAACAGTATGCTCACCCCTTCTTCCTTGTTTATGCGCTGTATGATCCTGAATATCTCTCCCACAAGAAGCGGAGACAGGCCCATCGAGGGCTCATCGAGGAGCATAAGACTGGGGAGGGACATGAGCCCCCGGCCTATCACGAGCATCTGCTGCTCGCCTCCGCTTATGTAGCCGGCAAGCACTCCTTTTCTCTCACGCAGGCGGGGAAAAAATGAATAGACCCTCTCTATGTCCCTTTTCATCTTAACCCTGTTCTTGTTGGTATGCCCGCCTGCTATGAGGTTTTCCTCAACGGTCAGTTCATCAAAGACCCTTCTTCCCTCCATGACCTGGAAGATGCCCATCCGGACAATTTCCTCAGGGTAGCGCCTGTCTATCCTTTCGCCTCTGAAGATTATCTCTCCGTCTGTGACCTCTCCGTCTTCTGACTTCAAGAGGCCGGAAACGGCTTTGAGGGTGGTGGTCTTTCCGGCCCCGTTATTGCCCAGCACCGCCACTATGCCGCCTTCATCCACCTTGAGGGACATGCCCTTCAAAACCAGAATCACATTGTGGTAGATGACCTCTATATTGTTAACGATCAAGAAGGGTTCCATCGCCTCACGCCCCCAGCCTGGAGTAGGCCAGATCCTCCTCGCCAAGATAGGCCTTTATCACCTTCGGGTTATGTCTTATCTCCTCCGGTCTTCCCTCTGCGATCTTGACCCCGAAGTCGAGCACACACACGCGGTCGGAGATATCCATTACCACTCCCATGTCGTGCTCTATCAACACTATGGTGACCCCCCATTCCTCGTTGATGTCGAGGATAAAGCGGGCTATGTCCTCAGTCTCCTCGAGATTCATTCCGGTTGCGGGCTCATCGAGCAGAAGCACTTTGGGATTCATGGCCAGCGCGCGGGCCATCTCCACCCTCTTCTGGAGACCGTACGGGAGTGCGTGCACGAGCTTCTTTCTTATCTGCTCTATCTCAAGAAGATCAATTATCTTTTCCTCTATGTGCTTTCTGAGGACGGTTTCCTCCTGTCTGGTCTTTCCATAATAAACGCCCCCGGACAGGAATCCGGATTTTAGATGCACGTGGGCCCCGAGTTTTATGTTATCCAGAACGGTCATGTGGGCGAAGAGTTCCACGTTCTGGAAGGTGCGCGCGATTCCCAGCCGCGCAATGGAGCTGGTCTTGACATTCGTGATATCTTTTCCCTCAAAGTACATCTTACCCATCTGGGGATTATAAAAGCGATTGATGCAGTTTAGCAAACAGGTCTTTCCCGCGCCGTTCGGGCCTATGATGGAGAATATCTCCCCCTTTTTGACACCGGTGCTCACGCCGCTTAAGGCCTTAAGCCCCCCGAAGGAAAGATGAATTCCCTCCACCCAGAGTTGATATTGGTTCTGATCAGCCATCTAACTGCCCTGTTTTTCCTGCGAGACTTCCATTATGGTAACACTGGTCTTCATCTTGAATTCCTTGCCGTCCGTGTAACGTATATCCGCGACTACCTCAAGCTTTCCCTTGTCTCCATAAAGGGCGACAATAAGGTCTTTGTAACGTTCTTCCACAAACTTCCTGCGAACCTTCCTTGTACGTGTAAGCTCATCATCGTCAGGATCGAGCTGTTTGTAGAGAAGCACAAACCGCCTTACTTTCGCCACCTTCGGGAGAGATTCGTTCGTTACAGCCACCTCCCCGGCTATGAGATCATATACCTCGTCTTTCTGTGAAAGGTCGGCGAAGGTAGTATAGGGAAGCTTGTTTTCTTCGGCCCACTTTCCAACGTTTGCCATGTCAATTGCAATCATGGCGGCTATAAAGGGTCTGTTTTGACCGATCACCACCGCATCCATGATATAGGGGCTGAATTTGAGCTTGTTTTCAATGAGCTGCGGGGAAAACTTGCTCCCGTCTGCAAGCTTCATCACATCGCTCATCCTGTCTATGATGATAATATGGCCGTCGTCGTCAATGACGGCGGCATCGCCTGAATGGAACCATCCGCCTTCAAGCGCCGCCTCGGTAGCTTTCGGGTTGTTGTAATAGCCCTTGAAGATCGTATCCCCGCGAGACAGAAGTTCCCCGGTGTCCGAGACCCTGAATTCCAGCCCGGGAAGCGGTATTCCCACAGTGTCAAGCCTGATGTCTCCCAGCCTGTGAATGACGGAGGCGGCAGTCTGCTCGGTCATGCCGTAGGCCTGTTTGATGTTTACTCCCAGCGCCTGAAAAAGCTTGAATATCTCCGGGCCCAGTGGAGCCCCTCCGGTATAGACATGCTTTAGCCTTGTAAGGCCGAAATAATTTTTGAGCGGCCTGAAGAGAGACCAGTAGGCCGCCCGGATCGCCAATTTCAACAAGAGGGACGGCTGCTGCGATTTAAACCTGATTTCAGCCACCTTGTAGCCGAGAGGAAGAAAAAACTTGTATGCCTTCCTCTTTATCCAGGCGGCATCCTTGATCTTCACCAGGACCTCGGAGCATATCCTCTCCCATATCCGGGGAGGGGCAAGCATTATGTGCGGCCCTATCTCTCTTATATTTTCTTGAACCGTCTCCACCTTTTCAGGAAAATTCACGGTAAAGGCGCTGCAGACGGCCCAGTAAACTCCGAATTCCTGCTCCCCTATCCAGGGAAGGGGAAGAAAGGACACATACTCAAAGTCCGGCGACGCATTATCCACAAAATCCTGCGCCCTGGCGACGCTGATCATGTTTCTGTGGGTGATCATGCTTCCCTTTGGAAGCCCCGTTGTTCCCGATGTGTAGTTGATCATGCCCACATCTTCCAGGGTTACGGCGTCAAGTATCCTTTCAAAAAAGCCCGGCTCCTTTTCATCAAACCGTCGTCCCCTCTCCTGGATGTCTCTGAAATAGGCCAGGATCGGGTCGTTGTAATGGCGCATGCCCTTTGGGTCATCCACTATTATTTTTGTTACATTGGGGACTTTTTCCTTAATGGCAAGGGCCTTGTCCGCCTGCTCCTGGTCTCCCGCCACAACAAAGCTGGAATCGGAGTGGTTGATGATATACTCCACCTGTTCAAGGTGGCTGTCCGGGTACACCCCTACGATGGCACCTCCCAGGCTCTGGGCCGCAAGCTCCGAATAGAGTCCTTCAGGCCGGTTGTCGCCCATGTAGCAGAGCTTATGGCCGCGCCTGAATCCCATATCGTAGAGCCCGAGGGCAAAGGATTTGACATTCTCATAGTAGCCCTTCCAGGTGACGGACTGCCAGATGCCGAACTCCTTTTCCCTTATGGCTACGCGGCTGTCGCCGTAATGTTCGGCGTTGGCCTTGAGTATTGCCGGAAGGGACTTGTAATCATCCATAGACAAAAAACCCGCCTCTGTCATAACCTGGCAGGACGGCCGCAAGGGCTGCCTGCCATGGAAATCATTTAATGTTTCTCTTGAGGCAATTGCAAAATTCACAGCTTCGTCATTCCCCGACTTGATCGGAGAATCCAGTCTATCCTTGAATCAATGCCTTATGGATTCCGGCTTCCGGATCGGGGTCCGGGACGGCTTTCGCCGCAATGACGAGTGGTCATAGTTTTGCAATTGGCTCTCTTATCCCTAATTTATCTCCATACATCCCGATACGGGCTCGAAGATGCCCTTGGAGACGTTGGCCTTGAACACCCGGCCGTAGGGGATCTTGTTACCTATTACAGAGTAATTCTGGCACATCATGCCTCCGCTGTCTGCGTTCTTTATGGCCTGGAGCGCCTTCACAAGACCCCCGCCGGTGAGGTCCCCTGTCTTGTCGGCGGCCTTCAGCGCCTCAACAAACACCTGCCCTGTAAAAAATCCCTGCATGTATGAAGTGGGCCTGTATTTTACGTCGGGGTGATGTTTTTCGTTCCATGCCCTAATCTTCTTTATTATGGGCCTGTCTTCCTCCCACCAGAAGGAATAGGGCATCACTCCCATGTATCCTTCTGCCAGCGGCCCTAGCTTATCAAGAAGCATCTTGTGGGTGCCCCAGTGGGTTCCCATAAACTTGGTCTTAAGCCCATAATCTTTGGCCTGCTTTATGATTTCCGCGACCGGCGACAGCACGAATCCCTGAAAGATGACATATTCCGCCTTCTGGCGCTTCAGGTTCAGAACCTGAGAGGCTATGTCCACCGCGCCCACCTTCGCCACTTCTTCCGATACGAGATTGAGTCCCAGTTTTTTGCACATCTCCCGGCCGTAAGGCACGGGGTCTTTTCCGAATTCCGTGTCACTGTAGAAAAACGCCACATTTGCTCCGGGTTTTTCCTTGGCAATATATTTCAGCAAAATCCCGAACATATCCCCATAAGTGGGTCCCGGCACAAACACATAAGGATTGCCGGCAGGATCGGCAAGCTCCCCGGAAAATGATGTCGAGCTGTAAAGAATCTTGTAACGGTCTTTGATCTCGGAGGCCATGGCCTTCCCGAGTCCCGTGCTTTCCCCATACATGATAATGGGATTGTCTCTGGTCATGATCCTCTTGAATGCAGCCACGGCAACATCCGTATTGTAAGTCCCATCTTCCATTATGTATTTAATCTTTTTGCCTCCGATGCCCCCCTCCTCATTGGCCATGGCAAGGGCATCCTCCAGCCCCGCGTTTATATGGACTCCAGCAAAGGCAAAACGTCCGGTAATGGGCTGCACGGCTCCTACCTTGATCTCCCCCTGCGCCGAGGCAGGCTCGGTATAGGCGGTAAAGGTCAATAGAGCGGCAACCAAGGCAATACCGATAAGTAAACGTGACCAGGTCTTCATCTTTATTTCCTCCGCATTCAGCTCAGGATTCATCCCTAAAAAATCAGCGTCCCATAAGGGAGCGCTTTCCTCTGCCAAGTATATCCGGCCCAACAGCTCCGGGCACCGGTTTTATGCTCTATCACCTCCCCTCCCTGGCCCGGCCACACATCTGTTCCATTGCTTGTTATCAAAACCGTCATCACGCGATTTGTGCCCCCTTCGAGGATGCAAATCCTCTTTCAATCTCTTCTCTGTTTCAACAGCTTTTTCGGGATCACTATCGGTATCGTCTCTTAAAGCCAGGCCTCCTCTTCTCGGCTGCGATTGCGACCCCGATCCCGATACCGGCCCAGAAGAAAAAGGTATTCGGCGGCAGGCAACTTTCAAAAAAGCAAGTCTTGCCGACATTGCCGGCAGCCTGTATCAGCCACTTTTCAGTATGAAAAGGGCCACAATTGAAAAAAGGCCTTTATGCGCCTCCAGATCTCCGCGAGTCCCCTAGGTTCAAAGATCAGGAATATCACTATGAGAGAGCCGAAGACCACCTCTTTCAGAGGTATGAAAAGCTTCCCGGCCGCGGGAAAAATATCCTTGAGATTTCCGGTCACCACATTAAGTATCTCAGGGACAAGGGTCATGAAAACGGCCCCGAATATGGAGCCCAGGATACTCCCCAGTCCCCCCACGATGACCATGGCAAGATATTGTATCGAAAGATGAAACGGAAAGTGTTCAGGCGTGACTATCCTCAGGAAGCACACCCAGAGACCACCGGCAATGCCTGCGTAAAATGATGAAATGGCAAAGGCGGTAAGTTTATAGCGGAAAAGACTTATACCCATTATCTCAGCGGCAAGGTCTCTATCCCTTATGGCCACAAAGGCTCTACCAACCTTGCTCCTCACAAGGTTGCGGCCGTAAAGCACTGCAAGGACGGTAACGGCAAAGGTCAGATAGTAATAGCTCTTTTCCGTATCCAGGGCGAATGAGCCTATCATTGGGGGCGGCACGTTAATACCGCGGATCCCTTTTGTAAGCGACTCCCAGTGGATGAAGAGAAACTCGAAGATGAACTGAGATGCAAGGGTTGCCATGCACAGGTATAGTCCCTTCACCCTGAGAGAAGGTATTCCTATTATGAGCCCCGCGACAGCCGCCACGAGCCCACCGCCGGGAAGCGCAAGCCAGAAGGGCATATTTAATCTGGTTATGAAGATAGCGCAAGCATATCCCCCGACGCCGGCAAACGCCGCATGTCCAAGCGATATCTGGCCTGTAAAGCCTGTAAGGATATTCAACCCCACCGCGGCTATGACGGCAAAGCCGATCATGTTTGCTATGTAAAGGACGTAGGGATCGGCAAAGAGAGGAAAGACAAGCAGAAACACCAGAAAAGCACCCAGCCATACCTTTACGAAAAGGGACTGAAATATCTCTTCGTCTTTTATATAGGTTTCCTTGAAATCAGCGCATCTCATCTCTAAAACTTCACCGCCTTAAACCCTTTCTATCTCTTCTTTACCGAAAAGCCCGTAAGGTCTGATCATAAGGATTATTACAAGGATGAAGAAAGGAGCAACTCCCTTGACCCCGCCGCCGAATATGGGATCGAGGTAAAGGCCGGCAAGGTTCTCCAGTATCCCGATAATAAATCCCCCGATGATGGCGCCGGCGATGCTGTCAAGACCTCCTAG
>Ga0210022_1000310_pt1 | contig 36950 bp, 26 predicted proteins | sample CryGeymeta201520_FD_183984 | JGI IMG/M metagenome (GOLD analysis project Ga0210022, IMG submission 183984) | Groundwater microbial communities from Crystal Geyser aquifers in Utah, USA - Crystal Geyser metaG 2015-20 (SPAdes) (version 2) | ecosystem: Environmental > Aquatic > Deep subsurface >... | reverse complement strand
TGAGGTAAAGGACGAATATACCTTCAAGGGTTATGAAGACGGCAAATGTCATAAGGAACGCTGCAAAAAGAGGCTGGCCGATCAGGGGCCTCAGCGCGAGTCTTTCGATAAGAAGGCCTATCGCCGCGGTGAGAATAAAGGCAGGTATAAGGCTTGCCCAGAGAGGCCACCCAAAGGAGCCGAAAAAAAACCAGAAGAATAACGCCCCGAATGCGACAAGCTGGCCATGGGCAAGGCTCACCACATGCGTGGACTTATAAACAAGCACTATGCCGGCGGCCACAAGGGAATACAGGCTCCCGATCATGAGCCCGGTTATTGCCTGCTGCAAAAACTCCAACATGGATCACTCCGCTGAAATTCTCATATCTCGTTGACTGCTATTGCTGTCTCCATGACGCCTTTTCGACCGTCCCTATAAGTGACGGCGGCCTCTACCCTGTAGGCCCCCTTGTCTCCATAGAGCGCCTCTATAAGCCCGCTGTATTTATCCTCCACAAATGTGCGTCTAAGTTTCCTCGTCCTTGTAAGCTCATCTTCATCGGCATCGAATTCCTTATGAAGATTCACAAACCTTCTTATTCTGGTCCAGTCCGGCAGGGTCTTATTGACCTTGCTTATCTCTCCTTTTATCAGTTCTATAACCTCTTTTCTTTGAGAAAGGTCGGTAAAGGTCGTATAAGCGATGTGTCTTGCCTCAGCAAATCTTCCCACATTTTCAAGATCAATATTTATAAGGGCGGTGACAAAGCCTCTCTCGGCCCCGCCGACCACGAGCACATCCTTGATGTAAGGGCTGAATCTCAGCCTTATCTCCGTATATTGAGGAGAGAACTTCTTTCCGCCTGCAAGTTCCTTGAGATCGTCCATCCTGTCCATTACCACCAGGTGGCCGTCCTCATCCCTGTGGCCGAAATCTCCGGTGCGGTACCAGCCGTCAACCATCTTGGCTTCGGTAGCCTCTTTATTCTTGTAGTAGCCGGCGTAAGGGTATTTACTCTTAACGAGTATCTCTCCTTCATCCGAAAGCTTTATCTCCACCCACGGAACAGGCGGTCCTGAGGTCTCAGGCCTCATATCGCCTCTCCTCGGCATGGTTATAACGCCCTGTTCCGTGCTACCGTAAAAAAGGCGGATATCAATCCCCAATGCCTTAAAATACTTTATTATATCCGGGCTTACAGCCGCTCCGGCCGAATAGACGATCTTTACATTGGAAAGCCCCAGCCTGTCTCTCAGTTGCCTGAAGACGGAGTAATAGGCAAGGAGGTATAGAAAACTCCGTAAAAATCCCGCCCTGCTGCCCCCTGACTCACAGTATCTCAATCCGACAGGCAAAGCCCTGTTATAAATGAAGCGCCTTATGAAGCTTGAATCCATCATCTTTGCCTGCACCATACGATTGAGGTTCTCCCACAGTCTGGCGCCGAAGAAGAGCACTCCCGGACCAATCTCCCTGATATTCTCTTGAACGGTTTCGGGCTCCTCGGGGAAATTGACCACCATGGGAGCTAGGATATTTCCCGCAATCCCGATGCCCTGTTCCGTGATCCAGGCGGGAGGAATGAATGACAGGTACTCATAGTCTTTTCCTACCCATCCATCCAGTCCGGCCCATTCGCCTACGGAAAGCATGAGCCAGTTCTGGGTGAGCATTGCTCCCTTGGGAAGACCTGTAGTCCCGCTGGTATAGCAAATCACTGCCACATCTTCTCCCTTTCCGGCATCAAGCATTTCATCAAAAAGCCCAGGCCGGCTCTTTTCATAGGCCCTGCCGATCTCAATCACTTCATCCAACTGCATCAGGAGATGGTCGTCATAACCCCAGAGCCCCTTTGGATCCCAGAAAATCACCTTTTTGAGCCGGGGCAGTTGATCCTTTATCTCCAGAAGCTTATCCACCTGTTCCTGGTCATGCGCCACAACAAAGGTGGAATCCGAGTGTTCCACGTAATACCTGACCTCGGACGGAAGGCAGTCCGTAAATATTCCCACCGCGGCGCAACCGGCCGACTGGGCCGCAAGCTCTGCCCAGAACCACTCGGGCTTGTTCTCGCCCAGTATGGATACCTTGTCCCCCTTATCGAGGCCCAGGCTCTTGAGTCCCAGGCACAGCCACTTCACCTTGAGAAAATAATCCTCCCAGGTATATTCCCTCCAGATGCCCCTGTCCTTCACCCTCATGGCTATGGAGCCGGAGCCCAATCTGCGGTAGTTATCCCTCAACGCCAGCGGAAGTGTTTCAAGAGCCATAATAAAAGGCCTCCCGGGAAATCCGATTTTCGACCTCACGGCAAAAAGCACGGGACGCAGAACTCTGCCCCATGAAAGCGCAAATGTACTTTCTAATCCTCTCCAAGATATGCCTTTATTACCCTTTTATCCGCCCTGATCTCGGAAGGCCGTCCTTCCGCTATTTTAATTCCGAAGTCGAGCACGGCCACCCTGCTGCATATATCCATAACCACGTCCATATCGTGCTCAACCAGGACTATGGGAATCTTCTTGAGTTCATGGATATCCAGTACAAACCGGGCCATGTCTTCCTTTTCTTCTACATTCATTCCCGCCATGGGCTCATCGAGCAGCAGCACGGAAGGCTCCATGCAGAGCGCCCTTGCAAGGTCAACTCGCTTCCTCTGACCGTAGGGAAGGGAGGCTACAACCTTTTTTCTTATGGATTCCATCTCAAGAAGATCAATGATCTCCTCAACTTGACCCCTGTGAGCGATCTCCTCGCTTTTTGCCGGTCCGAAGAAAAGAGACCCCGCCAGCGCTCCCCTGCGCATCAGGATGTGTCTAGCCGCCATGAGATTTTCCAGGGCAGTCAAACCTGAGAATAGCTCAATATTTTGAAACGTCCTTGCTATTCCCATCTCTGCGATCTTGTGAGGTTTGAGCCTTGTAAGGTCTTTTCCTTCGTAAATGATCTCACCTTCATAGGGATGATAGAAGCCGTTAATGCAGTTAAAAAGGCTTGTCTTGCCGGCGCCGTTGGGGCCTATTACTGCCAGTACCTCCTCTGCGTTTACATCCAGGTCTATTTCATGAAGCACCTGCAGCCCCCCAAAACGCAGGGAAAGCTTCCTTATTTCTATTATTGAATGCGGATCAATTCCAAGCATCGGCTATAGCCTTCCGTAAGCCGCGCCGGAGCCTGACAGGCCTCCGGCCTGAATGCCTTTTCTGAAAAGGTCTATGGCAAGACCGAGGGTATCCTTGAAAAAGTTCTTGTCCGGATTGACCATCCGCTTGCTCTCCTCCCAGAGGACAGTCCCGGTGAAGGTGCTCCAGATTATGTCAGCAAGGGCTGTCGGATGATATCTGTCAAAAAGACCTTGATTCATCCCTTGTTCAAGTATGGAACTCAGGGTCCTGATGCAGGACGCGGCTATCTCATTGAGCATGCGAGCCCGCTCGGCGGGAAGGTTTTGAAGTCCGTCGCTTGCCTGAAGATGAAAAAGATTTACCAGGATAAGATGATCAAAACAGAAGACATCATAGAAGAGATTTTTGAGCGCCTCTACCTTCTGATCGGCGTTGAGGTCTTTATCCTTGGCCAGCACCGAGAGTTTCTTATAGAGGTAGTTTAGAAGCTGCAGGTTGAGAGAAACATAAATATCGTCTTTGTTCTTAAAATAGATATAAAGGGCTGCGGGGCTTAGCTCCGCAGATGCAGCTATGTCATCAATAGTTGCGGCACTGTACCCCTTCTGATGGAATACCCTCTTTGCGGCCTCCAGGATCTGGGTCTGCCTCCTTTTCTGCTGGCTTTCCCTCTCCCTTTTCTTGCGCTCAGTAATGCCCACGGGAAGGTCTCCTGCGCTGCTAAATGCCGTTCATTTAACTGACGGGTCTTCATATAGACTCTTAAAAGCCGGAAGTCAAGGCAAAAACCTGATCCTTTTTATCAGCCAAGCACCTCCGCGACCTTCCTCCCAAGCTCGGTCAGATCAAAGGGCTTCTGGATAAAGCCGCAGCGGCCGCCGTCAAGCATTCTTCTTGCCTGCTCCTCAAGGCTGTAGCCGCTTGAAAGAAGAACCCTGACTGCCGGATTGATCTTCTTCAGCCGCTCAAAGAGCGCAGCCCCACCCATTTCAGGCATAATCATGTCGAGGATTACCAGATCAATCTTAGCACTCTCCCTATTAAATATCTCGATGGCTTCCATCGCCCCCGAGGCTGTAAGAACTTCGTATCCCAAACGCTCAAGCATGGTGCGTCCGACATCCAGTATCATATCCTCATCATCAACCAGGAGCAATCTCCCCGTCCCCTTTATGGAACCTTGTGATACGCCTGCCCTTTGAGTCTCACGCGGCACCTCTTTTTCCATTGCCGGGAGATATATGTGAAAGCTGCTGCCTTTTCCGGGCGCACTTTCCACAGCGATAAATCCTCCGTGGTTCTTCACGATCCCGTAAACAGAGGCAAGGCCAAGCCCAGTGCCCCTTCCCTTTTCCTTTGTGGTGAAAAAAGGCTCAAAAATCCTTTGCCTGGTCGCCTTATCCATGCCTGATCCCTTATCCGTTACCGAGAACCTGACATATCTTCCGGGAAGCGCACTCAACGATTCGGCCTGCACCTTGCCTAAGGACACGTTTTCAGTCTTAACAAAAATTGCTCCACCGACCGCTGTCTCACCCTTTTCGTAATCAGTCATTGCCTGGGCGGCATTGACGTAGAGATTCATGAGCACCTGTTCCAGTTGCCCCTTGTCGGCTGCAACCGGCCAAAGGTCACTTTGAAAATCCTCACGAATGACTATATCCTTTCTCGCGCGGCCAAAGATAACATTGTGTTCTTTAATGAGACTGCCGATGTCTGTGGGCCTTACCTCGTATTTTCCTCCCCTTGCAAATCCAAGCAACTGGCGGGTCAACTGCGCTCCCTGCCGAACATATTTTTCAATATCAGCCAACCCATGATAAAACGGGCTATCCTTTTGAATGTCCATCAATATCAATGAAATGTTTCCCTGTATGGCCATAAGCAGATTATTGAAGTCATGTGCGATGCCGCCGGCAAGGGTGCCTATGGCCTCCATCTTCTGAATCTGCTGAAGGCCGGCTTCGATCCTTTTTCTCTCAGTCAGATCGGTGAGGCTTACCACCATTCCCCTGGGCTTACCTCCTGAGCCCTTTATCAAGGAAGCGCTTATCAAGACACCAAGCACCCTTCCGTCCTTGGTAAGCCTTCTGGTTTCGAGCGGACCTGCCTGGCTGTTTTCATAGAGTTCTTTTATCCTGGCCATGGTCTTTTCCACTTCATCTTCGGGAACAAACGGGATCTTTTTCCCTGCCAGCTCATCGGCACTCCAGCCGAATACCCCCGTAAAGGAACGGTTGAGGAAAAGAAGCTTTCCTTCAGTATCATAGACCGCGATGGGATTAGGCGTCGCCTCGAGAATGGCACTGATCCTCTCCTCCCTCTCCCTGATCTGCCTATCGGCCATCACCCTGGCTGTGACATCTCGGCCTATGCCGCTTATGTATGGAAGACCTTTCTCGGGCTTTACGAGATTACTCAGATATTCGACATAGAGTTTTCGACCGTCCTTGGTAAAATAAACGGAAGTTCCCTGAGACCGCCCGGTCTCCTTAATCTTGCCCACATACTCCGTGATGAAGAACGGCCTCAGTTCCGGCTTCATGAAATCCGATACAGGTCTGCCTATAAACTCCCCGGGTTCATAACCAAAGAGAGTGGTCATGGCCCGGTTTGCGCTCGTCAATCTTCCTTCGAGATCCTGGGTGTAAACAAGGTCCGAAACCGAGTCGAACAAGTCTCTAAACCTCTTTTCAGACGCCTTAAGCTCGTCCTCTGCCGTCCTGCGCTCAGTTATGTCCCTGGCGATGCAGTGCATGGTTTCAATATTACCGTCCTGCCCGGCTATAGGCCTGTTGATGACCGAATACCATCTGTAGATACCATCCTTTCTCTTCCCACGCATTTCAAAAGAGCATGACTCCCCATTAATAACCTTTTCATGGGCCTCTTTGGCCTTCTCAATGTCATCATTGTGGATAAACCCCGCTATCGAGTTACCGATCACCTCTTCTCGATTGTAGCCCATCTGAGTGATAACGGCCTCATTTACCACCAGAAATCGCCCCTCTGCATCAAGCGTATAGATGATGTCAACGGCATTTTCGAAAAGGTCTCTGTATTTTGCCTCGCTTTCCTTAAGCCTTGTCTCCCGCTGTTCTATTGCCTCGGCCATGGCATTGAGCCCCTCTGATATCTGCCGTATCTCCTCGTAACGCGCAGGGGAGGTAGTCAGGCTGTAATTTCCCAGCGAAACCTTTCTTGTCGTATCGGCAAGAATAGACAGCGGAGCAACCGCTCTTTTTATGAAAAAGCCAACCAGGATGAGGGCGGCAGCACATACCAGCACGGTCAAGCCAATGAGAATCCTCCTTACGTTAATGACCGCGGCAAAGGCCTCCCTCTCAGGCTGGATAACGACTGTAAGCCACCCTGTCTCAGGCACCAGTGCGACACTTCCTATATTCTTTTCCTTTCCGAATACGTAAGGGTAAGTACCTTCTTTTCCCTTGAGGCCTTCCCGAATCATTTCCAGATTAAGGAAGTTCACTCGCTCTCTTACAAAGGACGCGTCCGGATGGGCGATGGCAGTGCCTGTCCGATCTATAATGGCGGCATACCCACTTCCCGCGACCTTGATGACCCCCGTTATCTTCTGGAGTTCTTCAAGATTCAGATCAGCGGCCAGTATGCCTTTAGCATAAGGCGCGGCAATGCTTATGGCCGGATATCCCGACCTTGATGAGAGATATACCGCCGACCATGAGGGTCTGCCCGATGAGCCTGCTTTCTTAATAAAGGATAGCCCCGAATGATCGAGCCCTATTAGGTCCTTTCTGTAGGGGGCAACCGTTTTAATTACTCCAAGAGCGTCAAGGAGCCTGACGTTTGTTAGCATCTTGTATCTTCGCACCAGCAGTTCAAGATGCTCGTGTGGGCCAGGGCCGAGATACTCTTCCATCAAACCTATCTGCTCTCCGGTGTATTCGAGAAGAGACATATAATCGCTCAGATAGCGGCTGATTTCACCCGCAGCGGTTCTTGCGGTCAGAAGATTTCGCTCGAAAATCTCCTTTTCAAGGGACCTGGAAAAAAGCTGCAAGAACGCTATACCCAGTATTAAAATGGGGATACATGCGGCACAGAGGCCATAAGTAGTAACCGTCTTCTTAAGACTTGAGTGTCTAGGCATTTTTTACTCCAATGTCCTGAACTGCCCATCTGAGACCTTCGTCACGGAAAGTTTTCTCACCGCGTCCCCGAACGAATCTATCTCGAAGTCACCCTGAAGTCCCTTGAATCTCTTGATAGCAACTATTGTCTGCTTGAGCTTTAGCGGATCAGGTTCCCTTGATAATGCGGAAAACAAAACCATCGCAGCTTCGTAACCATATCCCGCTGGAAAGCTTGGCTTGGCTCCGAACCTGTTCTTGAAACTCTCCTTGAAAGCTACATATTCTTCGCTCTCCGAACCTGTGATGAAAAACTCCGCAATAACCACCCCCTCGACGGCCCTTCCTCCGTTCTGGATGAACTCATCGGTCATGGCCCATCCGCTTGAAAAAAATGGAAGGCTCTTTTCAATCTTTCTTATCTGCTGGCAGATCATTGCCGCATCAATGGCCGAAGCAATGACAAGTACACCACTACAACCGGAGGAGACAAGCCGCATGGCAAGCATTTCAAAGGAGGCATCATCACCTTTCGAGTAGGTGACCACTGAGGATAAAAGTCCTCCAAGCTCCTTGAACCTGGAGTTGAAGGCCTCCGCATAGCTTTCACAATAGGCCCTGTTTTCAAGATCGTATATGACGGCAATCCTGTCCGTGCCGGCCCTGCCAAATGCATAATCGGCAAGTCTTCGCGGTGTCTCAATGCTTGTTCCTACAACCCTCATAAACCAGTCATCCTTGCCGGTCAATTCTCCGGTGCTTGTGGTAGGGCTCAGCAGCAGTGTCTTTTTTTCATTAATGAGTGGCATTACAGCCGTACTCATGGCACTTGTCATGTGACCGATTATTGCAGCCACCCCTTCCTTGATCAGTTCGGAGTCAACCTCAAGTGCACGCGCAGGGTCCTGCCTGTCATCCTTGATAAGCAATTCCAAAGGCCTTCCATTGATCCCTCCGGCCTTGTTTATCTCTTCCACAGCCAAAATCACCCCGTTTCTACCTGCCGTGCCTAGATCTGAATAGCGGCCTGTCAGGCCTCCGGCAAAACCGATCTTGATTACGGGTTTTTCCTTTTGGCAAGATACGGTCATGGCAAGTGCGGCAACCAGGATGGCCGCACTCAGGCGGATTTGAAAAAAGAAGAGTGAACGGATTACATGCCGCAATCGGGCGTATTTGATGCAAGGAGCCTTGGCCAAATCATTCATGTGAACCCCTCTGCATAAGTATGGCATTATTTAGTGTCCATCCGGAAATGGCTATTTTCACCGATTTAGGTGTTGGGCTCAAATTTTAATCCTCGAAATACGTCAATGTATTCCTTTGGTTAAAATTATCGCCCGCCTTGAACTCGACGAAACTATCTCATTTCCGGATGGACACTATCTCATTTCCGAACGGACACTATCTATTTACCGTGAAAATACACCCCCCACCCCGACCCTCCCCCGCGCAGGGGGAAGGAAAATCCTTGGCCTCGTAAAGTGTAGAGCCGGGGGAGGATTTTCATTTGCGGGGGCGACAAAATTCTTTTGTCATGAGCGTTTATACAATTTAAGACATTACCCAGCCTTAGGCTTTTTTTATTAAAGATTATGCCCAGATAGAAAAGCTGTCAAGCGATTAAATATCTCCTGAAAAGAGATTCCCCAAACTTCTTTAAGGTATAAATTATCTTTGCCATTGTCTGAAAGGCAATGTTAAAAGGAGGATATTTTTCTGCGAGGATGGGACTTTCCTCCACAAGAGACAGACAAAAACTCTTTATGAGATTCCCGGAGGAGCAATAATGATTAAAATTGAGCGAAGCGAAGTTTTTCCCTCAGCTCACGAGGATGCGAAGGCAGCCGAGCTATGCCCGGTATCGCCCCAGACCCTCTCCGATGCATATCGCCTTGCATATACCGATTACGACTTCATGATGCGCGATGAACTCCGTCCTGTACGTCTTCAACTTGAACTCATGAAGCCGGAACTCATTTTGAACAGCCATAAAATCCAGGGAACCGTTGTAATCTTCGGAAGCGCAAGGATACCTGAACCCGCAGAAGCCCTGAGGCAGTTCAAGGCAGCAGAAGAAGGAGTCAGGAAAAACCCGGAAAACGCATCCTATATCCGTGAACTTGAAAAGGCCCGCAAGGCCCTGGAGAGATCCAGATATTATGAGGAGGCGCGCAAACTTGCCCGTCTTGTTTCCGAAGCCAACAAGGCATCTTCCGTCTTCAATCTCGTGGTGGTGACAGGAGGAGGGCCGGGGATAATGGAGGCGGCCAACAGAGGGGCAAGCGAGGCAGACTGCATAAGCGTTGCGCTGAACATAGTACTTCCCCATGAGCAGAGACCGAATCCTTACATAACACCCGAACTTTGTTTCCAGTTCCATTATTTTGCAATAAGAAAGATGCACTTTCTCATGCGTGCAAAGGCCCTTGTAGTATTTCCCGGCGGCTACGGCACCCTTGATGAACTCTTTGAGACCCTCACTCTGATCCAGACAGGAAAGATCAAACCTTTTCCAGTGCTGATATTCGGAAAGGCTTTCTGGGAAAGGATCATCAACTTTAATGTCCTGGTGGAGGAGGGAACAATATCGGAGGAGGATATCAAGATATTTCGGTACGTGGAAACGGCGGAAGAGGCGTTTGAAATAGTCTCAAAGACTTCTGAAATCCGGAGCTCATAAACCGCCCGTGGATTGTCTTTAATCGCTTTAGCGGAAAGATGCCATGAGTGAAAAGACTTATTTAATCAAGGTGCTGATGCTAGATGCATCGAGCGGCTTTTATAAGATCATGCGTTACCATGTCGGAGATTTTTTCGGACCCGTTGATCTGGGCATTCACCTCTCCTACAAACACAACAGCCTTAATATCGGGGCCGGGCTCTTTGCCGGATCGGTATTTCCAGGCTCAAATCGTCTTATATTCACGGGCATATCGCCTTGCTGGCATGGATTCTACATATCCTCCATGGGCGGGGCCGCCTTGGTCTTTGATAACCTCGGGATCAACATGCTTTCGATCATCGGCAGGGCGCCTCATCCTTCCATCATCTACCTAAACAGGAACCACGGCGAAGAAATTGAGGTGGAATTAGCCGGGGCAGCACCCGATGTTGTATGGAATAAAGGGCGAAAGGGAGTTTACGCAGTTATGGAAGAGGCCCTCGATCTTTTCGGGGACAGATATGAGAGCGATCCAAGGGTGCTCTCCTGCGGTCCAGCATCTCTTTATAGCGATTTTGGTGCGATTTGTTCCCCTCCCATTCAAAAGCGTTCACTGTCATTTGCAGACACATGGGCCGGAAGAGGCGGTTTCGGGTCCAAGCTCATGCAAGAGCACGGGATACTTGGAATCATATACGGCGGAACACACATTGACGAAGATTTCTGTGACCGCTCGGTTGCCGATCAATGGTTCAAGGACAAATACCACCAGCGCATGGCGGCAAAGGATCTTGAGGCGACCACCAAATACAGATACGACCCAAAGTTCAACACTGGCGGCACCTTCGGGGTAAACTATGCCTCTATGGAGGGAAACATCCTTGCATTCAACTACCGGAGCGTCTATTGGAGCGAAGAAGAGCGAAGGGACTTGCACAGGCGCTTCATAGCAGATCATTATCTCAAGCAGTTCAATGAAGAAACAATTAAGCCTAAGAAGCAGAAGACCTGCGGAGAGCCTTGTGCAGCAGTATGCAAGAAGCTAAACGGCCCATACAAAAAAGACTATGAGCCCTATCAGGCCATGGGACCTCTTTGCGGCATATTCGATCAGCGCGCAGCCGAGATGCTCAACCACCATTCCGACACTCTGGGCTTCGACGCCATAGCGGCGGGAGGGGTCCTTTCGTGGCTCATGGATTGTATGGATGAGGGGGTCATGGAGCCTCAAGAGCTGGGGGTTGTCCAAAGACCGCACTGGGACATGAAGTCCTTTGACGTTGTCGAAGACTCCATGCACAACGCAAGCATTGGAAAGGCCCTCCTGGACGAGATGGTTAGGCCTGGGGGCAATATCCCGCTAGGCCTCGGACCCAGGAAATTTGCCCGCCGTCTGGCAAGGAAGAAGGGAAAGAGAGTTATGGATCTTTTTGTCCATAACGCATTTGCCAGGCAGGGATGGATGGTTCCAAACCAGTACTGGACTCCGGGAGTATTCGCTCCCATGCCCATAGTTGGAAAATATTACATGCACTACGGCCAGGACTTCCTGCCTCCGAGGGAACTCGGCAGAGAGAATGCCCGCCGCATGCTTAAGGAACTCATGTTGGACAATCTGGGAATATGCCGTTTTCACAGGGCATGGGCAGAGGATCTGATGCCCGATATATTGGAGAAGATCTTCGGACTAAAAGACAGGTTCCTCGAATCGGTAAGGCTTACCGCGAGCCGCATAGCAAGCAGGAATGCATCGGTTTTCTGGGAATCGGAGCGCAATATTGACACGGTCTTTAGCTTTCTTAGAAGGAAGAAGGTGGACGAAGCGGAAAACCCTGACCTTGACCATTGGCTGGAGTTCTTCGCTCAGGACAAGCAGGCAGCAGCCTATGAATTCTGGTATGAGATCCACAAGGGCATACACGAGACGCTCAGGGAGTTCCCCGCCTGATCCGCATCCTCCGGGTGCAGCCGGCGCTGACAAGAGAATTGCTCTTCCCTGATCGCCCCGGGGTGATTCGGGGAAAATAAATCTGCAAAAGTTAAGGACGTCCCCTCTGATGAAGTCTCACTATGGTCTTGTTGAGTTCATAGCGGCCATCAGCGAATACACCGTAGTCGCCTCCGAAACCCATGGCTGAGGCAAAGCGAATGGTATTGGCATAAATAACCCACGAATCCGCCCATATTCTCTCAGGCTCCTCATCAAAGGGGCTTCCCCCTTCGGACGGTCCCTTGGCATAGCCTGCAGCCCATATTCCGCTAAGGATTTGCGTGGCTGTGAGAGTCTTTGCATTTGTCTCCTTTATTGAGCTTTCAAACCGCTCCCACTGCCCTGCTACTGTTGAGGATCCGTGGCAGGCTCGGCAAATCGTCTGGATGCCTTTTCGTCTCGAATCCATTTCTTTGACATCAATAAGGTAATCCGCCGCAAAGCCGCCGGCAAAATCTGATGGAAGAGGCGCTCCGTCCTTATTGCGGATGATGGTTGTGTCGGGATTCTTAGGATGGGGGTGGGCGTATATGAGGCCGAAGATACGCCAGGGAAGCCTGTCGTTCATCCTGTGGGACCTCTTCGCAATTAGCTCTCCGCCGGAGCTTACCAGAAGGCTTACGTGGCAGGCTGCGCATGTGGGCGCGGAGAAGTCCTTACCCACTGTCCAGGGAACCTTACGAAACTCCCAGTCCCTGCCGTGACTGGAGAAGATATTTCCGTGCTTGCTTGCTTCATAGACCTTGAAGGCAGGCACATCAGGCCCTACATGACATTGTTTGCAGGTGTAAGGCTTGCGGGCCGTTTCAATGGAAAAGCGATGTCTGGTATGACACGCCGCGCACGAACCGATTGTCCCGTCGAGATTTACACGGCCCGTTCCCTGGTTAGGCCAGCCTTCTATCCTGGGAAACTCCATATCTCCATAATCATCATAGGCCCTCTTTTCTTTGCCTGTGACCTTAAGTACTGTACCGTGGCAGTGATAGCAGGTTTCAGCTTTAGTAACCCGGCTTGCCGGAGCGTTTTCCATTTCAGCCTTATCCCTGCCTACCGCTCCCAGAATGCTGTGCTCAAGGAGGCCATAGAGCTTGTTTTCGGCAAGGTTTCTGTAGGCATGCGACATGAGATTCATGGAATACTGTTCGGCCTCCTCCGAATGACAAACACGGCAGTCGCCCGGACTGACCGCCGTATAGACCTTATGATCATTATGGTCAAAAGCGTCGGCATGCTCTTTCGGCCTCATGGTATGACATTCGGCGCATCCGACGGCCTTTCCCTTTAACCCATCCGGGATGTCCCTGCTTGAGACCTTTAATCCAGGCCCTTTCACACCAAGTGCATCTGAAGGACTCATCTGTGAGTGGCGGCTTTTTTGCCAGTCCTCCACTATCCCCGGATGAATGATGGAATGACACTCAAGGCATGCTTTCGTAGCATCGCTCAAGGCAGCCCCTGAAACCACACCGCCCAACCCACCAATCAGAACGGCGAAAACGACTATCCAAGCGAACACAATCTTCATAAACAAATCCTCTCCCAAGACCCGGCCCGAACGAAAAACTCTATGGTTTACCTTACAATAAATAGTTGTTAACATACGCGGCCAATATGTGCAAGGTTAAGCGGAGCCGCCTGAATGAAAAAAGCTTTCAGGTGGAATTCTTGTAACTACTTAGAGAAAGATGATTATGATAAAGTTTGCATATCTACGGCTGGTTTTGTTCTCATTTCTGCTCCTGAGCCTTCCCCCGTCAATCAGCTCGGCAGGGCCGGAGTCCGCAACCTTATCTGAACCTGATCAAGGGAGTTCTCTGCACCGCAGTGAAGCCTCATTTCTATTTACACATCCAATGGAATCCATTTTTATAGCGGTCTCATTAAGCGCCCTTATATTTTTTCTCGCTCTTCTCGCTATGAGAACACGCTATTTAAGGAAGGAAAGCAAATCGGTTTCGTCAGCAAGGGAGGCACTTGAAAGAGATACACTTGAGAGGACTGCTGAAATATCCTCTGCCAAGGAAAGGCTTGAAAGGGAGATCGAAGTTAGATCGCAGACTGCGGCTACCCTGAGGGCGGTAGTTGACACTATCACCGAAACACTCGTGGTTCTCGATCCGGACGGAAAGGCCATCATGGTGAACGAGGTTGCCGCAAGGAGGCTCGGGCGAACTCCTGGTGAAATCGAGGGAACAAACATATTTGAGCTTTTCCCCGAGGATATAAAGGCGAGAAGAAGGGCGGTTTTTGAAGAAGCCATCAAAACAGGAAGCCCTTTAAGGACGGTGGACACCAGAGACGGCAGGCAGTATGAAACCAACTGGTATCCCATATCGGATAAAGCAGGGCGATTCACTTACATGGCCGTCTTCGCGGTGGATATAACCAAAAGAGGCAGGGCCGAGGAAGAAAGAATAAGGACCGAAAAGATTGAATCCATAGGGCTTTTAGCCGGGGGGATAGCCCATGATTGTAATAATCTTCTGACAGGTATCATGGGTTTCGTGGATCTTTCAAAGACATTCTCCCAACCTGATAGTGGGCAGCACAAATATCTTTCCGAAGCCCTCGCCCTGTGCCACAGGGCCAAGGAACTTACGCGCCGCTTCACCACCTTTTCAAGGGGCGGAGATCCGGTCATGAGGGCTGTTAAAATATCATCGCTGATAAAGGACACGATCATGCTGGTTCTCTCAGGCTCAAACGTGGACAGCGAGATCTCCCTGCCAGAGCATATCTGGGAGGTGGATTGCGACGAAAGACAGATGAGAGACGTTTTTACGAGCATCATCACCAACGCCAAAGAGGCAATGCCTTCCAGCGGAAGGATCGAGGTTTCGGTAGCGAACATAGATGAACTGCCTGCCGATCTTCCCGGCATTCCAGCCCAGATCCGCGACGGATGGGTGTATGTGGCCATAAGTGATACCGGGATAGGCATCCCGGCTGAAAACCTTCCAAAGCTTTTTCTTCCATACTTCTCAACCAAACAAAGGGGCGCGCAGAAGGGAATGGGCCTGAGTCTTCCGACCGCTTACTCCATCATAAAAAGACACGGCGGAACCATACATGTGGAATCGGAGCTAGGCAGGGGAACCACGGTTCATATCTACCTGCCCAGGGCTGCCTCAGCATCCCGGCCAGGACTCGAGGACAGAGAAGAACAAGCTGCCGGAACTGAGCGGATACTCATCATGGACGATGAGGATACTGTCCTCGATGTGGCAGCCTCCATCCTCGAAAGGGGGGGCTTCGAGGTAACAGCCTGCAGGGAAGGCAAAGAGGCCCTTGAGCTTTACCGCAAGGCAATGGAGGAGAAAAACCCCTTTACAGGAGTCATCCTCGATCTGACCATCCGTGGTGGCATCGGAGGAAGGGATGTTGTGAAAGAACTTCTCTTGATTGACCCGCATGTAAAGGCAATTGTATCAAGCGGCTATTCTGAAGACCCGGTCATGAGCAATTACTCCGCATTCGGCTTTTGCGGAGCAGTGGCGAAGCCCTATGACATAAAACTTCTCTTGAGGGCTGCCAACCGAGCATTCAGGACCCGAAGCGCCAAACCGGGAGATCGAGGAAGTTCCTGCGCCAATGCTGCATCGAAGGATAATCCTTGAACGCGATCAGATTCGCCCACCCGGCCCTCAATGAGGAGGTAAAAAGCATTGCCGGCTGGTACTTGTTTTCCAAAGAAGGGACGATCCGGCTAGGAGGCTCAAATGTTCTGTTCCTTGTGGGCCATGGTGTCGTTGACTCCTCATGCTGCGGCTCTGGCGGCTGCAGCTTTGCCCTGGTTCCAGGGGCCGTTGTTGCATTGAAATATGCCCAAGACGATCAGGGAAGGCCTGTCTCTCTAGTCGCCCCTATAACCGATCCCGCAACAAGGGAAGAGATACGAGACCTCTTGATAAGGAGCGAAGGGGTCTCGCAGGTGAACTTCGAAACGGCCGGGCAGTGAAATCGGTGATCGTAACCTGCTTCGCTAAGACGATCGTGATTCTCCAGGATTGCGAGAGTATCAATAAAAGGCATAAATATCAGCGCTTCCAGGAGTCGCGAAGGATGCACAATATGCTTTGTAAGATTCAACCATGATTGGGAGAATTCAAGAATAATGAAAAAGGCCGTTCCTGTTATTGTCCTCATTCTGGCCGCCGCTGCGGCTGTCTATTACTTCCTGATCCTTCCCTCCGACCGCTCAAAGACCGAGATAAAGACATCAGGCCACGTGGAGGCAACGGAGGTTGACATGAGCTTCAGGCTTCCGGGGCACGTGGGTCGGCTTTACGTTGACGAAGGGGCTAGAGTGAAGAAAGGCGAAATCGTAGCGGAGCTTGAACAAGATACACTTTCCGCAAGGCATGCCCAGGCATCGGCACTTGTCAGGGAACTTGAGACCAGGCAGGCATCCCTTGCAATAGCAATTGATCTAAAAGAACGGCTTCTTGATGCAGATATCAGAAGAGCACAGGCCGGAAGATCAGCGGCAAGCGCCCGCTATCAGAGCCTCAAAAGCGGCTCCAGGGAACAGGAGATCGCCGAGGCAAAAGCCGCCATGGACAGAGCCAGATACGAGTGGGAGAACCGCAGTCGCGACGCAGAGCGATTAAAGGAGCCCTATCAATCGCGCATCATCTCACCGAGCCAGTACGACACTGCTGTTACCGCGACAGATTCTGCAAAGGCAGCCTATCTTGCAGCATCCGAGCGCTACAAGCTCGTGAAGGCAGGTCCCAGAGAAGAGCTTGTAATGGAGGGTAAAGCCCAGCTTGAGGGAACGGACGCAGCCCTTGAGGCGGCTGAGGCCGGCCGAATGGAGATAGAGAAACTCAAACTGGATTTAAAGGCCCTAGAGGCCCAGACAGACCAGGCACGGGCACAGCTTTCAATAGCATCGGATGACCTTGACAAGTCAAGGCTCCGCGCGCCCTTTGAAGCCTTTGTGACGGTAAAGGACGTGGAGGAGCACGAATATGTCCAGCCCGGGACACCGGTTGTTACACTGGCAAGGCTGGATGAGGTGTGGGTCAAAACCTATGTGCCTGAGACGCAGCTCGGCCTCGTAAAGCTCGGTCAGGAAGCGGAGGTGATATCAGACACATTTCCGGCAAAGAGATATCCGGGCCGAGTGACCTTTATCTCCCCTCAGGCGGAATTCACACCAAAAAACGTCCAGACCAAGGAAGAGAGGGTCAAGCTGGTATTCCGTATCAAGGTGACCCTCAAAAACCCTGATCAGGAACTTAAACCAGGTCTTCCGGTGGATGTGATCCTTAAGATAGCGCAATGAAGGCAGTTGAAGTGGAAAACCTCTGCCGCTCCTTCGGCGGGACAAAGGCCCTGGACGGCCTCACCTTCTCGGTGAAGGAAGGGGAAATATTTGGTCTGGTGGGTCCTGACGGATCGGGTAAAACGACCTGTCTGAGGATACTGTGCGGACTAATGGAACCGACCGGAGGACGGGCCATGGTGCTGGGCTCGGATGTGGTTTCCGATCCTGAGGCGATAAAAAACCATGTAGGCTACATGGCCCAGCCAGCAAGACTCTACGAGGATTTAACGGTAGAAGAAAATATTGAGTTCTATGCCGATCTCTATGAGGTGCCTAAGGATCGCTACAGAGACCGCATGAAACGCCTCATGGAGTTTTCAGGCCTTTCGCCCTTCAAGGACCGACTTTTCCGCAATCTCTCAGGCGGCATGAAACAGAAGGTGGGCTTGAGCTGCACCCTCATCCATACTCCCAGGATACTATTTCTGGATGAGCCCACAAACGGCGTTGACCCGGTATCGCGAAGGGATTTCTGGAAAATCCTCTATGAACTGAGGAGAGAAAACGTAACGATTGTTGTGGCCTCAACCTACTTGGATGAGGCGGACCGCTGCCACAGGGTGGCCTTCTTCGACAAGGGAAAGATCAGGATGGTGGAGGAACCTCTGGAGCTTAGAAAACTCCTCACAGACAGGCTCTTCAACATAACCGTTGCCGACCGGAGGAAAGCCATGACGATATTGAGAGCCCTGCCGGAGGTATCAGACCATTACGTGTTCGGAGCAGGCATCCATCTTCTCTTAAAGGATAAGGCTGATCCGGCTTCTGTAGCGAGCGCCCTTGATATGGAAGGACTTAAAGGATTCAGGATGGAACCGGTTCATCCGAGCCTTGAGGATGTATATCTTTCCATCCTCAAGAAAGGTTAGATGCCATGACCCCGGCAGTGGAACTAAGAGATGTGGTAAAGCGCTTCGGGGATTTTACGGCCGTTGACCACATAAGCCTGGATGTGGCCCACGGAGAAATATTCGGTTTTCTTGGGCCGAACGGCGCAGGCAAATCCACCACCATCCGAATGCTATGCGGACTCCTGAGGCCGACTTCCGGGAGGGGTTTCGTAAACGGGCTCGACATGGCAACCCAGGCAGAGGTGATAAAGGCGAACCTCGGATACATGTCGCAGAAATTCTCCCTCTATGACGACCTCAAGGTTGAAGAGAACATGCGGCTTTTCGGAGGGATCTACGGGCTTGACACCCCTTTTCTCAAAAGAAGGATTGAGGAGGTCATGACACTTATATCCCTTAAGGATAGAAGACAGTCCATTACCAAGGAACTGCCTACCGGCCTGAAACAGAGACTTGCCCTGGGATGCGCCCTTCTCCACGAACCGCCCATGGTCTTTCTGGATGAGCCCACTTCAGGGGTTGATCCCGCAACCAGGAGGGCCTTTTGGGACCTTATTTACCGCCTGGCCGAGGAAGGTGTCACCATCTTTGTCACCACCCACTACATGGAGGAGGCTGAGTACTGCAACCGGATCGGTCTCATAGACAAAGGAAGACTGATAGCCCTGGGATCTCCCGGAGAGCTGAAGGTAAGGCACCTCGCGGGAACCGTCTATGAGCTTATGGTCTCCGATGTCCTGGCTGCGGTTGAAGCCCTTTCAGGTAACCAAGGCGTTCTGGATGCGGCCATATTCGGCCGCTCCATCCATGTGCGCTTAAGAAAGGATGCCGAGGCAGATAGGGCCATAAGGCACGTCCTTACCTCCGCAGGCATCGAGATGAGGGAGATCAAGGCGATCGAGCCCACCCTCGAGGATGTCTTTGTGGCCCTGGTCGGGAAAAAGGAGACGGCCGAAGCACCCACTGGCCGAACTGGGCACCAAGATATGCAGCAGATTGTTCGGGCTAACCGCAATGCACTGGTGGAGCACAACGAAATATGAAAATAACCCCCACCCCTCCCTCCCCCGTCGAGGTGGAGGGATAAAGGCAAGGGGCATTTTCATATAAATATAGTGGGATGAAGGAATAATGAACTTCCCTGATGAACACCAGTCTAAAAGGGACTCGCCTTGGGGAGAATGACTTTTGAGCATCAGAAGGATAAAGGCACTCGTAAAGAAGGAATTTATCCAGATGGGACGCGACTCACGAAGCCTTATGGGCGCACTCTTCATCCCTCTTCTTATGATCTTTCTCTTCGGTTACGCCCTAAGCCTTGATGTTGACAGGATACCAACCATAGCGCTCGACAGGGATGCCACCCCTGCCTCAAGGGACCTTATCCATCGTCTGACCGATTCCCGTTACTTCAGCCTTGTGGGCCACATAAAGAAACAAGGGGAAATTGACGATGTGATGGAAAGGGGTACAGCCCTAATGGCTCTTGTGATTCCTGAGGGTTTCGCATCCGCGATAAGAAACGGCAGACCCGTCTCCGTCCAGGTCATCTTTGACGGCTCAGACTCCAACACCGCGATGATCGCCATGGGCTACCTAAAGGCAGTGATCGCCGGATTCGACATAGGGATACAGGAAAGCCGCATCAGAAGGGCCGGACTCAAGATGGTGGACATGCCCCTTGAGGGGAGGATCAGGGTATGGTTCAACGCGGAACTGAGGAGCAAGAACTTCATCATACCGGGTCTTACGGGCGTCATAATGATGGCGATATGCGCCCTCATGACGGCCTTGAGCGTATCAAAGGAAAAGGAGACCGGAACTCTTGAGCAGCTAATATCCACACCCATATCCAGTCTGGAACTCCTTCTGGGAAAGCTCCTTCCTTATGTGGTGGTAGGGCTTGTGGATCTCGCCCTTGTCGTAGGAGCGGGCGTCCTCATATTCCAGGTCCCCTTCAGGGGAAGCTATCTAGATCTCTTGGTCGTATCTCTAATTTTTCTTGCCGGAACCCTTTCATGGGGGCTTTTTGTCTCGGTCATCTCCAAGAGCCAGCTTCAGGCAAGCCAGATAGCTGTATTGAGCGCGTTTCTTCCTTCCTTTCTTCTATCAGGATTTATCTACCCAATAGAAAACATGCCGATCGCCCTTCAGATAATCACCTACATAGTGCCGGCAAGGTATTTTGTCGAGATCCTAAAGGGGCTGTTCCTTCAGGGAGTGGGGCTGACAGTCCTCTGGCCCCAGGTAGCGGCGCTTGTGATCTACGCGATTGTAATCCTTAACCTTGCCAGGAAGCGCTTCAGAAAGAGGATCATCTGATGGATCTTTTCTTTCTCAGGGTCAAGGCACTTCTCTGGAAGGAGGTTCTTCAGGCGATAAGGGACCCGCGTCTCAGGTTCCTCATAATACTTCCACCGCTTCTCCAGCTTGTGGCCTTCGGTTATGCGGCCAACCTGGATCTCAAGAACATCCCCATCGCCCTTTATGATGAGGATCGCTCAAGCGTTTCAAGGGAGCTTGCCTTTGCCTTTGCCTCCTCCGGCTATTTCAGGATCGTCAAGGTGGTGGAGAATAATTCCGAGATAACGGAACTTATAGACAGAGGAACTATTAAGGCAGCCCTCCACTTCGGGCCTGATCTCGCCTCGCGAATAAAGAGCAGGCGCACGGCACTCGTGCAGGTGATTGTAGCGGGAACCAACTCAAACACCGCGTCACTGGTCCAAAGCTACTCCCTCCAGATCTTTGAGAGGTTCAACAGGTCCAGGCTTAAACAGATCATGAACGACAACCCCCGGATGAAGACCATATTGCCGGCGGGCCCGGACGGGATTGTAAGGCCTGAGATAAGGATATGGTACAACACCAATCTTGTATCAAAGAACTTCTATGTGCCGGGAATCATCTCCCTGGTAATCATGGTATCCGTCCTGAACCTGACCGCCATGGCCGTCGTGCGGGAAAAGGAGATGGGCACCATGGAGCAGATAATGGTAACACCTATAAGACCCCTTGAGTTCATATTGGGAAAGACCCTGCCCTTTGCGGCAATCGGCATCTTTCAGGTGGCCCTTGTGGGGTCGGCCGGCGTCTTCTGGTTCGGAGTCCCCATGCGTGGAAGCGTTCTTCTTCTCTTCTTGTGCCTTCTCATCTATCTGCTCTCGATTCTGTCGCTTGGGCTTTTTATCTCAACCATCAGTCGAAATCAGCAGCAGGCCCTTGTCACCACCTTCTTCTTCACATTCCCGATAATCCTTCTCTCCGGCTTCATCTTTCCCATCTCCAATATGCCAACGCCCGTCCAGGTCGTCACCTACGCCAATCCCCTGCGTTATTTTCTGATCATTATAAGAGACATATTTCTCAAGGGCTCCGGAATAGAGATACTCTGGCCCCAGATGGCCGCGCTTCTAGGGGTGGGCCTTGCGCTCATGGCACTTGCCGTCACCAGGATCAGCAAGACCCTGGATTAGGAAAAGAACAGCTTTTGACTGCACCGGCATCATATCTTGAAAAGACTATCAATAGCAGTAGCAACCATTTTTCACTTTTGCTGCCCTTGGCGCAAATTTTCAGCCCTTGCCGTGAAGGGTTGAAAAAGGTCATTGAAGTTGGTATGATTGGAATCACTAAAGGCTTAAGGGGAGGTTAAGCACGACTGAGCATATAAGGAGGGAGAGGAAATGAAGCGGTTGGTCTTGGTTTGTCTTTGTCTGCTGTGTGGTTGTTTTGCTGCTTTTAACTGCCTTGCTGCGGGGCCTCTTGGGGTATCTCCAGGCGGAGGAAACGGGGATGCCCTGGTGGGAAGTCTATCTCCCACCTTCAGTTGGTCGGAGGTGGAAGGGGCCGTGGGATACAGGCTGGAGGTGTTCAAGGAACTAGAAGGAGCTTTGAGCCATGAGGAGATGAGCGAGCAGGGGGAGCTTGTGATAGGCATAGAGATCCCCGCCCCCGCCCTTTCCTGGACCCCGTCAGGGACCGTGGGGCTTAAGACCGGCGAGAGTTATATCTGGTATGTGAAGGCCCTTTACCCGGAGGGGGATGGCAACTGGTCCTTTGGAAACCGCTTCAGGATAGATGCCTCCATGGCCTTGACCGGCATGGAGGAGGCGGTGAGGGAGAAGGTCACTGAATATGCAAAGACCGATACGGAGTTCAGGGAAGCGATAAGGCGGATAATTGAGCAGTCCCCTTCCAACTCTGACGGAGGCACAGCCGCGGCAGGGGATGGAGATCTTCCTGCGGCACGGAGGCTCGGGGGGATGGAAGGGGATAATGTCACCTCTTACGGAAAAGAGGCCGGAACAGGAGGGTCAGTAAACACCTTTATAGGGAATGCAGCCGGCAAGGTTACCACCGGCGAAGCCAACACCTTCCTGGGATACGTCGCCGGCTACAGTAACACCACCGGCGAGAAAAACACCTTCCTGGGATACGTCGCCGGCTACAGCAACACCACCGGCGAAGACAACACCTTCCTGGGATACGGCGCCGGCTACAGCAATATCAGCGGCCACTACAACACATGCATGGGAAACCACGCAGGCTTCAGTAACACCACCGGCGAGAAAAACACCTTCCTGGGATACGGCGCCGGTGCCGCCAACACCACCGGCCACGGAAATGTCTTTCTCGGCTATTGGGCAGGCTATAACGAGACCGGCTCAGGCAGGCTCTATATCCACAACTCCGGTTTCACAAGCCCCCTGATTTACGGAGACTTCAACCTGCGTACAATCCAGATCAACGGAAGCCTCAATATCGCCGACGCCTCGGCCGCATCGGATTTATCCTTTAAGAGGGACATAAAGCCCCTTGAGGGGTCCCTTGAAAAGGTCACAAGCCTCAAAGGAGTCTCCTTCGCCTGGAGAACGGATCAATACCCGGATAAGGGCTTCAGGGACGGCAGACAGATAGGCCTCATCGCCCAGGATGTGGAAAAGGTCCTGCCGGAGCTTGTGAAAACGGACAAGGACGGCAAGAAGTCCCTCTCATACGGCAAGCTCACCGCGGTTCTCGTAGAGGCTATTAAGACACAGCATAAGGAGATAGAAAAACAGGAAGCAAGACTATCCGCACAGAAAGCCGAGCTGCAAACCCAGAGGGCAAGGCTTGATGAACAGGCGGCCGAGATCGTAACCCAGAGGGCCGCAATCGAGGAACTTAAAAAACTTCTGCATCAGGTGATCTCGAAGAACATTTAAGCCTAAAATACACCTTGGGGCGCCTTTAACGGAAGAGGCGCCCCCTTTTTCCCGCCGCATAATGTGATTCGCTCAAGATAGTTACTTCGCAGAAATAATTCCAAGACAGCCGATGTATATGCAACTCCAAGGGGTTTCTGCAATCGTTCGGATTGTCCATTGACAAACACATTATCATAATGTAAAATGCCATTCCATATTGTGGATCAAATCTATGAAGTCACTGAACAAGGCACTAGACATAATTGAGATGATAGCCCAGAGGGGCAGCCTGGGGATAAGGGAGCTTTCCTCTTTTGTAGGTTTCCCCGTGGGCACCACGCACAGGATAGTGGCGACTCTGGCAAAGAGGCGCTTTCTTGTGCAAGATCCCGCTTCTAGAAATTATTCGCTCTCTCTTCGTTTCCTTGAACTGGGCACAAGGGTGCAGCAGCAGTTTAACCTCACCTCGATTGCCAGACCTTATCTTGAAAAGCTGATGCAGGAAACCGGCGAGAGCGCAAACCTTGCGGTACTTGACCGGGACGATGCCGTGTATCTGGATCATGTAAGGAGCAATCACATGCTCCAGCTCTTTACCCGCCTTGGGGCAAGGGTTCCCCTCTACGCGACAGGCGTGGGAAAGATGTTTCTGAGCAGGCTGAGCGAGCAGGAACTGAAGGATTACCTTGCCCGCACAGCCATGGCCGCCAGAACACCCCGCACAATAGTAAATGCCGACAATCTCGCAAAGGAGCTGGCTCAAATAAGAAAGGCAGGCTTTGCCGTGGACAATGAAGAAATGGAGGAGGGGGTTCGTTGCGTTGCGGCGATGGTCTTCGATCACATGAAAAGACCGGTAGCTGCGCTTTCCCTTTCAGGGGCCGTAACCCGCATCACACCTGAACGAATTGAATATTTTGGAGAGATGGTAAAACAATACGCGATAAGGATATCAGAGTCGCTGGGATTTAATAGTTAGTGCCCATCCGGAAATGGCTATTTTCACCGATTTCGGCGTTGGGCTCAAATTTTAATCCTCGAAATACGTCAATGTATTCCTGTGGTTAAAATTATCGCCCGCCTTGAACTCGACGAAACTATCTCATTTCCGGATGGACACTAGTTGGTTACTAACCCCCATGCCCGAATGGGGCACAACGAAGGATGAAAATCACCCCCACCCTGCCTCCCCCGTCGAGGGGGAGGAGTGAACAGAAGGGGCATTTTCATATAAATCCTCATGCCCGGATAGGGCACAACGAAACATGAAAATCACCCCCACCCCGCCCTCCCCCGTCGAGGGGGAGGGAATACTGCCGGCGCATCCCGGCGTCTCGACGGTAAAGAGAAGGGGCATTTCCATATAAATCCTCATGCCCAAATGGGGCACAACGAAGGATAAAAATGCCGCACGTCTTTCCGGACTCGGTCCGGAATCCAGGTATAAAAGACTGGATACCGGCCTGCGCCGGTATGACGATGTATTTAGATATAAAAATCTTAGATCCTTAAAGAAGGAAAGGAGAAATACTATGCCAAAGATGACTGCCATGGAGGCTGCAGTAAGGATACTTCAAAGCGAAGGAGTTAGACACATATTCGGAATACCTGGAGCGGGGATACTGCCCTTCTATCGGGCGCTAAAGGATTTAGGCACAATCAAACACATGGTTACGCGTCATGAGGAAGGGGCCATTCACATGGCGGACGGTTATGCCAGGGCCATAGGCACTGTGGGTGTATGCGCGGCGACATCAGGCCCGGGCGCAAGTAACTTTGTAACAGGCCTTTACACCGCTCAGGTGGACTCCATCCCTATCCTTGCCATAACAGGCCAGAACGTGAGGTCACAGTTAGGACGCGAGGCCTTCCAGGCCGTTGACATAGCCGAGATAGTAAAACCCGTCACAAAAAAAGCCTACTGCGTGAAGGAACCGGCCATGGTTCCGTGGGTCTTCAGAGAGGCATTTAAGATAATGAGGGAGGGAAGACCTGGGCCAGTGTTGATTGATCTACCCCTGGACGTTCAGCGCGGCGAAATAGAGTATGATCCGGAGACCGACGCGCCCCTGCCCGTCTTCAGGATGCCTCCCAACAAGAAGCAGGTTGCAAAGGCCCTTGACATGCTCCTTGCTGCCGAAAAACCGGTCATGCTGCTTGGTGGGGGAGTGGTTGTGGCCGATGCCTGCAAGGAGTTTGTCCAAATCGCGGAAGCCCTTCAGATACCCGTTGTAGCATCCTACATGGGGAAAAGCGGCATTCCATGGGATCACCCGCTCATGGCGGGCCAGGTTGGCATACAGTGCAATACAAGGTCAGGAAATCAGATCTTTCTTGAATCGGATATTGTCCTTGCCGTCGGAGCCCGCTTTAACGACCGCCATACGGGCGACATAAATGTTTACAAGGGAAATCGAAAATTCATCCACGTAGATGTTGACCCTGGCCAGCTCGGAAAAAACCTTATGCCTCATTTAGGTATATGCGCTGATGCCAAATTGACTCTTCAGGCCATCCTTGATGAGATAAAGCTGCGCAGCGTTAAACCCCAGATAACGGATTGGTCGGGGAAGGTGCCTCACGTCCGTCAGTCCCTTGAGAGAAAGACCGACTATGATGAGACTCCCATAAAGCCTCAGAGGGTCTTTAAGGAGATAAACGAATACTTTGATCCTGAGACCGTTTTCGTTACCTGTATAGGACTCAATCAGATATGGTCGGGCCAGCTTCAAAAGATCTCCAAGCCCAGGCACTATCTCGACTGCGGCGGCGCAGGACCTCTGGGATGGGATCTGCCTGCCTCGATAGGGGCAAAGGTTGCAAGGCCCGACAAACAGATCGTTATGGTCGTTGGGGATTTCGGATTTCAGTTCTGCATGGAGGAACTCCCGGTTGCCGTCATGTACAAGACGCCCTTTGTGTGCGTGGTGCTTAATAATGGTTACCTTGGTCTCATTCGTCAGGCCGAAAAATACAACTTCGACATGAATTATGAGGTCCAGATATGGTATGAAACACAGGCGGAAAACCAGGGACGCGGCTTTGATTTCGTTAAATTCGCCGAGGCCTGCGGCGCCAGGGGTGAGAGGGTTACCGACCCCGCCGAGCTGAAGGCGGCGTTCAAGCGCGGAGCTGAAGCCGGAGTCCCATACGTGATAGACGTTATCATGGAGCGGGAGACGGACTGCTCCATGGGAGTGGCCATAAACTCCGTCAAGGAATTTGTATAGCAGGGAGGAGTTACAAGATGTCGGATTTAAAGGAGCGAGCCTCGGCAGTGCTCAAGGAATTCAAGAAGGATACATATATATTCGGAAGCGGCGTGCTTGATGAGGCGCCCGGAGCCTTTGCCTCCCAGATGGGTGAAAGGGCCATGTTTGTAGGCCCAATAAATTTTGACTGGTTTGAACCCATAAGAGAGAGGATATTTTCTTCTCTTTCCGGCGCGGGTGTTTCAGTGATTGATACCGCCCGCAGCGCTTCACCCAACGCGCCTTTTGTTGATGTTTACCGGCTCCACAGCCATATAATGCACAAAAAGCCTGACATGGTGGTAGTAGCCGACGGCGGCTCAGGCATAGACGCGGTTAAGGCCGCAGCCATGCTTGCAACCCTCGGAGACATCCAGCCTGAGATAGACCCCTTCTTCGGGGTGGGCGAAGTTACAAAGGTTTGCAAGGCCTCGGGGAGAACCATTATGCCTGTCGTAGCTATAATGCTCGCGGCAAGCTCGGGGGCCCATCTCACCAAGTATTCCAATATAACAGACCCGATCAAAGGCCAGAAAAAGCTGATAGTGGACGAGGCAATAATACCGCCCAGATCTATATTCGACTACGATGTAACCATGACTCAGCCCATGAGCCTTACTCTTGACGGAGGTCTTGACGGCATTGCGCACTGCCTTGAAGTATATTTCGGGGCCGCGCCCCAGATCCAGGATAGGGCCAGAGAGGTAGCCGAAATAGGGATAGAGCTGATAATAAAGGGGCTGACCGAAGTAAAGAAGAACCCCAGGGATAAGGAAGCACGCACGCTCCTGGGTCTTGGAACCGATTTAGGTGGATACGCCATAATGATCGGAGGGACTTCAGGCGCGCACCTAAACAGCTTCTCCCTTGTTGATGTGCTGAGCCACGGAAGGGCCTGCGCCCTCATGAACCCTTACTACACGGTGTTTTTCGCTCCCGCCATAGAGGACAAGCTCCGGGTGATAGGCAGGATTTACAAGAGATGCGGCTATATGGAGGAAGACCCGGAGTCTCTTGCTGGTAGAGAACTGGGGCTGGCCGTAGCAAGCGCCATGATCAGATTCAGCGCATTCCTAGGTTTCCCCACCTGTCTTAAGGAAGTCGAGGGGGTAAGCACCGCTCACATAGCGCGCTGTATCACTGCGGCAAAAGACCCGCAACTGGACATGAAACTAAGAAACATGCCTGTACCTCTAAACGCTGGGCTGGTTGAAGAATACATGGGGCCGATACTTCAGGCCGCATGGGATGGGAACCTCCAGAAGATAAAGAACATGTAGGGGTTATTTCATGAAGGTAGATCTTCTCTACGGGAAGAAGGGGCTTGTCTTCAATGTCCCGGACTGGGTCAAGGGAAGCGTTATAAGAAAGCGGCCCATGAAGCCCCTTCCGGATGCGGGGAAGGCCGTGACTGAAGCACTCCTCAACCCTGTCGGATCTCAGGCCCTGGCGAGTCTTGCCGCCGGGAAGAAGACCGCCTGCATACTCATCTGCGACATAACCAGACCGGTTCCCAATGGCACCATCCTTCCTCCCGTCATTGAATGCATCGAGGGAGCAGGCATCTCCAGGAAGAATATCCTCATACTGGTTGCAACAGGACTTCACAGACCCAATGAGGGTAGTGAACTCAGGGAGATAATAGGCTCTCAGGAGATATTCAAGACCGTCAGGGCCGAAAACCACTTCGCCAGGGACAGGGATGCCCATGTAAGCCTGGGCGTAACCACGGGCGGCATCCCCATCATGATAGACAGGAGATTTGTCGAGGCGGATGTAAAACTGGTTACAGGCCTTGTGGAGCCCCACTTCATGGCCGGATATTCCGGTGGGAGGAAGGTGATTGCCCCTGGAATAGCTTATCAGGATACAATACTAAAATTTCATACATCAAGAATCCTGGAGCACTGCAAGGCGGTAAACTGCGTCATAGAGGGCAATCCCCTGCACAACGAGCAGGTGGAGATAGTGAGGGCAATAGGAGGGGTTGTCGGCTTAAATGTCGTAATTGACGAAGACAGGCGCATCGGCTTTGTCAATTTCGGAGAGATAGAAGCAAGCCATCTTGAAGCGGTTTCCTTCATGAGGAGACACGCGGAAGTTGAAGTGCCGAGACGCTTTTCAACCATTGTAACCACAAGCGCCGGTTATCCCCTTGACAAGACTTACTATCAGACCGTAAAGGGAATGGTGGGAGTTATAGACATCCTTGAGCCCGGAGGCGATATCATAATAGCAAGCGAATGTTCCGAGGGGATGGGAAGCCGTGATTTCGTCGAGGCGCAGAGGGTGCTGTGCCGTATCGGCCCGGAAAAGTTTATGGCCATGCTCGACAGCCGCGAAAAGGCACTTGTTGATGAGTGGCAGACAGAGATGCTACTCAAGGCCACAAGGAAAGGGACCGTTCATCTTTTTACAACCGGCCTCAGGGCTGATGACTACCAAGATATTTTTATAAAAAGGACAGCCTCGGTCGAACAAGCGGTGAAGGAGAGCCTGGCAAGAAGCGGCACTAACGAGATCGCGGTGGTGCCTGAGGGCCCATACGTGATACCTCTGTTCGAGGAAGGGCAGAGGTAATCCTGACGGCAAAGACCGCATCGAACTGAAAAGGATGACATCTATTTACAGCTTAGGAATTGCGCAGCCATCAGCAGCGGCTGTGGTTAGTCCCGGAACCCATTCTATGCGGGATGCCGGATCAACTCCGGCATGACTAATGACCTGATGGTTGATGTACAAGTGATAGGCTCTGCAAATATGACTCAACAGATAACCGGGGGCCTGTGCAGGCAGGTTTGACTCCGGGAGGAGGCAATAGATGGAAAGAGGAGAACTGCTGACGTCCCTTAAGGACATAGTGGGAGAGGAAAATGTCCTTTCCTCGGAGATGGACCTGGCCCTTTACGGCTATGACGCCTCCCTTGAAAGGGGAAAACCGGATGTGGTCGTGCTGCCGGGTTCCACTGAGGATGTATCGAAGGTAGTCAAGCTTGCTTACAGGGCAAAGATCCCGGTAATAGGAAGGGGCTCCGGGACAAACCTGAGCGGTGGCACAGTACCCGTCAAGGGCGGGATAGTGGTTCATTTTTCCCACATGAACAGGATCATTGAAATTGACATCCCTAACAGGACAGTCACGGTTGAGCCTGGCGTCATAACCCTGGATCTTCAAAATACGATTCTCAAGAAGGGCCTTCAGTATGCCCCTGATCCGGCAAGTCAAAAGGTCTCGACTCTAGGAGGAAACTTTGGAGAAAACTCGGGTGGCCCTCACTGTCTCAAGTACGGAGTTACCACTAACCACGTGCTCGGCGCCGAGGTGGTTCTCTTTGACGGGACCGTTGTATGGTTAGGCGGAAAATCACCGGATCAAGCCTCCTATGACATAACCGGGCTGCTGGTCGGAAGCGAGGGCACTCTGGCCATTGCCACCAAGATAATGCTCAAGATCATACCGACTCCGGAGGCGGTAAAAACCATGCTGGCCATATACGACTCCATTGAAGATGCCGGAAACACAGTATCGGCCATCATAGCGGAGGGTATTGTGCCTGCAACCCTAGAGATGATGGACAATCTGGTATTAAAGGCTGTCGAGGATTCCGTGCACGCAGGCTACCCCATGGATGCCGCAGCAGTCCTTATAATCGAACTTGACGGCATGGCTGACGGCATGGAACGTCAGGCCGGGAAGATACTTGAGATCTGCAAGCGCCACAGGGTAAGGGATGTAAGGCTTGCAAAGAGCGACGCGGAAAGGGCTGAACTCTGGGCGGGCAGGAAAGGCGCTTTCGGGGCGGTGGCCCGATTAAGACCGAGCTATCTTGTCTGCGACGGCACAGTGCCCAGGACAAAACTGCCTGAGGTGCTGGGGAAGGTAATCCAGATCGCCAAAAAATATGATCTACCGATCGGCAATGTCTTCCATGCCGGTGACGGGAATCTTCATCCGCTTATCCTTTTTGATGAAAGAAACAAGGAAGAGCTTGCCCGTGTCCACAAGGCCGCCACTGAGATCCTCCAGATATGCGCCGATGTGGGTGGAACAATAAGCGGGGAACACGGCATAGGAACAGAAAAACTTAAAGAGATGAGCTTCATCTTCTCGGAAAGCGATATGCATTTTATGAGAGACATAAAGAGCGCCTTTGATCCTGTTGGGATCTGGAATCCCGGGAAGGTAATTCCGCAGAGGCAGGCGGCTAATGCTTAGGCAAGGCTGAAAGAGGGCGAAAAGGAGCGCTAAAGTGGGAAAAATTGAACGGTTAACCGGGGACCTGGCATCTGCCATAGGCCGGGAGAGAGTGAAGACGGATTCTGACATCACGGATCGCCATGCGGTGGGCGGCCTTGCTCCATCAGTGGTCGCATTTCCGAAGGACATTAAACAGGTAAAGGAAATAGTGAACCTTGCGGTGAGGGATGGAGTTTCAATCGTTCCATGGGGAAGCGGTACAAAGCAGTGTATGGGAGATTTGCCGTCAAGAGTGGAACTTGTCATATCTACAGAGAAGATGAACCACATGCTGGACGTGGATGTGGCAAACCTCACAATAACAGTTGAATCAGGGGTCAAGTTCAGGGACATTCAGGCGAGGCTTGCGACCCAGGAAGATCGCTGCTATCTGCCTCTTGATGAACTCGGAAAAGAAACCGATGATATCATCTGTTCAGAGAGAACCCGCAGCGGATGCTTCCTTCCCTTGGATCCCCCTTTTGGTGATAAGGCCACGATCGGCGGCATAATTGCCGCCAATTCGAGCGGTCCCAGAAAACTCCTTTATGGCCTGCCAAGGGATATGGTTCTGGGCGTGAGATTTGTGACCCCAAAGGGTGAGATCGTAGGTGCGGGAGGTAAGACCGTCAAGAATGTCTCGGGCTACGACGTCTCCAAGCTCATGATAGGGTCGTTCGGGACCCTGGGGATCATCTGTGAGATGACCTTGAGGCTTCTGCCGCTTCCGGAGCGCATGGAGACAATGATCCTCGGATTTGCCTCTCTTTCAGAGGCGGCCCGATTTGCAGACGCGCTTTTGAGAACAAAGCTTATCCCAGCCGCCGTAGAGATCATGAACGCCGGTGCGGTTGATGCCGTATGCGCGAAGGCAGGTATATCAGCCAAGGGAGCAACCTGTAATGTCGCAGTAGCGATGGAAGGATTCGATGAAGCAGTCGGCCGAATGAAAAAGGAGATGGCCGCCATGGGGGAGCGTTTTGGTGCCACGGCACGAGCTGAGCTTGATGAGGGCGGTCACAACCCATTCTGGCTTTCTTTCGGAAACCTGCGCGTTATGGATAAAGAAAAAAGCAATGACATCTTGTCGGTCAGACTTTCATATCCTATTTCAGAGTGGGAGAAGATCTACGCTATATGCGACGAAACCCTGGCAAGCGAAGGTCTCAAGCACACGATGGTCTGCCACGCAGGAAGCGGTGTCACAGCTATTGATATCATGCCTGATGGAAAAGACCGCCATGATCTGCTCATCCAGATAATCGCTTCCCTGCGTGAAGGATGCGAAGCAAAAGGAGGGCAGCTCACGGTTGAGTGCGCCCCATCTCAAGCCAGGAAGAGCATAACGACCTTCGGCCGACCGGGAGCAGTCTCCGTCATAATGGAACGGCTCAAGAAGGCTATTGACCCATCAGGGATAATGAACCCGGGCCGTTTCTTTTCCCTAACTCAACAATAGAGTCCAACGAGGTCTTTTAGATGAATATTGCACAGCTTATGAAACTTTCCTACGACGAAGTGGCCAAATGTAATAAGTGCGGATTCTGCCTTCCCAACTGTCCGGTATATCTGGCAGAGGGAAAGGAATCCTCCGCTCCAAGAGGCAGAAACGCCACTACCAGGGCTGTTATAGAAGGAAGGCTTCAGTGGAGTCCCGAGATAGAGAAGGCCATTTTCAGTTGTCTTGGCTGCGGGGCCTGCACTGCCGCCTGTTTCCCGAAGGTGCAGACAAAGGACCTTGTCTTCCGAGACAGGGAATGCCTTGTAACCGAGGGGCTGTATCCCAAGATAGCCGATCGTGTGGCCCGCTTTCTGGAAGAGCAACACAACATCTCCAACGACGACAATGAGGAGAGGTCTGAGTGGCAGGAGATGATCAAGGATATACCAGAAGAGGCCCTCAACAAAGACAGGGCCGAGGTGATCTTCTTTGTAGGCTGCGTTGCGTCATTTTTCCCTATGGCCCAGAAGATACCAGTTAACATGAGCAAGATAATGCACAGGGCCGGGGTTGATTTCACGGTACTGGGAGGAGAGGAATGGTGCTGCGGTTTTCCCCTGATAGGAGCCGGAATGCCGGATAAGGTAAAGGCCCTCATGGAGCATAATCTGGCCAAGGTCAAGGACGTGGGGGCCAAAGCGATAGTTTTTACCTGCCCTTCCTGCTATCACACCTGGAAGCATCTTTATCAGCCGGAGGTAAAACTATTCCATGCAAGCCAGATGCTTAACGACCTTATCAGGGATGGAAAAGTCACCCTTAAGGAGAGGAAGATAAAGGTCACCTACCACGACCCGTGCGATCTGGGCAGAAACAGCGGTGTCTTTGAAGAACCAAGACAGGTCTTGAAATCCATCCCGGGTCTCACTCTGGTTGAACTAGCGAGCAACAGGCAGCTTTCTACGTGTTGCGGAGGCGGAGGCAATGTGGAGATGGTCAATCCTGAGCTTTCAGCAAAGGTAGCTGCCATGAAGCTTGAGCAGATAGCCCTGACAGGCGCTGATATGGTTGTCTCAAGCTGCCAGCAGTGCCTGAGGACAATCGCTACAAGGGCGAAAAGACAGAAGATGGACCTGGTGGTAAAGGATCTTACGGAGCTGGTCTTTGAGGCTATGGAGTAGCGGCTTACGAGCCCAATCAGTTGTAACAGACAAGGAATGGGCGACGCGGTTTTTCAACACGCTGTTAAGCAATTGTTTCAAGGTGATATCTGATCGCTTGCATCACAAGGTCCAGGGACTGATGCAGGTTATGGTCGTCATCAACTGTTATAAAGCGGACAAGGTGACTGCCGGCGGATCTTTCATAGAGGGCCCTTATTCCGGGGAGGGGGATAACCGTGTCTTTTGCTCCCGCGATTATGGTTGCAGGAATCCCGGATGGAACTGCCGGTTCTCTAATTGTATCAGTCTGGCAGAGACCTTCCAGGGATATGCCCACCGCCGGGGCGAGAAGAACCATCGCCTTGACCATCTCTGGCCTTCTCCGCGCATAGGAAAGGGCGGTCAGTCCGCCAAGGGAAGAACCTACCAGAATGACCGGAGAAGTGATCGCTTTTTCTACTATACTCAGGCGTTTTGATAGATCGGGAGGAAGTTCCGGAATTATTGCATCCGGAAGGGCTACTCTTATCAGCCGTCCCTTGGTGCCCTCCGGGCTACTGTCAAGACCGTGGAGAAAACAGACTCTTAATATTTCAGACAAAGGCTACGTTCACCTCACCCAATGTAGAAAACCTGCATGAAAAGGTGGAAGGCCTTTCCACAGGGTAGATGGGAGTAAGCGTCCCGGTCATCACTATCTGACCCGCCATAAGCCCCCTTCCCCGTTCATAAAGTTTTCCCGCAAGCCAGGAAACCGCCTTTGCCGGATGCCCCATGGCCATTTCGCCTTTGCCTTTTGATATCTCCCTATTATCCTGAAAGAGGGTGACCTCTTCTTCAAGCAAGTTGCATCGCGATACGTCCTTCCAGTCCCCGCTCAGCACCACCCTTGCGGAGAATCCGTTGTCGGCAAAGAAATCCGGATAAGGGCACTTCCAGTTCAAAATTCTCGAATCGCATATCTCAAAGGTCCCCACTATCGCGCCTGCCGGGAATCCCTCCACGGTGAGCTTGCCTTCGGTCATCTCGCCCACCTCTTTGCAGAACTCCTGGAACTTGGTGTAGCCCAGGGTACCCGCCTCCCACGCAGTCTGCATCTTAAGCTTTACAGCCGGCTGGGCGGAAACCCGCATCACACTTGGAAATCCCAAAGCACCCGCTGCCGCACCCGCTACTGCAGCCGCCTTGAGAAAACCCCTCCTGGACACATCCTTGTCCACTTTACCCTTCACGCCTTCCTTCTTTACCTGATCACTCATAAGACCTCCTATGGTATTAGGGTTTTATATGAAAATGTTCCCTTTCTTTAATCCCTCCCCCTTGACGGGGGAGGGAGGGGTGGGGGTGATTTTCATATTTCGTTGTGCCCCTTTCAGGGCATGGCGGTTTATATGAAAATGCCCCTTCCCTTTATTCCTCCCCCTTGACGGGGGAGGGAGGGGTGGGGGTGATTTTCATATTTCGTTGTGCCCTGCCCGGGCATGGGTGTTAGAAAAAAAGAACGGCCGTCCAAGCAGAAAAGGCCCCCGGAGAGGGTCAGGCATGGAACAGCGGCCAGTTCATCCGAAAAAGATCATATAACCTGACGAATAACCTGTGGACATATCCAATCTGACTGAGGCAGAATATTCTTTGTTTCGTATTATGGAACAGTATTTCATAATAAGGTATAATAGCTCATAACCTAGTCATCTTTTTGTGTCAAGGGGAAAGAAGTACCCTTTTCCCCGTTTGCTCCACCGCAAATCGGAGGCCCTCCTGGAACCTTGCCTCCGCAACTCCGGGTTCCGCAAGAGCAAAGTTCCTCTTTTCCTTTGAGAGTCCTGTATAATCGTCTCACCAAGATCGCAAGGGCCACTGCCACGATAATCAAGACAACCAATGTCTGCCACATTCCGCCACCACCTCATATCAATATTGAAACCCCCCATCCCCCCCTTATACCAAAAAGGGGGACTTCCATCCTTCGTCGCACCCGCCGTAGGCGTGGAGTTTATCGGATTTTAGACGATAGTAGCAACTTATCCAAGAAAAGAATGCAACTCCTTGACAGTCTTTCGGCAATTCCATATACTCGCCCCGCCTGTATATGCAGTCCATGCAGAATACAGAGGTCATCACATCCCGGAGATCCTCCGTTTCATCTCATAATGAGCTTAAGGGAAGAGGCTTACCGTATGGATGCGCCGATGACATAAAGCAAACACGGAGGCTTCTATGAATCTCAGTATAAACGACTTCAGATACACCTATCCTTCCGAACGACTACTGATGGGACCGGGGCCCAGCAACTGCGCTCCCAGGGTGCTCCAGGCCATGGCCAATCCCTGCATCGGGCATCTGGATCCTCAGTTTCTTGCCATCATGGACGAGACGCAGCAACTCCTCAGATTCCTTTTTCAGACAAAAAACCCACTCACAATCCCTGTTTCAGGCACGGGAAGCGCCGGGATGGAGGCTGCTCTGGTGAATATGATCGAGCCGGGCGACGAAGCTGTCATTTGCGTGAACGGCGTCTTCGGAGTGAGGATGACCGAGATTGTGCAGCGCATAGGAGGCAAACTCACGAGAGTGGACGGCGAATGGGGGAGGGCCATGGACCCCGACCTTGTCCGCAAGGCCGTCAAGGGAAAGAACCCGAAGCTGCTTGCGGTAGTTCACGGAGAAACATCAACAGGCGCTTGTTCCGATCTTTCCACCCTTTCTTCAATTGCACGGGAGTGCGGAGTTCTATTTCTTGTTGATATGGTGACCACCCTGGGAGGGATAAATGTTCCTATTGACGAACTCGGCATTGATGTCGCCTACAGCGGCACCCAGAAATGTATTTCCTGCCCGCCGGGCCTTTCCCCCATATCTTTCGGCCAACGTGCCATGGAAGCCTTGGACAGGCGTAAGGCACCGGTGATGAGCTGGTATCTCGATATGGGAATGCTCAGGAACTACTGGGGAAATGAACGCAAATATCACCACACCGCCCCTATCAATATGATCTACGGCTTCAGGGAAGCCCTGCGCATAATCGCAGAAGAAGGGCTGGAAGAAAGATTCAAGAGGCATTTGAAGAATCACAGGGCTCTTGTGGCTGGTATTGAAACCATGGGGCTTTCCATGCTGGTCCCTGAAAAAGAGAGACTTCCGATGCTGAACGCCATAAAGATCCCCGAAGGGATTAATGATCTCCAGGTGAGAAGGGACCTGCTCAACGGCTTCGGTATCGAGATAGGCGCAGGGCTGGGGCCCCTTGCGGGGAAGATATGGAGGGTGGGGCTGATGGGTCATACCTCGACATTGAGGAGCGTTCTGCTCTTCCTTACGGCACTCGAAACCGTTATCAAGTCACAGGGATTCAAGCCCGGGGCGGGAGCGATAGAGGCCGCTACCACCATAGTATGACGATACCGTAACGGATGAACCCGGCGTACACCGCAAAAAAGACCTCTTTTTTCCGGCTCAGTGTCTGGGTCGGAACCTGGTAAAACCCACATTCCACACCCCTTTTAAGTTGTGTCGGGTAAATTTATTTGGATCAGGGAAGGGGGTTGGGAGGTTACAAAGATTTCCTCTGTAAGGCCGAGTGCCTTGATATAGTTGCGCTGAACGGAGGA